>ULTM01021055.1_pt1 | contig 17429 bp, 15 predicted proteins | sample 1957641 | NCBI WGS metagenome assembly ULTM01 (sample SAMEA4835735, study PRJEB28245) | human gut metagenome | biome: gut microbiome; material: fecal sample | place: Denmark | collected 2008 | reverse complement strand
AAAGTAAAAAGGGGCTGTAAAGAAATGAGGATTCATTTCTTTACAGCTCCTTTTACCCGTTACCATATCCTGTTCCTCACGAAATCAACCGGCCTTGGCCATTTTTTCGTGATGGGAGGTCGTCATCCACGCCCCTGCCTTCATTTCAGCGACCATGGAGGTCATGAGACGGTACTCCCCTTCCATACGGAGCAGGTCCTCAAGTTTTCTCGTATGGAGCAAACGGCCATAGATCCGTCCGGCTTCTGCGTAAAGCATCAGTGCCGGATGTTCCGATGGATCCCCTGTGATATTGATCCCATTGTCATTCAGGAAATCTGTAATATTGCCAATGAGAGCTTCATACGCATCGAGTAAAGTTTCCATTTTCATCACTGCATCATACATCTTGTTCATGATAGTCTCCTTTCTGCATTCAGCGGCTGCACGAGGAAATAATCCGAAATTAGGAAGTTTACACTCATTTGAAGTGATTTTGACCGGTCTGAAAGGTATTTCCTTCTTCATCCTTTCTGATTCCATTATATCCATCTGTTTTCCGCTTGTCTATAGTTCATGCCAATCGGTTATATCTTTGGTATTTTTCCTTGAAAATATTCCTTTTTGTAGAAACTTTTATGCAGGCTTCGGTTCCTTAGCCTGCCTTCCTCACAAATAAGTTCTTTGGATCACAGCGTTCGAACGTAAAATGATCCTTCGAGATGCAATACTCCAGCGACCAGTACTCTCCTGATTCGACAGAGACGGAGATCAGGCTTGGCCCTGCCTGATAGTCTTTCATACGCCGTCCACGGATGTGCCGGGACCAGTGTGCTTCGACTTCGATGACATGTTTTCCCGGGGCAAGATATACCGCAGGGACTCCGAGCGCATAGAGAAAGGTCTCTGCACGAAGGCCATCGATGTGCAGGATCGCATTGATGCTGGCATAGTCTATATTTCCCGCATGACGCTTATGCAGGAGAACAATGGCGGAATGCTGGTTGGCCGCTTTCAGACGTTTCATTTTCGTTTTCTGTCTGGCATAGATCAGCCACACGCAGCACACAGCAAAAAGAAATCCGACGATACGCAGTATGTAAAGCAAAGCATCATGATTTTCACTCATTTTCGTCACTCCTTCTTCGTCTACGATACGGAAAACAGGCAGCCATGGGATCTCCGTCGGCTGCCTGACTCGCTTCTCTGTTTTATTCCTTTACAGCAGCCAACGGTAGAGCCCGAAGTAGGCCAGAACAGACAGGGACACAACGCCCGCCGCGGAGATGAAGAACATCCGCATGAAGAGCCGATCCAGCTCGCCGTCTTTCAATCCGCCTTCTGCCGAATAAGCCGCCAGCGCCAGCGCACCGCCCGTCGATAAGGGGCTGATGCCTGCGGTATTGGAGACCATGGTGATCGCAGTGACCCATTCGACCGGATTAGCACTGCTTCCCATCTGTGACAGGATATGCGGCACGGTCGGAATGAGCGTGGGCATGACGACACCGGAGGTCGAGGAGAACCACGAAAGGACGCCTGCCGTGATCCCCAGAATGCTGACTGCGGTCGAGTCGCTCATGATGGAAGCAAGCGCATCTGAGAGAAGATCGATCCCACCAGTCAAAATGATGACATTCATCAGCACGCCGACACCGCAGATCAGAAGAAGCGTCCCCCAGGGGATGCGGCGAAGCGCTGCCGTTTCATCAGAAACATTCAGAAACGACAAGATAGCAGCGACGCCGAAGCTGGCAAGTCCCACATTGATATGAAAGAACAGGACAAGGACCACCATGCCCGCGATGCCTATCAATGTGATGATCTGCTGCCGCGCAAATGAAGGCGTATCTGCCAGATGAAGTACGATGTCTGACCGCAGCCGATAGCCTCCGAAGGCAAAGTAGACCAGCGCGGCATAGACGGTCGAGGAGAGGACGCCATTCACGAGAAGCGGTTCCTCGATGCCGGTCAGGCCGAATTCTCCACATAGATTCAGCCCGATGATGCCCGTCGCAGCCAGTGGAGACATCCCGCCTCCGGCCGCTCCGAGAAAGATGATGGCCCCCAGCATCGCCGGATTGATATTCATTTCCTTCGCAAGCGTCATCCCGAAGACCATCATAATGGCTGCCGTCGGAATGGTGCCCGGTCCCAGGGCAGAGAGGATGGTCGCAAAAAGGTACATGACGATCGGTACCAGGTAGGTGCGACGTCCGGAGAGCGCTACGATCTTCTTCGAAAGCAGGGCTAAGGTCCCATTCATCTCCGCCAGTCCGAAAAGATAGGTCACGCCCAGAAGCATGAGGAATAAGGAGTAGTTGAAGCCACGGATGATCTCATCATCAGAGATCCCTGCCAGTCTGCCTACGAGCAGTGCGAGCGCGGTGCATAACAGCCCCGTATTCATTTTTTTCACAAAGCCAAGAAATATAGCAAGCCCCAATGCTGCAAGCGACGCCAGTGCCATCATGTCCTCCTCGTTTTTATACTAATTATGTGCTAATACTAGGCTAATCCTTACAAATCATAGCATGATTTTCCTCTTGGAATAAAATACATGTTTTGCATGAAAGTTATGCTTGATGGTTAAAAGATAGCGACCAGCCAAAGAGCCCTTGCGGCTTAAGGAAACGCTGATTCAATCGCAGAGTCAAATTCTACAAGAATTTTTATACATAGCTTCGTCATAGCCTTCCTTACATAGCTCGCTATTCGCGTCAGGTTATTCCTCGCTATACATAAAAATTCAAGAGTAAAATCTGACAACGATTGAATCAGTGTTTCCTTAAAACGTCTTGCTTCTGCCGGAAGACTCCCCCCTCCCCCCCTGTCTATGAAAAAGAGAGAGGAAAGCAGGCGGTCATGCGCAAGAGCTGTGAGCGGCAAGAAAAAACACACCCTCGATCTCTCGATAGGTGTGTTTTTCAGATCTCACTCTTATTTTTTCAGATGATGGCTGCCACGTTCGGTGATCGACACGCCTTCTTTGCAGAGCGGGCATTCTTCCGGCTTGTAGGTCGGAACGGTGAGGTGGAGCAGCGGATATACCTTTTCCTGCGGTACGCCGAAGTCTGCTTTGCCGCCGCTTCTGTCTACTAAGAGGCCGATGCCGACGATGTCGCCCTTGGCTTCATTCACGACATCGACGACTTCCTTGATGGAGCCGCCGGTGGTGACGATGTCTTCGACGATGAGGACTTTTTCACCAGGAGCGACCTTGAAGCCGCGGCGAAGGGTCATCTTGCCATTTTCTCTTTCGGTGAAAATGGAACGAACGCCCAGCAGACGGGCAGTGACCTGAGACAGGATGATGCCGCCGGTCGCCGGTCCAATGACGGTCTCGATGCCCATATCCTTGAAATGGTTTGCAAATTCCTGGCAGAGCTTTTCCGTGTATTCCGGATGCTGGAGCACGTTGAATTTTTCTACATAAAGAGGGCTGTGAAGACCGCTGGTCAGAAGGAAATGACCTTCCAGAATGGCTTTGGTTTCTTTCAGCAAAGATTCGACTTCTTTTTCGTTCATTATGCGTTCTCCTTTATTTCTTTTAAAATTAAACGGGCAGCCGCACAGGGATCGATCGCCTGTGTGATCGGACGTCCGATAACGAGCATGGAAGAGCCGTCCTTGAAAGCCTGTGACGGGGTCGCGATACGTTTCTGATCATCGGTCTGGGCAAAGGACGGGCGGATGCCCGGGGTCACGATGAGGAAATCATCCTTGCCGGCCATCTCACGGATGCTGCCGGCTTCTCTCGGAGAAGCGACGACGCCATCGACACCGGAGGATTTCGCAAGGGAAGCCAGCTCCAGCACATGCTCCTGAATGGGGAGGTGTCCGCCGACTTCCTGCCATCCCTGGTCATCAAAGCTGGTGAGGACGGTGACCGCCAGGATCTTCGGACGTTCTACGCCCAGCTCATCCGCAGTGATCTTCGCATAGCGCGTCGCTGCCTGCATCATCGCACGGCCGCCTGCTGCATGGACGGTGATGAGGTTCACGCCGAGGCGAGTGACGGAGGCCACGCTGTGACCGACGGTATTCGGAATATCGTGGAGCTTCAGATCAAGAAAAACCTTCTTTCCGTGTTCCTTCAGGTAGCGGATCGTATCACTGCCTGCACTGTAGTAGAGCTCCATGCCGACCTTGTAGTAGGAGATCAGATCGCCAAGCTCATCGACCAGCGCTTTCATTTTGTCAAAGCTGTCGACGTCCAGTGCGACGATCAGTCTGTCGTCGGCGGTATAGATTTCGTTTTCTTCTGCCATTTCCGCTCTCCTTCATGGGAATAATAGGTATCTAAACTATTATATCATTTATTCAGGAAATCGGGGAAGAAAATTATAAAAGATGGAAGAGTTCAAGGGATGGGAGCGGCGCATTTCGTCATCCAGAGCGGAGAAAAACGTCGCATGTTAAGGAAACGCTGATTCAATCGCAGAATCAGCGTTTCCCTAAGCGCCGCGGAGTTTTGATAGCGCTTCGCGCCGTCGTCATCTCGAGCGTAGCCGAAAGATCTTTCTTGCACTGCGGTCAGTATCACATAGGCACTGCTGGGAAGCGACGCCTTGATGCTGCACACATCCTTTATTTATCGGTCTGCAAGGAAGATTTCTCGCTTGCGCTCGAAATGACGATGCGAGAGTCTTCTAGTCACTAGCCACTAATCACTAATCACCAGCCACCAGTCTCTCGCACACAAAAAGCAGCGCCGAAGCGCTGCTTTTTATTTCCCCGCGTGCATGGCGGCTTCGCGGATCATATGGACGGTGATGGAGTTGAATTCTACAGGTGCCTCCAGTGCTTTGACTTCTTTGAAGCCGACGCCGAGTTTACCCGTATAGTAAGCGGTCGCCTCGCCCTTGCTGTTGATCTTGGCTGCATAGATGGTCTTATCATCCCCAAGACCGACCAGACGGTAGGCCCCCGGCGGAGAGATGACGCGCCACGAGCTGTCATCTCCATTGAAAGTGTACATGATACCCTTCTGGCTGTCATCATAGAAGAGGCGGTCTGCATCATAGTAGACGGCCATCTTGCCGATGTGCGAGGTCTGGACGTAGATGCGGCGGGTATCATAGTTTGCATCGGTGCGATAGATGCGGTAGAGGCCCTTGCCGACCTCCATCTTCATGTAGACGGCATTGGTCGCGGTCGAGTAAGCGACATCCACGATCTTCGCATTTCTTGGCAGATCACGGATCGGTGCATCGGACTCGTGCGTGGTGCCTTCCGGATTGTAGCGCGCCAGTGTCACATCCCAGCGTCCGCCTTTCCAGTGGATCGGGTAGAGCGCCATGAGCGCCAGATTTCTGTCCGGCATCCATTCGAAGAAAGAAACGCCCTGTCCTTTCAGATCCACGATCTGCGGATGTCCAAGATCATCGGCTTTGTAAATGGTGACCGTTTCTGCGGTCACATCTGCCATATATTTATAGTCATGCGAGTAGTAGGCTTTCCCCTTCACGCTGACCTTCGCATAGAGCTTCTTGCCTTCCTTTTCCGCCTGCTCTGCGACTTTGTCCTTCACATCAGACATATCATAGTCACCTGAGGAGAGCGGGGCAAAAAGGACGCGGTCCATATATACGTAGGCCCCTGCCTGCACCCCTGCGCCAAGGAGGAAGCAGATCATGAGCTGTGCGATTTTTTTCTTCACGCTGTTCTCCTTATTTCACGATAAATGCAGTCGGTATCATACGTTCGCCCAGAAGATCGGCCGGCTTATTGACCACCTTGCCATTATAGTAAAGTGTCGTGGAAGATCCGCCGTCCAGATTGGCCGCAATGTAGGCCCCGTTTTCATAGAGGATATTCTGCGAATCGACAAGCGTCGCGCCGATGCTGTAGCCGGGCTGTCGTCCATCGATGACGAGGAAGAGCATCGTGCCATCCTTCTTCTGTCCGATGGCCGAGCGCGGGGAGATCCCCCATCCGCCGTCACCGCTCTTGATGACCTTCTGCCCATTAATGATGAGCGGCGGGCCGAAGGTCAGGCCTTCGACCGCACCAAGGTCACGCAGTTCTTTCTTATTGTAGTTCCCTGCGATCAGGTTCCCGTTCTTCGTCATTCCAACGAAGTCGACCTTTTCCTTGTCATCGACCTGCTGCCCCAAAAGGTACTTGCCCTGATGCAGGATGAAGCCATAGGGCAGACGTCCGATGCCGGTGCCATTCGGATCGTAGAAGCCGCCGCCATTGATGGCTGCTACGGCATTGTTCTTTTTCGCGATGCTGGAAGTGGTATCCCCCTTCTCATTGATGTCTTCTGCCGTAGCGACTTCGATACGTTTCGGATTTGGGATCTCCAGCAGATACCCGACGAAGCGGGACGTCTCGATCTTTTTCAGCTTCAGCGTCGCATCCGTGCGCGGCTTGAAAGCGAATACATTCTGCTTATCCGTCGTCGTCACGGTCCCGAGGATCTGGTTCAGCTCCTCCTGATCGTAAAGCCACGTGATGTACTGCGGATGCCTTGAGCGCATGATCGCACCGACCACAGCACGCTTCAGATTGCCGAACGGCCCGAAGAGCACCACGATCGGAGACGTGATTATGAAAAAGACCAGGGTGATCAGGATAAACTTGACCACGATGTTGTTGAAAAATCGTTTCATTGTGACTCCTTGAAAAGAGGTTTGGGGAAGGAAAGAGTTCAGCCATCAAACCGGCGTGTAATTATCCTTATTGAGACGTTCCGAGAAGCGGGCGATGGAAATGTCATTCCCGATATACGCTCTCTTCAGATCATACGGGAAGCTGCCGACATGGACGCGGCCGGCGTCTGTCGTGACAGCCATCTTGATACCGGCCTTCTTGCAGATATCGATGACTTCATCGTCATAGTCGCCATAAGGATATGCCAGCCAGACATTGTCGATCCCGAGCTGGTACTTGAGTGCCTTGTTTGCCTCGACGATCTCCTTCTCTTTTTCTGCACGGGTGGCAAGATTGTGGAGCTTGGGATGCGACAGCGTATGACTTGCGATGGTGACAGCATGGCTGTTTGCCATTTCCTTCAGCTGATCCCAAGTCATGCGGTTATACGGCTTTCCTACATCATCAGTGATCAGGAAGAGCGTCCACGGGAAGCCATACTCCTTCATGAGCGGATATACGATGGTGTAGCTGTCCAGATATCCGTCATCGAAAGTGATGCAGACAGGCTTTTCCGGAAGAGGCGCCCCCTTGGTGACATAGTCATAGAGCTCCTGCATGGTGATCGGATGGTAGCCATGATCACGCAGATAATTCATCTGGATACGCAGATTTGCCTCGGTCATGATGGCCGCATTGCCCTGTTCGTCTCCGATCATGTGATACATGAGGACGGACACGCCCTCCGGTACGCTGTACTTCACATCCGCTGCGCGATGCACGACAGCGACGCCGGGCTTCAGATTCGGATCCGGTGCTTGCGCCGAAGCCGCTGCCGGCTGAGAAGGCGCTGCCTTCTCCCCGCCTTGTCCCCCACAGCCCGTCAGTGCAAAAGCCGACATTGCGAGCAGCGACGCCGCTGAGAGAGCTGCTGCTTTTTTCCATTTGCTATACGAGAAATCCAATGGTCAAACTCCTTTGTATCGAATTGCTATAGTTTTCCTATTATGACAACACTATAATATTTTACTACGATTTTGCAAGAAAATAAAGCGTTTTACCAAGAACGGTAAGTATCAAGTGTAGGATTACAATACATGTGTTACCCATTGAAAACATAAAAAGCGAGACATCCTTATGATATAGTTCATTCGTCAAAAAGAAACTTTTATCAAAGGAGTAAGATCCTTTGATAAAAGTTATTCTTTCACTCTGGCAAGCCTCCAATCTGCTGCATGTTTCCTTTGGGCCATAAAAAAATCCCCCTAAAGCAGTTTGGTGATTTACCTTGTCTGCTTTAGGGGGCATATCAGTGATGATGAGCTTACTATCATTTAGCACTCAAGCAATTTCTGTAACTTTTCTGTATAAAGTTTTCGAATATTTTCCAGCAAAAGCCGCCAATATTTCAAGCCAATATTAGGATGAGTCTTGCGATACTCTTTCACGTCACTCGCTTTTTTCAACGCATCTTGATTGGCCTGCTTGTCATTCGGATCTTTATTAATATCATACGTTTCAATGAAGAATTCCAACGAGCCACGTTCTATGCACCATTCCTTCGCAAATGCATCAACTAATTTCTTTACCTCTGAGCGAACACGGTCGTTCATAACATCGGCAAAATTCTGGTTTATGAATATTGACGGGTTATCTTGATATTCTTTCCAGATTCCTTCCAAAATTTCAGCACGAGCAGGATTTGTTTTCCGGAAGCGTTCAATTTCTTCATTGATTTCCTTAATCATTCTCTTCGTCCTAGTATCCTGCGCCATAATCAAAGAAGTTTCATCTGTACGTGTTGCCTCCATCAATTTCAGAATATAGTCTTCATCAATTTGGTCACTATGCCAACAACGCAGATCATAGTTAATGGCAATATTAATGTCAGGATCATCTAGGTCAGTAGGGCCTTTTTTCAGGTCATCTTTAACATTAACAAACTTACCATTATAAGACTCTATGATTTCCTCTGTAATCCGATAATCCCGTTCAAGATTCCGCTCCTGATATTCTGAGTAGACTTGCAAATCAGAATAAGCATCATCAAAATCTCGATATGCTTTCAAAAATTTCAGTTTTTCCTTTTGGGTTAAACCATCAACCGCTTCTGGAGTTGGGGCCATTTGGCGAAGTTTTCTAAGTGCTTCTTGGAAGGTTTTCTCCGCTTCTTCCCAAGTAGGTGCCTGTACATAATTGCCGCCACCCATGGAATACAGTTTCATTGCATGGTCCACTGCCCGTTTGAAATGAGCTGGCGCCTGGAAAGATACAATCTGACCATACCGCTTCAGATTATCAAAAAGTCGATTGGTACGGGAAAATGCCTGAATAATGCTGTAGGAACGCATAGGCTTTCGGTCAATGAACAAGGTAGAAAGTGAAGGCGCATCAAATCCGGTAAGCAAGCGATCTACCACGATGACCAAATCTAACTGGGCTTCGCGTACCTGGAAAAGTTTCTTTTTCCTTGCCAAACGGTCATTTACATTGGCATTGTATGCGTTAAGCTGTTCCATTGTGAACTGTGTCCCGAACAAATCGTTGTAGTCCTTCATAGATTCTTTCATTTTATCTTGATTAAAGGACGCCGTATCGGTATTCTCGCTAACAGAATAGGTGATTGCTACTTTTGGAAAATCCGAGAGTTTCCGTTTGATTTCCTCATTGATGGTTACAGTGGGTTCTTTTCCAGCTTTCACCCGCTTAAACAAATCATAGTAACGTTGTGCCTGCTTTATAGAGCTTGTTGTTAGGATGGCTGTATAGGTATTTCCCTTTCCCCGATTTAAGCCAAGTTTGCCCGCTGATTTATTGATAATGAAGTCTACGACTTTCAGCATGTGTCCTTCATCTTCATAGGCTGCATCAATGAGCTTTTTCTTAATCAACACACTTTCAAGTCCGTAGCCATCTTCATCTTTTTCCCAATTGGTAATCGAATTCTTTCTAGCAAGTTCCTCCAGATTGAAAGTATTGTGATATTCCACCTGAAAGCCCAAAACGGATCCATCGTGGAGAGCTTCTTTAATAGTATATTTATTAAGGCACTTCCCAAACTGTTCTTCCGTAGTTTTAGGCAAATCCCCTGCGCTGTCCTTAGCATCTTCACTGAAAATCGGAGTACCGGTAAAGCCATACCAAAGAGGATTCGTAAGATAGTGATTGAGCTGGTCCTGTGCTTGCGGCGATACTGCGCGATGGCATTCATCCACGATAAATACAAGGTGGAGAGAATGCAATTTTTCATATTTCTTGGATCCTTCCGGATAACGTTTCATGACAATCTGCAGTTTCTGGATCGTAGTGACAATGACATCCCCACTCCCTGCCAGGAGTTTCTTTACTAGATCTCCGGTATTGTCTGTTTCATTAACGTCGATGGTGTCATATTCTGCATAGGCCTGAAAAGCACCCGTCGTCTGATTATCCAGGTCTTTACGGTCAACCACAAAAATGACCTTATCCACACTTGGAATCTGGGCAAGATAATGCGCCGCCTTATATGAAGTAAGGGTTTTGCCAGAGCCCGTTGTATGCCAAATATAGCCCGAATGGGTGCCACCTTCAGAGTAAGGATTTACGGCATCCCGGATAGCTTCAATCGCATGAATCTGGTAAGGACGCAACATAATAATAGCTCTACGTTCACTATCAAGAACCGTATACTGAGATACCATTTTGTGGGCCGCAGGAATAGAAAGGACCGCTTTTGAAAAGGTCAAATAATCCGACTGAGGTTGATTGTTATCGTCCAACCAGACAGACAGGAATTTTTCATTGAGTGCATTTTCCGAGGCCGCGGCTATGTATCGAGTATCCGTTCCATTGGAAACCACAAACATCTGCAAGCAGGAGAAAATATCCCGGAAAGCACCTTCTTTCAGATACTTCTTGATTTGGTTAAATGCTTCTTTGTAAGGGTGGCTGCGGTTCTTTAGTTCAATATGAATCATCGGAAGACCATTGATGAGGAGCGTCACGTCTCCGCGGCGATCCCTATTCATCTTCTCTTTTCGTTCAAACTCAATTTGGTGAACTACTTCATATACAGAAGAACCCCCAGCGATATCTACACGCTTAAATACCACTGGTTGAACAGTTCCCAAGCTGGCATCTTCCCTTTGAATACTTACGCGAGCAATGCCATTCTCCCCCAGCATCCACTTCGCCCCATCATAAAAAGTAGGGAAGCGCAGCTGGTTTTGGACCTGAAGGAACTCATTATCTGTCAAAGGATGTTCATCAAATAGTTCTTTATTGTTACGCACTAGGATTCCCCGGAAATTATTCCAAAGGTCCTGAAAGGTATGGATATCCTCACGCAGAGTCCACTGAGATTTTTCTTTCGTAAGCTGATGAATCAGTTGATTCTCAATACTCAGTTCAGATTCAAAAGACGCCATTTCCGAAATTCTCCTCTCTTAGACAAATAAATTCTGAAGCATGAACTTTTTCATGACTTGCAGCTGGTCAATCTTACGTTGATGAAGGACAATGAGATTATCAAATTTCATAAAATACTGCCCAATCAGCTCCTGTTCCTCAAGATTCGCAGGATATTTGATAACTGTTTTTTGCATCGCACCTTTCGAAATAGAAGAAACTTTTGTTCCTTGAATGAGCGGTATAAGCTGGTTATGGTATACGGCTGAATTCAGATAAAACCCAAGATATCCTGTTGCAAATTGTTCCTTCGGCCTGAGCGGAATTGTGTGTAATCCAGAGGTCACTTTCTGATCCGTCAGACCGATGATTTCAGTACATTTTCCGACTGTTTCATCTTCAGCTGTATCGGCCACAATCACATCTCCATTTTTCAAATATGAAGTCTTAATTTTTTCCGCAGCGGATTGCTTTTCTATAAACGGTAACCGTTCTTTTGACACATCAAGGTACTCATCAAATTTAATGAGAACATCGCCATAATGTACATTCATTACTACACCGTTTTCATAGCTGAGTTCTGCTCTGGATAGCGTATTGTTCGGCAACGACCAAAAGCAATCTCCTAACTCACGCTGTTCCCAAGCTCCAGTAAATTCCTTGAATCGAAGCCTGGGTACTGTTTCGCCTTCCTCCGGAAACATGTTTTGCAGGAAGTATTTTTTCAGCTTTTTCTGCTGCTCCAGCTTATGCTGATGAAGGGTGATAGTCTTGTCAATGTCTGTGAAGAAATCTCCTATAATCGTTTGCTCAGCTTTATTGGGTAGCAATATTTTCATCGGTTTCAAATCTGCAAATGGTGGAATATTTTTTATTGCAGAGCCGTTGCTAAATTCTCTTGAAAAACTGTCTATCATATTTGAAAAGACCAATTTAAAAATATCTTTGCACACGATATCTTCATTAACACGAATGCGCATAAGAGCTTGATTAATAATGCCGGAACGTGACTGTGCTGGCAATTCATATATTTCACCAATAGTTCCTGCACAAGAAACGATTATATCTCCAGCATGAACTTCAAATGATTTAAGTTTTTGTGCATATTCTTTTGATATGTAATATCTGGAAAGATTCCAATTCTTGTTAATAGCATTTTGTTGCTCATATACTTTAACAGATGTAGCACTATCCGGTATAAAAAAATCTTTTTTTAATGCACTTCCAAATGGGCCTTTTTTATATTCAGCAATTTCTCCAAGCTTACGCTGTTCCCAAGGTTCTGTAAATCCTTGAAACCGTATCGATGGAGCCATTCTATTTTTACTCATCCATCAACACCTCACTGTAACAGTTCAAGAAATTCTTTCAGGTCTTTCGCTTTCTTCTCATCCTCAGTAGTCAACTCCTGCAGCATTGCCAAGAGCTCGCCTTCATTCTGGGCAATTTCCCTGTTCGTTTCAGCCATTGCCTTGTTCACCTCAGCCATGTCGATCTCCGGTTCCGGTTCAAAAGTATCAACGTACCGCGGAATATTGAGATTGAATTCATTTTTCTTAATTTCATCAAAGGAAGCTACATGAGCAAATTTGTCCACGTCCTTCCTGTCTTTATATGCTTGGAACAGTTTATCGATATTCTTGTCCTCCAAAAGATTCTGTGGCTTTCCTTTTACGAATTCCTTGCTCCCGTCAATAAACAGTACGTCTCTTCCAGGGCGATCTTTCTTTAATACCATAATGATGGTCGGAATCCCGGTGGAATAGAAGATACCAGCAGGCAGGCCAATGACCGCATAAATATAGCCTTTTTCTAGAAGCTTCTGACGAATCTTACCTTCTGCGGCCCCGCGGAACAGAACACCATGCGGCAGTACAATACCCATGGTCCCGGTGGATTTCAGATGATAGAATCCATGAAGGAGGAAGGAATAATCCGCTTTAGATTTAGGAGCCAGTACCCCATAGTCGGAGAATCTTGGATCAGTCAGAAAACCTTTTTCTGCACTCCATTTCTGCGAATAAGGAGGATTCATCATGACAGCATCAAAATCTGTAATCTCATCTGCCGGCCAATCTTTATCAAGGGTGTCAGCATTACGAAGATGCTGGTTCGTAGCAGAGATCCCATGAATAATCATGTTCATTCTAGCCAAGTTGTACGTGGAAGTCTTGATCTCCTGTCCAAAGTAGTTGATGGAATCCGCATCCTCGATATACGGTCTTACATTCAACAGTAAGGAACCAGAACCCATGGCTGGATCATAAGCGCTAAATCCTTTCTTATCCTCTTTGCCCAAAGTAACAATGTGAGTCAGAAGACGAGATACAGCCTGCGGTGTATAGAATTCCCCAGCCTTCTGTCCCATATCAGAAGCGAAGTTTGCAATCAAATATTCATAGCTATTACCAAGGATGTCCACACTGTGGCTGTCCAGATTCAGCGGTGCCAATGCGATCATAACCGCAGAAATCATATCATTCTTCTTCTGTGGGGTGGATCCCAGCTTGGTGGACTCAAGGTCTACATCAGCAAAGAGGCCCCCCAACAGATCCGAGTTTGATTGTTCCAAATCACGGAATCCCTGCTGCAGGTGCTCCAGTTGGAATTTCTTATCCCTGATCTCATCAACTAGAGCCGTGAAGGTGAAGTCCGGCTTAATTTCATAATCCATGTCCATGGAATCAAGGAGATCCTCATGGAAGTCCTTATCTTCATAAAACCGTTTGTAAACTTCCTGACGCTGGCTCTCCGTTCCCACCGCACTAGTATCTACTTCGCCGGAATCGACCAGGACTTTTGCGGCAGATTCCAGAGTTTTATCAGACAAATGTTTATAGAAAATAAGCCCAAGAGCATAATTCATATAGTCAGCAGCGCCCATCGTCTGACGCATTACATTAGCGGAATCCCAGAGCACCTGTTCCAAGCTTTTTGTTTCGTTTCCCATTGTAATCTTCTCCTTTATTTTACGCTAGCCTTTTTCAATACAGAAAGAATGCCATTCAATTTTTGTTTTGCCTGATTTGTTTCTAAATAGTACTGATACAACGCAGTCGCATATAGTTTCCCAATCTTTTCCTGTTCATCCAACGGCGGTAGTTCTATTCTTATCTGCTTTAACTGTTGGGCAGATAAACGCGTAATGACCGTCCCCTGCAGCAAGATATTGATTTGTTTCTCCAGACTCCTTGATTCATTCAAAAGCCAGCACAGATACCAGGGATTGAGACGCTCCCGATTCACGTTCATAATCGAGAACACCTGGCTAATAAATTTGTCCTTATTCTCATTAGACAGAATGGTTGCTGCCATATGAGACGCACCGGAAGCCTGGCGGTAAATAATGCTGTTTGAGGGATCTGCCAACTTCATTCGATAGAAGTCATACTCAAAATCGGCATTCGTGTACCTTCTATCTCTCTCATTAATAGGGAGGCGGGCCACATTGAAACCTGACACAATCTCGGAGACACTTCCTAACTCAATCATGTTTTGCTCTCCTTTGTACAATCCATAATGTACTCATTTCATGATCATATAATACACCGCGCGTGCATTACCGTCAAGTGTAAATTATGAAGTGTACGTGATTGTTTCTGCGATTTGATTCACTTTGCATCTGTTTCTTTACAAAAGGAGAGAAGAAAAGAAAAGTCTCACGTATACCGTGGCAAGAATTAGCTGATTGAATACCCCTCTGAACATTGATCCTTTCGCCTGGGTATAAAATCAACTAAAAATGTCATTGTATAAGTGAGACATCCATTTTTACTTCACATCAAAAAGCCCAGTTCAGCTTCACGTCCGCCATGAGCTCACGGTCGTGCTTCCCCTCGAGCCAGCCGCCTTCAGCCGTAGCAGAAAGGCGCTCCGACAGCTTCAGCGTTCCGTCTAACGTCAGATGCAGATAATCCTTGTCCATATCATTCGAGTATTCCATAGCTCGATGATATACACCACCTGCCTCATATCCGTAAACAAGCTCGGGTCCTTCCCCAGATAGCACACGCTTATAGCCAAGGCGGAGGGCATAATCGCCAGCCTGCAACTCACGACGCAGCTCTACACCGATCTCCCCTGCCAGATAATTATTATTTACAGCAGCGGTTACAAGCTCACCACCTCCCGGAAAAGCTTCACGGCAACCCTTTTGCATGTAGCGCGATGCTTGCACATTCACATAAGGCGAAACATGGTAGGTTTTTCCATTGGCGTTTGTAAGAAAGCTATTTGCCAACTTATTATAAACCATCGTCAAACCGCGGCGCAGAGGGACATTTCCTGCCGCACCTTTGTCTTCCCATGAGTTTTGAACCCTTTTCTCGCTGTGTTATAATAAAGCCACGCGCAAGAATATCGTTACGCATGTATAAGGGAAACGCTGATTAAATCGCAGAATTCGATTTCACATGTATTTTCATGCAACGCTTCGTCATAACCCTCCTTAAATAGCTCGCTATTCGCGTCGGATTATTCCTTGCGTTGCATGAAAACACAAGAGTGAAATCGAACAACGATTTAATCAGTGTTTCCCAAGAAAGGATATCCATATGAAATATATCAAACTCATCCTGCTTGTGTTTTCGCTTCTTCTGCTGCCTTGGGCGAGCAATGAAGCATGGGCAAAAGATGCAGAAATCACCGATCTTCGCTGGACAGCCAGAAATGATGGCGATCCCCCCTTCGTCCGTATCGTGACAGATCTCACGAAAGCGGTACAGGCGGAGGCTGCGATAGACAAATCCGGCAAAAACTTCGAAGTCATCCTAAAGAACACCCAAAAGAGCTTCAGCGGCTCTCAATACGATATGGATCCGCGCGCCATCGATTTCACCACAGTTTCTGAAAAAGACGGCGACACCTACATCGACGTCGCTCTCACCAAGCCGCAGAAGATCGATGACATCCACGTCTTTGCCCTTCGTCCTGATACAAAACTGGGAAAGCCGCACCGCCTCGTCATTGACATCCCGATCCAGGGTGCCAAAAAGAGCTACACGAAGCCGGCAGCAAGCGCCGAGAATACGACGACCAAAAAGCCGGCCGCCCAAAAGCCCTCTGCTGAGAAAGAAGCCCCCCCGCAGAAAGTCTCTGTACCTGCCGATGCCCGAAAAATACTCAAAGGCAAGATCATCTGCCTTGACCCCGGCCACGGCGGCACAGACGTCGGCGCCATCGGACACAAAGGAAATAAGGAGATTTACGAGAAGGATGTCACCCTCTCCATTGCCCTGCCGCTGCGCGACATGCTCACCTCTGCCGGCGCGAAGGTCGTCATGACCCGCAGCACCGACAAGGACGTCTATGGTCCATGGGCCGATGATGACCCCGAGCTACAGGCACGCTGCGATGTCGGAAATCAAGCGAATGCAGACGTCTTCGTCTCCATCCACATCGACTCCTTCTCCAATGGCTCTGTCGATGGTACCACCGCCTACTACTACCCCAAGACCGCAAAGGACCTGATGCTCGCCCAGATGCTACACCAGTCCACCATGAACCTGCTCTCCATCCCTGACCGCGGTGTCCGCTCCGGGCATCTCTATGTGAATGTCAATACAAATATGCCTTCCGTCCTGATGGAAATGGGCTATATCAGCAACGCGCACCGCGTCCAGATGCTGACGTCCAGCTGGGGGCCGAAGAGTATCGCCAAGAGCCTCTTCAAGGGACTGGTGGACTATTTCGCCGCATTATAAGAAACTTAGAAACTTAGAGGCTTTAGACATCTGACTTCTGACGTCTGACAGTCTCTCCATTCTCACCCAAAGGAAAACGTATGAATAAACTATATGCACTCATGACCCCGCTGCTTTGCGCTGCGCTTCTATCCGGCTGCGGCGGCGATGGGAAAAAGCAGCCATCGGGGACCGTCGTCCCGCCAGCCGCTTCCTCGAGCCAGATTCCCGCCGAAAAAGAAGCCAGCCTCACCTACTACCTGCCAACAGAAGACGGCCTTCACATCCTTCCCGCCACGGTCAAAGTGAAAGCCGCAGACCGCACCGCGAAGACAGCCATCGAAGAAATGCTCCGCGCGGATCGAAAGTCCAAGTATCCTCTCGTTCCTGCCGGTACACGCTTGAAGAGCGTCCATGTCGAAGACGGCACCTGCACCGTGAATTTCACAAAAGAGCTGAACCAGCTGCAGGGAGAGACCGGACAGTCTCTCTTCATCGCCATGACTGTCGATACGCTGACCGAATTTCCCAATATCAAACGCGTCGAATTCCGCGCGGAAGGGCAGCTTGTCAAGTTCCAGATCGATATGAGGAAACAATTCCTACGCGATGAAGCCTTCATCAAGCAGACAAAAAAATAAGACAAGTAAAAAGGAGCTGTGAAGAAATGAATCCTCATTTCTTCACAGCTCCTTTTTCTTTGCTTTCATTTGGTTCAGGGTTCAGGCTTCAGGCTTCAGGCTTCAGGTGGCGGCTTCGCCGCCTTTTTTAGAAGATGGTATT
>ULTM01037305.1_pt1 | contig 17480 bp, 14 predicted proteins | sample 1957641 | NCBI WGS metagenome assembly ULTM01 (sample SAMEA4835735, study PRJEB28245) | human gut metagenome | biome: gut microbiome; material: fecal sample | place: Denmark | collected 2008 | reverse complement strand
GCGCAGGGAGGACAGAGCTTCCTGACGGGACACCTGATTGCCTGTATGTACCGCGTGATTTCCCAGCTTGACCACATAACGAATCTGGAGCCAAACAGTCGGATCTATGGTTTGCACAAAGGTTTTTTCAGAAATCAGGGATTGCAGGTTATCCTTGTATGGCTGCTCCAGAGATTTATCCACAGAATAAAGCCACTTCACCGCCAATTCCAAGGCTTTCCGACAGCCCACGGCACATAGAGCGGGCGAAGTGGCAAAAATTTGCTCCGCTTCTATACAAGCGGGAGCAAAGAGAGTGTAATTGGGTTGGGTGCGTAGGAAAGAAAAGTTGGTCATGGGGGTCACCTCCTCTAACGAAATAAATAATAACAGAAACTTTTTATCGTATGCTTTGGCTGAATAAACTCGCTGAATACTCCACTCTTCAGATTATCACGCCATTCCAGCCGTACCTTCATATAATCAAATGTTTTATACTCAATGATAAGAGTTGGAAAAAGATCTCCCGTTTCAACATAAAAACCAATCGCTTGGTCTATATTTAAGAAATCTTTTGAAAACAGCTCTTGCCCTTTTTGTATCCGTAAACCTTCTTCACTGCATGTAACCTCGTATACCTTCAAGTCTCTTATTCCCTCCCTAGAGATCAAGACTCCGTACAAATTATCAGTTCCTTCCTCAACGCCCACATAATCAACAATTTCATATTCTGATTCATCTTGAATCCCTATGATAACCTTATCTTTCCAAATTTGTTTTACAGAAAAAATGGTAATGATTCTTCCAATAAAATAAAAAACAAAGAGAATCAAGGTCGCGACAGAGGAAACTAAAGATATCTTATCAATCATAGTAATAATATCACCTCAAATACTTCTGTATCATCGTCTTAAAACAGCATCTTTAATTTAGTCACCTCATCATATTCTTGCAATACAATCGGATTCATAAGAACATGAATATATTTTTTATTTTGCTCCATATAAACAGAATAAAAATTTGAATGTTCTTTATAATTTAAAATCGCCTTATCTAGAATTATCCTTGTTTCTTCTTCCTGGTGAAATTGTTTACCATCTTTATAGACCAAACCTATAACTGAAATAACTTCCCGTATAATAGTTTTAGAAATACTTCTTTTTTCATCGTCCTGATCTCTTAGTTGATACATTTTTAAGAGAAATGCTTGCAAATATGCCATTACTTCTTCTTCGTTGTATTCAACCTCAAACATTTCTGGATATGGAAAATTATCTTTCTCCCCTTCGATTTCATCATCATGCAAAAACTCGCCTAATTGAAATACATCAAAAGATATTTTTACACCTTTCGAGTCATTGGCACAGGCATAATTATTTTTCAGATAGTCTGAATTTCCATTCTTACTAAAACAAAAAACATATTTACTTCTTAATTCTCCAACTATTTCTTTTACATCATGACCTATATCCAGATAGTCTTTCATGACTTGAAAATATGCTTTGTCAATTTTATTTTGATTGAATAAAGAAGATAAAGCCTTTTTCATTAGTTCGACAGAATGTAAAACTTCCTTTTTATCTTGAAAGCAATCTGCCCTTGTAAAACGAAGATCTATTTTTTCTTTCATTATAATTTTATTCTTGTTTTCTAAAGGTGTATAATGAAATAAAACTGGGTATTCTTCCTTTGATGGATTGATTTCATTGATCGCTTCCCAAATAAGGGTACGTAAAAATTGAGAATCAAAGTTATTTTTCAAATCATCACCTTCGTTTACATTATTTTTCTCAAATAAGCAATAAGGGTTTTCCCGTTTTAAAAGACTGCAAATTATCTACCTGAATGTAATTTTCAATGGTAAAAAAATCAGTACCAATTTCTATCTTTAAATCCTCATGGCGATCATTTTGCAATAATATTCTATATTCTGATTGTTCTTTAAACTTTTCTCTTTTATGAAAATATATTTCTTTGGCTGCCTCATCACTTATTAGAGGATTGTCACACTCAAAAAAATGATTGTCATACTGCACTAATTTAAACAAATAACTATAATCATATTTTTGGGCTGACTGTTCTACACAATCTAAAAATCCATCTACATTTTTTATAAGTAACAAACTATATTCTGACCAATTATCTGTATCAATCAAATCATTTAGAAACTCATATGGTACAATTATACCTTTTCTATTTATTTCTTCTCTAAAAATAGCTTTTAAACAATAGACGCATTCGCCACCTTCGATTTTTCCATTACTTACATCAAGAATAGTATGAGGATCTTTAAAATCATTTTTTCCTAAGTCTATCCACATTTTATATTGTTTGGATAACCTTCCTTCCTCTGAATCATACTTCTTTCCCCCAAAGCGTTTTCTATTTCTAAATTCTTCAGCTAAAGTCAAATATAGAAAACCCTGTTTAGTCAAATTATTTATATATTCCGTTTTTGTAACTTTTAAAAAAAATTCTATTTTTTTATCCATATTTTACACCTGAAATACGAATAAACACTAGATATACTACCTTCCATTATTTTCTCTTCTAAATTTTATAAATCATTAGTTAATCTTAGTATTCATTCTCCTCTAAGCCGTTATATACCTTTAGCTAATTTCAAAATCCAAAATTCTATCGTCCACTTCTTGTTCTAATATAATGAAAATTTGAATTAAAGTTTATTAAGCAAAAATTCAATTCTATCAAGTATTACATAGGAAAATTATTTTTACTATCAATTTCAATCAATGTTTTCCTTACAGCCCATGTAGCACATAGCTTAAAAAATGGAAAAATCATCCCCTACTTTTATACTGACATAGAAAACAATACATATTCAGGTTCTATATTTAAGAAAGAAATGTTCATTTTCATACATCCATTCTTATGTCATTATTCTGTTCTCCGTCGTCAAAACCATCTGTTTCTAAATCAGCTTTTGCAATTCTTTTAGCTTGATTAATTCTAATTAGTTCTTGCATAACTGTAATCATTCGCTTTGAATTAAAAATACTATACGTTAAAGTTTCAAGCTCTTCACGAGTATTACATTTATAAACCTCTCTTACCACCGTTTCCGAAATGCTCCTAGCCACACTCTCATCTAATATTACATCCACAGGATAATTAGCAATACCATACTTTATAAAAAATACTCTGTATTTATATGTATCATATTCCGGAGTAAAAAGAAAACACTCAAACTTACTTACTTTCTGACCAATTTCTCCCAAATCATTCTGAATACTAACAGTTTTCTCTACAGGGCTCAAAGCTTGCGCTATTCCTAAGTAACTAGTAGTTTTCTTATAAGAAGAAATTCGTCCATCATAAGGCTGAATCCTACCCATAATAATTCCCTGTGTTTCCTCAGGCAATTGCAATAAAATTTTTTCTATAACTTTATCGGGCGCAGTCAAATCAATGTCGTTAAAATCTAATTTTTCGCCAAAACTAAATTTTTTATCCATGAGATACTTCCTCCATTATTTCAAATATTATTGGTAAATGATCACTAATGTTTTTATCTGGATGTCCATTGCTATCTAGTAAGTACTTTGTTTCAGTTTCGGTCAATATCTTCAGGCTATCTTTCAAAAAACGTTTTTTTAAAGTAGGTCTGAAAATAACTTGATCGAATATATTCCAATATGTGTTTTTTGTACCACCTCCATTGTAATAATAAGTTCCATATGGTTTTTGAAAATCGCCAAAAAAATTCCACATTGGATTATAAAACATATGATATTCATTTCCAGCTATAATTCTTGAACCTCTATCTGCCTCACTACATACAGAAATACCATGAAAGTACCTGGCATCAATACAACTTGCTTCATATGGATTAATATTGAAATCTCCCACCACAATAGAATTTTTCGTTCCAATTTCTTCTTCTATGGTCTGTAAATCATGAATAAGTCTATCAATAAGAATTTCACGATACCCATCATGCTCCGTATGCAACTTACTATTTAGATGAACACAACACAATATATCTTTGCCGTTAATTATTTGTATTGTATAATGACTAGCATCAAGTTTTAATTCCACACAATCTAATGTCCCTAATAAACATATGCGTTCACAACAAGTAGCATACTGCCTCATTTTCATGCCGTATAACGCCAAGATTGCAATGAGTTCTTCTATCTTTGCAGAATATTCAGCCAAAATAATAATAGAAGCATTATTTTCAATAATAAATTGACTAAGAACATCATTAATATTTTCGTTTTTATGCGTATTCCAAAATAAAATTCTCAACCTCTATCAAAGCCTCCTTCACTCAAAATACTTCTGCATAAAATCCTTTTTCAATGTTTCGAACTATTCAAGGCTAACCTATATGATTATTTTTTGTTTTCTCTGTCTGCTTAATAAACGTCACTAATTCTATTGATGGAAAAGGAAAGATCATTTCTGTTAGCCGCTCACTGCTTAGTATCCCTTTCAATGTCATATTTATAGTACAATGTGTTATAGGCTTTGATAGTAATATGAGCCAATATAAATATGGCATATCATCCTTTTTTCATATTCCTATCCATTTGTACAGCTAGTTCCATTACCCAGCTTAACGATAGCAGCTTGTCCTAAGTATTCCAGTCTACACAAAACAGAACGAAGACTGGTAAAGGAAGGCGTAGCATTTGTTTCGACAAAACATCTCAATGCATCGACCCACTCCACTGCCAGTTCCAAGGCTTTCCAGCAGCCAACGGCACATAGAGCGGGAGAAGCAGCAAAAATTTGCTCCGCTTCTATACAAGCGGGAGCAAAAAGAGTGTAGGTAGATTTGGTGTACAGGAAAGAAAAGTTGGTCATGGGGTCACCTCATGAAAATTACGGTATCACGATTTTCTTTTTAAGCTTTTTCAATATATCTTTGTTTTCAAAATCTTGAATAATATCTTTTAATTTGCCTATTCTTTCAAGAATCTCATCTTGCGTTAAAAAAATAAAGTCTAATTGAAATGCATCATACCAATTATATAGTTTTTGTACACTCTCAAAAATATCTCCACTACAAAAAATCTCATATTTCTCTAAAAAATTATAATCTCTTGATGCAACATACAAATTAGCATATTGGTTCCCTAATTCATCATCTGCGATATAGTTTCTATCCTCTGCCATACATTTAATAATCTTTATGGCTATCTTTTGCTGTTCAGAATAAAAGGGCAAAATTGTATAAGCTATTTTTTCCTTAACTCCGATTATATTATTTATATTTTTTATTTCTAATAATTTACTACACTGCTGATATATTTCGTTCGTTTTTCCAAAAATAGTTAAACAGTGTTCTAACACAGCCCCTTTCTTGCTTTCTTTCAATGAAAATATCGAAATAATAATTGCAATAAACGTGAAAATTAGAGTAATACCATTTACAGAAAAAATCACATCCAATGTATCTATTATCTGTTGAGTGTTCACCAACTCACCTCACCCAAAATACTCCTGCATCAAAGCCTTTTTCAATGTTTCCAACTTTTCAAGACTTTCTTTAACGCTTGTTTTTGTTTTTTCTGTTTGTTTAGCAAAAGTAGCAAATTCATTTTGTAAAGTAATCTCTGGAATAGGAATTCTAAGAGATTCTATTTTTTTAATACTCAAAGTATTTAGACCAGATGTTGAAACGGATTTTCCTATAATTTGTTTTCTTCCTTCATCTGACATAAAATAGAACAAAGCATACAGTGGATTAATCTCCTTTAGCTTAAAACGTGCTTTAATAAGATGGTTTTGATGTAGACATGGTTCAATGCTACCATTCCATAGCGCCACTCGACCAATCTGCTCTTTACTCCCATTTCCTTCAACAAATAGTAAATCATCTTTTTTTAAAAGTGTCTTTTCAATTTCATTTTCTTTAACGCCAATATACTGAACCTCGTTTAAATCCAGTTTATTAAAAAATACATTTGCTACTCGAAGGTATGGTAATTTCAATTTAAAAGAATTCCTATTTGAATTTTTAGTTAACCCACCTGTTATTATCGCAACACTTGAAAGAGAGTCTATTTTCCAATCTTCCTTTCCAAACATCTCCACAAACCTTGCCTTTACCAGCAAATCCAGCTTTTCCAACTGCTGGCGGCGTTTGGCGATGAGATCGCTGACCTTATCCAGCACCGCTGCAATTTTTTGCTGTTCTTCCATAGGCGGAAGGGCTACTTTAATATTTCTTACCATCTCACTATTAAGATTATTTACTACCCCACCCACCGCTAAAGATTTGAATTTTTGATATGTAATCGGTGCACTTAAATAATAATATAAAAAGTGTTTATCAAAAACATTATTTATATCCCGCAAAACTAGCCATCCGTCATGTATACATCCATCTATTGCTAAAATATATGGTCTACCAAAACTCATTGAGTTAGAAAGAAGAAAATCTCCTGGCTGCACATATCGTGATTTTTTCATTCCTTCGGGAATTATTTTTTGTGCTGTTGATGTAATATACATTGATTCATTTGTATCACCTATTTTTATCCAATTGATTCCATTTTTTTCTTTTGTAATGTATTTATCAATAGGTCTTGGAGAACCACCTCTCTCTATCAGACAAACATCTCCCATTTTAACCTCACGCCATTTCGCCATCACAACATCCCCTCCAATTCCGCCAGTCCTTTGGTGATCTCCATTTCCAGCTCATTCAGGTCTGCCAGTATCTCCGTTGTGGAAGGGTATTCCATGGGCACGTATTTCACCTTTTTATATTTATTGATGGACAGGTCATAATCGTTTTCCACGATTTCTTCTTTTGGCACAAAGAAACTCTGTTCTGTCCGTTCTCGTTCCACTTCCTGCTCCATATGATGGAAACGGTGAATGATGTCGGGAATGTCGTTATCAGTGATTTCGCTTCGTTTATCGTCCAGACTAAAGCCGTCGGCTTTCATATCGTAGAACCACACATTATCTGTACCGCCTGCCCCTGTTTTGGTGAACACCAGCACCGCTGTAGACACACCGGCATAAGGTTTGAACACACCGGAAGGCATAGAAATCACTGCACGCAGCTGATGGTTTTCCACCAACTCCTTTCGAATGCTTTTATGGGCTTTGGAAGAACCAAAAAGCACACCATCAGGAACAATACATGCGCAGCGTCCCCCTTTTTCCATCATCCGCAAAAAGAGTGCCAGAAAAAGAAGCTCTGTCTTTTTTGTATTGGTCACAGCTTTCAAATCATCGTTAATGCTTTCAGCGTCAATGGTTCCTTTGAAAGGCGGATTTGCAAGGCAAACTGTGTATTTCCCTTTGATCTGATTTTGTTTGGATACACTATCCTTATATTCGATTTTGGGATTTGTAATAGAATGCAGCATAAGGTTCATGGCAGAAATACGCAGCATGGTAGGGTCTGTGTCAAAACCAGTAAACGCAGCACCGCCAAAATGTTCCCATTGTTCTGCAGTCATATCGAATTCATAATGATCGCGGATATATTTTGCAGAGGAAACCAGAAAACCTGCCGTACCACATGCCGGATCACAAATAGTGTCATCTGGAGTCGGTGCCATCAGTTCCACCATCATTTCACGAATATGCTTCGGTGTTCGGAACTGCCCATTTTGCCCTGCCGTAGACAATTTACTCAGCATATATTCATAGGCATCCCCCTGCATATCCAATTCCGCAATGTCATGCTCATACAGATCGTCCAGTCCGGTAATGATTTTTTCCAACACCTGCGCTGTAGGAATCAAGAAAGTCGCATCTTTCATATAACGTGCAAAAGCCGTATCGTCTTCTGTTTTCCCAGATGCATCGGTCACTTCAAGCAGATTTCCTTTTTCATCGAAATCCGGCAGTTTCCCAAATTTCATTTGCTTAATGGCAGGAAATACTTTCTGTGAAATGATTTCATAAATCTCACGGGAATCTTTGTTTTTGAACTTACTCCAACGCATAGACTGCCCAACCACAGACTGTGGGAAAATTTTATCTACAGGTTGATTCATTGCAACTTCCATACTTTCATTTTCCAGTTCCTTTTCATCCAAAGAACGAATAAACATAAGATATGTCAACTGTTCGATAACGGTCAGTGGGTTTGTAATACCTCCCGCCCAGATATCTGTCCAAATCTTATCTATTTTATTTTTAATTACACCAGTAATCATAGAAGTTCCTCCCAATTTTACATTTGTGTCAAAATATGATATACTAACTAATAGTATATCATATTTTGTAATGAAAAAGTAGAATTCCACGGAATAAAGCGATTTGATTGTAGTCTGAAAGAAATAAACGAACTTTCCTCCACATATCACCACACTAAATTCCATACCCCATTACAGCCCTCCGGCACCATTTGGGCACCATATCATTCATTTTTTTGAATATCATCTTATAACGGTTTTTTCATACTTTTCCAAATTCCAGAAAAAAGTAATGGTCACATTGTTATTTCAAACATAAAAAACCCCGCCGAAACACTTGATTTCAGTGGGGTTTTTAGCGGAAGCGGTGGGATTCGAACCCACGTGCCCTTGCGGACAACTTGATTTCGAGTCAAGCTCGTTGCGACCACTTCGATACGCTTCCATTTATAAATATTCAATTATTTAGCATTTTCAATATGATTTTTCGAGTCAGCCTCGTTATGACCACTTCGGTACGTCTCCATAAACATCTATTTTACAAAATCGCCTATATAGTATACCAGTCAGAAATAGAAATTGCAATCGTTTTTACAAAAAACTACATACTTTTCCCCAAAAATCAATCCTCCTTTCACGCTCTACCCTTGACACTCTCTTGGAATTTCTGTAAAGTAGAGAAGATGAGCATATAAAAAAATAGGATTCTTTCCTATTATAATATAGAAACAGGTGAAACGATGCAATCGAATCAAAATTCTAACTATAATAATGAAAGTATTACCTCTTTGAAAGGTGCTGACCGTGTCCGTCTGCGTCCCGGAGTTATTTTCGGGTCTGATGGGCTGGAAGGCTGCGAACATGCCGTCTTCGAAATCCTCTCCAACTCCATCGACGAAGCAAGAGAAGGTTTTGGCAGCAAAATCGAAGTGGTTCGCTACAAAGACCAGTCTATTCTAGTAAAAGACTATGGTCGCGGAATTCCCGTTGATTACAATCCCAAAGAAGAACGCTTCAATTGGGAACTGGTTTTCTGTGAACTTTATGCAGGCGGCAAATACCAAAACAATTCCGGCGAAAACTATGAATTCAGTTTGGGTCTGAATGGTCTGGGCACTTGCGCCACACAGTATGCCTCCGCTTACATGGATGCAACTATCTACCGTGACGGCATGCGTTATGATCTGCACTTTGAAAAAGGGGAAAATATCGGGGGGTTAGTAAAAGAACCCACACACAAACGTGTAACAGGTACACAGATCCGCTGGCTGCCTGACCGAGATGTTTTCACAGACATTGCCATTCCCCTTTCCTACTTCCAGGATGTTTTGCGCAGACAGGCAATTGTCAATGCCGGTCTGACTTTTGAGCTCTTTGATGAAGAAAGCGGCGAAACATTTACCTATTACTATGAAAATGGTATTCGTGACTATCTGGCGGAACTTGCAGGCAACACTTCTTTGACAGACGTTCACTACCTCCAAACAGAAACCAGAGGTCGTGACCGTGAGGACAAACCGGAATACAAGCTGAAATTTGAAGCGGCTTTCTGTTTCAACAATCAGATCAATCTGCTGGAATACTATCACAACTCCAGTTTTCTGGAATACGGTGGCGCACCAGACAAAGCAGTGAAAAGCGCTTTTGTTTCCGCCATCGACAAATATCTGAAAACAAACAATCTCTATAAAAAGGATGAGAAAAAGATCACATTCTCTGACATTGAAGACAGTTTGATTTTGGTCATCAACTCCTTCTCTACCATCACAAGTTATGAAAATCAGACCAAAAAATCCATCACCAACAAATTCATCCAAGATGCTATGACAGATTTCTTCCGGGAACAGCTGGAAATCTATTTCATCGAAAACAAAATGGATGCGGATAAAATCGCCAATCAGGTACTGGCAAACAAACGCAGCCGGGAAACCGCAGAAAAAACCCGTGTTTCCATCCGCAAAAAGCTGACTGGATCTTTGGATATGAACAACCGTGTAGAAAAATTTGTCAACTGCCGTACCAAAGACGTCAGCCGTCGTGAAATCTACATTGTGGAAGGCGACTCCGCTTTGGGTTCCTGTAAACAGGGACGTGACGCGGAATTCCAGGCAATTATCCCTATTCGCGGTAAAATTTTGAACTGTTTGAAAGCAGATTACAACAAAATCTTTAACAACGACATCATCACAGACCTTCTAAAAGTTCTGGGCTGCGGCGTAGAAATCAAATCTAAACACAACACTGGTCTGAATTCTTTTGACATCAATCAGCTTCGCTGGAGCAAAATCATTCTCTGCACCGATGCGGACGTAGACGGATTCCAGATCCGCACCTTGCTTTTGACCATGCTGTACCGTCTGGTACCAACACTTATTGAAGAAAAGAAGGTATACATTGCCGAATCTCCTCTTTATGAGATCGTTAATGGAAAAGACACTTACTTTGCATACTCCGACGCGGAAAAAGCAAACATCGTCAGCAAACTAAAAGGGAAAGTGAAGATCAACCGCTCCAAAGGTTTGGGTGAAAATCAGCCGGAAATGATGTGGGAAACTACCATGAATCCCGAAACCAGACGTTTGATTCTGGTAACTCCTGACGATGTGAAACGGACACAGGAAATGTTTGAACTTCTGCTGGGTGAAAATCTGGCAGGACGAAAAGAATTTATTGCCGAAGAAGGCTACAAATATCTGGACTTAACAGATATCAGCTAAGAAAGGTACGATTGTTATGGCAAGAAAGAAAAAAACAGTCATTGAACGAAAAGATAATTTCATACAGGAGCAGCCCATCATCCAGACACTGGAACAGAACTACATGCCCTATGCCATGAGCGTTATTGTTTCCCGTGCCATTCCTGAAATTGATGGTTTCAAGCCCTCTCACCGGAAACTTCTTTACACCATGTATCATATGGGGCTTTTACGGGGCGACCGTACAAAATCTACGAACGTAGTAGGTCAGACTATGAAACTGAATCCTCACGGGGATTCTGCGATTTACGAAACATTAGTACGTCTGACCGAAGGCAACGGCGCACTGCTGACACCTTTTGTTGATTCTAAAGGGAATTTCGGGAAACAGTATTCCCGCGACATGGCTTATGCTGCTTCCCGTTACACAGAAGTAAAACTGGCACCCATTTGTCAGGAAGTTTTCGCGGACATCGACAAAAACACTGTGGAATTCGTAGACAACTATGATGGCTCCATGCAGGAACCCATTTTGCTGCCTACCACATTCCCCAATATTCTGGCAAATCCAAACATCGGGATTGCCGTTGGTATGGCAAGTTCCATTTGTAGTTTTAACTTGGCAGAACTTTGTGAAGCAACAGCCGCATATATCAAAGATAATTCCATTGATCTTTGTGATGTACTCCCTGCTCCCGATTTTTCCACAGGCGGACAACTGATCTACAATCGCTCTGCTTTGGAACAGATTTATCGCACAGGTCGCGGCAGTTTCAAGCTTCGGGCAAAATACCGTTACGACAAAGATGCCAACTGTATTGAAATTTATGAAATCCCCTACACTACCAATCTGGAAGTCATCATTGACAAAATCATCGCATTGGTAAAAGGCGGAAAAATCCGTGATATTTCCGATATTCGTGATGAAACTGACCTGAATGGTCTGAAAATCACCATTGATATCAAAAAAGGCACCAATCCTGATTTACTCATGCATAAGCTTTATGCCATGACGCCACTTTCCGACAGTTTCAGCTGCAACTTCAACGTACTGATTCAAGGAAAGCCCATGACCTTAGGTGTCGGCGGCATTTTGCAGCACTGGACAGAATTCCGTATGGAATCCATCCGTAAGCAGCTGGCTTTTGACATCCAGAAAAAGCAGGAAAAATACCACCTTTTGCAAGGTTTGGCGGAAATTCTGCTGGATATTGACAAAGCCATTTCCATCATCCGTCATACAGAACTGGAATCCATGGTTGTTCCTAATTTGATGGAAGGCTTCTCCATTGACGAAGTACAGGCGGATTATATCGCAGAAATGAAACTGCGAAACATCAACAAGGAATATATCCTCAAACGTACGCAGGAAATGGAATCTCTGGAAAAAGAAATCGCAGATCTGAAAGCAACATTAGAAAGCAACACCAAGATCAAAAATCTGATCTGTCGTCAGCTGAAAGCCGTCGCGAAAAAATACGGCAAACCTCGTTTGACAGAAATCATTCAGGAAGAAGAAATTGTGACTCCCACCAAAGATGATTTCATTGAAGATTATGGCGTACGCCTGTTCCTGACAGAACAGAACTATTTCAAAAAAATACCCCTGATCTCCCTGCGTTCTGCTGGTGAACAGAAAGTCAAAGACGACGACTACATCATGCAGGAGATGGAAAGCACCAACCGTGGGGAAATGTTGTTCTTCTCCAATCAGTTCAACGTATACAAAATGAAACTGAGCGACATTCCTGACAGCAAAGCAAGCTCCATGGGGGAATATCTCCAGAACCTGTTAGGTATGGATGCAGAAGAAAAAATCCTTTATATGACCGTCACACAGGATTACAGCGGCTTTATGGTATTTTTCTTCGAAAATGGGAAAGGCGCAAAAGTACAGCTTTCCGCTTATGCTACGAAAGCCAACAGACGGAAACTGGTCAACGCCTACTCTGCCCGTTCTCCACTGGTATACATGGAAAAACTGGATGCAGATGCGGATTTCCTGCTTATGCGCAACCATGACAAAGCCACTCTGCTTAACACAGAACTGATTCCGGCGAATGCTTCCAAAAGTGCATCCGGTGTGCAGCTTTATACCCTCAAGAAAAACAGCAGCATCACCAAAGTCTGCCCTGCGGCACAATTCCAGACAGACAATCCGGAATATTACCGGACACGGAAAATTCCAACAACAGGGCATTTCATTCAGGAAAAAGACAAAACTTCCAATGATGTTCCCGGACAGATCGAGTTATAAATTATTACAAAAAAAGGATTTCTTTCCTCGAAAGAAATCCTTTTTTCTTGTGAAATGTTCCACTTTTCTTTTCCCTCCATTGCCGTTCATTGACTTATCTTTCACAATGGTGTTATAATGCTTTTAGGGTTTTTTATTAAAAATTTATCGTAAATCAATATCAGGGATTATCACAGAAAGAAGGATGCAACATGTACAGAACCCTTTATAGCCCTCAGGGTGCTCACATCAATCTGGACGGCAGAGATATCATCAATATGGCCTCCAACAACTATCTGGGTCTGGCTAACGACCCCGATCTGGTAGCCGCAGCAAAGGAAGCCATTGACAAATATGGTGTTGGCCCCAGTGCCAGCAGAAACATTGTCGGCAACTTCGCAATCCACGACGAGCTGGAAGAAGCACTGGCAAAATTCAAAGGCGTAGAAGCTGTTCTGGTATTCAACAGCGGCGTAGCTGCAAACACAGGCGTTATCCCCGTTCTGGTAGGCAAAGGCGATACCATTTACAGTGACGAACTGAACCACGGCAGCATCATCGACGGTTGCCGTCTGTCCCGCGCAAACGTAAAGGTATATCCTCACATGGATCTGGCAAAACTGGAAGAAATGCTGAAAGAACCCACAGAAGGCAAAAAACTGTTGGTTGCTGACGCAGTATTCAGCATGGACGGCGATCTGGCTCCCCTGCCCGAAATGGCAGCACTGGCTGAAAAATACGGCGCTATGTTCATGGTTGACGATGCTCACGGTGACGGCGTAATGGGCCCTTACGGCAAAGGTACTGTTGAACACTTTGGTCTGCGTGACAAAGTAACCGTAGAAACAGGCTCCCTGTCCAAAGCTTTCGGTGCAGCTGGCGGTTTTGTAGCAGGTACTAAGGAATTCATCGAAGAACTGCGTCCGAAAGCCCGCAGCTTCATCTTCACAGCTTCTCCTCTGGCTCCCTGCCTGACAGCAGCAGCACTGGCTGCCATCAAAAAAATCGCTGATGACGACACTCTGGTAAAACGTCTGTGGGAAAACAGAGAATATTTCGCAAAACGTATGGAAGAAGCAGGTCTGAACACTGGCTCTACTGTAACACCTGTTATCCCCGTTATCGTTGGCGATGCAGAAAAAGCAGAAGAACTGAGCGCTCGTCTGTATGAAAAAGGCGTTTACGCACAGGCTATCAAATTCCCTGTTGTGCCCAGAGGTACTGCTCGTCTGCGTGTTATGATTTCCGCAGCACACACCAGAGAAGATCTGGAAAAAGCTGCTGATGCCATCATTGAAATCACAAAAGAAATGGGCATCATCTAATTTTGATACGACATCCCCGCTGTAAAAACAGCGGGGTTTTTCTTTGCTGTTTTCCAAACAAAAAGCCTCATGGAATCAAAGTCCCATGAGGCTTTCTTTTATGCTTCGTTTATTGTTAGATTACTGCTGCTGTTCCAGCTTTTTGTATTTTTCATTGAGGGCTGCGCCCACTTCTTTCTTATCCCGTTTATCAAACAGCATATGATACAGTACTACAACCATCAGGATGATACCCATGTAACCGCTGAAAGGATAAATGGTATTTACCAGAACTTTGAAGTCTGTCATGCCCAGGAAGAAAGCGATAACTGTCAGAACCAGAGCAACCAACATAAATTTCTTTGTTTTTTCCTGCGCGAACTGGCTGGTTACACCCCACAGCATAGGTACTGCTGTTGTATAGATACCGCAGATCAGGATAACAGAGAATACAACACCAACTGCACGATGGATATTGTCTGCCAGCACCAGAGAAGGTACCGCTTTGTCATAAACGCTTTCGATGTTTACCAGCAGACCCAGGTTCATGCACAGGATTGCCAGACCGAAAAGCACGCCGCCCAGCAGACCGCCATACAGAGCTTCTTTGCTGCTGTTTGCGCTGGCACCGATACCAGCAGAGAAAATCAATACGGCAATGGCATTAAAACCAGGATACAGGATACTGGAGAAAAGCCAGCCGCCGCTGTTCTTTGTAATTTCCAATGTAGGAATGACTTCTGCGGCATGACCCAGTCCGCCTGCATTACCCAGGAAGCTGATCAGACCAACGCCAACAGAAAAGACAATGATAACTGTACCAAGGCTGCCCAGAATGTCTGTCAGTTTGTGCAGCCCCAGAATAACTGTAAAGAATGCTGCCAATGTCATACCGACACGACCTACATAAGGATTGATTCCATAGTATTCTGCCAGTGTTGCGCCTGCACCGGAAATCATAATAACGAAGATCGCGTACAGGAATGCTTGGAACAGAATTTCGAAAATTTTACCAACTGTATGACCAAAATAAAAACGCACAATTGCGCCGGGAACTTTCAGCTGTAATTCTTTCCCGTGCCTCATAAACATACCGCCTGCCCAGGCGAAAACTACCATTGTTACAATACTGCCCAGGATACTCATAATCCCCTGCGCTGTAAAGAACTGCATAATTTCCTGCCCTGTTGCAAAGCCTGAACCGATGGCGCATGCCACATATGCGCCGGCAAATTTTACCACATTTGCCATACTCACCTTGTTTTCCATACCTTGTTCCCCTTTCTCTTTTGCATTTTCCAGATTCTTCTTTTGAAATCAGGATTGTATCGTTTTAAGTACATAAATCGAATATGGAAGATTGTACCATATTGTTCTGTTTTTTGTAAAGAAATAGATTACACAATTTTTTCCATGTTTATGCAAAACCTTCCCATCTTTTTTCACAATAAAAATCTGATTTTTTTCCTCGTTTTTTTATTATTTCTGACATTGTCAAAAAATCACATTGGTGATACAGTATTGAGCAAGATTTATTTTTATACGTTGTATCTAATAAAAAACATACAAAAGATAGGGGTGTAGCAACTATGAACACAGAAAAATGTACTTCATGGGTAGAGAGAGATAAGAAGGTAATGGCTCCAACACAGCACCTTTCTTACTTCCCACTTGTTGTAGAAAGCGGTAAAGGCTCTATTATCCGAGATCTGGACGGCAATGAATACATTGACTTCCTCAGCAGCGCTTCTTCCTTAAATCTTGGCACATGCAACGATCATGTAAAAGCTGCCGTAGAAGAACAGCTGAAAAAATATTCACAGTATACCATTGCTTATACATATAATATTCCTGCCATCGAATATGCTGAACGTCTTGTCAGCACATATCCTGGCGATGTAAAAGCCAAAATTCTGTTTGGTAACTGTGGTTCTGACGGCAATGACGCTGCTGTAAAATTTGCCAGAGCATTTACCGGACGCACCAAAATCATCACATTCATCAACGGTTATCATGGCAATACTTACGGTTCTTCTTCCATGACAACTGTAACCACCCGTATGAGAAAGAAAATGGGCCCTTTCCTGCCGGAAATCTATCCCTTCCCCTTCTTCGGGTCTGACACACCAGATGATGTATGTGAAAAAGAATGTCTGAAAGAAATGCAGCGTGCATTTGATACTTACCTGCCCGCAGACGATGTGGCAGCAGTCATCATCGAACCTGTTCAGGGTGACGGCGGCCTGATTCCTGCGCATCCTATCTTCATGAAAAAACTGCATGAACTTTGCCAGAAACACGGCATCCTGTTTATTTCCGAAGAAGTACAGCAGGCATTCTACCGCACTGGTAAAATGTATGGTATCGAACATTACGACATCGTACCTGACGGCATCATCTTGGGCAAATCTGTCGGCGCTGGTCTGACACTGGGCGCTTTCATGGCTAGAGAAGAAATCATGGACTGCCTGCCTGCTCCTGCCCATCTGTTCACACTGGGCGGCAACGCACTGGCATGTTCCGCTGGTATTGCGGCATTTGACTACATGCATACAGAAGAATTCCAGAATATTTTGAAAACAAACTGCGAAATCCTGCAGGAATCCTTCGCAATGCTGAAAGAAAAACATGGCAATATCATCAGCACAACCAATGGTTTGGGTATGTCCTGTGGTATCGGCATCGTAAAAACAAATGCCGATGGCACCAAAGAACCTGATCTGGATGGTACTTTCAAGATCCTCTACCGTGCATACGAAAAAGGTCTGCTGGTAATCTCTGTTGCAGGCAATATCCTGAGAATTCAGCCGCCTCTGAACATCGAACATGAACTGTTCCGCAAAGCTTTTGCAATCCTGGATGAAGCAATGGCAGACTATGAAGCAGGCAATATCCCTGACGACGTACTGCAGTTCCAGAATGGCTGGTAATACTGATTTTACAAGAGAGAAGCAATTCAAGCTTCTCTCTTTTCTTGTGTGCAGAGGCCATAGGAATCTTTCTCCAGCTTTTTCTCTCCCCCATTTCTATTCTGGAAACTACAAAATAACGCACAGAAATATGCAGGCAAAAAGGCTATTAATCCTAATAAAATTGGCTGAATCGCCTCAATATATCTTTCCTGATTATATCT
>ULTM01041753.1_pt1 | contig 17826 bp, 13 predicted proteins | sample 1957641 | NCBI WGS metagenome assembly ULTM01 (sample SAMEA4835735, study PRJEB28245) | human gut metagenome | biome: gut microbiome; material: fecal sample | place: Denmark | collected 2008 | reverse complement strand
ATATGCCGTAATATCAATCCCACTATCCCCACCATGCTTAGAAACAGTCGTTCGATACCCCATTGCGTTCAAAAGATCCGCTACAAAACCTTCCAGATCATATCCTTTAAGATTTTTGCTTAATTCCTTCAGGATAAAATCTTTCGTTGTTTCGATAATATCCTCTGCTGTCGCAGCAACAGTTTCATCCTCATCATCAGAGGAAATTACAGCATTCTTTTTTATATTCTTATCCAGTGCAGCCAAATATTCATCTGCATAGGATTTAACAACAAAAAATGACAATGCAGAGCCTACTTCATACAAAGCTCCCTGTGAAAAAAAGGTTCTTGGAAGATGTTTCAGCCATTTCACTTTTCTTTGCTGAACATATTCTATTGCATCTGGTACATACTCGTATTCTCCCTCAATAAGTCCGATATTGATTTTTCTATCACTTTTTGATGGAAATACAACATAATCCCCAACTTCAACTTCGTGCAAAAAACGATACAGCATACCCGCACATGTTGCTATACTCCCTCGTTTAACCTCAGGATAAGTTTTTTCATAATGTTCCTTAAATGCTTCACGAGTAGGTTCTATTGCTTTTAAATCTCCAAATGCTTTCCACCCTATTGCTATCACATTGTCATTCAGAAATAAATGATCATCCTGTGTATGGATTCCCCATATTACATTTGCCATAACATCACCACCTTTTTAATTCGCCCCTAAAGCCTTAATCACTGCTTCTTCCGGTTTTTTATACAAAATAAAATCAAACGCTGTCGATAAATCTGCAGGTACAGTAGCTAAGTCCGGCATACTCACAGCAGGCATCAAAATTTTCTTCGCACCGCTGTCAAGGCAGACCTGAAGCGTATTAGCAAGCTCGTCCACCTTCAAAAGAGTCCCTCCAATGCTCATTTCCCCAAGTACCGCCATAGAACTCTGCACCGGACGCCCAAGTGCAATCGAGCATAATGCAATCAGGGAAGGAAGTGCCAAAGTTCCAGTCATACCGATACCCTGCAAATCCTGATAGTTGATAATGTAGTCTTTCAATGTGGTACTAATACTTCCACTGATTCGATTGCAGTTTGCTTTCAAAAAGCTGAATGCTACATTACTGGATTCCTTTGCCTCCCGGTCTGAGCCTAAACCGGTACGCTCAAATTTGCCATTTCCCGGCAGCATCTGAGATTCTAAACGGAAAACACCCAGCATACCTGATTTTCCACGAGAAACAGTATATACCTGTCCCGGATTACACATTCCTTCTGGAATCAACTTCCCGCCGCCCTGTTCCGGTACAGAAACATACTTTTCCTCAAAGGTTTCAAGGTCAATATAAGAAAAGTTTACATCATAAAACTCCATGCCGCCAAGTTTTTTGAGCTGTTCCTTTACACGACGACGCATTTCGAGAGAAAGCTGTAAAACCTCCTCCAATTCCTCTTTCTCAAACTGTCCGTCAGGGTAAATCAGTTTTAAGTACCCATCCACCATTCTTCGTACAGCAATCGTATCTCTCTGGTTAAGGTTCTTACCCAGACGGAAGTAATGATCCAAGGCATCTCCGTACTGCTCTTTTCTAAGCTCACGAATAAATTCCGAAAGATAATCGGTAATAAATCCATAATCATCCGTAAAGTGTTCCGGTCTGAACTTCGGAATTTCCCAGCCTGGAAGATAACAGTGCATACGATCAAGGAATGCCGTATCTGTTCCCATTTCCGTAGGGAATGGATCAAACAGACTGGACGTTTTCAGTAGCACCTCTACGCTTTGGTTGATATTTCCAACAAAAACCATGGATGCAGACGCTGCTTTTTCTTCCTTGCCACGGGCAAACGAACCAGAAGCCATATAATCCTTCATAATCTGCACTCCGTCTTTATCCTTAAATCGGATACCTGCAACCTCATCAAAGGCTACACAGTCCCACAAGCCGACCAACCCAACCGTCTTTCTTCCCATGTTATAGAAAAGATTGGCAACTGTTGTCTGACCGCCAGAAACCAAGATACTGTTAGGCGAAATTTCTTTATAAAGATGGGACTTACCTGTACTTCGTGGTCCCAACTCACAGAGATTGAAATTATTCTCCACAAGTGGAATCATTCTGGTAATCAAAAGCCATTTCTCACGATATGTCAGCTCATCTGGCTCCATACCGATAGAACGGAGCATAATATCTATCCATTCATCTTTTGTAAAGGACTTTCTACCCTCCTTCAATTCTTCAATATCTACATGAGGCATCTGAATCGGCGTCAGTTTCCGAATCTGAATCGGATAACCATTCTTCTTTTCTTCTTCGTTATATTCATATTCCAGCTGGACGATACACCAGATACCGCCGCAAAGCAGTCTGTCATACTGTTCCGGGTATTCATCCTCAATCGGCACGTCCCGCAAACCGAGGTTAGAAAACTCTGCAAAAAATCTGTTCCTTTTTATATCCAAATGCACTGTAATCATATCAATGACCGTATGACTGCCATTACTACGGAGCTTTGCCAGAATCTTCTGAGCTTCATCTGGGCGGACAAAATTATCCGCCAGAATCCGCTTTACTGTCTGCACACCTTTTTCGATTACTTCCTCATCATCAGAACAGCAATACTGTCCCAGCAAAAACTCCAGAACATAAACTGGTACATTCGCACCTTCTTTAATTTTCTTTGTCAGATCCTTACGGACAATTTTCCCATCAAAATTCTGACGCAGCTTTTCTTTTATCACTTCACGAGTGCTTTCACTCTCCATTACCTGTTCCATTCTCTTTTCCTCCAAAACAATGCCTTTTATCCAAAGAAGTTAAACTCATCTAAAGCAAAGGCAATGTCAATCTGGAATTCTTCTCGTTTTGGTGCTTGCAAGCCAGATTCATCCGCAATCACAAGATAATAGGTATCCTGTTTTGAGAATTTCATACTCTTTAGGTTAAATCCGCAGCGGAATGTACGTTCCTGACCGTTATCACTGGTCTTGTCTGCTATAATACGGGCTGTATCACTGATCTGCTTGCCGTTTTCATCTGTAAAGTAAATCTGATAGTTGCAGGCAGAACGGTTATCGCCCACTGCCTCCTGTTGGAAGAAGTTCATCGAGAAAATCATGTTGCTGATTTTCCTTGTGGCAGACAGCAGGCTTAAACTTACCGGCTTCGTATCATACTTTTCCCGGTTTCTCTGGTATGCCTTGCTTGTATTACGCAGGAACTGATAGTCAATAACCGGCACAACCATTTCCTGAAGGCTAATACCGCCATGAACAAAGTTCAAACCGCCTCCACTCATTTTAATGCGGACATTTTCTCTTGGTGCATAGGCATCCATCTGGGATTTTTCATCCACAAATTTAATCGGTAACAGATAAGCCGGCTGCTCCCCCTTTTGCATAATGGCAAAACGGCGTCCATATTCCAGAACACGATTCATAAATCCAGTCTTATCTACTTTATCATCTTCGGTCAGCGGACTGTATGTATAAAGGAACCCATGGTCTGCTGTAATATAAATTCTCGTCCCACCAAAATCGTTGCAAATAATGCGGACGATATTTTTAATCTCTGCAATCGCATCCTCACAGGCAGAGAAAACAAGATTGTCCGCTGTATGGCTGGCTTCGTCAATCTTATCATGGTAAATATAAACCACATCCATGCCCTTGACCAATTCCTGTCTTTCCGCACGCTTCATTTTTACAATATTCTTATATTGTAAGGCGACACTCTCTTTCCGGGTATTCTTCAATACCTTATCCCGGTTTTGCATTTCGGTGGAAGCACCATCTGCCAGCACCATAACACCGCCGTTTGTCTTAGGTACAACATTCAATTCCTTATGCGGAAGTAACGCTGCCATACCAAACTTGGTAATGGTCGGGAAAACTCCCTGTACGCTTTCCAGTGTAACCTTACTTTGTGTTTCCCTCCGCAGCTGTTCTGTCAAGTCTGCTGCCACTTCATAGCGAAGTGCATCCGAAACTACCACATACGCCTTATTTTCGCTGGAGGCAACTTTATTCTGATAAAACATCTCCTGCTGATTGATTTCCAAAATCCGTCCATATTCTTTTAATTCATCCGCACAGACATCCGACCAGTTTGCCCCAAGCTGTCCTAAAAACCACCCATTATAAAGTCCTTCTACCTTGTCCACAACGTGCTTAAACAGATCATCCAGTACCTCATTGGAAACAGTCAGGCTATTATCAAAGCACAGGTGGAACTGGCGATAATAGCTGTCCATCTTATAATAATCCGTTGTATAAGCATTCCAAATCTGTCTGGCTGCGGCAAGATGGAATCCGGATGCGTGTTCCTGGAAGAAAGACTGCATATTCGCAACCTGAAGGAGTCCTTCATAGTAACAGGAAACCATATCATACCAGACAAGAGTACGGCGTTTTTCAACTACTGAACGAATCATATCCACGTCAATGATATGGTCGCTGATTTCTTTCATCAATAACTGTAAAATACATTCGTTGATGCAAGGGAAACACTCTGTATCTGCCAAATCTTCCACAGTCAGATTCATAAATCTAGTGCCAAGTCTTGCTTCCTCCTCTGCGAAACGGGCAATCTGATACAAACTGTCACAGTCACTTTGCATCCAGTCAGACACCAGATCATAGCAATATGACTGATGCGGCGTAGAGATAAAGCTGTCCAGTCCTGCCAGATGCTCCGGACGCATGGTTCTGGTAGCTACTGTCAACAGAATATGAATTGCCAAACGTCCAAGATCGACATCATCTCCTTCGTTATATCCGGTTACCTGTGCTACCATTACCCAAAATGGGTTCTGTGCCCCATATTTTACAAAATCCTGATAAACTGGGTTATTCTCCAGTTCCAAAGACTGTGACAGCACCGCCCGGATAATGGCAGGCGGCTGAGCTGTATTGATCCCGCAAATGGAAGCCATAACCGCCAAATGAAGTTGAGAAGCGGTTGAAATATTCTTTGCCAGTGCTGCAACACTTTTCCGGCGATCCATGTGATTGAAAAACTTACGGTAACCTTTTACCATGCGTCTGATGGTCGCATTATTAGGCAGTCCCATTTCATCCATCCAAATGGAATTTAAGTCTGCACGAAAATCCTCACTATAAAGTTCTATATTGAGCAGCCAGTTATCTTCATGCTTATCATAGTGCATCGGACTATATACAAGATAATTGTTTGTGGTATCATCCACTGCAAGAAGTTTTTTTGCGGCAAAAGTATTTCTGCCGGTCAATACAAGAATTTTTGCATTGGCAAGCTCCAATTCTTCTATTTTATCTTCAAATTCTCTATCTTCGTCATACCAAAATATGATACGGCGTTTATAAAACTCCGGTAAAGGCTCTCCAAAACGCCGATTCAGATTTTGTATGATTTTATCAGTATCCATACTGTAATCTACTTCCTTTCCAATCACTGCATAGCGATTTTTAGTGTTTTCCCTGATATTCCTGTTCCAGTTCTTCTGCCAGGTATGCGTCGCTCATACAGTGCATATCGGAAATACCATCCCGAATCAGCTGGTAAACCTGTGAGTGATAAAAAAAGTCCAATGCCGCATCTAGGGAAATGCCCTGCTTTCCTGCAAAGCACTCTATCACACGACTATATTTTTTTTGAAGTAAAATCGGGTTTGCGTTCATACCAATTCACTCCCTTCAAAATGCAGAAGTTCCAATGCTTTCTCTGTACGGAAACAGATTTGCAAATTCGGCTTTTCATAACGCAGACGGCTGATTGCCTCTGCCTTGTTAATCAATCCTTCAAAAAAGAGTTCCACCGTATTAAATACTTTATCATTTGCCACGCCACCGATCACAAGGTCATACGCCGTTGTATCTTTTCCGCTGCGACAATTCAGGATAAAATCCAACCATTCTTCGGAATAAGAATCAAATTGAAGCGTGTTCAATTCTGCTTTCCGTTCTTCATCAAACTCATATCTAGAAATAACTCCGTCTTTTCCACGACGCTTAAACTTACCACACCACTTCGCCGCCTGATCATATAGAGGTGTCACATAAAAACCACGCCCAAAGTCCACATTAGGACGAGAATGTACCAGATCTGGCTCAACAATTTCCAGATAAGAACCATGGTAGAGCATCATATCTCCACCCCTCTTTCTTTCATCACATCAAGGAGTTCGTCTACAATATATTCCTTACTCTGTGTGTGAAGCACTTCATACTCCGGTACAATGTAGCCATTCAATATATCGCTTTTTTCTGTAAATGCCTGATAAACCTTCTCAGCATCCACACCTAACTTCGCAGCTACATTCTCAATACAAAATACAGCAAATTCAAGTTCTCTGGAGTTTTTTATTTTCTCATGTAATACCATAAACCATTCCCCCTTTACTTGATTTTAGCCAAAACATCCTTAAAGATTTCATAATTTTTTTTCACGCCATCGTCCAGATCAATGGAGATATACTGATCTGCCAGATGGTGGATTTTTTCTTCATATCCCTGAATCTCAGCCGCCTGATCCTGTAAGGTTTTGAGACGCTTGTTCAGCTTCACACGCTCGCTAGTCGATGCAGCTGCAATACGGTTCTCTAAATCTTCGATGGCAGTACGGTAACGGGACTGCTGTTCATGCACATAGTCAGTACGCATTCTGGCAATGGTGTCCGGCTGATAGCGGTGCATATAGATGAGTGCCCGGAAACCGCCCTTCTTGCCAGAATCAAACAGCCAGTAAATCGGACGCTTCTGATAAATTTTACAATGGTCTGCATAGAAGTCATCCATAAAATACTTTCGGATTACTTCCTTCGGCTGACCTTTTCCACCTAAAGCATCTGCAATGAATTTGAGATTTTCTTTCAATGTTTCACTGCCGTAGACTGTCTCTACCCATTTTATAAAGCGACCTGTCATATCATCCTCAAAATAATCATCGTCACAGATTGGAATGATGTTGTCCTTGTCTGGGATAATAGTGCTGTACTTGGAAGGATCCCATTCGCCGCCTGCATAGGCAAGTCCATCAACATCCAGCGAGTAACGTCCAAACATACAACCAACTGCGTAAGAAATCAGGCTTTTGACGTCTCGCTGCAAATCTGCCTTGCGGACAGTCACATCCTTATCCTCCACTTCCGGTGTCAGCTCGTCCTGCAAGCCGTAGATGTCGATGAAGATGCGGTTCAGTTCTTCCTCGTTGGTTTTAAGCTGGCTAAAACGGTTGTTGCACTCGGCTTCCCACTGAGCAAAAGCCTCAGCAACAGTGGTAACAAGACGGATAAGAGGATGCTTTGTGAAATCCCATGAAGTTTCAAAAGAATTCCAGTCATCTTGTGAAAGACCTATATTTTCATCCACTAATTTATTTATCCTCTTGTCAAGTTTAATTATAACTGGCGTCTTTCCAAGAGGTCCCTCATGATAATCTAATGTCGGCGAAACCATCTGAAGGAAACATTGGATAACTGGAGAATTATAAAGTCCCAATAAATATGGAAGTAACTCTTTGCTTGTGAAACACATAGAGCCTTTAGTTTCAAAAATAAAGCCACTAGGTACATATCTCATTCCAAATGGTCCCGATGCTATGGTTGACCATGTCATACCTTCATGGAAATATAAATCACGATTGATCACACGCCCATTCGATTTAACTCGAACCCCTGGTGTATTATCTATATAATCACATATAGTTTTACCGGATTTTTCATAATTAACAACATAATCAAAATTTCCATACCAACGTCTGAAAGTCCCCCCCTTTGTAACAGGAAACCATTTCTTTTTCGTATTCAGTGCATCTTCTTGAGATTTACAGCCTAATCCCATATTTCCAAATGGGACTTCATGCCAAAGCCGCAAAAACAAATCGTTGTTTGTTGTTGCCATTCCTTGTCTCGGACGAGCAACATCATAAAGAATTTTATTATTAAAAGCATCAAGCATTGCACCACTTGTCCAATAAGCTATTGGTTTTCCTGGAATTTTTACGTAATTTTCTTCCTTGGCTGAATATCTTTCTTTTCCAGACAAAAATAAATCCTCCTTTTCTGTCTGGGTCAAACCATCAAGAAGTCGCACATAAGTTCCTTGGTACTCTGGTATATGTGTTTTATTTATAACAAAGCTTGTTGTTTGGACAACCTCACCACTGATTTCATCAAATGCTCTTGCACCCAAATGAGCCATATTTATAATATCATAAGCCGAAAGATACATTCTCAGCTTTTCAAAGCTACCAAGAAACATCCATGCGTGCTGAGTGATAAGCGATATGTATCTGTATTCCTTCGCCATCTGCAAACATTTCTGTATAAATACAGCAAAGAAATCCGCCTTGCCTTCATCATAATTTTTTTTCACATATCTTATGAGTCTAGATTCGGCATTACCGACTGACATATACGGCGGATTCGTCACAACCACATCATATTTCTGAGCCAGCATCTCTGCCACTCGTACCACTGGTAACAACTCATTCAGCACCGCCTCCCGGCTCATGCTGATGTCCTCTCTCACTTCATCAAAGCGATCATAAAGAGCAGCAAAATCTATCGGAGTAACATTCAAAATCGAACCATATTCCTTAGCATCGTGCATTTCTTTCACAATACTGTCTATGGCTTCTTTCAACTTCAAATCTCCCTTGACAAAGTAATCCAATGCATACTGATCAATCCCGTTGCTTTCCGCAATGGCATACACATGAGGCTGCGGTACATCCGGATTGTCGTCCTCGTCCTTTCGTGTCAAAAAACGGCGGTCATACTGACGGGCTTTCATCATTACAGAGAAATACGCCAGCTGTGCGGCACGTTCATCAATATCCAGACCATAAATATTATGTTCTACGATACTGCGAACTGCTTCACGAGCCGTATAACCATAGGCTTCATAAATCTGCACTAACACATCAAACAAATAGGCAAGGATATGACCAGAACCAGCACAAGGATCGATACATTTGATTTGTTCCGGTGTGAGTGTAGCATATTCTTTGCGGATTTCAGCAAGCTGTACCTGAACATCTGCTTCCTGTTCTGCTTCTTCCAGATAATATTTCCATTGGGATTTTAATTCCTCGTTAGGATGTCCTTCCACCCAAAGGCGACCAAGGGAATTTTCCACCATGTAACGAACAATCCAGTCCGGTGTAAAAAGCTGAGTTACCGCAGGAATATTCTCTTTTGTAATCTTCACATTCTTTTTCAGAGCTGCAAAGACCTCATCCTTCTTCTCACTATTATAATACTGATACAGCCAGCCAATAATCTGTACTGCATCTTTCCAATCTTCCTCCGGTATCAGCTCAATCATCTGCTGAATAGCACTACCCTCTCGAAGCAGATTATCCGGAAACAGAAGCTCTGTGTAATCCGCAATCCTCTGGAACATTCTCGGCATAATCGGACTAAGGGCATTACACTGTGTAATAATCAGATACTTAAAAAGCATCTCATTATCATTTGCATCCTTCAGTGCATAGATCTTTTCCATATCCAATCCGTCCAATTCCAGATTGATAGCTTCCGCAAGAATCTGCGGCTTAAAATTGTTCTCATCATCTGTAAATACACGCACATGGCTTGGCAGGTATCCGTTGACCTCCATAAACCGTAAGGCGGAAAAACGGTTAAACCAGGTATAGGCAACCTCCTCCATGACCTGCTGATAACCTTCTTTTTCTACTTTCTCAATGAGTGCCTTCCGCTGTTTAATCTCACTACCGGTCAGAACCACGCCGTTCACACTGGTTGCCGATGCCGGTTCCATGCTATCTTCTGTGATTCCATATTGTAAAGCCTTCTGGGAGACACGAGAAATCAATTCCCGTCTCGCCCAGACTGCATATTTCTTAATCGCATTCTTATCCATAGCCTTCTCCTTAATTTACAGTGCCTATATCATCCAATTTAATAATGTTTAATATAGCTGGAGCAGAATCAAAACTACCACTATACCGCATTTCTTTGTCATAGCTACATTTTGAAATTCTTTGCTTCAATTCTTCCAAACTACTTACCCCAAATAATTCAAACATTTTTTTACAAAACTTTCTGGATTTCATCTTTTTCCATTCACATGGGGAATATTTAGCATATACATAGCAAGTTGGAAACCAGTATGAATCTCGGTAATAATTTTCATTTTCCACCAAATTCAATCCGTTTTTTACCTGATACAGGAATAAATCAGCTTCAGCAATTGCCTCTTTAGTGTATATTGGAAGTTTTTCTCTTTCACAACATAAAGCGTTACCAAGTAATGTAAATTTATTTTTTTCCTCTGTATTCGGTTTGTATTGTTCTTCTACAACTCTACTGTGATGTCTGAATACACAGTAATTTTCTTCCGCTATGGAACTATCCAAACAAGACCTTGTTACAAAATATGTATTCGACAGTATTTCTCCCAGAGAAGTATAATCTTGGATATATCTCAAATAGGCTGTAATACAAATAAATAACTCCCAAATATGAATTTGATAAATATCATAATCATTATCACTCGCCGAATAAGCATCTGGATTAAATCCTCTCGCACAAGTAAGCGTATTGTACATATTCTCCAACGCTTCGCATATAATATCTGAAAAAGACATATTCGTCGCTGATAATGACGGAAGAAAATCTAGGAAAACATCTCGTATCCTTTTCATTTCTACGAATTGATCATATACTTGCTTTGCCTCAGATACATGAATGTAATAAGTTTTCAAAATATTGATATATTCCTCAACGAACTTACGAACACAGCTTTCCTGTTTTTTATCAGATGTAGCACCTTTTATTTGATGTATTAAATCTGTTAAGGGAAATAAATTTGTCTTTTCCTCGTCAATCCAATCCGGTCGCTGACCAAGTTTAGGTTTTCTATAAATTGGTTTCTCATATATGTTTCTGAGAAGTTTTTCGTATTCTTCTTCATATTTTTCCATATCTGACAAATCAATATAAATACGAGATTTTATATAGGTTGGAACATAAGGATTTCCTTCTTCATCCTTTTCTGCTATAACAGGTATAAACTTTTCCTGCTCCATTTTTCCATATACTTCGCCTGAAATAATAACTGTTTCGTCTCCTACTCCACCTTTTCTCAGATTAGCTTTTTCCGCATATTTCTTGTCACAAATAATAAGCACTTTAGAAATTTCAGGATCATTAACACATTGCTCCATAAAAGCATACTTATCCTGTCCCTCTTTTAAGTCCCATTTATCAAGAACGACCTGAACACCATGAGACATTAAACGCTCTGCCAAAGGCACAACAATATCATCACTACTCCAAGAATATGAAATAAATATTTTAGGTATTTTATCTTCTTGCATGAATATCCCCCCTTACTTCAACTGGATACCATCACAGTTCTTCAAAAGCTGCTTCAAACTCTCCCGCATTTTTTCTACATACTCATCTACATCCGCTTCGTTTTCCAGTCTCTTTGCCGGGAAAACAATGGAACGGTTCAAAGCTTTATACACCTTCTTCGGTGTCTGCGGCTTCACTTCTGCACCCTGATTTTGTATGGGCGGTTTCGGCGTAACAACCGGTGGTCTGTTGGCAGATTCCAGTCGGTCTACCGCCTTGTCCTTATACTGAAGCATAGGCGGAAGTAACCCATCTAAGAGTGCAAGGGAATGAAGCTCCATAATCTGCTGTTTTTTCTGTGTATAGAAGTTATCTGCCACATCGCTGATGTTCTTTGCTTCCATACTGCTTCCTGCTGAGGTATGAATCGCTTCCAGACATTGACGGACAATTTCCAGAAGTTCCTCTCTCTTTGCTTCAAGCAGACGGTTATGTCCCTCATGCACTGTTTCCATTAACCCGTTTAATTCCGGGATTCTCTTATAGTCAAATTTACTGCCGGTATTGACCAGACAAATTAAGCGAATCTGATTCAACGCTGTGTTTGCCTCCGGCTCATGGGAAAGGTAATCCAGTTCATGATGCAGATCCGCCTCCAACTGGACAGCTGCATCAAAAATAGTTACCTGATTTTTAAAGAACCCTTCCACACGAACCATACGGTCTTTATTGTCATATAGAGCATCCTGCTTTTTAATCACACAATCGATCAGAGCAATATTATCTTTCTGCTGAGAAAGTACATCTTCCATCAAACCGATTGCTTGCAGCACAAGGGTATGGTCTGGATATTTCTTTCCGCCCTCATATCGTTTGTTCAGGGCTTCATAATGTGCTTTCTGTTCTGTAAATCGCTCTATGATAAATGCAATCAGGCTGTCCTCATCACTTGGAACATCCATCACGTCAAAGTATTCCCGCAAAAACTCTCTCGCCTCTTTCATTTTGCCAAGAGAAACCACCTGCCGTTTAGAAATAATGGTTCTTCCAATTTCACTTTTTTTACGCAGCATATCCGGTAATTTCGGATTATTCGGCTGAATGGTCGTTCCGGCATACTTAATCGTAACCTTCTGCTCATAAATCAATCTTGCAGTAACCGCTGCAATGTCAATCTCACGCCAGCCATAAGGGATTGCCTGATAACGGCTCTGTACATCTGCCATAGAGGTAGGCAGATTTTTCCGATACTGCACTTCCAAATATTCTTCCATTTTTGCAGCCGCATCACGATTTGGCTCTGTACCTGCCAGCATCTGCTCATTTCCCAGAAGAATTTCCAGAATATCCGCATCTGTCTCCGCATTTTTTGTAATCAAATCCAGTTCACTGTAAACATGAGAAACCAGATACTCTAATGCCTGATCAATCTTTGCTTTGGCATCTCCTGCTTTCACTTCGATATGTTCGCCTGCCACATAAAACTCTGCATTGACGATTGCTTTTTTCAGTTCGTCCATGGTTGCGGCTTCCAAACGGGTTGCTTCATCCTGCTGGTCACGAATAATATCCTGTACGGATTTTGGCAGCTGTGCTACATTTCTCTGCTTCACATACTTACGGATTTTCATTGCCTGCTCTAGGGAATTGTAATAATCCGTATCTGCCAGCACAGCGATTGCCTCATCTTTTGACTCCGTCATCAAACGCAAGGCGGATTTTTCCGTCGCATCCGTTGCTACCGTCAGGAATTTCAGACGCATTCCTCCGGTAATTGCTCCCACCGTCACTCCATCAACCATCTGGTCAAAGGCAAAGTCATACTTTCCATAGCGATATTTTTTTGTAGTGTAAATATCAGCAAAAATCATCTGTGCGATACGCTCGACAATCGCAGCCGTATCTACGGATGTTTCATTGCGGATGGCTCTCTGAATATCCTGCTCCTCATCCGTCAGGAAATTATAAGTCTCTCCGGTTCTGCCGATATAATTTTGACTGAGAAGGCGGTTTAAGGATTCCCGCACCGTCTCACGCAATGTAATCTTGTCCACTCGAATATCATCAGCCATAAGAACCACAATGTTATCCAAATTTGCCGGAACATCATTGTCAATATAGCGAATAAGATACAGCAGCTTCAAAACTTCCACATCATAAAGCTCAATTCCTGCGTCCCTTGATTCTGCCGCACGAGTACAGCGTTCAATTACCCTACGAATCGAACCGTCAAGGAAGCTATGTACCGTATCATAGAAACGGAAAAATGGGACAAGGGCATACTCATCCTGCTCCTGCACCTTCTGAGCAGCTTCCTGGAAACCGGACAGCATGGAACGCTCGCCGCCGGATAAATGCTTTCCGGAATTACCATGCTTTCTAATCTCTGCAAAAACCTTCTGCATGATAATAAACTGATAAGGAACAAACGGGAAGTTTGTGGCAAAATCAAAAGCGGTACTGTACCCCTTGATGTCTAACTGTGCTCCATTGAAGGTAAAAAGGTTACGCAGAACAGAATCATTCTGATTATAAACCTCCTCCAAAACTTTTTCCGATTCCTCATTTTTCTTCAGAATACGTTTTTGGATTACCTCATCAACAGAAGAAGATGAAAGGGATAATCTTGTCTTAAAACGAGCCTGAATACGGGAAAATTCATCCGCACGAACCTTGATAATCTCATCAATCGCTTCCTGTCCGGTACAGATTACCCATACCTTTCCCTGACATTCACTTCCCAATTTTTCCGTCAGAGACTGGAGGTTCAACAACATATCGGTATCTGTACCCACATACTGACCAACCTCGTCAATCATAAACAGCAAACGAAAATCTTTTGATTTGCTGTCAACATAGTCTTTAATATCACGAACAAGCTGGGCAATGGAAAGCTCTATGGCTGTTTTATCCGCAAACCACTGTTTTGCATCGTCCTCGCTCATATCCAGAACTTCCATCAGAGTCGGAATAATGAATTTTCCATTGAATGCAAAGGCACGACGCATTTCTACCCATGGTTTCCCTTTCTTTTCTTCAAAAACTCTGCGGAACTCCTCCGTTTTACCACTCTGCTCAATGTAATATTCCAGCATAGCTACTTTCAGGTTTTCTCCGTAGAAGCCAAGGTGGTTATAAAACATTTTTGCAAAAACACGAAGCACCGCCGTTTTATCTTTGTTAATGGAACTTTCAATATCAATATTAAAAAGAATTGTCTCTGTCTCGCCTTTCGTTGCCCGGTCAATCTGCATAAAAGTGGCTGGATCGTCCTCAAATTTCTGACGGAACATTTCTACTGTCGTACTGTCTGCCACAGGTTTATTTTCCAAAATATAAGACAGCATTTTTAAGAAATGAGATTTACCACTTCCAAAGAATCCAGAAATCCACACGCCTATGTCAGCAGTCGGAACACCAAAGGAATCACTATAATAATTGAAAAAAGCTGAAAAATGCTTTCTCAGTTCTTTTGTAATAACGTATTCCTTTACTTCATCAAAAATAACGTCATCTGCATCCTGATCTACTTTAATCACTCCATTGATTGGACGGTTAATGTCATCATGGAACATATTTTTTATTTGCATGAGTTGCCCCTCCTCTAAATTTCATTAAATGCTCTGTAATATGGATTTGGTGTCAGTCTGTCAAACAGACGGACATAGCTTCCGTCAAAAGTTCCCGGATACATGACGAGAATCGGAATATCACTAAAGTGCGGTTGTAATGCTTCCAAGAGAGAATGCACTCTCATAAATGGAAAAGCATCTCCCACACCAGTCAGCAATAAAACATCTCCCGGTCTGTGCGGTTCGTACTGAATCTTTTCGATGAACTCCCCTTCGCCAATGGCAGAATGAAGTTGCTCCAAAAGAAATTCTTTTCCATCTGCTTCTTCCATCTCTGCGATCGCATCCATTATGTCAATGTCATCGCACAAAGTTAAAAATGTTTCATAAAGATTGCACTCTATCAAATGACAGGCAAGGGACGGATCGGTTGTAATCTGTTCCACGAACTGTCTGACCGTCATTTCATCTTCTGCATCATAACAAAAGATGCGAATATTTACTTCATTGCTGAGTCCCTTTCCCTCCAGAAACTCAGGCTCTTGGATATGGGTGCGTAGCTGATCCAAACGCTCTTTTATATTAGCCATATTGCCTCTCCTTTAAGAAAAATAATTAAACGCCGGCAGAATAATATCATCGTGATTACTTCTGATTGCATTCTCCAGAATGGGATTTAGCCAAACCGGATTGATATGGTCTGCACGAATATGATCGAGATACTCTGTCTCTACCAAAACCCTTACCATAATCTGTTTTAATTTTTTTATTGTACTGTCACTCCATGCAGCAACTGCATCGTCCTGCTCCTGTAAGCGAATGAAAAATGTATTTAAGTCTATCCTACCAAAAGAGGTGTCTCTTAAACGGTACTTCTCACCAATGACAGTCAGCATAAATTCCCACACAAGACGGCTCTGCTTCATCAGTGCGTAAAGGCAGATTTGTTTTGCTACATCCATTGGCTGCGTTGCAATCGCTGTGATTAATATCTCATCTTCCATGCCTTGCAAGCGTTTCACACAAGCCTTTGCCATCTTCTTTATAGATTTTTCCGTCGGATACTGAAAAAGGTTTTCATTGTATATCTTCTCTATGGTTTCCTCATCTGAGTGTCCATCCGATAATAACCTGGCTGTCGTTCTCATTTCATAAAACAAAAACGGTTCTCGTGTCAGAGAAGCTATGTAAGGATATGAACTATCCATCTCTTAGTCCTCCTTATTTTTTTCTCTTGTCTCAGGGAGAATATCCATGATCTCATCCACTGTACATCCAAGTGACCTGCAAATACGAACTATAATATCCATGGAAACAGTCTCATTCCGAGATAGCTTTGCAAGCGTATTCGCACTGATTCCTACTTTCTTCGCAAACTCTGTTTTTCTCAATTCTCTATCAATCAACATTTTGAATAATTTATTATAGCAAACGTCCATGTCATTTCCTCCTGCGACTACTCGTTTCTTCAAAATATACTCTAAGCATTCTATTTACCATTATATCAGTTAGCCTTTCAAAAATAAATAGAAATATTTGTGTTTACAAATATTTCTATTTATTTGCCTAGTTTTATTTCCAAAATAGTTTTTTATAAAATTAGCTAAACTAACATCACAACAAATTGGCAAGCAGGGCAAACCTGTACAGGTTTACTTATTTTCGCATCCCCCTTCTGGGTTCTTTGCGAAAATTGCTTGTTGGGGCAGCGTCCCCAATCCCCTTTGAACAGTATCTTCGATACTGGCTGCTCGTTCATTCTGAACGTTTACTAAAGCACTCACTTAGAGAATTTTTATTTTTCTTCCCGCACTGGTGCATAAAAAATTGTCAGGTCAATGTAACTGTCATGCTCATTTTCTCTAATATCAAACTGGATATAATAATCACGAATCATATACCCACGATACGGATCGGAGAGGGTATAAAGCTCTCTTGTTTTAAAATCAATCAAGGAGAAACCAGTAGTTCCGATATGACTTTCATCCTCATGTTCATACTGTTCACAATAAAATTCTGTAACCTGATCCAGACATTTCTGACATAGCACATCTGATGCTTTTTCAAAGTCTATTGTGTCATCATCACTAAAATATGCTGATACCTCAGAGATTCCTCTTTCTGCCATTTCCCGAATATGGACACTTCCATAACCCTCCCCAAAAGAATTGATTGTCATGCTCATGCCCTTGTTTTCAAATATTTCGTTCCCGTCATCATCATAATCTCTAACTCCGGTGTCACTTACCGACTGGCTATTCCAATGAATAATTCCTATGGAATCCCTTTTTGCGTAATAAGGAATCAGACTATTTTCCTTCTGACCACATATAAAGCAGTCGTCTGATTCGATATGAGAGATATTTTTCATTTCAGTAATTTCTTTCACTGAAGAAGTAGATTCATTCATTTCTGGTAGTTCCTGTGTTTCCTCTGATTTTCCCCTACACCCACCAATGCCAATTATCATGCAGAGCAGTAGGGTGGCTCTTATCATTTTCTTTTTCATACTCGTTTTCCCCTCTAAGTTTTCTGTAATTCTCCGAATAGAATAGGAGACATACACGCACCATATTATTGTAAAGCAATGCACCTTAAAATACAAGGAGAGGTGAGTGCAAGAATGATAAAATACGATAGATTATGGGAGACTCTGAAAGAAAAAGACATCAGCCAGTATAAGCTGATCAAAGATTACGGAATTGATAAAGCACAGCTCCACAGACTCAGGAAAAATATGATTGTAAAAACGCTGGTGCTAAACAATCTCTGTAAAATTCTTGATTGCAGAATCGAAGACATCATGGAATATGTTCCCGATGAAGATGAATAAGAAACAATACTTGACACAATGCCGGTATTGTTTCTTTTCTTTTACCTCAAAAGAGCTATACTGAATTTTGAAAAAATACGCCATGTTCGATTAACCTAGATTATTCACGGCACAGCCGTAAAAGTGGCTG
>ULTM01007916.1_pt1 | contig 17838 bp, 14 predicted proteins | sample 1957641 | NCBI WGS metagenome assembly ULTM01 (sample SAMEA4835735, study PRJEB28245) | human gut metagenome | biome: gut microbiome; material: fecal sample | place: Denmark | collected 2008 | reverse complement strand
CTTGCCAGTTATGATTTTACAGAGATTTTTTCACAGGCTCTATTATTTTTGCATTTACTATTTCAACAACCGGAGTTGCAAAAGAACTAATTAAAATTTTTCCAAATTGGACAGAGGAATATTTTTGGTTTAGTGAAGATGTAACAACCCTTGACAAAGTTGCTATCCAAGAATCTTTTAATATTTCTTCTTTACCTGAACATATAGCCCCAACTTGGTTACCACCAGATTTGGTATTGATAGATAAATCACTAATTGAAAACTCATCTTTCCAAGAAATACATTTACATTATAATAACCCAACAAATACAGAATATCTGAATCTAAGTATTTTATATTTAAAAACAGATGTAGCCTCTTATTATGAAAAAGATGAAACCCCTGTAGAAATCTATTCCAAAAACAATATCGACTTTTATATAATGAAAAATATTGACGATATCGTTGTTCTTTGGCGAGTAGATAATTTCGAATGTCAGTTATCCGGAACCATTGATTACGAAGACTTTATAAAAATCATTAACTCCATATAATAATTTTAATCCCCAAAAAGCCGCCAAATCCTGGCGGCTTTTCTTTCTAAAATCTACCTTTTCTCTCTCCGCATCAAAAGCCAGTCATCAATCCCCTTATATCTTTCATCCCATTTCAATCGATGTACCTGAAACCCATACTCATTGGCAATCCGTATCATATTCATACATGTTCTCTGCACATGTGAATTTGTTTCCTTATCCATGTCATATGCTTCTATGATATCTGTTGTACCATTTTCCCTAAGCTGTGCAAAAGCTGGTCTTAAAGCCTCATAATGCGTCACACCAGCTACTGCAAGAAAAGTCCTACCAGACAGGCTATGAGCAACATTCGCTTTTAACGCACCCTCTGTCACATATACCGTCTTGGCTGCTGGATTACCAATAAAATGCACCGGACCACCAATAGAAGCTCCTCGAAACTGATTGGAACTGGAAAACCAGATATACTTCTTATCTTCAATGGGATGGTCTAATCGAATCTGAAAGCCTTCCACACGTCCATCCAGAGCACAAACTGGAATTAAAATACCAGAAGCCTTTTTATGAAACTGTATGCCATAGGTATTATCCTTTCTTGTATAAAAACCTGGCACACCGCTGAGCTGACAACCACTTGCCACCAATGCAGATACAATTTTGTGAAATCCAAAGGCTGGCGTACTTCTGTATTGGTATTTTACAATCTCATCAACACGGAGCCCTCTTTCCAGCAAATTTTGCTTATGTGAAGCTGTCAATATCAACTGAGAAAGCAGCATACGATAGGTCTGATCTCTCGTTTCAAGGTCTGCCCTTTCTACCTGCTCTAACTCTGGTACCATATTTTTCTGTTTCGCAGCTAATGTCTGGTACTCTGGTGCCTTTTTCCCACAATGCAGAATCTCACAAATCTCCGCGAAAGCCTGTTTTTGATTTATCCTGTGCAGTTTGGCATATAGGTCGATCATGCCCCCTGATGTTTCACAATAATTACAGCGGAAAACATTTTTCACAAGATTGATATTCATTTTTCCTTTTTTGTGGTTGCAAAAAGGGCAGTCTACATCCATATTTGTGGGTTGTCTGCGGCGGACTTTCAGGTCTAAAATCCCTGCCACATCCAATATGGTAAACGGATATATTTTCTCCATATGGTACCCTCCTTGTTATTTAGCAGCATCCAATAATACTTTTGCTGCGGCACGAAGCAGATTGTTTCTGCCGCCGTATGAGTCTATATACCAAGTCAACGCACTTGGTTTTTCCAGACAAAGTTCTCCTATGGTTTTTCCTTTATAAACACCCATAGGAATGATATAAGCTTTGGCATCATCCAAAGTCATTTTCTTTGTCAGCTCCTCAACACTCATGTGTTCCGACAATTCCTCTTTTTTACTACCTTTTTGACTTGATTTTTCACTTCCGACCTCACCACTAACTTTCTTCTGCTGTGGCACAGGTTTTTCCGGCAACGGCTCATCCTCTTCCAGTGGCAGATCATTCTCATTTGTTTTTGGTACTGTGACCGGTGCATCTACAGGATTAGGATCACGCTCCTCACCAGGTTCAGTAAACTGAATACCAAAGCCAGCATCCGCCAAAGCTCTACCCACGGCGGCTGTTTCAGCAGACTCCACATATTTCTTCCCATAGGCGTCATCTTCTGTACGCCAACGCTGTGCCATCGCACAGGAAATATAGCTGTCCTCTGGATCGTTTCGATCCAGATATATCCTACTTTCAATGATGGCATAATCATTCTCCAGCTTGATGATACGTTTTGCTATTTTTCCTAAAGGGTATTTCAATCGAAACCAAAGCTTACGATATTTTACATCCAGATAAAGCTGTTCCTCTCCTGCTTCGCCTTGCAGTTTTCTTAAAAAAGCAGCAGGATCAAAGCCTTCCACTTCATTCAAACCATTGATAATTTCCATATTTTTTGCCATTGTTTCATTCATAGCTTTTTCTCTCCTTTTCTAAAAACAACTGCGTGATCAGAGTCTCTCATAATCACGCAGCGTCCTTTTTACAATGCTAACTGTTCTGGTGTTTTTGTATGTACCATAGCAGTCTTTTTCCCTTCTATTTTCTTCTTATACGCCTCTTGAATTCTTTTTCCCAACCATGTATAACGCTTGACACTGCTATTTTTATGGATTGCCATAAAAAGTGCCTTTTTCTGACCAACCAATATCACCTTTTTCTTCGCTCTGGTAATGGCTGTATAGATCAAGGCTCTTTGCAGCATTACATAGAAAGAGGATAAAATCGGCAGGATCACACATTCATACTCGCTACCCTGTGATTTATGAATGGTCGTGGCATAAGCCAGCTCCAGCTGATTCAGCTCATCTATTGTATATGTCTTACAGCGATGGTCTGAAAACTTGACCGTCAATACATCATCATTGTTTTTATCTACCTTTGCAATAAAACCGATATCACCGTTGCTCGCAACCTCTGTATTCTTTGTCTGCATTACCTTATCGCCAAAGCGAAATGATGTGTTTCCATAAGAGAGTTCCATAGTTTTATTGAGCAATGGATTTGCTAATTCTCTTAACATCTGATTCAGACTTTTCACACCGGCATCGCTTTTCAGGCGGAACGGAGATAATACCTGCACCTGTTCCAGTCCATAGGTTTTCACCGCTCTCTGATAAATTTCTTGAATAGACTGTACTGCTTCTGCAACATCGCTCACATCTATAAACTGGAAATCATCGCCATATAAAAGCTTTGTCTCTCCATTTTTCATTGCATGGGCATTCAAGGCAATCCTACTGGTGTTCTGCTGACGGAATACCGTGTCCAGTACTGTTACTGGGACTAATCCGCAGCCAATCAACTCACTGAGTACATTTCCTGCACCAACAGATGGAAGCTGATCTATATCACCTACGAACAATACCTTTGTTCCGCTGGCAAGTGCCTCAAAAAGATAATATGCCAGCTGCATATCCAGCATAGATGCTTCATCTACAATAATGAAATCAGCAGATAAAACCGTCGTATCTTGCTCATTAGCATCTGATATCAAAGAAAGTGCGGAATGCAGCGTAGAAGCATTTGGATATCCTGTGCTTTCCGACATTTTTCTTGCAGCTCTCCCAGTGGGTGCTGCAAGTAAAACCTCTTTGCCTTGAAACATCTTTCCATAGACTGCCAGAATGACTTTCAGTACCGTTGTTTTACCAGTACCAGGACCACCTGTAATAATAGAAAACGGATGTTCCATACACATTTCCACAGCTTGACTTTGGGCTTCAGAAAGCCAGATTCCATTTTCTTTCTGTGCTTCCTCCAAAAATTTTTTGCAATCTTCTGGTATCTTTTTTCGACACAACAGTGCCGCAATATTCTTTGCCGTTTCCTTTTCATATAAATAAAGTTTCGGAAGATAGACCTGCTCATGCTCAGAAATAATTGTCTTTTTCTTCTGCATCAAGTCATAAACCTTTTGAATTTTAGATTCACTCACTGGTGTATCTTCACACTTCTCATTCAGCATCTCTAATGCCTTTTTCAACACCTCACTCTCTGGCAAATAAACATTGCCATGGTCTTTTCCTTCCTCCAATACATACATGATAGCACCTTCAATGCGCAGGGGATCATCCGGTTGGAAATTGATTTTTCTTGCAATTTCATCAACCGTTAAAAATCCAAAGCCGGAAATTTCACATAAGGCAAATGGTCTGTTTTTAATGGTTTCCACTGCATTCACTCCAAAGGCTTCCTGTATCTTTTTTGCTTTATTGACAGAAATGCCATAAGGTGAAAGAAAGGTCATCAGTTCTCGGATACTTTGGCTATCTGCAAAAGATTGACGGATTTTATCCAGCTTCTTTTGGGTAATGCCTCGCACTTCTAACAAACGCTCTGGTTCGTGTTCTAAAACCTCCAATGTATCCAATCCAAACTTTGATACAATCAATGTGGCTGTGGCTGGACCGACACCTTGAATCAAACCAGAAGACAGATATGCTGCAATTCCATCTTTCGTTTTGGGGATGATTTCACGAAAACTGTCCACCATGTATTGCAGACCATATTTACTGTTTTCCCATTTTCCATTAAGCTCCAGCATCATATTGGCTCTTTCCGGAAGATAATATCCTTTTACAGAAAAACGGATCTTGTCATCCCTGCTGTTTAGCTGTTCCAATGCTTCTTTTGGAAACAACCCCTTTTCTTCACTCACCATACGCAGGATACAAAATCCGTTATCTTCATTCTTATAAATCGTTTTTTCATAGGACGCAATCAAAATACATCACCTTACCTTTTACTTTATCACTTTCTTCACTTGAAATGTTCTGCTTTCTGAAACAGAAGCATATTTATCAAACATTTCTTTGTCATTTAATTTCATTCGTTCCATTGCTTCTTTTGGTATCAAGGTACGGTAAGATGGCTTATAGGTGATCAAATACTCACACCCATCTGCTACACACTTTCCCTTTGTACCAGAACCCAACATAGCTGCAAACTGTGCATACAAGGTCTTGATTTTTCCTTCCAACTCCCTACCCGCCTTATCTAATGCGGACTTTTCGTTTTTCATCTCCAGGATTTTTTCAAACACATCACCATATACATCGTCAAAAAGCAATTCTTCCTGTTGATTACGTTCTGCTTGATAACGCTTCAGACTCCTAAGCATCAAATCGCCATCACCTGTTAACGGCGGCTCTTTCTGTTTTTCCACATAGTCATACCAAAACATTCCTTCCTGTGCAATCAAATCTTCTTCAAAATCCAGATCACGTTCGATTTTCTGATAGATAAAATCGTTCTCTGTGTTGCCATGCAGGCAAGCAGTATAACTGGCAAAAACATTTCTTACTGCCATGTAATGTCTGCACTGTACCTCATAAGTATAGGGTACTGCACCGCCGTCCCATTTATCTTTCACATAATGGCTGCCAGTTTTGCACTCTAAAATACCGATTTCACCAGATGACGTTTCGTACATATAATCAATGTCTGCAATCATATAGGGATATAATGGATGACGCAGCATCCTTTTTTCCTTCCAGACACGAAATCCTGTCTTTTTTGCAAAGATTTCTGCAACCAGATCCTCCAAACGCTTTCCAACCTCAAGAGTGACCCAATTTTCATCCTCTGGCATGTCAGGTGTTCTGCCAATTTTCTCAAAATAAACATCTCTTGGAAGTTTATAGGATGACACACCGAGAATAATGCCGGCATCACTGCCACCAATGCCACTTTTTCTATACTCCAGCCAATCTTCATTACTTAATCCTGTAATATCCACCACAACTTCCGGTTCATACTGTAAATTCAAAGACATATTTTGTTCCTCCTTTTACCATTTCATTTCTCCAGCCAGATCATAGTCCTTCCAACGGATATGCACCGCGCGAGCAATGTTCTCCTCCATTTTCACGATTTTAGCACCTTCTGGCTCATCACGCATGAGGATATGTTCTGCCTCCGTAATGCCCAAATAGACTTCATACGCTGAACAACATGTTTCTCCGTACTGCTGCTGAAAATTTTCCGCAACTTCCATCGCAATTTTTTTCGGGATACCGATGCGTTTCATAACACCAAGCATAGCATTGACCGGATGAAGTAAAATCAGGCTCATCATTTTTTCTAGATTGCTTAACGCCTTTCCATATTGGGCATACAACAGATTTAACTGGCTGTCGAACTTCTCCAGACTGGCACCATTTTTATGTTCCAGTTTTAGAGGACTGCCAAGGGGTAAAATCTTAGCTCCGCTTCCAACAAAGAGCAATGGATATAAGTTTGCGCCACTATACCCCACATCAGAAGTCGTTAAACGAAGTCCAGCTTTTAACCCATCTGTTGGTAAATGGTGTTTTTCCAGCAGCTCCCTGTACTCCTGAAGCAAATCTGTTTCATTGCTAAGCTCCCATAAAGCAGTAGCTACACTATGGTCATAAGACGCACCTGCAAAGGTATACCCTGGGAAATTCGTTTGCAGATATTCCACTGTTTTGCGGAACAGCTCCGGCATTTCTAATACTGCGTAGTCTGACGGATCACCACCATGAACAGCGGATATTTTTTTCTCGCAAAACCTGAGCAATGCTTCTCCAGATGCAACTTCCATACAGTAGTTCAAAATTTTAGCAAGTACAGTTTTTTCCACTTTGTTCAAAGCATTGCCAGAGACTCTTGCTCTATCCAGAATGGTTTTCACTGCACAGCTACGTACTGGATAAAAACTATCCTGCACCTTCAGAACCAGACGGGTATGTTCCATGGTATCTTCCATGATAGGCTGCATCGCATGATCTTCCTCGTTCTCCATGAACATTGTCACTTTTTGGTCATCTGCTGCTAAAAAACGGATTTCACTGCTCTTTTCTCTCTCCCAAGCAGAGTTTTCTTCCCTTTCCTGAAGAAAAGCAATAAATTCCTCCTCATTCAAAAAATTCTTTTGATACTGATCCATAAACACTTTTTCATTCATAAACGCTTCCACCTTTCTAAAAAATATATGTCTATATCAAAGGCTCCTTCGCCCTTTGACCAATAAAAAAAGCGGGAAGAAAGCCAAAATTTCATTTGATTTCTTCCCGCTATCGTTAAAATAAAAAAATGCGTGACTGATATGTAAAAATACATAACAATCACGCATATAATCCTTAAACAGCCTGTTCCAGTATACATTGGAATAAATAACAATCTTTACGTCTAAGATAGCACGGTTTTATGATACTGTCAAGAAAATGATATTCTTAATTGAAAGAAATCTGAATAAGTCTTTTACTAAAAAATAACATTTTGATATTTGCTACAACCTGTTTAAAAAGCAACGATATTTTGTGCCAACGTTTCCAAAGTATCATAGTCTTGGGTCCCATATAAAAATAAGATTTTTTCATTTCTACGCCAAAAAATCATTTTTTCCTCATTTATCTCATTATAATACATAACATTTTCTTGTAGTTCTTCCTTCTTTTTGGGATACATCTTGGGTGCTTCATAAATATTATTTCCCTGTGATTGCCCAAAATAAAAATAGTTTTGTTCTTTTATATCCCCATTTTGGTGTGTAACATCTTCTAACTCAAAAAACTGGTATGTTATAGCCGTAGCACCATCGCTAATTTCAACATTGATTTTCGAAACAACATATCCATCTAAGATTGCTTCTAATCCATAGAATTCGTCCCAATCTTTTGGTTTCCACATTTCAACTTTTAAATCTTCTACTTTATATAAGGGACGCGGTTCTTCTCTCTCTTCATAAAGAATCGCCCTCCAACGAGCCATTTTTGAATTAATATCTTCCTCAATAGTCCTTGTACCATGTCTAAATGACAAAAATAATATTGACGGCAAAAAAACAATAAAAAGCCCAATAATTAACATTATTTTTTTAATTTTTTCCTTCATCCACATATGTTACACTCCCCTATCCTTTTATATGAATGAGAAAACCATACAAAGACTTTTTTATTCTCTTCTAATATAATAACATTACTACCCTCAAAACACCTAATTTTACTATATTATCTTTATTGATATGAGACTAATTGGTATTTTTTATATTGTAATATATAATCACTTTATTTGTCCATATTTTATATAGATTTTATAAAAAAACAGAGAGTTTTCGGCTATATATAGCCAAAAACCCTCTATTTTCATGCTAAATCCTCTCAAATTTCAAAAAAATCACTGTCCCTAACCTACTTTCTTCTCTTAACCTGTAATCTTTATCTTACTTCATAATACCATTCGGAATAATACGAATAACTATTTCCAGATCCTGCTTCCCAATAATATGTATCTAGTCTCATAACAAGTTTACCACCATCTTCAATTTGGTTTAGATACTCAACTAAATCCCGCCATCTCATATATTTTTGACCATATTCGATAAAATCAGTAATAGTCATTGCAATCTCCAAAATAGGTCCTAAAATCGGTACATATTTTGCAAAGCTTCTTGCTGCAAATTTTGTACAAATAATTTCAATTAATTTTTCTTTCGCTTTGTCTGTTTTATCTCCAACCACATAATCTACTAATTCAGACAAAGTAAACTTTGTTGCTTCCATTGCAAGTGCGTCCTCCATATATTCACGGAGTTCATCATAGGTAAAGACTTCTTCTTCCCCTTTTTTTGATAATGTTGTAGGCATAAACTATTCTCCTTTCTACTCATATAAGCTAGGGACATAAATAAAGACAATTCTATTCGCAGTTTGTCAACCTTTTATTCAATAAATTATTTATGTATAATCCTTGGATCTACTTAGAACCAGATCAATATAAAAAATACAGAACGACTATCCATTATAAGAATTAAATCAAATATGGACTATAAAAATCTTATCATCTTTTGCTTTACCTATCGCTGATTCTATTAAACTCGCCACGATTCACAGGAAAACGCATTTCTCTGACCATCATCATCCAATGTACCATATTTAAAATATTCTCAGATATTTTCATACAAACTTTATTTTTATCATCCTCCTCATAATTCATTTTTTGAAAAGAAATAAACGCTTGTTTTGCATTTTGATAGGCATTCATTGCATATGCATCTTGTCTTGATATTCTAACTTTTTGAGCAATATACTCTTTCTTCCCATCCTCGTTGATGATTTCTTCATAGAGAACCATTTGTTTTACGATCATCTGAAAAAACTCATAACAGTATTTTTTAAACCCTTGTTCATTACACTTATTTTTCAAGGAATTTATCATTTCAACGGTAAAGTAAAGTGCTACATACCTACACTCTATTTCCTTCATTGCTGCATAAAACGGAGAACTTTCATCAATACCCATCTTTTCCGCTTTATGATAGCGTTCTTCATAAACATGAAAAATCTTTTGCAGATTTCCTATATCTTCCATATCATCACCTCACAGTATCACGAAACAGCCTGAGCCAGCAATTTCAGTGGTTTTAAAACCTTCTGTTCATAAGCATCCACAAAGTTTTTTACTTCTTCTGTCGATCCACAATGTCCAAAACCCTGACATTGCCTGATACTTTCATCCGTTACTTCTATGGTATAAAAAGGTTTGGTAAGCTCTGAATTTCTACGAATAAATAAAATGATTGTTTTGCCATCTGCAACATCCTGTGTGTAATTGGCAACACAATGATGTAGCGTATGACCCTCCTCTCGAATAGAAAACAGATCCTCTGGTACCACTACAGATAACTTACCATCCGTCCAGGAATAAATCTTTCTGTACTGCTCCAGCAAACTCTTTGCCCGTTCATTTTCCAGTTTCATTTTTTCACGCAATTCTTTTTCTTCCATTTTCTGCACCACATCAGCCACATGATCATGTGCCTGTATTAGACGTTTTGGGAAAAGAACAAAACTGTTCTTGGTATTATAGCCTAACCTTACGGCAAACCTCAGATAATCTCTCCACAATCGCATGACTGCAAAATATGGTTGTTTCTCTGTTGTCTGCTGGCTGCAATATCGCTCTACTTTATGCAGCGTTGTATATTGCATAAGTTCCAGGATCAAACTGATATCATGCTCATACTGTTGACAAAAACTACGGAAGTCTTCCGGTATCTCACAATTTTTTGGGGAAAGCATCTTTTTATAGGTTCTAAATTCAAAGCTATACATATCATTCTGTTGTATAAAACGGAATTGTTCTCTTGTTACACCTAATACTTCCAATAGATTTTTCCCATCTTGATTATATTCACCGAAAAAATACCAAGGCTGTGTCAATTCTTCTACCATATGATAAAGTCCCGCTTTTACCATATACTCTATGAACTGCTTTGAACCATAACGCTTCAGATAATAAGCCACGTTGACACCAGCACCCTCATAACGATCTGCAAACTGTTTTATAGCACAATATTGATATGGCGTGCCAGTTAACACCTTTTCTAAATTTGCTGTATAGCAAGCAGCATCATAAAAGGTATAGCAATCCCAACCAGCGCACCAGCGAATTTCGCCTGTCTGCTTGAAATTTCTCCATTCATACTTCAGGCACTTTGTATCTTCATAGAATATCCGTTTTAATTCTAGAGTCCTGATTTCAGGCGTTCTATAATGCTTCCCATAGTGTTTATAGATAGAGAAAAATCTGACCACAAACCCTTTTTCCGTTTTCTGGAAATATACAGCTTCTCCATGATCCAGGATACGTGTTGCCTTGCCTGCCGCCAAAAACAGTACTTTTTTGCCACAGTTTGGGCAAACCCCTATCTTTCTGTGCTTTACACCGCTTACTTTCACATCACTGTGGCAATGGGTGCAGTATCCATCCATGTATTTTTTTCTGCTATATTGATAGTAGATATATCTGCTATGTGCCATTGCCGTTTCATCAATCCAATCCATAAAGTTCTTTGGCAGTTTTTTCACCTCACGCATTTTTTGGTCGATTTTCGATTTCTCCCTTTGATGTTTTTTCTCCAGCCGCTTTTCCATGATTCTTTTTTGCCCTTTTATCAACTTATCTACTGGAGAAAGCTTCTCCATATTGAGATATGAAAAAAAGCGATTCAAAACAGTAGCTGAACGATCATCACAGCAAGAAATTTCGATCTTCTTATACCATGTACTTTCTGTTAAATGTTCCATACGTCCTGTACGCCATACAGGCTCTTCTTCACGAAAGTCCTGTGTAATATAGTTCTCTTTTGTCATAAAAATACGAAATGACGGATACTTTTCTTTATTTCTCAGTTTATCTTTCTCGTACAAAGAAACAATAAGCATCCTCTGGTGTGAAATCAAAGCGGTGTGTGCATGCAGATAAAAATCTGTATTTTCAATCCTACAGGCTTGACTGACTGTACTTTTACTAGCCATTTTTATGGGGTATCTTTTTAAACTTCTTTTATCCATTCTAACTTCATCTGCCTTTCTTCAAATCAGGGATAACTGTTCCTGCATTGGTTTTTCAGGCTCATCAGCCTGTGCTGTTTCTATCGTTGCTGCAACAGGTTCCTTTTTTTCTTCCGATTTGTTCTTTGACTTCTTCATAGCAGCCTTTCTCTTTTCTTCCTGTTCTTTGCATTTTTTGCCACTTCTTCCTGACGTCTTTTTTCCGCTTCTTTTCGTTCCTGTTCCATCTTTTCAAAAACGACTTCATCTGTCAGGAAATAAGTTTCTGCAAGAGCATAGACCTCATTATCATCAAGCCAGCCATTGCTGCCACAAAGTGCTTTTCGCACCTCCTCCGCAACAAATCGAAAACACTTTTCCAGTGTCTTTTTTTCGTCGTTTACCTTCGAGGCAAAATCCGCATCAGTCAAACATTTATTTTTCAGGTATCTGACAATAGGAAATACTGGCAGCATGTACGATTTTTGCGTTTCCAGCTGCACTTCCAATTTCAAAACCGCTTCTTCATTCTTATTTTTAGGAGTGGGAAATGAAATCACCACGGCTTTTTCCTGCTTTTCTGGATGAATTTTATTCTGATTTTCTTCCTGTTTCGGTTCTTCTGCTATGGCATTTTTGTCTGCCAACTCACCTTGATTCGATACAGCATCTTTTTCCATATGCTTGACAACACCAGAAACGTCTTTGGGTTCTTCCTTTACACTAACTTGTTCATCCTTCAATTCAGTTTCCTGATTCGTATGCTTTATTTCTTTCTGCTCTGGTTGTTCTGGGGATATATGTGTTTTTTTATTTTGAAACACACGAAAATCCAGAGGTTGTTCCTTCGCTATCTTTTGAAAAATGTCCATGCTTCCATCCTCCAATCAAAAAAGCAAGGATGAAAATAAACATTTTGTCTAAATCCATCCTTGCTCAATAAAATCCTTAAACTGCCAAATATACTATTATTTTGTACTTTCTTCCTGCATCTGAGCTATTGCTTGTTTGCCCTCTGTAATGATATGTGGCGCCACAGTAGCTTCCCATGCCTTGATATACTTGCTGACACGGATCATAAGTTTATAAAAGTCCATATCATTCAGGTTGATATACTCCTTATTTTGTTCCTGATAAGAATTTGCTTTCATAAAAATCCCGCCATTATCCTTCTTGACCTTTTCTCCAGTTCCATTGGCGATCTCCAAGTACCACGGATAACGTCTTGGTTTTCCATCACTGCCGGTTACCGCTCTGATGATTCGCAGCTTTGTTACATGACTGCGTCCATTTTCATCCGGCGTACCAAATATTTTTTCTTGCTGGAAGTTAAACTCCTGCACGCCATTTTGCAGCTGATTGAAAATATACTCCGCTTCATCCGGTGAAATATTTGCAGAAACGCGCTTGATGTTTTTTCCTGTCCCGTTGGTGTAGTTTTGCAGTGTAATGCCGATACAGGAAATCTGTCTGACACCAGATTCATCCTTGTCTCCAAAAGAATGGATATGTGCATAGTACTCTGCCGGTGCTGGTTTGAGTTTGTCTATGAACTCAACCAGTTTTTTGTCTGTTTTATAAACGGAAATCTGTCTGGAAATATAGTTTTTTTCATTCTCACTCATGTGAATCTTCATCTCCTTATCTCTTTTTCAATTCTTTTGACCAATAAAAAAGGCAGCTTCTGCAGATTCGTAATATCCAGAAACGCATCGCCGTAAATCCTTTCGATGTTTTCCTTATCCGTACCGATCGCCGCTGCTACAAACATGATACCTTTCCTTGTGTATTCCTTATGAATACCCCTCAAGTCTTCTTCTGCCGCTGTTCCAATATATCCGCCATTTCCTGCTGGCTGTCCATCAGAAATCAACATCAAAAGCCTGCTGCTTTCCGGCTGTTTCATCAGACGTTCCGCAACAAAACGCAGTGCTGCACCATCTCTGTTGCCGTCTCTGGCTGAAATATCCATCAAACGATAACAGTCATTCTCATCATTAGAATCAAAATCCGTATATACATACAGTTCTACATCATTGGCTTCAGTATGTCCTATGATGGAAAAGGGAATACGCATCGCCTTACAAAAGTCATATACCATAATGGCAGCAGCTCTTGCATAAGTAGCACGATCCAACCCACACATAGAACCACTTTCATCAATAAGCAGTACAACCGCTAAATCCTGTTTTTTCTCAGGCAAGTTTCTTTTGGAAAAAATCTTCCCCTCCTGATTCATCAACATTCGGCTTTCAATACGTCTGCCCATCAAAAGTCCTGACTGCTTTCCTTCACTATCTCGTTCTTTCAGGATACGTTTCCATCTTTTCTGTAATTGTTTGGAATACAAAAGCAATGGAGGTGCAACCATTTTGTATGCTTCTATCTGATTGCTATCTACACCAGGCATACGAAAAATCCTGAAATTTACCCCTTTGTGTGCATTTCCAAGTTCTAAGCGTTTGGATTGTTCATTCAGCTGATCCCACAATGAATCATTCAATCCTCTTACGGCATTGGACTTAGACATCTCATTCAAAATACGAAGGATATCGCTTCCGGAGTTTGCGTAACCGGAACCACTGTATTCCTTATCCCAAGAAATACTGCCTTCTCCCTTTGTCTCAAAATCTTCTGTCTCAAGCAATGGGATTCTTTCCGTTTCCTCAGAGAGCACTTCCTGCAATTCTTTCCTCTTTTCCTGTTCCTTATCTCTGTCAAAAGAAAAACCGCCTTGTGCTGTAACAGGAGCTGTATTTCCTTTTGCTTCCTCTGTTTTGCCTGTCAATTCATCACGCAGTTTTTTCTGCAATTCTTCCATGGCATAAGCCTCATTTTGCTTTTTCTGGTTTTCTTTTACCTGTTCCAATATTTCCTGCACATAATCCCATGACATGATCAGGATCTGATTGATTGCTTCATATCTGACTTTTGTATCATCATCATATAATGCATCTTCGAATACGAGTAAAACATCATAAAACATATCCAGGATTTCACCGTCATATCCATCTCGGTTATTGATGTCGCCAGTACGGTGGTACTGGATCAGTAAGTTCAGCAGCACAGAAAAACGATATGCGCCGTTTTTCAGCTGCTCACTGATGGATTGTGCCATTTCTGAAATACGGATGTTATTCAGTCTGATACCTGTTGCGTATTTTCCAGGGAAAGCATCACACATGCGTGCCTCAATATAACCATCCTCCAGCACATTAAAAAGAAACTGTGAAACGGTCGTTATTGCCTGTCTGGTAAGGTCATCCGCATTCTCCAGAAACTCTTGTACTTCCTTTGCCTTTTCTTCTATCTCCCATTCTGAAAAAGAGGGTACAGCAGGATACATCCTACCTCGGCTCATCTCTTGACAATAGTGTTTCATCATAGGGAAATCCGTAAAAAGGATATGTCCGATCTCATGGGCATTCATCCCAATCAAGCTATCAGAACGCAGTACCTTTGTGGGAAAACTTCTTGTAACCGAATTGCCTGCATTGATAGAAATGATTTCATTGTCTGTATATGCAGTTTTTGCATTTTCACTTTCGTCATAAAACACATGAACCTTTATTTTTCTCTTATAGCGTTTTGTAGCAGCTTCTGCCATATCTGTCAGAAATCCTGCAAACGCTCTGGAACAAAATAGTTCTCTATCTGTGATATTGAGCTGTTCCTGATTGATCTTTCGCTTCAGCTCCTTATGTGATACCCTCATTCTTCTTCATTCCCTTCTATACGACCAAATACCAGATCAAAAAAATCTATTCTGTAAAACCTTGCAACTTCATATAAAAACCATACTGGTGGCACCAATTTGCCCTGCTCATATTTCGCATAGGTATTTCGGTTCACCTTTAACTTCTCCGCAATTTCTCTTTGCGAATATTCCGGCTTTCTTCTTTGTCTCAAAAGCTTCAGATTTTCACCAATATTTTCGTACATCCAATCACCACCCTTATGGATTGAGTACAGGGTCCAGACAAGTTGTGATGATTTCTTCTCTGTTTTCTTCATCGGCTGAAACAGATGGCAAAATGGTATATTTCGCAGCCTCCATCATATCCCCACAGATCATGTAACTCTGTACCCAACTGATTAGCTCACGTACACCACAGCATCCATCGTCAATCATATTCATACGACAATGTTGCTGAATCGAATGTACGATTTTCGCCATGATACTGATTTTGTTACGTTCCTCGAATCCAGTGATCTTAGAAACCCTTTCGACCAGCGTATTGGTATCCGGCTCTTCCATATCCAAAATAAAATCCATTCTGGATAATACAGACTGATTCAAGGCGTGACAACCTTCATAATCATTATTTGTCGTGATTACAACAACCGTATCAGGATGACGCTCTACACGCTCACCTGTTGGCAATACCACAGAACTGCAAGTATCCAATAAGGAGTTTAAACCTACCAAAACACCTGGGTTGGAAATGACTGTGGGTTCCTGAATTTCTATCAAGTACCCTTTCTTCATTGCCTGCACCAAAGGAGAATCCACATATTGAAACCTTTGTTCTGTCTTATGATCACTTGTTTTTGCAGCCTTTTCCTCTATTGTCTCCAATAGCTTTTTGTAGACCTCATCTTCTGTCACATCCTCCTGATATTCGCCTGTCAGTTTATAATACGCTGTTGCTGTATCCATTCGGATATCATCAAAGGTTGGATATTCCCCTAACTTTCTGTCTGGTTTATCCAAAACTGGCAACATCTGTCCTAACAGATCGAATATTTCCGTATTGGCTGAACAGGTCAGATGCAAATATGGAAGACCAAGACCTGCGGCAATGGCTTTTGCTCCTTCTGTTTTCCCTGTACCAGCTCTGCCTCGAAGCAGAAAATTTCGCATCGGTCTTCTGCTTTCCGTAGTTTCCTTTGCATGACGGCAAATACTCACAACCTCATTTGGGATTACATACCAGTCTGGCAATTTGGGAATCAAAAGCATTTCCGAAGAGGAAAATTCTCTTTCCGCAAAGGCAAATTTCCCAACAAAATCTTCCTTGCGGATTTTCTTTCTGCTCTTTCGACGTTTCGTTTCATCTGGTTTTAATACCTTAAATTTGCCATATAATACGGTACTTGGATGATAGGTTCCTTTATTCAGCGTGATAGGCGTAAAAGGCTGGATATTTCCTGTTGTCGGGATTACCACAGGAATCCCCGCCTCAGCCAAATCAGAAGCATTCTCAATCCTTCGGTATAAATTATCACAGAGGATATAAGCACTTTTTGCCGCTTTCTGCAAATCAGGAAAACCTGCTTTTTTCTCTTCCAGCAGCAAATTATATTCTTCAGAAAATTCTTCATCCATCATTGCCTTTCGGATCAATGCAAAGAACAATGCTGTACCTGTGTTCTTATCCTCTTTCAGTACATAGGGCTTAGGCATTTGATTCACATCATCATAGCAACCCGCAATGAATTTTCCCGTTTGCTTCTGATAGACCACTACATGAATCTCGCCTGTCCTGCTTGGATACTCTGCAATATCCATCAAATCGCCCTGCTCACCAAAGGCACCTTTCTCCTCACTGGAGTCATCCATATTTAGCTCCATTGCAGAAAGGATCGCACTCAACACTGCTGAATGCAGTGTCGCAAGCTTAGCAGGCGTCATACAATACTTTGAATAGTGTGTCTTTGAGCGCTGTTCAATGGATACATCGTCAAATGGCTCTGGGAGCTTTCTATTCCAAGTCCAATTATCAAATAGCTTTGTTTTTGCCATAGTCCATACTTCCTTTCCTTACCACATAAAAGTCATCTTTTTCTCATTGATCCTTACTTTGATACCTGTATCCATCATCATTTTCTTTAAGTCAAGCCAGTTCTTTTTCGGCGGAAAATCCAATACATGATCTTTTACCACATATTTTCCGTTTTCCTGTACCACAACATCGCCGTTCTCCTGTATGGATAATCTGGAAAAGCCCTGCTGATTCATCTCTGTTACCAGCTCTGTCAGCAAATGCTGTCCCTTCAGGGTATACCAGCGTTCCATCTGCACCTCGTCCAAGGTGTACTTTTGTTTCTCACTTTGGTCATCCGAAATGGTATCAAAATCCACCAAAGTAAACAGGCTCATACGGAACATTCCATCTTCTGTCATAGAAATATTCATGTGACTGAACCCATCCACACCTTCGATGGCAACACATAAAGGACGCTTCAGATATGCCAATCGAATGATATCAGCCTCACACAGGCAAATTTTTCCACCTGCGAATTTCTGCTGCATCTTTTCTTGGATACGAAGTGCTGCCTGCTGGACAAAAAGCTTTTTATAATCCGGCTCCAGCTGAACCAGTGCTGCATTTTTTCTGGGTTGCTTTTTACCAGTCTTTTTTGACCAACGAACCGCAATGGCTTTTCTGTTTAAATAGAGAAAGTAAAGTATACTGCTTATTAACGAGATTCCTCTTGCTGCCATTTTCCAAGAACTTGGCAAAATGATT
>ULTM01020061.1_pt1 | contig 18703 bp, 25 predicted proteins | sample 1957641 | NCBI WGS metagenome assembly ULTM01 (sample SAMEA4835735, study PRJEB28245) | human gut metagenome | biome: gut microbiome; material: fecal sample | place: Denmark | collected 2008 | reverse complement strand
CCATCAATGGGAACCGCCCTTGAACCACGAGACCGCGTGGTTCAAGGAATCCCCGCCCTTTAGGACGGGGAGGAAGTCAACGCCCAACGCACATCGCGTACTCTTTCTCGCGCCGCTTCACCAAGCCATCGACCTTTCGACCGCCTGCGTAGACCCAGCGCTTCAGCTCGGAGCACGCACCTTCGTAGTCGCCCGAGTTGAGCTTCCTGACAAGCGTCGACGTACAGAAGGCTTTGGTACCGACGTTGTATGCGAAGGACGTGTAGGCGTCATACTCGCCTTGCGTCAGCGGCACAGTCACGCACGTGCCGATCGCGCTCTCAGCCTTGCCGACATCTCGATTCAGCCTCTCAAGCGCATGAGGCACGGTTATCTTGTCGCCCATCTTCACGCCCTCGGTCGAGCCAAAACCAATGGTCGGCACGTCGCCCGGCACAGGTATGTAAGCCTCGCCCCGATAACCCTCATAACCCGCAATGGCAAGCAGCCCTGCCGCAGAAAGCGACAAGGCCCCCGCCGCGAGTCTCTTCTTAAGACTCACTCTTCTCTCCCTTCACCTTCGCGATCGCCTGGATCATCGCGCCACGGTCGACGCGCTGATTGACCGGCACAACCGTGCTCGGCTTCTTCCGTTTTGCAAAACTGATGAGATAGAGCACAAACTCAATCACCTTCGGCAAGCACCCAAGGATCATTACGATCAGGTAAACGCACGTGAGCACGCTTACCCATGTCTCAACGGGAAAGCCATACACACTCAGGCCCGTGACTGCTACACCCGGGGACGCCTTAACCGCACCCGAGGCCGTACCGGATGAAAGCATGGCAACAAATCTCTTGATCGGGCTACTTTGTTCATCGCACATGAAAGCTCCTAAAAAAGAACCCCCGAGCTGTTTATCAACTCGGGGGTTTTGCTATTTGGCGTCCCTATCAGTCTCTGTAGGCGTAGTGATAGATATCGCTGTTTCCGCCTGCTGTGAAGTCATGTCCTAAAAGGAAGCGGAAGCTATACGAACCTGCCGAGAGGAAGAACTGTTCACCTTCCCACGGGGAATATGAGATCGTAAGGGTTTCTGTGTCTAACGTTACTATGAAGGAGTCATAACTGCCGATATAAATGCCTGCTTTTCCTGTTCCATCTGCTTTTTTAAGACGGGGGGCCAAACTAGGGTAAAGTGAGGTATCGTTTTTTTGGAAGTCGACCATTTGAACTGTTGATGTTTCAGGGTCGATTACTCCTAGCGAGTACGGCACGTAGGCATCTACGGGATAGCCTAAGAAGTAAACCTTTTCGTCGACAGCGGTCATCGTTTGTACACGCGTTGAAATGGCCATCTCCGACCAAGTTTCGTAAGCTGTACTCCTTGCATACAACTTGGCTGTGTTGTATGCGGTGTACGCCGTCTTCTTTGTTGATGCACCGCTGTACATGTCGGATTCGCTGGGCCTTCTAGCCAACTCAATCGTGTATGTAGACAAATCAATCGTAGCGCCATTGGCACCAACGTAAAGCACTCGCGGTGTGATTCTGTCAAACAGCGGCAGACCAACCCCGTTGAACAAGGATGGGGAAAAACGACCAAACGTATGGAGCCGAACATCATTAGTCGCTACACTCCACCCATTGAAGAAATCCCTTGGTTTTACAAGCATCCGGTCTGAGTACCCGGATGTCGTGCCTCCTTGCATTACCGCATCACACTCTTCACCTTCCCAAAGCGGAGTTACAGAGGAGAAATCTTTTGCCACCCTATAGACACCATTTGTGCCCACAACGAGGCGGGGTGTCATATCAGACTCCTGACTATCCGTCTGCCTAAGAAGGCTTGCAAAGGGGCTCCATTCGAAAGACAGCGTCCCCGCAAGGTACAGTGTCTTCGGTCCATCAGGATCCCACCACACCTTCGCCTTTCCCCCGACGCCAACGTAGGCCTTCTTGACGACCTTGGCTTTGCCGTCGACACCTATATAGATAGTCTTCAGCTTCTTCGCTACGCCGCCTACGCCTGTATATGCAGTTTTTGCCATATCTCTTCTCGCAATAGAAAGGCCCGCAATGCGCGGGCCGTTGTCGTTTAGGCGGAAGCAGACATCGCCACCATGTTCTGGAACTCAAGCGCGGCCGCAATGCGCTCTTCAGGCGTCGGCATCGGTTCCTCCGGCTCCTTGTTGACCTGAGCTTCGATGTCTGCGAGAACGAGTTCCGCTTCTCGCGTGGGATCAATGCCCATCGCATCAGCGAGAGACGAGAGCGACTGCACCGTGTAGATCGTCTCGCCCAGAGCGTCGAGGATCAGGACGACCTTCAGACCCGAGGAGAGGCACGGGAAGTTCTTCTTGAGAGCTTCAGTGGTAGCGATCGCACCACTCGGGAAAAAATAAGTCTTCTTGCTGTCGGTAGCTTCGTCATAGAGACGAACGATTCGCTTATTGGCCATTACTTGTACTCCTCACCAGTGATTTCCTTGAACTGTTCCTTCGTGATAGCGCCCTTGGCAACGGCCACCTTGACCATCTCGACCGTCCAAAGACCCTTTCGGAAATTCCATTTGATTAGCTTGTAAGACATCTCTTACTCCTTATTTTTCGTAGATAAAAATGAAGTGACCCGTTTCAAGAGCCGTTGTGCCTGCGGTGACATCATCCGTAGCAGTGGTGGTGTAGTTGATGCCAACATCACCCTTCTCACCCCGCGGCCCTTGGATGCTCGTGAACTCTTCGCCGACAGTGAACGTGCTCGATGCTAACGACGCGATCTGAAAGACCTTGCCATCAGGATCAATCACCGTATCGCCGACCTTGATGTTCGTCTGTGGTGTAAGCGAAGAAAGTGCCGCTGTACCGCTTGCGCTCATGTTGGCCGACGTCAGGCGCACTTCGAAGGCGGCTACTTTTGCGTAGCCCTGAGCCTGCACGGCCGCAGACTGCGCGGCCTGCGCCTGAGCCGTGGCGGCGGCGACCTGCTGGTTGATCGTCTCCATGTCCGCGTTGATCTCTTCGCGAAAGCCGTCAGTGTTGATACCGGCTTGCTGAGCAATCTTCTTCGCCGCTTGCTGAGCAATCTTCTTCGCCTCTTCCGCCGTCGCATTCGCCGCGTTGGCCGTGCCCACGGCCTGAGTAGCCGAAATGCTTGCATTCTGAGCCGTCGTCTTCGCGGCATTGGCCGTCGTGACGGCCTGCTGAGCCGAATTAAGCGCAGAATTGGCCGTTGTGACTGCCTGAGAGGCATTATTAGATGCCTCAGTCGCCGCAGTGACGGCATTAGCCGCGTTGCTCTCAGCCTTTTTGATGCGCCCATCCCACGAATTGACGATGACGGTTAAGGTATTGACGCTACCAAGCGCAGAATTCGCAGTGGAGAGCGCCTCGACCGCATTTTGCTGAGCCGTATTCGCCGTGTTGAGCGCTTCGGTCGCCTTATTCAGCGCCTCGGTCGCATCGCCCGCGACCTCGACCATATAGTCGCCGAGGTCGTTGATCGCGTCCTCTGTCTGCGTAAGGACAGACTGGCCGCTAATTGAACCCGTGGGCGTTTTGACGTAATGAAATTGAAATTCCTTTGATGCCATATTACTGGATCCTTAGTACCCTGCCGCGTACCAGTTGCCGCCGTTGAAGCGGCGGATGTTGTACGAAAAGGAGCTGCCGTCCACAACCTTCGCAATCGTGTAGCAGTCGTCAGGATGACCGCCGCCCGTCGCCGTTAGCTGAAGCGAAACGGAATCGGGATATTTGAACGGAGTGACAAATTTCGCGGTGCCCGAACCGCCGCCAATCGTCCCGTGCTGTTCGATGAAGCCAGACTTCCACTTTCTGTACCACGTCGAGCCCGATCGATGCGTTTCAACAACATAGTCTTCAGATGCCGAAGAGCTGATCGCATTTTTTACCCACGCCGTGTTAGCGACCTGCTGAGAGCTATCACCGGAGGCGGCAGTTGGCACCGTAGGGGTTCCCGTAAAGGTCGGCGAAGCAACTGGGGCCGCCCCGATGTTCTTTCGGGCCTGCGCTTGCTGATTCGCGTTGAGACTTTGAGGCGTATGCTTGACGACATCCGCAACGGCCTCCTCAATCGCGTCATTCATGTCGCCTGAGCTCGTCACGCCGATATTGGTGCGCGCCTGAGCCTTCTGTTCATTGCTCAGGCTCTGCGCCTTGTCAAAAGCAACGAAGCCTTTGATGGCGTCTGCGAGTTGCTTGGCGACTTCTGAGGTGCTCTGAACGTCGATGTTTTTGCGCGCTCGCGCCTGATCAGAGGTTGTGAGAGACTGCGCCTTGTCATAGCGAACCTCACCGGCATCCTGATTCGACCAGTAGGCAGAATTTGCCGAATCAACAGGAGACTTGACTGTCGAAGACGGGCCGTTGGCCTTTAAGCAGCGATACTTAACCTCCCCGACCAACACTTCGTTCCCAGGCTCATAATCCAACGTAGTGCTGTAGTTCATCAGGCCGCCCTGCTGGTACCAAACAAGGAACGACGAAAGCAAGTAGAGAACCGAATTGAAGTCGTCTCGCTTTGGGGGAATTCCGCCCTCACCGATCGGCAAGGAGTTCCATTTGCCCCACCCCTCTTCCTGCGATAGCCTACCCGTTCCTGCCTCAAGCGCCGTCACCGGAACTGCGCTCCTGTCACCGTCTTGGGCAATGGGGCACGAAAGTAAAGTTTGAGGATATTTGCTCATGATTAATCCTTCACAAGGTTTGTTATTTGCGTAAAACGTCCTTCCAGACCGAGACGGCCTTTCCGATCAAAATTGCGACAACTGCCGCGGCACCGATAAGACCCAAACCGACGAGAATCCACGCCTGAGGCGTCAAGTCTGTTGTGAACATCAGCAAGCTTGAAACTATGACAACGCATCACAGACAACCCAAAAAGCAATTGCGCCTGCAATACAAACCAAGCACCATCCAAAGGCCTTGCTTCTGAGTGCCATGTCTTTATCCCTGAGGAACACTTCACCCCCCCCCCCTTAGAGCTTCATCAAATAACGCACTCACCACTCTTTGACCAGCCGACGTAACCGAGCTAAAACAACGATAAGAACGTATGCAAAACCACAGTACGCAATGCCATAGAGAGGAATCGCCGCAACAATCGGGAGTTCGCTAGCCATACGCAACACCTCCGCTAATTGAAGTAAAATGTCAGTCATTGAGCACCTGCCCTACTTTAGAGGTGTCCATAAAAAACCCCACAAGGTTGCAGCCCTGTGGGGTTTCGTTTCTTTTGGAATTGGCTCATGTGCCAATCGTTCGCCCAGGATTGAACACGCCTTGGTCAAAGGGAAGCAAGCCGCTTCCCTCAAACCCAAAAATCTGCTCGTCTGGGTAAATGATCAAAAAATTCGTCAGCACGCCCGATGGACGGTTCAAAAGCCCATACACCTCAAGGATTTGAGCCTGCAATTCACTAATGCTCCCAATGATGACAATCGAATTGATAGTCATATTTTGGTAATCAACCACAAACACCTTGGTATCCGTCAACTGACTGAGCATGTTGTTCATCGTTGCGGCAGTTGCGTTCGAAAGATTGCACCTCGCACGATAAAACAACAGGAATCGGTAGTAGTCGTCATCAAACCGCGTGAAATCCGAGCCGACTTTCAGTAAGCGGCTGACGCCTACGCGCGTGCCCCACCAGTCAAGGTACACCCCCTTAGCCGTTCGCATGTCAGCAATCGTTTGCTGGAGGCTTTCGAGTAACTCTGTAGCATCGATCTTGTCCCTGAGCATCGATGCACTCTGCCGGATGCGCGTCGCGTGCGAGTACTGGGACTGAATCGCGTCCGTCGACATGTCGGCAAAGTCGGCCATGTTCTGAACGCAGTCAACGCTCAGGATGTCCTCCCACGTCTGTGTTTCTGCCATCATCAGCCCCCGAAAGCAAGCGTGATTGACTTTTCCGACAACGTCGGGCTTTTGTTCGCAGGCACGTCAACGCTAGAGGACTGTGAGCCCCCAGAGATGCCGATGACGATTTCTTTGATTGGGGCGTCCGTCACGTCCTGAATGCACTTATAGAATCGGCTTGCGTAAACCGTCGTAGCGAGCTTCACTCTGGCGTTTTTGAGCTCCCCAAGGAAGTCAGAGATGATCGCCGCTTTAACGTTTGCCTGCGTCGTGGCGTCCATGTCGTCGCTGAAGAACGTCACCTTGACAGTAAAGTCCACCGCCGTCGGTCGGACGATGTTATAGACATAAGACGCGTTGAAATGCTCGGTGTCAATGAACGCAACCTGAGTGTCGCCCACCGTCCCGCACCCCGCGCTCTTGCGCTCAAAGATCGTGCGGGCAATATCGTCATCATCCCCGCCGACAATGCAGACCGCCACGCTGTGGCCCTTGATCGATATCCCGTACTGAGTTTGGGTTTCGTTCGTATAGTTTTCCAAGACCACACAGTCGAGAACGCCTTCAAGTGCGGACAAATTGGACTGCATGTTCTCAACCGTCCCGTTCGCATTGATCGCATAGCTCTGCTTCATGCGATTGAGTAGCTCGCCGTCCGGCTCCTCGTCTCGCCCGGTGTTCCCCGCGGCAGCGTTCGTCACCGAATCCCACCCCGCGATCACCGTCACGATCTGCGTCACGGTCTTTGCGCCGATCTCAATGGCACCGTGCTCAACGCAGGAAAACTGAGTGTCGACGCTGCCGGAATCCGGGATCATCACCCCGCCAGCCACGGCGTGTCGGAGCTGATTGCCCTGCGTATCCTGCACAATCGCGCCGTAAGGAATGGCAGTGCCTTTCAAACCAGTACATGTACAGACGACGACCGTCGGCTCCGAAATCTTGCGTGTGAGCCCATAGAGCGCGGCTAGGGCATCGAGGAAAACACCCGTTGCGGTCTTCGGATTGAGCTGGTTCGCAAGGAAAGCCACCTCACGATTTTTAGCCGCAACTTCAGTCGTCACCAAGTCCACGACCTGGCCCATGGGCGATGCCGAATCCACGTTTAGGAGCGGGTCGGAGTCACTGACTTTAAAGGCCTCCTGAAAGCCCGAGGCAACGTCGTCTCGCACCTCCTTAACGGTCGGGACGACCACCCCAGTATCCGCGTTAAATTCTAGCTGTGCCATAACTGCCGCCCTCTGTTGTTACCTGTACCTCAGCGCTCAAAACACGTGTTGTTGTATCAAGCGCCTTTAGCTGAACCGACTCAACCGTAAGCACGCCTGGCACACTCAATGCCGCCGAACGCAAATCTTCCGTTGTAATGGCTTCCTGTATCGGCTGAGCGATTTGGTCCGAAAACCAATTGATCCCTTGATCCCACCGAAAGACGGCATCGTGGTAGAAAAGCCGCCCCTCGTTGCAGACGTTTTGCAAGATCGCCGGGGCTTCACGAAGCATCGCCACATTCCCGTTTCCGTCAAGCTGTAAGTCCCACTCTGACGAAAGCTCTGCTGTGTAGGCCGTATGCGTCATATGCGAACCTCTAAGGAAAATTAAGGAGTTGCCATCTGTGGTCACTGGAAGAGCCCGCGAAAAGCCGCGACAGCCGCGACGATCACGCATAGCCACGCGGCGGCACAAACCGCCCACGCAAATACTTTCCCGTAAGGCGGTAAATCTTTGTTTGACATGAACATTAGGACGTGCCTTTCTAAAAATCGTAAAATATTCATGCGTTCATTCACTCTTGCTAAAAATGAATGCAAAAACCCCGCAAGGATGCCACTCCCTGCGGGGTGCTTTTTTTGATCTGTTTAGGTTCAATGCGGCGCGCTCGTGGTGCCATCTGGGCAGGTATGAACATGACCCTTTAGGCTGATTCCATCTGCCACAACATCACCTGAGACCGTAGCCCCGCCGCCGCCCGATACCGCAAGACCACCCGAGCCTGTGATTTTTCCATCAACCTTCAGCGTACCCGTGATGTGGGTCTCGGGGGTGTCGATCTTGCAATTGGAGCTCGCATTGATCGTCGCCGTAGCCGTGTTGACGGTGCACGATGATTTCGCGTTGATCGTCTCCACGTTCGTATTGATCGTCACGGTTTTCGGTGCCGTAATTGTTATGTCCCCAGTGTCTTCGACCCTAACAAAAGTTGTCGGAGTCTGCCCCCAGAAACCGCCCAAGTAGAACCCGTCGCTCATGTCGTAGCACCGGAAGCTACCCGGTTGAACAGCTTCGCTCCCGCCCGTGAGCGTGGATACGTCTTGCTGTGCGAAGACAGCCAAACCAACGTCCCCAGGCTTCGGGTCACAAATCAGTGCGGCCGTGCCGTGCTGAAGCCGAAACCACCTGAGCTTAGGAATGGAGACAGGCTCGAGCGCCTTGCCGGACGCACTTCGCATCTTGACTAGCGGCGTCGCGCTCAGGTATCCAGCGCCCGCGCCATCACCGGGACGCGTGATCGTGTCCACTCGCACGGGAATCGCGGTATTAACCATGCCCTTGATGACCGAGCGAATCAGAAAATCCAGGACGTTGATTTGTGAGCCCGATGTAAACGCGTTCTGCGGCTGTGCGTACTCTGACATTTCATTCTCCTAACCACATGCCATCAAAGGACGTTTCCCAAGAACTCGCCCCAGGGTTGTGCGCGCTCAAAGAATGTTGAAGCTGAGTGATCTTCCATACGCCTGAAGCATGAGGGACGATCGTCTGCACACTCACCGCCGCCGCCACTCGTAGCTCTGGACGGAAAAACGTCCTGCATTGGATGCCCGTATTCGTAAACGTCGGATACCCAATCATCCCTGTGTCAGCAGAGACAACGGGCACGCCGCCTTCTGCACGCCTTACGCCGTCCTTCGGCACAACGATCGTCTTGTCGTCATCAAAGATGATGTCCGCGCCTGCGGCATTCGCAACCGTTTTCATCTTTGTGATCGGGTCTCCGTAGACCGTCATGTCAGAAACCGTTGCCTGCACACCGTCGTTTTGATACTCGAACCCCGCCTGCGCACTCTGAGACTTGATAAAGTCCCCGACGTCCTGAGACCCCTGCACGCTCACAGTCGACGCGGGCTCGAGGAGCGGGTATGCGCCAACCTGCGCTTCTATCTTGAGCACGGGGCTCGAGCCGTTGAGATCGGCGTATGCAACCGTGACGCACCCGCGAAAAATCACAGGCAACTCCTGCCCCTGCTCACCGGCCGCGATCTCTATCGCATTCCACCTACGACCGAGAGGCTTGAAGGCGAGTGTCGTCAATTGCCCCATGGTGTCGAGCGACAGGCCGTAAATCTCAACCTGCGCCGTCGCGAAATCCACACCCCCGGTCTTTGAGATAGCTACGTTCGTAGCAAAGCCCTGAAAGGTGTGCTGGTTGTTCGCGCCGCTCTTGTCAAGCGTAATCGTTACGCGGATGTCTTTTAGGCTGTAAGTGCTCGCCATTCTTCTTCCGTCGCGTAGTTGAGCGTAAAGCGTTCGCCCAGTGCATCGTATTGAGGCGATGCGGATTTTCCACCGCTGTCAAGAAAGAAAAGCCTGCCTGCGAAATCAGGCGTATTCCACACGGGGATAGGCGACATCGTGCGGCACACGTGGCTGTCGCAAATCTTGACCTCATCAGCCGTTAGCGTGAGATACAAAAAGCCGCCCATCTGCCGCAGATTTATAACGCAGTTTTGCCCATCAAGGACGATGGAAAACTCCTGATTAGGAAGCGTCTGCAGTGGTATGCGTATCATCATCTTCCTCACGAAAAGAGATCGGCAACGAGGCCCCCTTGCGCCTGCCCCGTCTGCACCTTGTTCGCTGCATTGGCGCTCTTGGGTGCCCACGCAACAGACGCCCCGCCGACCTTTGCCGATTGCACCTCTCGGAAATCAACATGGATTTCAAGCGCGTTAGCTCCGTTCGTTGCCGAGCGTGTATAGCCGTACGACACGACAGCCATGCGGCTATACACCTTAGAGGGCGTTAGGATGCGAAAGAGCTGAGTCCCGCAACGATAGGACTCGAGCCTAGAGACCGCCTCCTGCTGCGCCTGATAGTCACCAGAGAAAAGCAGACTGACAGAACACTCGGACGGTTGAGGCACCTTGTCATAAGCGTATAGCGCCCCGTTCTCCTGCGGCTCCGTCGGAACATTGGCTGTCGAGTTGTCCTCGAACCCATCAAGCGCCGTGTAGCCGCAGAACGGCCGCGCATTCTCATCAACGATTGCCCACACTTCGGCCATCCTTCCCTCACTTTGAAATTACGCCTGACTGCGCCGCTACGAGCATGCGATTGCGACGGCTCAACGCATTGTCCATCGCGCCACCAACAGCCTGACCTACGGCTTCGGGGTCGCCGTTCGTCTGGATGTTGTTTGTCACCTGAATCTGCATGTCGTTCGTCACGCCCGGGCCTGCGCTCGCAGACTTGGCCGCCGCAAAGCTCCCGACAGTTGCCTGCATAGGCGTCTCACTGAAGAAGCCCGAAAGCGCATCACCCAAGCGAGCGAGCGTGTCGGACGAACTTTCCTGCGAGGGCATGCCGGCGTAGGCAACCGGGGCATCGTACTTGACACGAACGATCTTCGGATCGTTTGCCCGCACTGGAGCTTCCGCCCCCTTCTTGTCGCCATCGTCACCCGAGAAAAAGTCCGCAATGCCGCCGAAAGCATCCTTGATGACACCCTTGGCAGAGTCCACGACGCCCGATGCAGCGCCCTTGATCTTCCCGCCAATATCGAGAGCATCGGCAATCCACGCGCTCAATTGATCGACAAGCGCCTTGAAGGCGTTCTTTGCCCAGTCAATGGCAGTCCTGATGCCGCTCTCGAGGGCCTCAGCTATGGCCTCGCCCAGCGCCCCGACGTCCGCGATCACTTGACCAATTGCATCGGCCGCGCGATCCGGCATGGAGCTGAAGAAATCACCAACACCGCCGAAGAAATCCGCCACACCTTCTTTGAAGGAACTGCCGATTGACTTGATCTCGTCCCACAACTCGCCGAGAGCCTTGACTGCATCCGCGGGGAGCTCGATGAGCGTGCTCAGCCAGTCTTGGCATGTCTCGCGGATCGTCTGAATCCTTTCATCGGATACGCCGATAAAGCTCAGGAAGCGGCCGAGAATCGAGTTCCCGCCCCGAATGAAGGCGAAGAGATCATCGAAAGCCAACGCGAGAGCAACCACAGCGGCAGTCACGACGGCCACGGGGTTCGCGAGCATTGTCGCGTTGAGCGCCGCCATGATGCCCTGACCGCTCTTGAGCACCTTGAAGAACGTCGACGAGGCCGTGATCGCCTGAATGATCGACCGGCCGTAAGTAGCAGCCAAAACCGCACCGACGCCCGCCAAAACGAGCTTGACTGCGCGGCTGTGCTCTCGGATGAAGGCAACGCCGTCGCCGATCACCTTTAGCACTTTGTTCACCACCGGGAGCACGGTAACGCCGAGCATGTTGGCGAGCGCCTGCGCCTGATCAGTGAACTGCCGCCAGCGAATGTTCATCTCGCGCGCGGCCTTTGCCTGTTCCGGTGTGAAGGCAACGCCCTTGTAAGCCTCGGCCGCATCGTTCGCGCTGTCCTTGAACTTAGTAAAGACTGCGGCCGCATCCTGGCTCAGCCCCATCGCATTCAAAAAGTGCGATGCCTGCTGATCGGTCATGCCCTTGACGGCCTCGCCAATGCGGAAAAACTCATCCGCTGAGCGGCGCTTGTCTACCGTCCACGACTCCAGTGCGCTTTTGAATGCCTCCTCGCTGCCGCCGGCGTCACGATTAGCCTTCGCCCACGCGTCGATCTTGTCTGTGGCAACGCCCGTTCTCTCGCTCAGAATGTCGAGACTCTCGCCCACCTGAGAAAGATTCTGAAAGAGCTGGTGGCCCGCAAAGACCGAGGCGAATGGCGCAACTACCTCCTTGAAAAGCGTGCCGAGCTTTCCCATGCGTCCGGCCAGTTCATCCATGGCTCGCCCGGTGATGAGCGAGGCCTTCTGCCCAGCCGTACCGATCGCCATGACGCGCTCGGCCACCTCATCAGAGACTCCGCCGAGCATAAGCGTCGACTTGGACGCGCCGGCTGCCATCTGATCGATTTCGGCGCCGCTCACTTCCATCCGCTTGCCGAGGTCCGAGACGGCCTTGGACGCGTTCTCGAGTCCTTTGTTCAGCTCCTCGCTGTCGAGGCCGAGAGCGATTACGAGTCTGTCTACTACACTAGCCATTTTCTTTCTCTAGCCTTTGTTGTGCGAGCCACGAATGGTAGTTGCGGAGCTCTAAAACCTCGAGGAGCTCATAGGCCTCCTCGAGCGTCAATTTTTCTTTGAGTTCGACCATACTGGCCAAACCTGCGGCGACAATCGCGCCGCAGATTTTGGGAACATTCGCAAAGGACGCCACGCCCTTTACTTTGAGGCAGGCGTTTCGGTACTTTGCGGCATAAGGGACTTCAAGGCGTCGCCATCGAAGAAAAAACCGAAGTTCCGGCGAAGTGATTCAATCCTGAGCTTCGTCAGTGTCAACGGGCTCTCGATGACGGCGCACGCGGACTCACCTTCGAGGCGGCGCAGCGCATTGCCCTGCACAAGCGTGCAGCACGAAAGGAGATCGTCAAGCAGAGGGCGTGCCTCGTCGTAGGGAATCGTGAGAATGGTCTTCAGCAAATCCGCGGGCTTGTCGCTGAAAACCTGCTGAATGTCGTCAACGTTACGCCCCATGGCAAAAGCCGCGCGGTACATCCACTGCTCGGCCTTGTAAGCCGACATGGGCGCGATCGTGAAGCTCTTCAGCGTCGTGCCGTCTTGTACTTCAATCTTAGAGACGTCCATGTTCGCTCCTTAAAGCACGCGCTCAAAGTCAAAGCCCCACTGCGTCGGCTGCATCGTGCGAGACGCCGCCGACATCGGAGGGGCACTCTTGAGGACGCCCTTCACGAACGTGCGCGTAACCCCCAGCGCAGGGATGTAGCACGTCAGAGTACATTCGTACGGCTTGTTGTTCGCCTCCATGCAGTCGCGCACATACTCAAGTGCAGAGGCAGACGGAGAGGAGGCTTCGAGCGTGAGCGTCACAGACGAAATGTTCTTGATCACGCCTGCCACCATGTATCCGTCGACCGATCGGCGCGTTTCCGCCATCTCGATCGAGTCACTGGAGAAAATACCGTCGGCGCTAAACTGCTGAAGCTGAATGCCCGACGGGTAGAGCTCGTCCACAGTCAGAACGAGCTGAGCATTTGCAGACGTTACGTCAAAGTTGGAACTGGCCATTTTATGCCCCTAAAAAGAAGCCCCAACGGCCAAACCGTCAGGGCTGATGATGTTCACTAGATAACTACAATCACTTCTGCGGAAAGAGCCTGAACGCTTCCTGCATACGCGTAGAAGATCGTCACGGAAGGCGCTTCGCGGTTCGCACGACCTGCGGCATCGGGCAGGGTGATGCCTAGCCAATAGCCCTTGGAGGTGATCGCCTGAATCACGTCCTCGCCATCGTCGCCCGTCTCCTGCATGATCTGCGACTTCTGCGATTCATTGAGCACGAGACCGGCGTCAATCACGCCGTTGTTGATGCAACGGTTGATCGGATCCTGGCACCACGCGCGAATCAGTGCCTCGCCTGCGGCGTTGTACGGCACTCGGTTGACGTTCTTGAAGCCCGACATGCAACTCGTCTGGATCGCGGAGCGCAGGTAGATCGAGCCATAGAGCACGTCAACGAAGCCATAGAAGTCGCTAGAGAGCGTCCCTCGGTTGAAGAACTGGAACTGATCATTTCGCGTAGCGTACTGGCCGATGAAGTTGATGCGGTTGCCCTCAAGCGCGTTCGCAACGGATTCCTCGAGAACGTTCGGGGAAAGGCCGGAGGCGTACTTGGCAAACCAAGTCTTCATGCCCTGCGTGCGGTTCCAAGCGATAGAAGCACCGCAGGCCATAGCCATTGCAGAAAGCCCCCACGTCGGGAAGTAGATCGGGGCTACGACGTCGTACTTATCAACAATCTTTGCAAGCGCGCCATTCGAAGCCGTCAACGTGCTTTCAAGATTCTTGTCGCTAGACCACGGGAAGTAAACGAAATCATCGTAGATGTCCGCCCATGCGGCAAGGGCTTCAATTTCTTCAAGCTCGGCCTCCCAAAGCGTCGTAAAGCCGACCCAGTTCCGCGTGACGGCGCAGATCGCCTCCATATTGGCCGTCTCAGTCATAGCATCAACGCCCTGAGAGAGCACAGCACCAGTCGCTTGCGTCAGGCCGAGCATTTCGCTGAGGTCGGTGCCGCTGTCGGACTTAGAGGCGTAGCTAATCGTCGCTGCCTTGCCCTTCGTATCCGTCGTGAACGTGAAAGCGTTGAGATTGCTGTCGTACGTGCCCTTAACGCCCGAGATCGCCGTTGCAATCTTCGTCGCGGCATCGGAGAGCGAGGTGGCCGAGGAGAGATTGATCGAAGCGGCCTTCTTTTCCTGACCGCCGACGCTGATCTTGAGCGAGCCGTCAGTGATTTTCTTCAGGGCTTCGAGCGTAACGGAAAGCTCGCCGCCGCGAATCCAAGCGCCGGCAGCCTCGGTGACACGACGTGCGATCACAAGAGACTTCGGCGCACTCTGCTGATTCTGCACGCCGCTGAAATACTGCTGAGCAAAAGCCGTCTCTTCGGCCTCGGCTCCAAACATGGCAGACACATCCGCCGTCGACGAAAAGGCTACCGCGGGCGTACTGGCGGGAAGAACAGCGCTCTTCGTGAGCACAAGGCCGTTCGTTTCAAGATCGCTACCGCCGCCGCTAATCACGCGCGGAGAGACCGCAACGATGCGGGATGCAGGCAAAGACATATGGATATCCTCCAATGAAAAAGCGCCCCTGCAGGGCGCTCTTGGGTAAGTTAATTAGACAATGCACATCAGCGCGGCGGGAATCGCACATCGACGTTATGCACGCCGACATGCACGGCATCAGTGCTTTCAACATCAAGCCTGACGACGTGCGTGTAGGTGATGTGAAGCGTCGTCGTCCATCGCTGGACATACTGATTTTCATCCACCACCACGGTCGTATTGCGAACGTCATCAGCGTAGAGACTGGATAGTCCGTACTTCTGAAAGAAGTCGCAGCCTGACACCGTTCTGGCCACCGTCGCGACCGATTCTGCGCGCATACGGGCAGTTTCAGGATGATCGCTATAGACGTCGACTTGAACGCTCATCTCGACCAATCTAGAGACCACGGCGTCCATTTTCTGAGTCGCCGTGTCCCACTCATAGGCCTCGACGGGCGTCCCGATCTCACGGTGCGCGATGATCGTATTAACGACGTAATCGCGCGAGTCCGGCAGAGAAAGGTTGTTTTGATTTCCCGCGATGACGTGCGTAGCCTCAAGGCCTGACATCATCAGCAACTCGAAGTCTTTGACGGCCTTGTAGACCGTCTCATCGGAGACGATCGTAGAGCGCGTAGGAGGGCTTTGCATCATAACCATACAATCCCCTGCGGCGGGCTTAGCTGAAGCGTTGCGCGCACACTCAACCAGTTGACGCCTGAAAAGTTTTCTAGAACCGCATCTACAGCCCATACCGTCCCGTCCTTGCGCAGGATGTAATCCCCTGCGCGGGAGAGCGGGCGAAAGATGCCTGCGGTCTGTTTTGCAAAGTCCTTCGGGGCGAATAGGTAGAACTTACGCACGATCGAATTAGCCCCCGCCATGTCGGCATGAAACAGCGCCGCATCGCCCTCGCTTTGCACCTGCGCCATAACGCCCATAGTGCGCTCGTACTGCGGCGCGGCAAAGCCATTTTCATCTGGCACTGAGCCCGTTGAGTGAAGTAGCTGAACTTCCTCATCCGGGTGGATCGCATTGATCGATCCGCGTACCACTGCATGTAAATTCAGCCCCATACAACTCCCTGATTCTCAACCCTGAAGCTCATGTTCATTTGACCTCAAAGGCGATTGAGTGAAGCAACGCCCCCGACAAAACCATCGGCTGCGTCGTGGCGGAGCTGGCTTTCGACGAGTGGTTTTTGCCCCCAGTCTTACGCCCTGCGGACTGCGCGGCATAGAGCTCCATCGTAAGCGGAGCACGCTCTGGAAACTTTTCCTTTGACGTCCCGCCACTGGCGATCGTTGCCTGCACATCCTGCGCGGCCACAGTGCCCAGCACCGCAAGTGCAGTGCTTGGGTCTTTCATGCCTGCGAGCGCCTTCTTCAGCACAGCCTTCCATTTTTCCTGCTCAGCAACGAGCGTCCCTCGCAGGAAAGGACGGGGCGGGTTGACTAAGGCCACACCGGGCTTAATGGCAGCGTTCGCGAAGTCTGGCTGTCCTCTATCGCCCATCGGCACAGGTCGCCCGATCGCACCGCTCAAGAAGAGCGATTGCTTAGGCGTGACGCGTTGCACCCAACCGAATTCGACGTACTGCGCGTACTCGGCAATGCTTGCGTCAGTCACCCCAACCTCGACCACTTTTGCGGCACGATTTCCGTACTGCTTGGCGAGCCCCTCCAGCCTTTGCGTCACCTTGCCGGCGTCAACCTTGATGCCCATCACTACCCCCACGGATGATAGTTATCAGAGACGTACAGACGTCCTCCGAGACGGTATTTGCCCGTCATCATCCAATACGTAGACCCGCACGGCGTCTGATTCCACCACTGCGCGGACTGCGAGTTGCTCTTGATGAGATCAAACGAGGTCGAAACCGAGCCTTCGGAGGCACTGGCCACGCGCCCGGGCTGATCGCCGCGGGTCGAGAGCGTGGCCATGTGACACAGCGCGTAATAGAGAAGCACCTTACGCTCGAGCACTGGGGGCGTCGCATCAGGTTCGAACGGGGCAAAGCTATCTGCGTCAGTCGTGCCGACGATCGCCCCCACCTGATCCCACAGCACGCCCAAGAGCACATCATTGATGACGGTCTCTGTCAGCCCCGGGAACCATGAGCGGAATTCTTCAATATCAAGCGCTACGTCCATTTTTAGGCCTCGATGTCTTTTACCTTCTCAACGCCGACCGAAGCCGGATCGACAGGCTCGACGCCCGTGCGCATCTCGGCAATCTCATCGCGGCGCGCCTTGAATTCCTTCTCGCTCCTCATCTCCCAGAGGAGCGGGGGCATGGCGGTGAAGGCGCGCTCGCCACCATGTTTGCGCTTGATGTCCTCCCAGTCTCGGCGTGCTACGCCCACCAGGACGGCATTCCCTGCACCGAGGAGAACGCCCTTTGCCTTCCCCCTTAGCGCGTGATTAACCCCCGGGAAAACAACGGTTTTCGTGCCACCATTGCCATTGTCAACGTCATCAAACTTGAGCCCGAGGGGCATGCCGCAGGCAATGTAAATGATCTCATCGCCTGCGATGTCAGAAACCTTCTTTGCTTCCTGCTCAGCGGTGTCGGCAATGATGCCCGTGGTGCCGAGAGCAGAAGCCTTACGAGTACGAGTAGTGCGAGCCATAAAAAACCTATTCGTGACAAGAGTTTGGGCAGGGCAGGCGTGAACCCGCCCCGCCGTGGAGATAAAAGCCGTACGTGACGGCCCAAGGGGCATCAAATGCCCGTCATCGTGCAGACCATGGACGGGCGGCGGATCACGCAACCCCACGTGCCGGCCGTAGCCTTCTGCGTGAAGCTGGATTCATGCGCGATCAGGCGACCAAGACCGAAGGCACGAGAGAAGGCGGAGAAGCCCGTTTCGTCGCCGTACACTTCCTTGACCGTCATGTAAAGCATTTCACCGGAGGCCGTAGAGAGCTCGGGAAGCTGAACGATTTCGATGTTCGGATAGTTTTCCTGCAGCATGACCTTAGCCGTCTTGCCAAACTGGTTCGGCTGAGTCAGGTAGCCAATCATCTTGTTGGAGATGCCCAGAACAATCGGGGCGTTCACGTCAAGATGACCGCCATTGTTAGCGGTCAGTTCCTGCCACAGCTTGTTCACGTCATTGAACACGAGCGTGGCCGCGTTGTTCGGATCGGCCGCGATCTTTTCAGCCCACGTAGATTTGCTATTGACCGACACCGGAGAAATCGATTCCGGGATGTTCGGATCATTGAGCATGCCGTAGATTTCCATGCCCGCAACGCCGTAGAGCTGGAACTTGTTTTCAGCTCGGGCAATGATTTGAGCGGCCGCGTTCTGCTTGCGAGCGGGGAGGTTGACATTGGCCTCGGCGAGCTTCGCCGTTTCGAGATCGCCGTACTTAATCGTCGTCTGATAACGGAAGTTCTGACGAACCGGGAAGTTGTAGTTGACGTCAGTGCTCGTGCCGTTCGCGAAGTCGTTGTACGGCGAGACCTGACCGGCCACCTCTTCCACGCTGAAGGTCGCGTAGTCCTGCGTAAAGGAGCCAACGAGCGTCTTGTCAAAGAACTTCGTGGCATTCGTGACACCGAAGAGCACATCAATGATGCGCGGGTCGACGTACGTGTAGAGAGCCGCGGGCGCGCCGACGTTCGGCTGCGTGGAAAGCGCGGCATCCTGTGCGAGCTGGTCGCGGTTGATGTTCGTGAGGACGATGCGACCGTCCTTTTCATCGAACGGCATAAAGCCGACGGCGTACGGAGCCTCGATGCCGCGCGCCTTGGCATTCAGAAAGTTTTGATCCATATGAATTTTCAGGGCCTTTGCTCATCACAAAGGCCACTCCTCCAAATAGTTTGTTTAGGGAAGCGTTGCAAGCGCGGTGCCGATAGAGCACGTTCCACCACTCGCCGCCGTGACCGCGTACAGCTTTTTCGTCGTAGCGTCCGACACGATGTCGCCGCGTTTCCACGACGTAGGAGAGTAAGCCATAAGCCCCCCTTAGCCTGCAACCGTC
>ULTM01017977.1_pt1 | contig 18810 bp, 12 predicted proteins | sample 1957641 | NCBI WGS metagenome assembly ULTM01 (sample SAMEA4835735, study PRJEB28245) | human gut metagenome | biome: gut microbiome; material: fecal sample | place: Denmark | collected 2008 | reverse complement strand
CGCTACGGCAATCATGCGGCGGGCACCCTGATCGGCGTTGACGGCATGGCGCGTCTGGCCGAAGTCTGCCGCAGCGGACTCGAGCGCAGAAGCGACGGCACGGCCCTCGTCACGATCGAGGCGGGCGGACGAAGCCTGGTGCTCGAGTGCGACGCCTTCCCGTTCGGCGCGGCTGCGGACGGTCTGCGCAGTGGCTGCTGCGTGCTCTTCAGGGACGTGACGGGCAGGACCGAAGTCGAGCGCATGAAGGACGACCTCATCAGCATCGTCGCGCACGAACTGCGCACCCCGCTCACCGCCTGTCGCCTGCAGCTCGACCTTCTCGTCAAGGAGAACGGTCCGCAGTCCGCCTATGCGGCCATGGGCGAGGACCTCGATCATCTCGGCAGAATCGTCGACGACTGGCTCTCCGTGGCCAGAATCGACGGCGGCTCCTACAGGGTCGAGTCGCGCATCGTGCAGACCATGCCGCTCGTCACCCGCGCCGTGAGACTCGTGAGAAGCCGCCACGAATTCCGCTTCGACTACGACATCGCCGAGGAGGCCGAGTGCATCCGCGTCGATCCGTCGGCCTTCGTCGAGCTGCTCGTCAACCTCTTCACCAACGCCTGCCGCCACGCAAGGCCGGGCGAGGAACCCCGCATCGAATTCCGCGCACGCGTTGACGAAATGCTCGTCGTGGACGTCTGCGATTCGGGCACGGGCTTCCCCGAGGGCGAGGCCGAAAAGCTCTTCGACCGCTTCTATCAGGTCGAGCAGGGCAACAAGCGCCGCACGGGCGGCACGGGGCTCGGCCTCGTCATCTGCCGCGCGATCTGCCGCGCCCACGGCGGACGCATCGAGGCGCTCAGACTTGAGGGACGGACCGTCTTCAGGATCACGCTCCCGATGCCCTCGCAGACCGACGGGCTCTGACGCATTCCTTTCCCGCAGGCCTCCATGCGCACCGCAGGCCTGCGGACGGATACGACGACGGTGCGCAGTACGGGCCGGAGGCTCCCGACAGACATGACCACACGACCTCTCATTCTCATCGCCGACGACGAAACGCGAATCAGGCGCCTGACGGCCGAATTCCTCGAGCAGTCGGGCTTTGACGTCTGTCAGGCGCAGGACGGCGAGGAGGCCCTCGAGGTCTTCAGGCGCTCGCCCGTCGAGCCCGATCTCGTCGTGCTCGACCTGATGATGCCCGTCAAGGACGGACACGAGACGCTCGCCGAACTGAGGACCTTCTCAAAGGTGCCCGTCATGATCCTCACGGCGCGCGACCTCCTGCAGGACAAGACGAAGAGCTTCAACACGGGGGCGGACGACTACCTCGTCAAGCCCTTTGCGTTCGCGGAGCTCGAGGTGCGCATCAGGGCGCTGCTTCGACGCGCCTCAGGCTCCGACATGCGGGTCTCGAAGGTCGTCGCAAACGGCCCGCTCGAACTGCGGACCGCCGAGCACGACCTCTTCTGGCGCGGGCGCTCCGTCCCGCTCACGGAGCAGGAGTTCAGGATCCTCTCGGCCCTCGCGAAGCACCCCGGTGCCGTCATCCGCTATGCGGAGCTGCTCCGCCAGGGCTGGGGCGACGGCGAGGTCGACGTCGCGCGCCTCAGGGTGGCGGTTGCGCGCATCCGCAAGAAGCTCTCCGCCAACGGGATCAATCCCATGATCATCTCCTCCTTCACGAACGTCGGCTACCTGATGGGAGACCTCACGAACTACGACGAGGACTTCGGCCTCTGAAGAAGAGGACCTGCACGCGGCGCGGATCACGGATGTTATTTCCCTGAAACAATCCCGTCCCTGCGGAAACGGGGCGGAAATGCGCGCTCCTTATCATGAAGGCACATCGAAGGGCCGCTCCGAATCTCCCACGCCACGGAGAAGGCCCGCAGGGGCGGACGCAATGGGGCGTCCGCCGGACCTTCAACAGTGCAGGTGATCCATGACGGTCGATCTTCAACGCCGCCGCGTCTTTCAGTCAGCAGTTGCCGGAGGCGCCCTCAGCCTCGGCGCCTTTGTTCCCACGCCCGTGAGCGCCGCCGTTGCCAGGGCGGCCGCGGACATCGAGGTCATGACCTGGAGTGGCTGCGCAGTCAACTGCGGCTCCCGCTGCCAGCTCCGCGTCTTCTCCAAGAACGGACGCGTCATCCGCATCGAGACGGACGCCTCGGGCGACGCCTCCGCGAGCACCATCGACGGCGGCTGCACGCAGATCCGCGCTTGTCAGCGCGGCCGATCCATGCGCCAGCGCATCTATGCGCCCGAGCGCCTCAAGTTCCCGATGAAGCGCGTCGGCCGCCGCGGCGAGGGCCGCTTCGAACGCATCTCCTGGGAGCAGGCCCTCGACGAAATCGCCGCCCGCCTCAAGGACACCATCGACCGTCACACCAACGAGTCCGTCATGATCATGCACGGCTCGGGCAATCAGGCGCTTGTCAACTCGAGCGCGGCCACCTACCGCTTCTTCAACATGATCGGCGGCTCGCTTGCCTGGTACTCCGACTACTCCACAGCCTGCATCCAGAACGCCTGGCCGTACCTCTACGGCCGCTTCGACTACGGCGGCGTGCGCAGCAAGGCCGCAGGCCAGGGCTCCTACTTCTCGCAGGTGAAGAACGCGAAGCTCTACGTCACGTTCGGCAACAATCCCGCCGTCACGCGCGCCTCGGGCGGCGGACAGTCCTGGGAGTTCTTCAGCGCCGCACGCAGGAACGGCACGCGCATGGTCTTCATCGACCCGATCTACTCCGACACGATGGCCGGACGCAACGCCGAGTGGATTCCGATCCGTCCCGGCACCGACGCGGCCCTCTGCGAGGCGATCGCCTACGTGCTCATCACCGAGAACCTCGTCGACAAGGCCTTCATCGACCGCTACACGATCGGCTACGACGAGGACTCGCTCCCTGCGTCCGCCAAGCCCGGCTCGAGCTACCGCAGCCACATCCTCGGCCTCGGTCCCGACAAGACTCCGAAGACGCCCGAGCGCGCCGCCGGCATCACGAACGTGCCCGCAGAGCGCATCGTGCGCCTTGCCCGCGACATGGCCGCCGCGAAGCCCTGCTTCATCTCGCAGGGCTGGGCGCCGCAGCGCCGCATGAACGGCGAAACGCAGTCGACGAGCATCGCCATGCTCCCGATTCTGCTCGGCCAGATCGGCCTGCCCGGCACCAATTCGGGTGCCCGCGAGGGCGACTCCTACGGCCTTGAAGCCGGTCTGCCCACGGGCGCCAACCCCGTCAAGGTGGGCATGCCCGTCTTCCTGTGGCCGCAGGCCGTCGTCGACGCCGCCTCGCTCACGGCCGAAACCGCCGCCGTGCGCGGCGCGCCGGCCCTCAGGCACAACATCAAGTTCATCTGGAACACCCAGTCGAACACGCTCATCAACCAGCACGGCGGCATCAACCAGCTCCGTCCGATCCTCGAGGACGAGACGAAGGTCGAGACGATCGTCTGCGTCGACACGCAGATGACGCCCTCGGCCATGTTCGCCGACTACGTGCTCCCCGACGTCTGCCATCAGGAGTCGATCGACCTCATGGCCGACTCCTATGCCGTGGGCGACCAGAACTACCTGATGCTCAGCGACAAGGCGATCGATCCCGAGTGGGAGCAGAAGCCCAACTGGGAGATCATGCGCGGGCTCGCCCGACGCTTCGGCTGCGAGGCCGCCTACACCGAGGGGCTCGACCTCGAGCGCTGGGTGCGCCGGCTTTACGCCGAGGCGAGGAAGAACCTCCCCGGCATGCCCGCCTGGGACGAATTCCGCAGGACCGGCATCTACAAGTACCGCATGGAGGGCGACAGCGGGATCGTCATGGAGGACTTCCGCAGGGATCCCGACAAGCATCCGCTCGAGACCCCGAGCGGCAGGATCGAGATCTATTCCGAACGTCTTGCCGAGATCGCCCGCACCTGGAAGCTGCCCGAGGGCAGGGGACAGGAGATTCATCCGATCCCGTGCTACGTGCCGACGGACGAAATGGTTCAGGTGGACCCGAAGGCGAAGCAGTATCCGCTTGAGGCCTTCGGCTACCACGGTCCCGGCCGCACGCACTCGACCTATCACAACGTGCCGTGGTTGCGCGAAGCGCATCCCGACGTCGTTCTGATGAATCCCGTCGATGCGCAGCCCAGGGGCCTCAAGACGGGCATGCTCGTTCGCGTCTTCAACGACCGCGGCGCACTCGTGCTCCCCGTCAAGGTGACGCCGAGGATCATTCCGAGCCTCGTTGCCTTCCCGCAGGGCGCATGGTACAGGCCCGACGAGAAGGGACTCGACAGGGGCGGGTGCTTCAACGTGCTCACCCAGCTCAAGCCCACGCCGCTCGCGAAGGCCAATCCCTCGCACACGAACCTCGTCCAAGTTGAAAAGTTCAGGGGCTGACCCAAGGACCCTCAAACGCCATGAAGACTCAATACGCCTTTCATTTCGACAGCTCGCGCTGCACGGGCTGCAAGACCTGCGTGATCGCATGCAGGGACAAGAACGACATTCAGGATCCGAAGCTCGCCTTCAGGACCGTCCATGAGGAAACGGGCGGCAGCTGGAGCCGCAATGAGGACGGCAGCTGGTCCCAGAACGTCTGGGCCTACTTCGTCTCCGTCTCCTGCAACCACTGCTCGAAACCAGCCTGCGTGCGCGTCTGCCCGACCGGGGCCCACGCCCGCCACGAGGAGCTCGGCGGCCTCGTCCTCATCGACAGGGACGTCTGCATCGGCTGCGGTGCCTGCGCCGTCGCCTGTCCCTACGAGGCGCCGAAGCTCGATCGCAAGGCGGGCAAGATGCGCAAGTGCGACATGTGCGTCGACCGTCTTGCAAGGAAGGAGCTTCCGGTCTGCGTCGCCGCCTGCCCGCAGCGCGCGCTGGACTTCGGCACCGTCGAGGAGCTCAGGAAACGCCACGGCGACGACGGCATGATCGCGCCGCTCGCCGCAGGCGACTACACGAAGCCCAACCTTCTCATCACGAAGTGCGCACAGGCCCAGCCCGCGCCCGAGCGCACGAGAAGCTGGCCCGACTTCCTCAATGACAAGACCGCCTGAGGCGGCTCAACAGGGCGTACAGGGGAACGGCGTCACGGGCGGGCAACCGTCCTGACGTCGGTTTCTCGGACAAAAACTAACGGCTGCGAACAACAGGGGAACAGCAGCAGACGATTGTCTCCTCGGATGCGCCGGCTTGACGGTCGGCGTTTTGGGCCTGCCGGCCTCGTGTGGGGGGCGGCGGGCCGCTTTTTTGGATTTCAACAGGTGCACATGACCGCACCTGAGATGACAATTCTTGTACCGACCTCCTGGCCGGCTGAAATGCCGGCGATTCGGGGCCGCCGATCCTGCGAAGGAACGGCGGGCCTTTTTTTCAAGGTCCGTCCCGGGAGGTCCGCTGCGCGTCGTCTCGTCTGAGACGAAGTCCCGATGACGGTTTGCGGACGAAAAGAACGCCCGGCCCTCCGTGAGGAGGACCGGGCGTTTCGTCAGGTCGGAACCGTGAGCGGTCTATTAGAAGTCGACGCGCATCGTGGCCTCGATGGCGTGGTTCTGACGGCCGGCGTCACCGGCGGAGAGACCGTAGCTCATGCCGAGGTTGAGGTTCTTGTAGGTGGACATGTAGCCGACCTTGAGGTCGCCCACGAAGCTGCCCGAAACGTCGTAGTCGATCGTGTCGGTCGTGGAGGAGCCTTCAAGCGTGTAGGACGATTCCGTGTCGCCGAAGCGGCCGCGGAGCGTGACGTCCACATAGGGCTTGACCTCAAAGGTCTGGAACATGAAGGACGGGGGCTGGACCGTCACGCCCACGGGCACTTCGAAGATCGTGGCCTTGTCTTCGGACACGTCGAAGAGCTTCGTGGTGCCGGCGGCGATTTCATAGTCGTCCATGTCGACGATCGAGAGGCGGGCGCCGGCGTGCGGCGTCAGCGTGAAGGCCCCCGTCTTGAACTCGCGTTCGGCGCGGATGCCGGCGGAGAGGGCCTTGGCCTTGAGTTCGGAGGCGAGCTCGAGGTTGCCGAGCTGCATCGTCACGTCGCCGTCGGTCGCCACATAGGAGAGCGTGCCGATGACGTTCGTCTCACCGTACATGCGGGAGCCCCAGAGGTGCAGGCCGACGTTCTTGACATCGGTCGAGACGGGGAGGACGTCGCCTTCGCCGTCGGCTTCACCCGACTGGTAGGAGGCGGCGGCACCGATCGTCCAGCCGTTCTTCAGATGTGTGTCGAAGCCGCCCATGATGCCGTAGGTGTCAAGGGAGTAGCCGTAGGCGGAGCCGCCCATGGAGAGGTCGTCCGTCTTGAGGCGGGCGCCCAGGGGCTGGACCCACCAGCCGCCCATTTCCCTGGGCATCGTGGCGGCATGATGCTCGATCATGTCGGCCGTGTAGCCCTGGAAGTCAACCGTCATGGCCTTGACGCCGGAGATGGCGCCGAGACCCGTCACGGAGTTGATCATGCTGCTGATCTCTTGGAGCGAGGCGCCCGTGGAGAGGATCTGGTTGATCAGCTGGGTGTCGGCGCCCGTGGAGCGTTCGCCGGCGAAGATCTTCGAGACGAGGTTCTTCGCGGAGACGTTGAGGCCGGAGCCTTCGACGGACGTGCCGCCGGCAACGATCATCCAGTCGCCTTCGGGGTTCTGCTTGATCTCGAAATGGTCGCCGACCTGGTTCTTCCAGGCGTCGGCGGCGGTGAGCTTGCCGTCCGTGAAGGTGAGCTCTTCTTTAGCGATGCCGGACTGGTCAAAGTTCTCGAAAAGCTTGTAGGCACCCCAGGTGAGGTTGGAGCCTTCGAGGTTGATCGTGCCGGTGGCATCGATCTTGCCCTTGGTTCCTTCGGCCGTGAAGAGCGCGTTGCGGTTGAAGTTGGCCGCGTCGAACTTGAGCGTCGTGGCGCCGGCGAACGTGAGCTCGGCACCGACGTTATCGGCGTCGGTGCCGGCGGTCGTGCTCGTGGCGGCGCCGCCGAAGGTCACCTTGGCATCTTCACCGAATACGACGGGCGCGCCGACTTCAAGGACGAAGTTCGGGGTGGTGCCGGTGGTGGACGGCGTGTCGGCCTTCACCTTGTCGGCCATGGTCGTGGCGACGTTGATACCGAGGTAGCCGGATTCAGCCGTCAGCGTGCCGTTGATCTTGTCGGTCTTGTGGATGATGACGTCGGAGCCCTTGATGTTGAGCGTGCCGTTGCCGAGCGAGAGGGAGCCGACTTCAACGCGGGAGTTGCCTTCGATCTTCAGCGTCTGGGTGCCCATGGCCTGGGTGATGGCGTCGACAGTGACGGAGCCGCGGTCAGCGGGCGTGTTGTCACCTGCACCTTCGCCTTCGCGGCTGGTCACGACCTTCGACGTGTCGGCCTCGATGGAGCGTTCGACCGTGGCAAACGTGATCGAACCGATGGCGACGTCGCTGCCCGTGATCGTCTGGGTGGCGTCGGTGGCCGTAATGTTCTTGATTGCGAGCTTGTCGGTTTCAGTCTTGATGGACTCGTCGTAGGAGGCCGTGAACTTCTTCTTCTGATCGTCGGTCAGCGTGCCGAGGAAGTTCTCGAGGTTCTTGGCGTAGTCATCCTTGGTCCACTTGGAGGTGTCGACCGTGACCGTCTTGTCATCTGCGACGCCATCATTGACTTTTTTAAGGGCTTCTTCAATGAAGCCCGTGAGCGTTGCAACCTTGACGGACGGCGTCACCTTGAGGGACGTCGAATTGAGCGTGAGGCTGCCGAGTGACAGGGAGGCTGAGTAGCCATGTTTTGTGAGGTCGTCAGCCGTCTTAGCCTTGTTGTCGGAAATCGTGAGCTGGGCGTTGTTGTAGACCGTGACGGCGCCGAACTTGGTGACATCCCAAGAACCCTGATTTTCCGTGTCGGCATTGCCTTCGGTGCCGGTCTTGGAAGTGGCGGTTTCTTCTTTCCAGACGGCCTCATAGTTGGAAAGCGTGACGTTGCCCTGATGGTAGTCGCCGTCGGCATCGATCTGGCCGTTGATGGCACCCTTGGCACCGTCAACCTGCTTGAAGGCCTGAGCCTTGCCGAAGGTGAGGGAGGCGCCGGAGGCGAGGTACTTGTATTCGGCCTTGGAGAGGCCGAAGGATCCGCCCTGAGCGAAGGAGCTCACGGTGAGGCCCTTGTTGACGGTGAACGTGCCGCCTTCGGTCACGGAAACGAGGTCGGCGATGGTGGCGCTGGTGCCGGCATCATAGTCGTACACAAGGTGGTCGGCGGAGAGGGTGCCGGCGGCACCGACGGTGACGGCATTCTTCTTCTGGGCCTTGATGGTGCCCCAAGTGGACTTGCCGTTGATTTCGGCATTGACTGCATCGGAGGCGATGGTGAGGCTGGAGCCGCTGTCAAGAGCGCTTTTGGCGTTGAAGAACTTGCCGCCGGTCTTGAGCGTGACATTGCCGTAACTCACGCGAGCGCGCGTTTCGGGCGTCTTGTCGTCTGCGCCTTCCTTCTTGTCGGCTTCGGTCTTGAGCTTGTAGCCCTTGTCATTGTTCGTGAGGGTGGCGTTCTTGAGCGTGATGTCGCCCATGACGACGGAGGCGGGGGCGGCCTCAAGGTCGTCGGTCTTGTTGAGGCCGTGGATCATCACGTTCGCGTGGCTGGTGGCGTCAGTGCCCGTGACTTCGATCGTGCCCTTGGCGTTGTCGAAGCCGCCCGTGACCGTCAGGTCGGCGTTGGTCTTGAGCGTGCCCGTGTTGACAAGGGAGCCGTCGACCGTGATCGCCTTGTTGGCTTCGAGCGTGCCGTTGTTGACGAACGTGCCGCCTTCATTGACGTCAAGGCCGACGTTGAGCGTCAGGCTGGAAAGTTTGTTGGTGAGCTTGCCGGAGGTCTTGTCGTCCGTGCCCTTGCTGATCGTGATCTTGTCACCACCATTACCTGTACTAATCGTGACCTTGCCGGAGGCGTTCGTGAAATCCTTGTTGAAGGTCTTGGCCCAGTCTTCGTCCCAGGTCTTTTCGTCCTTGATGGTGTTGGGGACGGTGTTGGCTCCGGTACCGACGGTCAGCTTGACGTCCTTGTTGACTTCCTGCTCCCCATTGGCGGCCATGGCGCCGGTGGAGAAGACGGCGAGCGTGGTCAGGACGGCCGCGACGAGCGGCTTCCTGGAGAAGGTGGCGTTGCTCATTGATTTATCCTTTGTTTGACGATCCTGGTGTCGTACATGAGTGGCAAATACCCGCAAGGATACCAAAGACAGGCGTTGGGAAGAGCGCCTCTCTGGGGCCGCCTTGACCTGCATCAGCTGCAGGGAAGACCAAAACCCTTTGAAGGGTGGTGATCCTGCTCAAGTTTCGGGATGTCCCTCTCGTAGAAAACCCTTATGCGGATCTCCCGGGAAGGGCAGGGGCGTCGAGAAGGCAGGTGCCATCGCCGTTCAGGCGCATTCGCGCAAATGTCTGTATCCTTTCGTCATCATGGAGAACGGACGGCAGAAACCCCTTATATATAGTGGTTGTCCGGCGAAATCAGATTTAGGAGACCGAAGATGGGACTCGACTTGTACGCGGGCACCTTCACCCGCTATTACACCCGCAACTGGAAGACGGTCGTGGAAGCTTGGGCCGAAGCCAACGGCGTCGACTTCAAGCGCACGGAGACCGAGGACGAGGAGAAGCTCTCCCCGGAGGAGGTGCAGGAGATCGTCTGTGCATGGCGCGACGAGATGCTTCAGGCGGTGACGCCTGAAAACCAGCTTCCCGAGACCTGGGAGGAGAGCAACGACAAGGCCTACTACACGGACAAGCCCGACTGGGATGCCTTCGGAGCGATGCTGCTCGTAACGGCCGCCCACACGTACGAGGAGACGATTCCCGAAACGCTCGAAAAGGGCTGGGACTTCACCGAACATCCGCTCATCAAGCGCCTTGCCGAGGATCACGAGCACGTCTACTCGCTTTTCCGCAGCGTGATGGTCTGGGTTCCGATCACGAAGTCCACGATGGTCTTCCGCGGTCCGATGCCCACGGGCAATGAGGTGATGATCGGCACGCTCGGCGCGCTTGAGCAGGAACTCGAGCACATCAACGAGATCTGCTGGCTCGCCAAGGAGGAGACGATCCTCTCGTGGACCGAAACCGAGGGCTATCCCGCCAAGACGCTCAAGGACGTCGAGACGGGCGCCGAGGATGGCAAGAAGGAGACCTACAGCACCGAGTCACTCGCCAAGTTCGCCTTCTCGATCTTCTGGCGTGCCATGAAGTTCGCAAAGGAGAACCGCACGCCGGTGCTCTTCGACTACTAAGCCGACCGTCGAGCAAGACCGCAAGCCGATTCCGAATTCTCATTCGGGATCGGCTTTTTTTTATTCATTCGGGATCGCCCGGATGAAGGTGACGGTGCTTTTGAACATGGAGTTTTTTCTCGGCTTCAGGAATGGTGAGGCTTAGAAAACGGTCTTGTGTGGTAAATCAGCAACAAGTGCAATGAAGTAGGAGGCGAAAAATGCCTTTATATTTCAACAGCTTAAGTTTTCTGGGGGGGGGCAGGGTTTCCCCGCCTGTGCGGGAGACATGAAATCGCGGAAACTTCGCCGCACATTGTGCTACGGCACGGTTGTCAAACATAACAAGAGGAATGGCGAAATGAATTCTACATTCAAGATTGTCTTTAACAGGGCGCGCGGCGCCATGACGGTTGTCAACGAGATGACGAAGTCCCATCAGACGGGCAGGAAGGCTGCGGTGGCCGTTGCCGTTGCGGGCGCTCTGGCGTTCTCGGCCGGGGTTCATGCAGCGGACCCTGTTTATGTTGAAGGTGCAGGCAAGGACATTACCGTCACAAAGGCGCATATCACCCCCCAACGTTGGTAATCGCGTTGTTGGTGGCTGGAACAAGTGGAGCGACACCGCTCAGCAGGCTGCGCTCAACAACACGGTGACCGTTGAGGGCGGCGAATGGCAATTGGTGATCGGCGGCCACTATACCAGCAAAGAGAATGAGGTCGACCATTCCGCAGTGCAGAACACGCATGTCGTGATCAACGGCGGCACCATCACGAAATCCGTTGTCGGCGGTACGGCCGGTACGGACAATCAGAAGCTCGTTCGCAACAACAAGAGCGCAGTTGCAAACGTGACCATCAACGGCGGTTCCTTCGGTGCTGAGGGAGAAGTTGGCAACGCTACGGAGCTTTTCGTGCTTGGCGGCGACCTGATGAAGCACGGGGGCTCTTACAGTGGCATTATCGACGCCTATGCCGAGTCGGAGATCGGCGCCACCCACGTCACGATTAAGGACGGCACATTCAACAGTGCCATTGTGGGCGGCAGCGCTGCCATTGTCTACTACGGCAATGCCAACAAGGGTGCAAAGACCACGGTCGGGACGACGAACGTGACGATTGAAGGTGGCACGTTCAACCACGCCATCGTTGCCGGCGGTCTGGCTTCCGGTCACAAGACACATTCCTTCGTAACGGAAGCCAACCTCAGCGTCATCGCCAAGGACAAGGCCCTCGTGGTCAAAGACAGCATTTTCGCGGGTGGCGTCAGGCGTATGGACAGCCTTGGCGGCTCCGGCGGTAGCGTCAAGGTTGACCACGCCACCGTCAGGGTCGAGGGCGTCGAGGTCCAGGGCGGTATCTACGGAACCCATGCCGCCTTGACAGGGACGCAGTCTACGACCGACTCCAACAAGATCAGCAAGTGGAATTACAACCCGCTCGAGATCGACGGTGCCGTTGCCACGGTCCTGACCGACATGACGCTCGTGAACGTCACCGCCAAGGAATCGATCCTCGGCAAGGATTCGACGCTGAACGTCCACGGCAAGGTTGAACTCGGCGAGCTGAAGGCCACGGGCGTCAAGATTTCGCTCTTCGACGCGCCCGCCAACACTCCCAAGGTCCAGACCTTCGCCGAAGACGTTCCCCAGACGGGCACACAGCTCAATCTCGGCACGCTGACCGGCACGGGCAACAGCTTCTACTTCGCCACCTCCGACGCGTCCGTCAATATTGCAAAGAACGGCAATGAAAACACCCCTGACGCAGACAAGCCCCTGATCGACAGCATCACGGGCAGCGGTTCCGTGAACGACGACGTTGCGGGCGATCTCAATGAGCTCGCCTCCATGGTTACCGTCGGCGGCACGTCCGGTGCCGAGGTTCTCAAGAACACCGATCTCAAGCTCGAGTCCGGCGACGTGTTCGGCGAAACGACCGGCACGATCAACAAAGAGGGCAAGCTCGAGGACGTCAAGACGAGCGTCAACATGAACAATGTCCGTATTGCCGAATTCGCGATGAGGACGCCGATGCAGATTGCCCGCATCGAGTCGAACGACCTTCGCAAGCGTCTGGGCGACATCCGCTCGTCCGAAGGCGCCACCGGCGTCTGGGCCCGCTATGACGGCGGCCGCTTCTCCGGCGGTGAGTTCGAGAACAAGTTCAACAAGGTCCAGGTCGGTGCCGACACGGCGCTTGCCGCCTACGGCTCCCGTCTCGGCCTGTCCTTCAGCTACACGCAGGGCGACGCCGACATGTCCGGCATGTCCGGCATCTCCGCCGACACCGACGCCTACAGCCTTGCAGCCTACGGCATGTGGTTCGGCGAAGCCGGCCAGTTCGCCGACGTGATCGGCCGCGTGGGCACGGTGGACACGGATCTTGCCACCCGCACCTACAAGACGAACTACGACCAGCTGATGCTCTCGCTCTCGGGCGAATTCGGCTGGCGCTTCGACCTGACGGACACGTTCTACGCCGAACCGTCCGCCGAGCTCACCTATACGCGCGTTGACGGCGAAACGTTCAAGGCCAACAGCAACACGCTCGGCATCGACGACTACGACTCCATGGTCGGCCGCATCGGCGCGACCGCGGGCCTGAACTGCTCGCAGGGCCGCGGCGGCGTGTACGCCCGCTTCGGCGTTGCGCACGAGTTCATGGGCGACGGCAGGTTCACGGCCGTGAACGCCGCCGGCACCGCCGCCGATCCGATCGAAGTCGACGGCAAGGACACCTGGGTCGAGTACGCCGTGGGTGCGAACTTCAACATCACGAAGCAGACCTACGTCTGGGCCGACCTTGAGCGCACGTCCGGCGCCGAAGTCGACGAGGACTGGCGCGCCACCATCGGCGTTCGCCACGCCTTCTGATGTCCGACTGACGCCGCAGGCATGACGTCCGTCATGCCGCGGCGAAGGTTGCCATGACAAAAAGGGGCCCGCCCTCTCATCAGCCGATGAGAAGGCGGGCCCTTCCTTTTTGCGTCTTGAGTTCCTTCCCGTTCTCATTCTCCGTAGAGCCATTCGTCGAGGTCCCACCACAGTTCGAAGAAGACGCGGGAGAGGAGGGCTGCGTCGCCGTAGGCGTCGTGGTGTCCCCCTCGAGCACCGAGTCCGTACCATTCGAGCAGAGCGTCGAGCCCGTTGCGGCGGCGCTCCGACGGAACCGCCCTGGCGAGCACGAACGAGTCGATGACGGTGCAGCAGTCCTCAAATCTCGGCGCGCCGGGACGCGTGGCCTGAAGCTCCCGGTTGAGCCAGAGAAGGTCCATCGTGCGGTCATGGATCACGACGGTCTTGCCGCGCACGGCTTCGAGCAGCTCGTCCGCACGGGCCGCAAACTCGGGACAGTGCTCGAGCTCGCAGTCCTGAATGCCGTGCACGCGCCTTGCACGAGCCTGGGAGCGGCGGTGCGGGTTGCACCGAAAGTGCAGGCCACCCGTGATGTTCTGCTCGACGTCCGTCTCGACGAGGGCCACCTCGATGAGGCGCCCGTTGCGTCCGCCCGTCGATTCGGTGTCGAGAAAGACAAGGGACTCGGCTCTGTCGAGCGCCGCATGCACGCCTTCGAGCCTTGCGCGGCGCTCCGCCTCCGACGTGAGAAGGTCGGGATTGAAATGCGTTCCCGCATGGAAAAGGCTCTTGCGAAGGACGTCGGCGTCGTCCTGTACGGGAAGGCGGGCAAGAAGCTTCGAGAGTTCGGGCAAGAGCGGGGCGGGCAGGACGGGACGTGCGGCGACGGGATGCCTTTCGGAAGGCAGAAGCGTTGCGGCAGAGGCGTTCGGAAGGACGGTATGCGGAAGAATGACGGTCATGGCGATGATTCTCTTGATGATGCAGTGCGCCATGTTAGGAGACAGTGCGTCAGTTCGTGACGCACAAGCGCGTCTTCGGGACGCCGTTCCGGCTGCGTCAGGAGTTGACGCATGGGGGCCGATACTGAAGAAAACGGAGGGGGATCCGCAGGGGTCGCCATGTCAGGGCCCGCGCTCTCCTCCCGAATCTGGAGTCAAAGACATGGAATACACCGCCTACAAGTTCCAACCGTCATTTATTGAGGAGCGTCTCAAAAGCTATAAGTCGAACCTGATGAAGTTCAAGGGACACGACGATCTCGTCGGCAATGCCGTCCGCGTCATTCGGGAGAGGCTCGAGAGTGATCCGCGCCGCTATCTTTCCTACGGTCCCTACTGGTGGGCCATCAAGAAGGTTCTGGTCGACAACGGCGTGCCGCTGGGGAAGGTCGACGACGAGGAGGTCAGGCTCGCCTACACGGGGACGACCGACGAGGAGACCATCGTGATGGCCGAGGAGTTCAGGAGCGACTGTCTCGACAACATGATGCTCTACACCGACCGCTTCATGCTCGACGAGGAGTCGGGCAGGTGGTGGAGGCTTCGCGATCCCGACATGGCCGCGGCGAGCGCCATGGCTGCGCCGGACATCATCGATTACATGCGCGAGTTCTGACGCAGGCCCCGCCGCGGGGGCTTCGGCAGATGCGGGCGCCTTGCACGACGGGCGCCCGTGGTCGTTCCGCGCACCGGACTGTCGAGTGGCGCCTCTCCTGCTGAGGGTGTTGGGTGCATTCTCAGTCTTTTGGGTTAGGAAAAGACATCCTTCGGGATGTGTGGAATCGTTGCGGGCTGTGTCATAATCGAACACGTATGTCCCGCAAAAGGGCACCACCGTCCCCCGAGGGCGTCCGCCGGCAGCGGGATCCTGACAGAAGACAGAATAGAAAAGGAAGTCCAGCCGTGGAATTCATCCTCAATCCGATCGTAATATCGGTCGTCGTGCTCTGCGCGCTCTGCCTTGCGCGCGTCAATGTTCTTCTCGCCCTGATTGCGGCCTCTCTGGTCGCGGGTCTCACGGGCGGGCTCGGCCTCACGAAGTCGATGGAGCTGCTCTCGGGCGGCTTCAGCGCCAACGCGACGACCGCGCTCTCCTACATCCTTCTGGGCACTTTCGCCGTGGCGATCGCGCACACGGGCCTCATGCAGATGCTCGTGCGCTGGATCGGCGCCAAGATGGGCGGCAGGCCGCTTGTCTTCTGCTTCGGCCTGGCGTTCATCGCCTGCCTTTCGCAGAACGTGGTGCCCGTGCACATCGCCTTCATTCCGCTTCTGATTCCGCCGCTGCTCAAGCTCATGAACAGGATGAAGCTTGACCGCCGTGCGGTCTCCTGCGCCCTCGGCTTCGGTCTCACGGCTCCGTACGTCTCGTTGCCCATCGGTTTCGGCCTCATCTTCCAGGGCATCGTCGCGCAGTCCATGACGCAGAACGGCATGGCCGTGACGGTGGCGGACGTGGCGTCGGTGGCCTGGATCGCCGGCCTCTCGATGGTCGTCGGTCTCGTGCTCGCCGTCTTCTACTTCACCCGCCGTCCCCGCACCTATCTCGACAAGCCCGTCGTGGGCGTGACGGAGTCCGACGAGGAGATCCGCTTCGGTCTCAGGCACTGGGTCACGCTCGGCGCGATCGTCGCCGCCGTCGCCGTGCAGATCATGCTCGAGAGCCTGCCGCTCGCTGCGCTGCTCGGCCTCATCATCATGCTCGCGGGCGGCGCCTTCCAGTTCAAGAAGCTTGACGACCACATCGCGAGCGGCATTTCCATGATGGGCTTCATCGCCTTCGTGATGCTGATTGCGGGCGGTTATGCCGCGATCCTCAAGGAAACGGGCGCTGTCAACTCGCTCATCGAGGGCGTCGTGCCCCTCATGGGCGAAAGCAAGTGGGTCGCCGCGACGATCATCACGCTCATCGGCCTGCTCGTCACGATGGGCATCGGCACGTCGTTCGGCACGGTGCCCATCCTCGCCGTCATCTACGTTCCGCTCTGCACGGCCGTGGGCTTCTCCGTCCCCGCCACGATCCTCCTGATGACGATCGCGGGCGCCCTGGGCGACGCGGGCTCCCCCGCCTCCGACTCCACGCTCGGCCCCACGTCCGGCCTCAACGCCGACGGCCAGCACAACCACATCTGGGATACCTGCGTGCCGACCTTCCTCGCGTACAACGTGACGCTTCTCGTGGCCGGCATCGTCGTCTCGCAGTTCATCTGACGAAGATTCACGCCGGATTTCGTCGCAACTGACAAAACGCCCGCAGGCCGGAAGGCCCGCGGGCGTTGTCGTTCATGGCGGCGGAAAGCCTCAGAGCGGCTTTGCGGAGAGGACGTCGAGTTCGATTTCGGTCCAGTCCTTGTCCACCTCGGCGCGGATTTCGACGGGCGCGTCCTTCGTGATCATGGACCAGTCACGGTCATGATCGAGCTCGGCCCTGATGGAGGCGCCCTTGTCGTCGGTGAAGACGTACTTGTCGCCGCGGACGTGTTCGGTGAATTTGCCGCGCAGCGTGACGATCTGGTGGTCCTTCCCGGACTCGAGCACGGCGGCGACGGTGGTGGCGGGCTCGGTGTCGAAGCCCTTCGGACCCTGGGCCTGAGGCGCCGCGGCAAAGCCCTGCGGGCCAGCGGCAAGGACGGGCAGGGCGACAAGTGCGCCGGCAAGGGCGGCAAGCGTCTTCTTCATGTGTTCTCTCCTCGGAGCGGCCATAATACGGCACGCGAAAAAAGAAAATGCGGTTTTGAGAGCGCCTTCGCGGCAGGGCGAAGGCCGTGGAAACATTCTATTGAGAAGGCTTCTCGTTTCGCATCCCTCATTTCGCAAGGAAAACGCAGAACGTGTAACGAAAGACAACCATGCGCGCATCGGGAAAACAAACTGAAAGATTCTTCGGAGGCCGGCCGTGACGGGCGCGCCCGCACCCGCCGTCCTCGTGATGGGCGGCTTCATCGTGCTTCTTCTGCTCTGGCTTGTCCATCATCTCTCGAGGCGCAGGCGCTTCCCACTCGTCTTCGAGGCGAAGGTCGAACACGTCTGCGACGGGGACTCGATCATCGTCCGCGGCCGCATCGGCCGTGTGAAGCTCAGGATTGCGGGCATGGATGCGCCCGAGACGGCACAAGCGCGCGGCCGCGAGTCGGAGAGGCGGCTTCGCGCCATGCTGCAGGGAAGAGTCGTGAAGGTGAGGAGCGTTGCGGCCGACCGATACGGCCGATGGGTGAGCACCGTGACCGCGGACGGCGTCGATGCGGGACTCGTCATGGTCGAGGAAGGCGAGGCCTGGGCCTACCGCACGTATCTGTGGGCGCTCCCGAAGGAGGCCCGCGGGCGTTATCTCGCGGCCGAGGCGCGCGCAAGGCGCGCGGGACGCGGGCTCTGGGCGGAGCGCAGTCCCGAGGCGCCCTGGCTCTGGCGCAGGCGTCACCGCACCATCCTGCAGCGCATTCTCGACTTCTTCTGGCGGATCGGACGCGCCGTCAGGCGCTTCTTCTGGGGCGTCGGAAAATAGGCGGCTCTTGCAAACATTTTCGCATGCAGGGCGTGCGTCGCCTTTTTGCGGCGGTGCAGGTGATTTGTCGCAGGTAGTTTGGCCTGGAGACAGGCGGGTGATTTTGGGCCAAGCTAGTCTGAAAGTCCGTCGGAAAAGGCAGCGAAAATGCACACGACAACAGCTTCCCCTTCAGGAGACCCTGCCATGACCCGCAATGCGATCGTCGACGCCCTCGGCGTCCTCAAGGCCGGCCGAATCGTCGACCTCACCCATCTCGTCCATCCCGGCATCCAGCGCTTCGGGCCGTTTCCCGCCATGAGGATCGAGACCCGCTACACGGTGGCCGAGTCGGGCTTTCACGTCGAGCAGGTCTCGTTCGTGACGCAGTACGGCACGCACGTCGATGCGCCCGAACACTTCGTCGAGGGCCGCCGCACGCTCGAGCGCATTGAGCTCGAGGAGCTGATGCTCCCGCTCTTCGTGCTGCACTTCGAGGACAAGGTCGCGGCCGATCCCGAATTCATCGTGCATGTCGACGACATCAGGCGCTGGGAGGCCGAGCACGGCGAGATTCCCGCGGAAAGCTTCGTCGCCTTCTCGAGCGGCTGGTACCATAGGATGGAAGGCGGCGACATGAACAACTTCGACGCCGACGGCGTCGCGCACTCTCCGGGCTGGGGCCTCGACGCCCTCAAGTACCTCTTCGAGGAGCGCGGCGTCATGGCGGTGGGCCACGAGACGCTCGACACGGACGGTTCGGCCGATGTGCGGGCGAGGGGATTCCTCGACTGCGAGAAGTACGTGCTCGAGTCCGATCACTATCAGGTCGAGGTCATGGCGAACCTCGACAAGCTGCCCTCGACGGGCGGCGTGATCTTCGTGGGCCTCCCGAAGTTCGACAAGTTCCCGGGCTTCCCGGTCTGCGCATGGGCGGTCGTGCCAAACGAGGACTGAGCGCGGCGGACGCCCTGAGTGCGGCTCGGGGTTCTCGCGGGTTCAGGCGTGCGAGAATATGAGAACGCATCCCGCCCGAAGGCGGGTGACGGCGGCGGAGTTCAGGCTTTGACCGCCGTTTTGTCATGCATTCGAAGAAGGAGGAAAGTCCGTGTCGATGAAGGATCTTGATGCCGCAACGCAGCTCGTGCACGCGGGCCGCGACTGGGACCCGGAGTGGGGGTACGTCAATCTGCCCGTGGTGCGCGCCTCGACGGTGCTTCACACGTCCTGCGAGGACATGATGGACCGCGTCCATGACGAGATG
>ULTM01011032.1_pt1 | contig 19261 bp, 14 predicted proteins | sample 1957641 | NCBI WGS metagenome assembly ULTM01 (sample SAMEA4835735, study PRJEB28245) | human gut metagenome | biome: gut microbiome; material: fecal sample | place: Denmark | collected 2008 | reverse complement strand
TCCAGACACTCATTATTTCAACGATGAACATATTATTGATTTTATATCTTGTGAAGGAGCTTTATTGTATTGTCTAAGAGGTCATTTATCATCAGAATGAAATAAGCCGAATCTAATTTATAAAGACGATATAATTGTTGGTGTAGAATCTAATCCGTATTGAGCTTTTATTATGGGAAATAGTGGTAAAGGTCAAAAAGGAGATAAAGGCGATATTGGTCCTATCGGACCAAGTGGAACTGATGGTATTACTCCACAATTAAAAATTGAAGACGGTCGTTGACTACTTTCAATGGATAAAGGTCAAACTTGACAAGATATAGGCCAAGCTACAGGTGATCCTGGGCAAAATGGAACTGATGGAAAGAATGGCTCTGATGGAATTGGAGTAATTCCTGGAGGAACTACTGGTCAAGCATTAGTTAAAAAATCTGATGCAGATTATGATACAGAATGAAAAACTATTTCTGGAGGTAGCGGAGAAATCCCTAATTTTGATGCAGAAGTAGCAAGTGTTTCTTCAACAACTCAAGCTAATGCTAATGTAGTTTTAGAAGGAGATGTGTTTAAATTTAGTTTTGGATTACCTAAAGGAGCTGATGGAAAAGACGGTCAAAATGGTAAGGATGGGACAAACGGACAAAATGGAACAGATGGTTCCAATGGCCAAGATGGATTAAGTATTAAGTTAATGTATGCAAAAAGTAGTAGTGTTAACACTCCTCCTGTTGTAAATAAAACTAACACAAATCCTGGATCTGCATGAAGTACAACAGTTCCAATCCACACATCTTCTGAAATTATATGGTCAATTACTGCATCTTTTAGAGATTCTACTCTTATTGGAGAATGGTCAGATCCTGTTCAAATGACAGGAGAAAAAGGACAGGATGCAATAATACCAAGTTGGAAAACTTATGTTTATAAATTAAGTGATAGTAAACCATCAAAACCCACAGGAAATAGTCCTAGTCCATCTGGATGGGAAGATTATCCCACAACTAGTGGAAGCTGGTGGCAATGTATTGGAACAGTTAATGGAGAAACAGGACTTGTAACTGAATGGTCAGAAGTGATACCAGTTAATGGTAGAGATGGCCAAGCTCAAGATGGCAAATTTACAGAATTTAGATTTGCTGTAAATACAAGTAATTCAAATCCTCCTACATTAAATGCAACAGTAAGAACTCCTTCAGGATGGTCTGTAGTTCCTCCTGAAAGATCTAAAGACGGATATCTTTGGATGACTACAGCAACTATTAATCCTGATGATACTTTAAATACAAACTGGACTACTCCAGTTGTTATAAGTGGAGAAAATGGAACTAACGGCACAGATGGAATTCCTGGAACTCCAGGAGAAGATGGAAGAACTACATATTTCCATATTAAATATTCTGCTGTTGCTAATCCAACTTCTTCAAGTCAAATGACTGAAACTCCAAGTACATATATTGGAACTTATGTAGATTTTACTCAAGCAGATAGTACAGATCCTTCTGACTATACTTGGGCAAGATTTGAAGGAATCCAAGGAGAAAAGGGAGAACAAGGCATCCCAGGTACTAATGGAGAAGATGGAAAAACAAGTTATCTACATATTAAATACTCTAATGACGGAGGCGCAACTTTCACAGGCAACAATGGAGAAGATCCAGGTTCTTGAATTGGAATTTATGTAGATTATAATATAAATGATAGTGATGATCCTTCTGACTATAAATGGACTAAAATAAAGGGGGAACCTGGAGTTACTGGTGATCCTGGTCCTGCAGGTAAGGACGGAGTTGATGGATTACCTGGAATTGGCATCGAAGTTCGTTACTGTTTGGGAACTACAACAACTTATGAAGGAACAAGTACTCCTGGAACAACAAGACAACCAACAGGTTGGGATTTAGCGGTTCCAACTCCAACTGAAGAGACTCCTTATATTTGGTTTATTCAAGCCAGAGTAAATTATACAAGTAATACTGATAAAGTTGGCACAATTGAAGGTAGCTGGAGTACTCCCACTAAATTAAGTGGAACTAATGGGTTAAATGGAGAGAATGGTTCTAAAGGACAAATAATTTATCCTGAAGGTATTTATAATGTTAATACAGTATATCAAGGAACAGCAGATAAAACTCCATATGTATATGATTCAAACGATGCTAACTATTATGTATTAAATATAGTGGGAACATGACAAGGAACATTACATAGTAATGAATCCCCAAGTACTGATACAAGTAATAGTTGAATTAAGTTAGATGCGTTTGAAGCTATATATGCAAAAGTTGGAATTATTGCTAATGGTCTTATTGGATCAGCTGTATTTAATGGAGATTATATGTTTAGCCAGCAAGGTATTGATTCTAGCGGACAAGCATCTACTCAATATCAAAATTTTAATCCAGAAACTCCTACGGGGGGCGCATTTACTCCAAACATACTATTTAATTTTAGAACTGGAACAGGACATATGGCTGCAGGTAATATTTCATTTGAAACTGAGGGAAACATTTATACAAAAAATATTTCTATAAACGGTAATATGAGTAGTTCAGATGAGGATGTATTAGATTTATCATATAGCTCTACTGCTCAGAAAGTCACTCTTACTGGGTTAAAGAATATTACCATTTATATGAATGAATCTAGTATTACAAAATCAAAAGTGCAACTATTAAATATTGATGCGTCTGTATTTGATAATATGAGTTCTGAATCAAAATATACAATTGATATATTTAATAATGGCAATATTCCATTACTATTTGATTCTATAGGATTTTACCGACCAGGATTTGACATGTTAGAGTCTTATAGCTATGTAGTGGTATTACCAAGACAAAGTGTAACTTTAAAAATCTGATTACTTCCTAATGTAGTAATTCCTGGAAAACCTGCTACTTGATATGCAAACTATGAAATATTAGTAAATAATCCTGTAGTAGTAACTGCTGGTAAAGAATATAAAGGATGACTGTTTTCTTCGACTAAAAATGTAATTTTGCAAAAAGTTATTGAAGTTATATAAACTATGAAAAAAAATAATATACAACCAAATATCGATCTTCAGAATTCAAGAGAGTATGTAGGAGCATACAATTCAAGAGACTTTTATAAAGGTACGTCCTTTAAAATGGCTGGAGAATGAATGACTAATACACATTACTTTAATGATGAATACATTATAGATTTTGTAGCATTTGAGGGAGCTTTATTATCTTGTACTAGGAGTCATATATCTTCGTCTTTAAATATGCCTGAATTAGTTTGAGAAGAAAATAAGATTATTGGTATTAAACCTAATCTCTTCTGAGCCTTTGTAATGGCTGGAGTTGAAGGACCTACAGGAAAAGTATGAGTTCCAGAGATTAATAACGGAATACTTTCTTGAAAAGAAAGTAATACTCCTCCAAGTTCAACCTCAATAAGTGATCTTAAAGGCCCCGCTGGAGATACTCCTATTATCGGCATTAAAAAGGATACATCTAATAATCATTATTATTGAACAGTATCTATTAATGAAAAAACTGAATGAATATTTGACGATAGTGGACAAAGAGTTTTAGCTGAAGGTTTAACAGGAGCTACTGGAGCACCTGGCATTCCTGGAGAAGACGGTGAAGATGGTATAACGCCTCAATTGAAAATTGAAGACGGATATTGATTTGTTTCTTATGATAAGAATGATCCACCAAAATCATGAATTAAATTAGGACAAGCCAAAGGTGACAAGGGCGACAAGGGAAATACTGGAGCTACTGGAGCACAAGGACCTCAGGGACCTAAAGGAGATTCTGGAAGAACACCTGCACTTGTTAGAAAATTTGGAGATACTGATAATTTAACAGATGATAGAATTCTATGGGGATATTTAGGAGATCCTACTAGTGAATGGGTTACACTATGCTATTTAGAAGAATTAAGAGGAGATAGTATTAAATCAGTTAATATTAGTGATGCAGAAGGTCATTTGGAATTAACTATGGAATCAAGTAAAGTGATTACTTCTACTGGTTCTGTTCTTCCAAGATTTAATGCAGGAACTATTGAAACTGTTGAGTGAGATCAAAATCCGTCATTAGTAATTGATAAAACTAATGCTCCTAGAGAATGAGCTTTAAATGTAAAAGTTCCTAAAGGAAAACCTGCTACAGTAACTGTAGTTTCTGAAGTAGAAAAATTAGCACCAGATGCACAACCTTATGTAACTGATTTAAATCCAGATATTAGTGATGCAAATCTTAAATTTGGAATTCCTCAGGGAGAAAAAGGAGATCCTGGTGATGAAAATATAGCAATCGGATGTCAATCTGATTTTCCAAATAACGAACCAGAGCACGATAAGATTTGATATGATCCTTGTGATGAATCCATGGATGAATATTCAGTTCAAGACTTTTTATACAATTCTTATATTGCTGTTGGTGGTACTCTTACACAAGAACAATTTGAAACTGCTTGAAAATCTTTTCCCAATACATCGGGATTTGAAATAAGATTCGCAAATAGTTTTGAAGAGTTAGGAGATCCAACTGTTGATAAGTTAGGAAAATTATATATGATTCCTGCAACATCGACAGTACTTCACGACTTATTTGAAGAATATATTGTTGTTCATTCTCCAAGTACTACAGAAGATGTATATATGTGGGAAAAATGAGGAAGTGGACAAATAACCGTAGATTTAAAGGATTATTATACTAAGAGTGAAATAGATCAACAAATACAAAAATTAGAAGATAAAATTGAAGAAGTTTCTTCAATAATTTGAAATAATGTTTAATTAAAATATGGCTAATAATGTTGTAAAATTTTATAGAGGTCTAGCAGCTTCATATAATCCTATTACACATGCTGGTGGTATTTATTTTGCTACTGATACTAAGAAAATTATTATGAATAACGCCGAGTATGGTGGTGATTCTAATAAGAAAGTATCAGATGTAGCATTAAATGCCAATGCTAATGGAATTGTAATTACATATACAGATTCCACCTCTACAACTTTGTTACTAGGTAAAGCTACAGTTACTGCAGACGGTCTTATGTCTAAGGAAGATAAAACTAAACTTGATAGTTTAGATCCTACAGCAAGTGGTTCTTATGAGTCTTCATTAGATCCTACAGTAGCAACTGTAGAGAAACTTGGAGGTATTGATGCTGGTACAACTGTAGCACAGCTTACAGGTAAGAGTTATAATGAGATCTTTGATACTCTTATCTTCCCAACAGTTAACCCCACATTTACTGCTCCTTCTGCAAGTATCTCTTTAAAGAGTTATCAAAATGTACAGGAAATTGGAGCAAATGCTCCTACTGCAGCAAACTTTAATGTAAGTTTTAATGCAGGTGCGATTACTCTGGCAGGAAAAAAACAAAACAATGGAGCTGGTGCACAGAATATGGAAGCTTCTAAGATTCTATATAGTTCAAGTAAAGTAGAATCTTTGCCAGGGAAAGTAGTAGCTGGTGCAATGGATTACTACTATCGTGCAGCTTATGCAGAAGGTCCTCAACCTAAAGATTCAAAAGGAAACAATTATCAAACTCCACTTGCTGCTGGAAGTGTAGATTCTGGAAAAATAACTGTAACAGGTTATCGTGCAGCTTATTCAGGTTTAGTTTCTACAGCTTCAATTACAGAAGATGTAATTAAAGGATTAACTAAAACTACTTCTGCAAAGGAAACAATTAAAGTAGCTGGACCAATTTCAGAACAATATATTTGTTTTGCTGCTCCTGCAGGTTGATCGGTTTCAAATATTAAAGACAGTAATAACTTTGATGTAACTAGTTCATATACTACTAGTACAGTTTCGGTTACTGGTTTAGATGGTCAAGCGGTTGATTATACAGTATATTTATCTGGTAAGATGTCGCAACCTAGTACTTACTATGTAAACTTTAACTAATTATGGCAGAATTTTTTGGTAAAGGTATTTCGGTAGGTTCTGGTTTTGACTTAGGTGCGAATCTACCATTAGATAATAGAACAGTTCAGGCTACATTAGCTGACCGTGACGTAATGCCTACTATTCAGTTAGTAGAAGGTCTTTTCGTTTATGTAAAAGAAAATAAGACAGCATATATCCTTAAAGGGTTTGATCCTGATGGTTCTAATAGAGTTTGGGAAACTGTTGCTACTGGAAAAGTAGTTGAGATTATTGATTCACTTGAAAGTGATAGAACAGATGCAGCTCTTTCAGCAGCACAAGGTAAAGCTTTAAAAACTCTTGTAGATGAACTAAAAGCTTCTGTAGCTGCAGCTCTTGATTACAAAGGTACTAAAGATACTTATGAAGAACTTCCTGCTGAGGGAAATAAGAAAGGTGATGTTTGGAATGTAGTTGGAGCTCATGGTACTACTCCAGCAGGTACAAATTATGCTTGGGATGGCACACAGTGGGATCCTCTGGGAGGTACAATTGATCTTTCAGGCTACTATACAAAAACACAAGTAGATGATGCAATTTCTGCAGCAAAAACAGAACTAGAAGCAGCTGATACCGCTTTAGAAGGACAGATTACTACAGTTACTAATCAGCTTAATAACAAAGTTGATAAAGTCGAAGGTTCAGGTTTAATTTCTGATACTGATTTAAATCAAATCAGAACTAATAAATCTGACATTGAATCTTTACAAACATCTGTTGGAGGTAAACAGGAAGCTCTTACTGAAGGTCAGGCAATTTCAATTACAGAGGAAAATGTTATTGATGTTAAGTTAGATCCAGCTTCAGATGCTGCGTTATCAAAATCAGCCGAAGGTCTTAAGTTGGATCTTAGTGGAATAAAAGGCTCAACTGTAAAAGTTGGAGTAGCAATTACTGGCGGTGCTGAAATTGGTGCAGATCAAACAGTTGCTGAAGGTATGAAAGCTCTTAGTGATAGTATTAAAACTGCTGTTGCAGGTGGCATTACATCTATTACTAGTCCCGATAATACTATTAAGGTAACTGGTGAAGGTACTTCTAGAGGTTTAGCTGTAGATATGTCTAAATTAGTATCAACAAGTTCATCTATCCAAGTTGGAACAGACGGTAAGCTTGATATATTTTGATTAGAAATTGAATAAATAATAATTTCTCCCTTCCTCACATTTAGTGAGGGGGGGGATTAAAATTTAAAAAAAATAAACATGGTAACAATTAAGTTTTTTAAAAAAGCGACAGAGCCTACTACAATCGAAACTGGAAATCTTTGGTTTGATACAACAACTCAATCTATTAAAGTTAAAACAGATACAGGATATGATGTATTTGGTATTGGGCTTAAAGATGCACAATTATTAAATAATAAATTAACAATTACCAGATCAGATAATACTACTGTTAAAGTAGATTTTAATGATATAGCGTCAGCAAGTTCTGTAGCTGCAGCGTTAGATAAAAAAGTAGATAAAACAATTACGATAACAGGAACAGGCGGGTTATCTGGAGGTGGAAATCTGGCAGAAAGTCGTACTATCTCTCATGCTGTTCCAGTAGGAGCTGCTGCGAAAACATCATGGTTGTATAAAATTGCAACTGATAAGTTTGGACATGTCACAAGTACAGCAGCAGTAACTAAAACAGATATAACAGCTCTTGGTATTCCTGCTACAGATACTAATACAACGTATACATTTCAGGGAGCATCAAATGGATTTAAAGTAACTCCAAGTAATGGCGAAACTCAAACAGTAATTGTCTCTCCAAGTATTAAAAATAACGTTACTAAAACAGATGCCGCAACAACTGCTGGATATATTCCTAAGTTTAATAATACGACAGGAGTTATTGAAAATGGTTACTCTGTACAAACAACTTTAGCTAGTAGTTCAACTGCAATCCCAACTGCTGCTGCTGTCGTTGCAGCTATTGATAATAAGATCGCTGCAGCTGATGCAATGATTTATAAAGGAACATTAGGCACAGACGGTACTGTTACTAAAGTTCCAGCTAACGGATATAAAGTAGGTTGGACCTATAAAGTAATTACTGCTGGAACTTATGCGGGAATCAAGTGTGAGGTTGGAGATATGCTAATTGCTATTAATAACGGTCCTGTTAGTGGTACTACAGTAGTTAATGCAGATTGAACAGTTGTTCAGGCTAATATTGATGGCGCAGTAACTGGCCCAGCTTCTGCGACAGCAGGTCATATTGCAGTATTTGATGGAGCTACAGGTAAAGTTATTAAAGATGGTACATATACTATCGCCACTAGCGTACCTTCAAACGCTGTCTTTACTGACACAAAAGTAACTTCTGTAGATAATCACTATAAACCTGCTAATGGAACAACTCTTATAGGAACCGCTGGTTCTCCTGTTACTGCTGGTGGTAAAGTTGTTACAGGTATTACAGCTGATAGTTCTGGCCATATTACAGATATAATTACTGGTACTATACCAGCTGCACCAACCTTATCTGGTTTAGGTGGAGTTGGAACTATAAATGCATCTGGCACTGCTCCTTTAACACTATCTGCATCTAAAAGTAGTACAACTGTAACAATTTCTGGATCAGTAGCAGAAATGACAGCCGCAACATCAAATACAGCAGGTGCAGCAGGTATTGTTCCTGCTCCTGATGCAGGAAAACAAGCTGCGTTTTTAAGAGGTGATGGAACTTGGGCATTCCCAACTGATACAAATACTACTTATGTATTTGCAAATGGCACAGATGGATCATTTACTGTTACACCACGTAATGGTGAATCTCAAAAAGTATTAATTGGTAAACCTGCGACTGCAGGAACTGCGGATAATGCTACTCAAGTAAAGAATTCCTTAATTGTTACATTAAATAGTGGAAGTAACGAGGGAACTACAAAGTTTACATTCAACGGTAGCGCTCAAAAAACTGTTAATATCACTCCAGGTAGCATTGGAGCCGCTACATCTGCCCAAGGTACTAAAGCTGATAATGCAGTACCAGAAGTTACGTTTACTTCAAGTTCTTTAAACGTTTCTGCAGTAAAGGATAGCGAATCAAAAAAAGTTGCTCTAACTGCTGAGATGGAATGGGTTGAATTCGAATAAATTAAGATAATAAGGGAATAGGGATTTCCCTATTCCCTTTATTTTTAACCTATAATATTATAGGTGCTATATAAAATATAGACGCTATGGCATATAAAACAAAATTTTTACATTTTAAAACTAAAGCATCATACGAAGCTGAGAGAGCAAAAACTACTGCAGGAACAGAGGAACGTAAAGTATTTGACGCATATATATCCTTTATTGATGAAGGTCTAATGATCTGCACTTGAGGTAAGGAGTATAAATGTGATATCAGTGCTTCAGAAGTTGAAGCTTTAGTTAATGCAGGAAAAATTAGTCCTGCGACAGTAGCACCACTTATTGCAGGTACTGCAGCAGTTGGAACATCTACAAAATATGCACGTGAAGATCATAGGCATCCAGAACAAGTTAACATAACTGGTAATGCAGCTACAGCTACTACAGCTACTACAGCTACTACAGCTACTACAGCTACAAATCTTGCAACAAAACCTATACTTAGTAGGAATGAGAATTATATACAGGTAACTGTTGGAAATAAAATCTCTGATAACTTTACTGTACCATATGCTTCTAAAACATCAGCTGCAGAAACATTAATGTATGGTAGAAAGATATTTTTAAACGGAGATGTCACTGGTTCTACTACAGAATCATTTGATGGATCCAAAAATGTGACTATAAACACAACAATAAGTACTATTAATGCTGAAAAACTTACTGGAACTATTGATGCTAATAGGTTGCCAGAAATTCCTATTGAAAAAATTCCTGCAGCTGCATTAGAAAGGCTGTTTGTAGTAGATTCTCAATCTGCCGCAATGAGTGTAGATGTTCAAGAGGGAGATGTTGTTCAGATTGGTTCAGGAGGTCCTATGTACTTCTGCGTATCAGAATCTGCATCTACTTTTGCTACTAAATTTAAAGAATTCACAGCAGGAAGTGCAACTAGTGTACCTTGGTCTGGAGTAACAGGTAAACCAACATTCGCTACTGTAGCTACAAGTGGATCTTATAATGACTTAACTAATAAACCAACTATCCCATCCTTATCGGAGTATGCTACTCAAAATTGAGTAACTAGTCAAGGATATTTAACAAGTATTCCTGCCGCAACCTCTAGTGCTTATGGAGGAATTCAAATTGGATATACAACAAGTGGCAAAAACTATGCTGTACAATTAAGTAATGGTAAAGCCTATGTAAATGTGCCTTGGACAGACACTAATACAAATTATTATCCAACAACGTTTACTTGGACTAATGGAACAACAGCAGGACCAACAGGTTCTTTAACTGGTTCTGGAATGAGTACAGTTCCATTTGGAGCAATCCCTTCAGCTTCTGCTACACAATCTGGTGTAGTAACTACTGGAGATCAAACTTTTGGTGGAATAAAAACTATAGATACTATTAATGTAACTAATATTAATGAAGCAACTCCAGGAAAGGGATTTTGAATTGGTTATAATACAGAGGGGGTAATTCGTATAGGAAAAGATGGAGATTATGATTTTGGAACTAGTGGAGGAACATATTCAGGAACTGCTAATACAGCTAAAAGACTATTGAACAGTTTACAGTTTAGTAATGGACAAAGTTTTAATGGGTCATCTGCAGTTACTATAGATTTACCTAAAATTCCTATTGCATTACCTAATCCATATGCATTAACAATTAATGGAACTTCATACACAGGTTCATCTGCAGTATCTATTAGTACTTCAAAACCTTTAAGTGTAAGAATGTTGACTAGTTCAACAGTTGTTGCAGGATATAGTTACAGTTGTAGTACATCAAAAGCTATATCAACTTTAAATGGATTTTCTTCAACCAATCCTGATTCAGTTATTATAAGTAGTGCTAAACTTACATTTACTGCAAGTAATGTTATTAAAATGGATGGATTAGATGATTTATCTGGGACGTGATATATCTATTGCTTAAGTTATATGGCAAATAGCAAAATTGCAGTTAATGGTGCAGTATATGCATAATCTTAAAAATATATAAATTATGAGTGTAAAAATTTATGATAAAAAGCAAAAGAAATGGATTATTTTTCCTGGAACAATTGGTGCTCCTGGTAAAGATGCTTATCTTATTGCACAAGAAAATGGGTATACAGGCACTAAAGAAGAATATGCTAAAGTATTAACTGATATACCAAAAGTTATTAATTCAATAGAAGAAGAGCCGACAGAAGGAAGTAAAAATTTAATTACTTCTGGAGGAGTGTGACAAGCTATTGATAATGTACATACAACTATTAATAATCAGATAAAAAGTTCAATTGTAGATAATTTAGAGTCTCTTGCTGCTGATAAATCATTATCTGCAAACCAAGGAAGAATCTTAAAAGAAATGATTGCTAATTTAGCTAATCTTCAAATTGAGATTGTTGATCAACTTCCAAGTGTTGGAGAGACAAATATTATTTATCTTGTTAAGAAATCTGGTTCTGCTCCAGATATACATGTTGAATATGTATTTGTTGATGGAAAATGAGAGAAGATTGGTGATACAGAAATTGATCTTTCTAATTATTATACAAGAGACGAAGTTGACGATAAGTTAACAGGTTTTGGAGCAGGAGATGTAATTGCAGCAGAGGCATTTACTACTGCGGATAGAGTAATAACTTCTAATGGTCCAGGAAAAACTGTTAAAGATTCAGGTATTTTAATTAATAATTTAGCATTAAAGAGTGAAATACCATCTTTAAGTGGATATGCTACTCAAAGTTGAGTTACGGGCCAAGGATATTCCACCGAGAATACTTGAAGACCAGTTAAAGTTGGAAGTACAACTTTAAATGATAGTTCTACTACATTAACTATTGCTAATGGTACTGGTATTGGTCTATCATTTTCTAATGGAACTTTAACTATTACTAATAGTGCTCCTGGATCTTCATATACATTGCCTGTAGCTAAAAATAATGTTTTAGGAGGAATTAAGACAGGATATACAGAGTCTGGAGGTGCTGAAATGGCCATATATGTCTTAGAGGATGGTACTGCTTATACTCTCTTAAAAGATACTACAGTTAAAACTGCTTTAGGCTTTACTCCAGCAAATGTTAACGATATACCTAAAATTCCTATCACACTTCCAAACCCATATGCATTAAATGTTACTGCAGGAGGTTCAACTACAAGTTATACAGGATCTTCAGCATCTATTATTGATTTAGATAATATTTATGCAAAAAAACTACCTTCTGTAGACACTCCAGGTAAACCAGGATTGTATTTTGCTAGCAGTGGCTCTGTGAATGTAACTGAAGTATATGTTACAGAAAATAATCCTGATGCTATTATCTTAGTAGCGAATACTGTTGATGTAACTTTTGGAGAAAACTATCACAAAATGGATGGAATTGATAGTTTATCTGGCGGAAACTACAAATGCTACTGTATAACTTATGTTAGAGGCGTTGTTTTAGTTAATGGGGCAATTTATGGTTAATTATGTTAAAGATTATTAGAGAAATTTTATTAAAAATTGTTAACGATATCGATACTGGTAATTCTAATCTTAGTCCAGAAGAGTGCGAAGAAGTAATTGAATATCTTTCTGGAATAACTAATAAGAATGGAAAAACTTAGCAAGTATCAAGCATGTAAATACTTAAAAGTTAGTAGAGCGACTTTTGACAATTATGTTAAGGCAAAGAAGATTCCTAATGGTCGTAAACAAATAGGTTTTAAAGAATTGTTTTGATATAAGAAAGACTTAGATAAATTTATAGAAAACAATTAGTAACAAGTTACTAATTATGGATCTTTGTAATCCCCTTAAGTTGAGAAACTTAAGGGGATTTTTTATTTTAATAGTAACGTTATGTTTTAGTCTTTTGCTATTGTAAATTTGTACTGTTGATCAACAAAACAAAAACAAAATGTTTAACAATTTAAGTATTTTTTAATATGGCAGAAGAAAAAACTTATGTGTTTGGTGAAGGCGCAGGTAACAATGGTATTTTATCTCTTTTAGGTCCTATGCTTTCGCAGAAGGGTGTAGATCCAAACGTTCTATTAGCTATGCAAGGTCGTAATAACGATGGTTTTGGAGAAGGTGGATGGTTCATCTGGGTAATTTTCTTGTTCTTCCTTATGGGCTGAGGAGGTAACGGATTTGGTAATAATGGTGCTGGTGGTTTAGGTAACCAGCTTAATAATGATTATGGTAGAGAGATGCTATTACAAGCTATTAATGGAAACGGAAATGCAATTAGTCAGTTAGCTACTACTTTAAATTGCAATATCAATGCTGTGCAATCAGCAATTAATTCAGTTCAAAGTCAGATTCAGTCTGTAGGTAATCAGATTGGAATGAGTGGACAGCAAGTTATTAATGCTATCCAAGCAGGTAATTGCCAGATTGCATCACAAATTGCATCATGCTGCTGCGATGTTCGTACAGCTATTGAACGTCAGGGATATGAAGGTCAGTTAGCTACTCTGAACCAAACTAATACTCTTGGAAGTAAGATAGATCAGCAAACTACTCTTATTAGTGATAAATTTTGTCAGCTTGAAATGAGAGAATTGCAGAACAAAATCGATGCTTTACGTGAGGATAAATCTGCGCTTATCAATCAGCTTTCTCAAGAGCATCAAACAAATGCTATTCAAGCTTTCCAAGCTCAAATGATTGCTCCAGTGAACGCGGCTCTTCAAGACTTAAGTGCAAGACTAGGTGCAATAGAGTGTAAACAGCCTGCTACAGTAACTATTCCTTACATCCCAGCAATGGGTAATTTAGTTCCTGTAAGCTATAGTCAGCCTGTTAACTTTAGTGTTAATCCTTATACTACTTTATGTGGTTGCTAATAAATATATAGATTATGATTAATATTATTGATCCTTATTGGTGGAATTTAGGTCCCGTACCTGTTCGAAATGAAGGACTTCCAAGAATTGATATTGGAGGTATTTATAAGTTATCCACTAATGCAGTAGCTCTTACAGAGAGCTCTGTTGATTATGGTATTAATCCTTGTTTATATAGTAAATTACCATGTGAGAGTATAGTACTGTTGACAATACACGCTGACGCACCTACTGGTGGCGAAGATTTACCTGTATCATAGGCTCAGGAACTCCAATAATGTGAGAAGATATGATCTAATATGGTAGTACAGAACATTTATTTGGAGGATTGAGATTGGCACGTAACTGTATATTATGCAGTAGATACTTATTATACAGATGAAATTCTAGAAGAATTAGAACTAATAGGATGTAGTTGATCTGAACTTGTAAAAGCAGAAAATTTATTAAGAAGTAACCAATATAATATAGGAATTACCTATTCAAACTTCAAACATAAATGTTCCATTGTAGTTATTGGATTGACAACATCTGCTGAAGAATTTCAAAATACATTTGATCATGAAAAAGGTCATTTAGCAATGCATATTAGTTCAGCATTGAAAATTAAACCATATGGAGAAGAATATCAATACTTAACAGGTGAAATTGGTCAAAGTATGTTTAAAATAGCTAAAAGATTTTTATGTGATGATTGTCGTCAAAAGCTAGTCATAGAAATAAAAGAAATAGATAAAAAAGATTAATTTTTACAAGATATGCCGCAGAAATGCGGCATTTTTTGTTTATATACAATAAATTAGATAAAAATTTGTTTATTTATTAAATAATCTATAACTTTGCAAATACAAATTAAAAATATGAACTAATATGAATAAAACTAAAATGAAAAAAATTGATTTAAATGTAGCTACTCGATTAATGTTACTGATGAATCTTCCTGAGCAAGGTTCTGTAACTGAAATGATTTCAAAAAGAAATGTTCGGAAAAAGATTGACTTTTCAAGTGAGGAAGTCGAAGCATTGAAGATTGAGAATAAAGATGGTAGAATTGTGTGGTCTCCTGAAAAGGAACTATTAACAGTTGAATTTACAGACAGTGAAATTGGATTCTTAAAGTCAATTATTGAAAAGCTTGATAAAGCTGGATCTATTACTGATAATATCTTAGACTTTGTAGAAGCTATTCAAAGTGAGAATTAATATAAAATTTATTCTATTTTATTTGGAAATTAGAAATTTATATATTATATTTGCTGCGAATATTAAAACACATTAATAATCAATTAATAAGGAAAAATAAGAATTATGATTATCGACGGACAAAATCATTGGGATAATCTGCTAGAACCAGATGATTCTGACACAAAAACTAATCTCGAAGGAGATACAAATCCTGATAACCAAAATGATCCAACTCCTGAACCAATCCCTAATGACACTAACTCAGATCCTGAACCAAAAGATAAAGATCTTGATGTATTTAGTGAATTCTTAAAAGGAAGAGGTTTAAGAGATGGAAAAACATTAATTTATCAAGATGAAGAAGGTAATGAACAAGAAGTAGATTTCAATACTTTAGATAGGGAAGAACAACTAAATATTTTAAATGAATTAGCAAAACCTGACTTAACTGAAGATGAAGTTCATACTATTGAGTACCTTCGTAACAACAATCTTACAATTCAAGATGTTGTTGAATACTATTCTCAAAAAGCAGTACAGGACTACATTAATCAGAATGGACCTGTTAATAAAGCTTATTCTGTAGATGACTACTCTGATGAAGAATTGTATATTGCCGATCTTAAATCTAAGTTTGAAGGTATGACTGAAGAGGAAATTCAAGCAGATTTAGACTTAGCAAAGAGTAATGAAGACTTATTTAAGAAAAAGGTAGAGACAATTCGAAACCAATATAAAGCACAAGAAGATAAAGCAGTAGAAGATGCACAAAGAGCTCAAGAGGAACAGTATAACGCATTTAAATCAACACTTGAGGAACAGTTAGTAAATTTCAATGAAATCTCTCTTGACTATCAAGATGAAAAATCTGATAGTTTACAAATTGAAGATCACGATAAACAAGAGATCTTTAGTTATATTCTAGATCAAGATGAAAATGGAGCTAGCCAGTTCTTTAAAGATTTAAATGATCCACAAGTTCTTGTAGAGCTTGCTTGGTATCGTCTCTTTGGTAAAGATGCTATTTCAGGTATTTCTCAGTATTATAAGAGTTTAATTAAGGAAACTAGGAAGCCCGCAGCTCCTAAGAATGAGCCTCCTAAACCTTCAACTGTAATACCTACTAATGAAGAGAAAAATAAATCAAATCCAGATAAATCAATCGCGTCATTATGAGATGACGAATTATAAATAAACAATTAAATTAAACAATATGAGAATTTCTAGTTTTAGTACAGTACGTCCTCAGATGAGTTCAACTCGTACATATGAGGATTTTTACAAATTTTTAGGTGAAAAACCTGCACGTCTTGGTATTGTATCATCACTTTATGAGCAGTATACCGCATCGTACCTTACTGAATCTCTGATGAATATATATACAATGGAAAAAGACAAGAAAAATAGTTTCCAAAGTATTAATTCATTTATGGTAGAGTGGGACATTAATGTAGGATTTATTAAGAGAATTCCTTTCCTACAGGTTCCTGATGGCGATGGTGCTCAGGGTACTGATATCATCTTCCACTTCCCTGAAAATTATTATCAGAGAAATGACGTAATGATCATCGAAGGATCACGTCAGCAAGTTATCTTCCTGTCACGTCCTGTTCGTAGATCAGATAGAGACTGGGAGATTGTAGGTAAACTACAAGATTCAGATTACAATGCTACTCTTGATGTTGAATTCTGCCAGCCAGGTATGAAGACTCGTTTCTTAACGAACTATCAGCCTGAAATGCATGAGGAAGGATACGTTAAGTATCAGTCAAATGTTGAAAAGCATCGTACATTTATTGCAACACACCGTGCAGATGTAGACTACACTGCTAAATATCGTGCAATGGAGGATGTTTTCATTCAGATTGGTAAAGGAACAGAAAGTGATCCTGTTTACAAAATGAATGCTGCAGAAAAAGATTGTCTTGATAGCTTCATGGCTGCTCGTGCAAATGCACTGCTTTGGGGTAAGACTAACGTAGATAAGAATGGCAAACCTAAGATCTTTGATCCTGAAACAGGTGAGCCTATTATCTCTGGTGATGGTATTATTCCTCAGATTGAGCGTTTTGCAGGTAAATATGTGTATTCAAAGATGACTAATAAAGTTATGAATACCGCTATCCTTGCTATGATCGCTAAGTCAAATAATCCTACTGGCAATAAATATATCTTTATTTGCAATACTCCTATGTGGGCTGAAATTCAGGATAGTCTATCAGGATATCTTCGTGATTGGAAGACTGTTGGTACATTCATGTTCTCTAAGGGTGCTAATGATTATATCAAAGTTGGTGCAACCTATAACTCATACGAGTATGCAGGTAATACTGTAACTTTCAAAGTTGACCGTGCTCTTGATATTGAATTCCCTGAGAAGAAATATGGTATCTTCCTTGATCTGACTGCTGATGCTGCTAGTGGAAAACCCGCTATTGCAATGTTCACATTCAAGAACAATGAGTTCTGCCATAACTGGTTAGAGGGTGTTGGTCGTAGAAGTGGACGTGAAAGTGGTCCTGTTGCAAGCCCAGTAGCTGCAACTAAACTTATTGACTGGGGTTATGCTGGTGTTGGTGTATTCAACCCATATCGTAGCTTTATCTTAGTTAGTGAAAAGTAATATAAAAAGATAGAATAGAATATTAGTAGGCTTCTCCTTCGGGAGAAGTCTACAAAATATTTAAAACTTAGATATCATTATTTGGTATAGATAAATTTAATAAGAATAAATATGAATAATATAGTAACTTTAAGAAATGTATATGGTAAGGAAAAAGCACATTGCTTTATTAATCCTTTAAAACAAGCAAATGGTTCAAACTATCCTTTTGTAAAAAGAGTTCGTCAGGTAGACGCTAGTGGAGATACAGAAATGATCTTAAGTGAAGCAGAAATTAATAGTCCTGATAGTAATTACTTTATTAAGGAAGATGAACGAATAGAGATTTATGATGGTAAAACGTTTGATTTAGATAATCCTCTAGAAAGAAATATTTGGACTTGCATTAAAGATTCATTCTTAATTGCACCTGAAAGAGATTCTAAAGATTCAAAAGGTAATCTTTTAATTGACGGAGGTCCAAAACGTTATGGTCAAGCTGAATTCTATGTAGAAAGACCTGGAGTTGAATCTGAAAAACGTATCGAACGTATGAAGCTTGTAACAAAAGCGTTCACTTATATTGAACAAGATTCTGCTAAAGGAAGACTTACCAAAACAAGGTTACTTGGCAAATCAATGAGAAATGCTCCTGACTCAGATGTTCAGGACTATTTATATCAAAGAGCGGAAAAAGATCCAATGGTTGTTATTGACCTTTATACAGGATCAGATACAGCACTTAAACTGCTGCTTATTGACGCAAAAGAACAACGTGTTATCAACCTTCAAAGTGGAGTTTGGATGTATGGGGATGTTCGTCTAGGTACAACTGACGAATCTATCTTACTCTTCTTGAAGATTCCTGCAAATAAAACTATCTACGAGGGTATTACATTAGAGACATACCCTGATCTTCAGAAACTAAGTTTAAAAGAAACAGTAGAGGAAAAGGCTGAAGATAAAGCTGAGGAAAAGGCTGAAGATAAAGCTGAGGAAAAAGTTGAAAAGACGGAAAAGAAGAAAAGCAATAAATAACAATATATAATGACTATTAGACAAGCATATGAATACATTTTAGTTGAATGCAACAAGGTGAAAGCTCCTCAAGTTTTACTTGAGGACTTCATATACTTGTTTAATAAAGCAATTCAACAATATATAAATAGTGTATATAATAGAAGTGAGTACAATCAACAAAGTTCAGATGACTTAGGATTTTTACAAACTACATCAGTAATTAAAGTAGGTAAAATTGCTCCAAGACAGGAATTTAATGATACTGTTTGAGAGCTACAACTTCCTAAAGATTACTTACATATGTTGAATTGTATTGCAGAATTTACAGGTAGTGATTCAAATAAATCTAGATGTGGAAATGGAGTGCAAAGAACTATTACTTCAACATGTCAAAGATTAACTGCAGATCTTTATGCAGGTATTATTAATAATTATTATATGAAACCTTCACATAAGAAGCCATATTATTATATTATTAATAGAAATGAAAAAGATCAACCAGTAACAAATCCTGTTATGGATAATGAAATTAAAGAAGGTAGTTATCGTCCTAATTATATTAAAACAGAGGATGGAAAATATCGATTTTATGCATTAAAAGAACCATAT
>ULTM01012671.1_pt1 | contig 19400 bp, 20 predicted proteins | sample 1957641 | NCBI WGS metagenome assembly ULTM01 (sample SAMEA4835735, study PRJEB28245) | human gut metagenome | biome: gut microbiome; material: fecal sample | place: Denmark | collected 2008 | reverse complement strand
CCCTACGCTCTTCCCTATTCCCATTTAATTTCGCCAACCTCTTCTATCAAATCCAAACTCCGGAAAGATAATACTGATTTTTTCCTTCTTGACTCTTCTTCTCTCTTCCCCTAGACTACCTCACATCAGCTCTCAAGCCTCGACCGGAACCAGTTCGGGGGACTCCAGACCCCTCCCACCTCAAGTAAGACTGCGTGTTCATCCGAACGCCAATCAGTGTCAAGCAAAATCGGTGGCATTGCAAGGAGAAAATTTATTATGACGTGGAAAAGAGGAGAGGGCCACCAGTTATGAACGGGCGGCCCTCTTGCGTATTATGCTTGTTGTTAGGCTGTTATGAATCTATCCTGTAGTATCTTTTGATGAGTTTGATGATGTGTTCATAATTTGGCCATTTGCTTGCGACCTTTTGTGCTTGTTCTAGGTCGGGCAGTGAGCTACGGGAATAGAGGTTTGCCATGATCCTGTCGAGTTCTGACTGGAGATTTGATTCTCGGACGAGCCTGCCTTCGGTTCTTAGTGCTTCCGGTAGGTTCTCGCGTGGGATACTCCTAGTTGCCAGTCTCCCGGACTTGGCAATGTAGATTTCTCTGATGATAATCTCGTAGTATGTTTGCCTTCTGTGGCCGCTTGCTTTGGTGATGATTTTGGGGCGAGGGAGATAGCAATAAAGCCGCTCTATTTCGCGCGTTCTCGATTTGCGGGCATACTTTGCTTGGTTAGTGATCCGCTCACGATATGAGGCGCATGATGCCTTTCTGAGGCGTGATGAGTGTACGTGCTTTCCGGTTTTCGCGTCGTAGAGGAGGATTAAGGCGTCCACGTCGTTATGCGTGGCGATTGCTCTAGCGGCGACGATTGCGGCCCACTTAATGTTTTTTGACTTCGATTCTCCTTCGATGATTTCGGTTTGTAGTGGGTTGTATGACCTGATGATGACTGCCTTGTAGTCGTAGGTTTTTTCTCCTTTTGATTTGGTTGATTGATTCATAACGTTTTGTTATAGTTGTTTGTTGTTGATTGTTAGAGGTTAGAGGTCACATATAATAGTTGCGTCACCGTTTAGGTCACATATAATAGTTGCGTCACCGTTTAGGTCACATATAATAGTTGCGTCACCGTTTAGGTCACATATAATAGTTGCGTCACCGTTTCGTAGATTGTAAGACATGATAGTTCCCCTATCGACGAGTCTATCCAGTGCTATCTTAAGGAGCGTATTAGACCCGACGTCTTCTAACAATTCGTTAGTTTCTTCGTCGCTTAGTCTGTCATAGGCAAACTCCTCTACGTCATCGTAAACGTCTAACAAGGTGACACATGCTTCCAAATTGTTAAATGTTAGGTCTGAACCTTCGACCATGCTCCATATCGTGTCTAGGACGAATTCACGGTCACTGATTTTGGCGTCTATCAAGTGAAAGGCGTTGACGATTCGCTCAAAGTCGCATCTATCTATTTCCAAATTCATCTACGTATATTGTTAATCGTTAAATGCTTCCACGAACTTCTCGCGGGTCTTCTCGCTCATATTCGGAAAATACAAGCAGATTAGCAGGCCGTCTTCTTCGATTTCGGTGTGCCCCACAAAGCGTTTCATCGGGAGGTTGTGGATTTCGCCCTCTTCTCCGCTTGTTTTTATTTCGGCAAGTGCGTTGTTTTTAATCGCGGTTATGGCGGCCTCAACGCTCATAGGCTCAGATAGGCCTACAAACGAGATACTATCAATTGTCTCATACTCAATGTACAATATTATTTCCCCGTCTTGCAACTCATAGATGCGGCATGTCGTCGCGGCATCGCAATCGGGGTTAACGAGTTTTATCATCATTTCTCTTTTCTCCTTTAAATGTTTAATGTTTTTGATTGTTAATTGTTGATAACCAGCGTGATTAGTGTCATCAGCGTGATGCAGATCATGACTGTCAATGACACGGCAATGACTATCACACTGCCCAGCGGTGCGTGTCTGTACGTGTAGTCTAGCCACACGCTACGGATGATAGCGGCAAAGCCTACTAGGCTTACAACTCCAAGCGCGATGATAGCGGCGGTTTTCATAGCTCCTTCGTAAGTTAGAGGATTTCAATCCACCGTCCACCGTAAGGACGACGCCTTTGCGCCCTCACCTCTTGCCACGGACCAGATATGTCGCCGTCGTCAATCTTGCACTCAACTATAGCAATGTGATCCGCTCCCATGCCGTGCAACAGGTTGTCGTCGCACCAACGATGAGCCGCAACCAAAGCGCCTCGTTCCGTCTTTGCCAGTTCGTAGCACATTTTGTACGTTGACCAGTCGGCCGCTTTGGCCGTCCAGCGATAGATATATTTCTTGTTCATTTTCGTTTTTCTCCTTGTTTCGTTGATTGTTAATAATTAGTTGATAGAGGGTTGCATGTGGTTGTTGTAGGTCACCACTCCAACGGCTAAGGTAGGCAAGGCATCCTTCACAAGCGCCGCCAGTTTGTACAACGGCACGCTTCCCTCGACGCTCACGCGAGCCGGGAACAGGCTCCCTTCTCCAGTCGCCGCCCTCATGTCTATCTCCGTGATCTCTTCCGAGCGGTAGTAGATCACATGCACTGGCACGCCTAAGAGCTTTGACATGCGAGCCTCGGCTTGCTCCTCGGTCCTGCAAGCTCCGACTTTGGCAAATGCCTCTAAGAGGCGCTTTGATGCTAGTTTGTTAATGGTCACTTTCATGTTTGTTTTTGGTTGTCGGTTGTCGTCGTTCGAGGCGTCGTGCCCCTCACTTGATGCGCTCTTTGTGTCAATTTTCTCTCACCATTGCAAGCTTTTTTTGTCAACTCGTCACATTTTTTTCAAATCATCATCATCATCTTGGTGACGCCAACAACATGATAGACCACGCAACACCACGCACCACGCACCGCAATGCCTGACGCTCGACCTCTCCAGCTCACCCCTCTTAGCGTAGCCGAGACGATAACCCCACCCCTAGGGGGACCACTGGAGGGGGTCTCGAGGGGGCCGGCGGGAGAAAAGCGGCGGCGGCGTCAAGCGCACGAAGAAGGGTACCTCGTGTAAGAAAAATCTGAGAAAAGAGATGGAGTATAGTATATGTATAGTATAGGAGAGGATTTGTATTTTTGTTGTGTTGGGGCTTTATGGGAAAAAAGCATAGACAATGATGAGAGGATGATTTATATATGTTTTTGAGATGAGAGAAGAATTATCGGAAGAGCTTGAGAGGCATATTGTCTGGTTGTTGGAGAGTGATGAGAGTGAAGAGAGGGAGAAGGAGTTAGAGAGGCTTGGTTATGGGTTGAAGGTAGGGATGGTGGAGTTGAGAGGAATGTTGTTGGTGTTGTTGGGAAGGAAGAGCTATGGAGAGATTAGTCGTGATTTGTTAGGGGAGAGGGATGAATATTTTGAGGATGGTATGAGGAGGAATGAGGAGAAGTTGTTAGAGATGTTGAAGGAGGAGCTGGGTATGGATTTAGTGGATGATGGAGAAGTTGGTGTGTTGAGTAGGGGAGAGGTGGAGCGGTTGTTGAGTAAGATGGGTAGGGGGGAAGGAGTGAGTGGGAAGGACCAGTTGCAGGCGTTGAGCATGTTTATAAGGATGAAGGGATGGCTTGGGAATGGAGGGGGTAGTGAAGAGGAGATGGGGAGTGAGCTTAGTGAATTGTTGAAAGGGGGGAATTATGGGGATAAGTAATGAGGCGCGGCTGGAGGTAGAGGGGAAGGGGGTTAGGAAATTTGAGCAGGAGTTGTATTACTTGCTGATGGGGTGGAAGAAGTACGGGAGATGTAGTTTGAATGTTAGGAGGGCGTATGACATATACGAGAGGGACGGGAAATTGGAAGAGAAGAAGAGGTATTTGAGTAAGAAATATAAATTGGTTTATGAGGGATCTAAGCTGAGGGGAGTTGAGAACCTGAATGGGATTAGGCCTGCTGGGGTTTCTGCTGGGGATGATGTGGTTGATGGAGTGGAGACGTGTAAGTTTTATGTATTGCGGAGCAGGACGAAGTACCGGATTAAGGGGAAGGCTAGGTGGTTGTATAAGAAGTATGGAGGTAGGGATAGTACAGATTTGGTGTTGTTTGCGTGGAAATTTATGAGCAAAGAGGCGATTGGTCCGCACGTTAATGTTGACTGGCAGGCGGTTGAGTTTGAGATGAGAGAGATAGTTAGATAGTAAAGGATTAGGGGTTGATATGTTAAGTTCGGAAGAGAAGAGATTGTTATTGGAAAGGTTGAAAGACCCTATGTGGAGGCTGAGCAACTTGTATGAGATCAAGTTGACGGATGGTCGAGTGATTAGATATGAGCCTAGGGAATTCCAGCGTAGGTTGCATGAGGAGTGTTATTTGAGGGGGAAGAAGAGATTTTTGGTGCCGAAGTCGCGTCGTCAGGGGTGCAGTACGTGCATTGGTGTGATGATGGCGGACATGGCGGCGTTTAATGAGGGGTGGTTATTGGCGTTGGTTGACAGGACGCAACCTGATGCTGAGGAGAAGTTGAGGGAGATAGTGAGGGTTGCGTTGGAGAGTTTGAGGAGGAAATTGCCTTGGTTGTTTAAGATGGAATTTAACAACAAGATGATTACGGTGGAGATGGTTGGTAGGAAGTCGAGCCGTATAGTTGGTGGTAAATACTTTAGGGGCAGTGGTTTGGGGTTTGCGCACATATCGGAGTTGGGAACGATAAGTGCGACGGAGCCGAAGAGGGCGGCGGAGATAGTGAATGCGACGTTTCCTGCGGCGAAGGATGGATTTATTTTTGTTGAGACGACAGTAAGAGGGGGGAAGAAGGGGATATTCTATGAGAACGTGATGAATGCGTTATCGATAGAAGAGGGGCATAGGGGGGAGAAGGACTTTAACGTTGTATTTTTGCCGTGGTGGGAAGATGAGAGCAATGTTAGTGATGATGATGAGCCGTTGACGGAGAGTACGAAGAGTTACTTTACGACGTTGAAGGCGAAATATGGGATCGACTTGGAAGACAGGCAGAAGGTTTGGTGGCAGAAGGCGAAGAGGCAACATGGCTTATCGATGAACGAGGAATACCCTTCTACGCTTGACGAGGCGTTTGAGGTGCCGATGGAAGGTGCGATATTGGAGGAAGTTCTTGAGGCGTCGATGAGGGATGGTCATTTTTTGCATGCGCCGTATGATCCGACATTGCCGTGTTATGCGACGTGGGATTTGGGGAATCCGTTGAATACGGTTTCGACGGTGTTCCAGTTGAAGGAGGGGTTGATCTGGATAGTAGATAGTGATTGCGGCCAATATAGCAGTGAGGGTCCGGCGCAGAGGACGGCTCGGTTGTTGAGTAGATTTCCCACCTTGATGAGGAATATATTTCCGCATGATGCTGGGTACACGACAGACACGGGTTTAAGTCAGGCGTACATGTGGCAACAGGCTGGGTTGCCGGGGATAGTGTGCTTGCCTAGAATAAGAGATAAATGGATAAGTATCAATTACTTGCTAGGGATGTTCCCTTTATTGAGATTTGATATAGGGGGGACGGAGAAGGCTTATCCGTATTGGTTAAGCTACAGGATGAAGCCAGCGCTTGGAGAGAATGGGGCCTATAAGAACGAGATCGTGCATGATAGTTCGTCGCATTGGAGTGATTCGTTGAGATACATAGCTGAGGCTCGGATGGCTGGTTTGCTTGGGAATGTAAGTGGAGGAGGAGAGACGCATGTAAAGAAGAGCTTTGGCCGGAACTTTAGCAATTTAAATATTGATAGAAACAACTATGAAGGCCTCATGTCTAGGAGAGGAGGGGCGCGCGGTCCTGAAAGCTTTAGGCGCGGATTTTGATGCGTCTTGGGAGGAGCATCGTTATTTATATCGGCGATGGGATGATAGATGCCTTGTGATGGGGCATTTCTTTAGGATGGAAGATGGGTGGGCTGATGTGGAGGAATGCTGGTCTAGGGTGAAGCAGGCGTGCGTTCCTTCGTTATCATGTAGCCGTCATGATGCGAATGGGTTCTTCTTTTATTTAGGGGTTGGAGATTTTAGAGTGTTGTTAAGATGGATGATAAAAGAGGAGAGGATGAAATATTTTATTGGCTTTCGTGCGGGGAATGTGTATCTGTACGGGAGAAAAGAAGTTGAATTGCTAATTAAATTATTAGGAAAGGGAAAAAATCATGGGCGGCAATCCGTTTAAAGAGATAGGCAACGCTATTAGCGGCGTGTTCAAAGGTGTTACTAATATCGTTGGAGGCGTATTAGGCTTGAAGCAGAACAAGGAGGGGATGGATGCCCCTGCTCCTGAGAAGCCAGTGAATGAGGTAACAGTCGATACGTCTGGCACGGAGAACAAGATACGTGAGAACAGGCGCCGTAGTTCCTTTGGAGGAACCTTTGTTGCGAGCAAGAACGCCTTGGGGGCAGGTAGCGGGGTAAGTGGCAAAAGAGCATTAGGTCAATAAGATGGTTACCAACAAACAAGATGCCAAGCAGAAGCATGCGGATTTGTATGCTTTCCGCCAGCGGTACGTGAGCAACTGGCAGAGGATCGCGCAATACGTTGATCCTGAGAAGAAGTTCAACATTAACGGTGCGGTTTATCAATCTACTGGGACGGACCTTGGCTATTTGGACCAGACGCTTGAAAGGGCTTTGAGGGTAAATGCGGCTGGCCAGCATGAGCTTATAACGCCCAAGAGTCAGGAATGGTTTAGCTTTGAGCCATTGGCGAAGATCGACGATCAGAGCCAGATTGATAGCACTATTGAGAACATTTATTATGAGACAGGGAGGCAGGTTGCGTGGTTTATGCGCAACAGCAACTTCCACACGGCTTCCGAGCTTTTTTACTTTGATCGTGCGGCTTACGGTCAGGCGGCCTTCTGGTCTGAATGGGACAAGGTGCGGGGGATGTTGAAATTTGCGCATATTCCTGTAGGGGATTTCATGGTGGACAGGGACAAGTTTGGGAATGTCCATACGTTTTGCTGGGACGAGTGGATGAGAATACAGGACATTGTGGCAACGTTCCCTGAGAAAGTACTGCCTGACATGGTGAAGGAGAAATATCAGGCGAGCAGTGTAAATCCTGACAACTATCTTGTGTTCCATTTGCTGGAGAAGGTGGAGAGGACGGGAGACGAGAAGCTGATTAAAGAGGCTAATGGCAGGCCGTGGGTGATGCGTAGCGTGTTTGACCAGTCAGGAGATGTTCTGGCGACGCAGTATTTTTGGACAAGCCCTGTGAGCGTCTCAAACTATTTTGATATTGCCAATTCTCCTTATGGGGTAGGCGCTGGCTTGAGGGCATTAGGGGACCAGACCGAATTGACCAACTCCGTTAAGGCGTTGAGCGAATCGGCCATGCAGAAGATATTCCCGCCGATGCTGGTGCCGGAAGGATTTGATGGGAACATTGACTGGGGGTTTGGCGGGGTGACAACCTTCAACCCGATGAACGTTCAGGCCAAGCCGACGCCCTTGTTCCAGAACATGATGCAGGCTAATGAGATGCAATGGCAGGTGCAGAGGCTTGAGAACAACATTCAGAAGACATGCGACATGGATTTGTTTGCGCCGTTGTTGCAGGTCAAAGACCCTCAATACATGAAGGCGACGGTGGCGCAGATGATCGAAGCGTATTCTGCGAGGATTGCTTCCCCTGCCTACACTAGGTTGACGGAAGAGTTCCTACAGCCTGTAGTGATGCGTTGCTATGAGCTTCTTCGAGATGAGAAGCTTGTTCCTGCGCTGGATGATTTTAGCATCAAGTTTACGACTCCTTTCCAAATGCTTTTGGACCGTCACCAGCCGACGCTATTCTCCGAGTTCATGCAGACGATTGCGATTCCTTTGGCGCAGATTGATCCTGATGTGATGATTAGCTTTGATACTGATTTTATCATGAGGTCAGGGATTAAATCTATTGGGATGCCGACCAAGATACTCAAGGATAAAGCGAAGGTTGACCGTCTTATTAAAGAAAGAGAAGCGGCGCAACAGGGGGCCAATCAGATGGCTAATGCTCTTGAAGCTTCTGAAATCCAGAAGAACATTGGAAGCGCTATAGGGAACATGCGATGATTTATGGAAATAACTACTGATGATAAAAACAAGAAGAAGGCATTAAAGGTTTATGACTTCTTCGGAAATGTAAGCAAAGTGCCGGAGGAAGATTTTATCCGGTTCCGGGAAGAATTTAAGGGGTCCGAATTAACCAATCGCTTGCTCTTTTACCTTACTACAATGGTTGACCTTTCTTTGTGTGATAAAGAACATGTGAAGAAGGAAGCCCCCTTGCTTGCAGACTTTGATGCGAACAGAGCAATGTTCATATCAGGAGCGCGCCAAGTGCTTGAATTAATAAAATACCTAGCAGGAAAATGATTGATAGCAATCCAAATAATGTAGGGGGTCAGGCCCCTACCACCACTACAGGGAGCGCCGCCTCCTCCACGCAAACTACCCAGCCTGCACAGCAGATGCAGATGCCGGGGACGATGAAGCTTGATGCAAATCCAGCTCCAACGGATACGCAACAGCAGGCATTTAAGGTGGCTGATATTATCGGCGAGGATGGTTCTTTCAAGGAAGGGTGGACTTCCAAGTTTGAAGGCGCCGACTCTCTAGGGAAGTACAAGAACGTTGATGAACTGGTGAAAGGCTTTGTGAATGCCAACCAGTTAATCGGGAAGAAGTTTGACGGCGTGAAGAAACCCGGAGAAGGAGCCAGTGAGGAAGAGATTAAAGCATGGCGCTCCTACATTGGCGTTCCTGACAATGTTGATGGGTACCAGATTCCTGATGAGTATAAGGACGACTATGACGAGGCGAGCTTTAAAGAGTTTGCGGCGTTTGCCCATAAGCACAACATCCCGGCTGAGACGGCACAGGAGCTTCTGCGCTATCAAGATACGCTTTACCGCAAGAACAATGAAGAGTTTGTAAGGAGAGTGGAAGAAGCTTCCAAGCAGGCTCAGGAGCATTTCAGGAAGGAATGGGGGCCGCAGTATGAACGCAACGCAACAATCCTTCGGCAGAGCTTGATCGATGCGGGGATTGACGTTGATGATAGCTCTTTTGCGATGGCCCTCAATAACCCATATATCTTGGAAGCCTTGTACGAAAAGGCGGCAAGGTATCAGGAAGGGACGATGCCCACTCCGGGCGTGATGAGGTCACAATCAGGGACGAGTGCCCAGCAACGCATGATTGACATGATTTCCAAATACGGAAGTTTGGACCGGATGCCAAAAGATGCGAGGGAGGAATATAATCGGCTTGCATCTACGCACGTTCAATGGTAATGTTTCTCAGTCGTCGTTAGTGGCTTAACTACGTGTATGTTCTCCTTCCTCCGTGTTTTAATTGATGCGGAGGAAGGTTTTTTTATTGAAATATTAAGCAATACGTAGTAACACATGTGGGTCTCCTTGTGAAAGGACGCGCCATTCTATAGTTCATTGTTATTTTTCCTTTGTTTTACCCGCACTAATATTTTTATTAGTGCGGGGTTTTTTATTGCAATGTTATGTGATGTGTGCTTGTTTGGGCTTGAACAACCCGGACGGACACTTGTTCAAACAGTTTCGTGAACCACCGCCGTTCACACAGACAGCCCTGATTAGGATACCTGCCTGATGCAAGACGCAAATCTTCTTCGAGGCGGTACGTTTAATCAAGAATTAAAATCATGGCTAATTACGGAAACTTTTATGATTTGGCGGTAAATGAATACACGCCTTCAATCTATGCGGGTGTCCAGCAGATGACTTCACGAACTGAACGTTATCTGCGTGTGTATCCGCTTGCTTCGCGCCAGCGCAGGTTCCAGATCATTGATCCGGTGAACTCTCAGGAGATTACCGACCTGTACGGCGATACCAACCCTCAGCAGGCTAACTTCAACGTTCGCTGGTTGAAGACCACGCCGTTCAAGACCACGCATGAAATCAGCCGCATTGAAATGATGCAGGCGGGAACGATTGAATCTCCGATTCCTCGCATCGTTCAGGCTGAACGCATGGAAATGGCACGTCGTCGTGACCACATCGCGGTTAACGGCTTGATCGGTACTGCATGGACTGGGGAGAATGGGGACGTTGCCGTTCCTTTCAACGAAACTTTGAATACGATTCCTGTTGGGTACAATCCTTCCGGGACGTACACCGCTTCCGGCTTGACGCTTGAGAAGCTTCTTCAAGTTCGTAACATCTTCGGTTCCCGGAACGTGCTTGGTCAGGACGTGGACCGTCAGGACTTGGGCGGCCCGGAAATCATCATGCTCATCTCTCATGAAGAGCTTAAGGACTTGCTTTCTCAGGAAAAGGTTGCAAGCATCTTGTACAACGTGGACCGCCCGCTGGTGTCTGGTAACATCTTTGATTACCTCGGCATTAGGTTCGTTGCCATGTCTCCGGGAATGCTTCCGTTCGGCTCTCGTCCGCTGGGAACGTCTACTGATCCGACGAAAGGCGATCCCACGGCAAACGTTCGCACCTGTATTGCGTTTAACATGAACTCCGTGGCCTTTGGCGTACTGGAAGAACTGTTCGTACGCATTGATGAGCGCCGCGACAAGCAGTACGTGTGGCAGACCTACACGGAACTCGCTATGGGTTGCACCCGCATTGAAGACAAGGGCGTCCTCAAGGTTGATGTGACCGGAACTCAAATGGTTTACTAAAGAAAGGATAAAAAATCATGGCTACTTTTCCAAGCATGGCTAAGGCGGAGATTGACGGTGGAGTTCCTCCGTTCCTGAACGCTCAAATGTCTAGAGGAGCTACCCTTAAAAAGGTAATCTCCTATACGGCCGAGGGAGCCGCTACTGCGGCATCGTCAACCATTCAAGATATTGATCTCCCGGAAGGGTGCATCATTGATCTTAGCTCGATTGCCTTTTCCCACAATGGCGTAGGCGCTGGTGATTATACTGTCGCCGTTGCCCTGACTGACAAGAATGGGAACATCGTGAACAATATGATTGCTCCTATTGGTGTTCTCGCGGCTACGGCCACGGCTAATGAAATCGTGAGGTTGGGCGTTACTTCCAATGGCAATAAGCCGGGGTTGTTGATGGTTGACCCCTACGAAAAAATTCTGACCGCTATTATTAGCAGAAATGAAATGCCCGATGTGCAAAACAAGAACAGCGTGCTGAAAGAAAGATACCATTTCTGCATTGTTGTTCAGAACTCGGCGGCAGTTGCGGCTAACAAGACCTTCACTATTGTGATGGATTGTATCATTCCATAACCTGAACAGAAGCGGCCAATGACTGATCTTGAAGTAGCAAACTTCGCGTTGGGATTGCTGGGACAATACAAAGTCTCCGCCTATCCTGATTTACAGAACAATCCTACTGTCTATGGTCAGGCATTGGCCGCTTATCTTCCTTTTGCCATTAATGATTTGATGATTGATGGTAATTGGAACTTTGCCCGTAAAAGGGTAGAACTTCTCCCTGTGGATGATGAGAAGCCACTCTTCGGCTTCTCCAATGCGTTTACGTTGCCTTCTGATTTGGTGACTATTATCTCCGTGAATGGCGAGCCTTGGGAGAACCAGCTCCAATTTGTGCAGATTGAAGGGAACTATCTGTACGCCAACACCGATGTGATGCGGCTTGTCTATCTTGGCGATATCCAGAACAAGAAAAGCACTCAGGAATTCCCGACCATTTTACAGCCCCTTCTAGGCATTCGCTGGGCACAACTATCTTGTGTGCGGATTACGAACAACCTTGATCTGTACAGGCTCCTTTCCGATATGTACATGAGGGAGCTTTCTCGTCTCCGTGAGAATGATTACGTCAATAATACTGGAGGCAGATACAACTACTACAACAGGTTAATGCGGCAGTCTGGCTGGAACCGTGTTCCCTATGGAACGACTTTCCCCTTTGGCGGCCATAACAAGCTTTTATAACATGGCAGACAACAGGCAAACACAGCTTCAACTTAACTTCAATGGAGGGCAAGTCTCAGAATCTTTCACGCCTCGCGTGGACATGCAACGTTATCTTACGTCGTGTTCTCGCATGCGTAACTTTATTCCACGCCAATATGGGAAGCTTCAACGACGACCGGGATTCAAGCTGGTAGATCGGATGAATGGCCCTTTCCGTATGCTTTACTTTCCCTGTACTTCGGAGGACATTTACATCGTATGCCTGCATGCTGGGGTGAAGCCGGGCCTTTCTGGTTTCGCTACAATCTATCAATGCGGGCATCTTGATGAGAATCCGCGCCCTATTTGGAATATCCCTCTTGATCTTAAACAGGAGTATGCCAAGAACGGATGGACTTCCGGCTTCACGGTAGATGAGTTAAAGGAAGTCAAATACGTCTCGCAGAACGACAAGCTTTGGATTGTCCACAAGAATCACTACCCTATTGTTCTAACAAGAACTCGTGATGATTCTGGGAATATCACTTTCAAGTTAACGGAATTTACTTTCCTAATCTTTCCGTCTTCGGATGATTACCTTGACTCCATGAGCGACACTATTGGCTCAGAGTTTGTGGATATTGGTATGATGCCAATGTCCCAGTCCGATTATCCTGATATAGAATACAACGCAAAATCAACTACTGCTTTTGCCAGTATGTTTTGCGACATTCCGTTCTTATATGATCCTTCTTGGGGTTTTGCTCAGTATGGAACAATTGTTAATAAATGGCTTGAGGGATGGCAGTCGGGAGATATTGTAAACTGCAACATTCGCACTAGAGCGACTGACGCCTATTATACTGGCCAATTATATAATTGGACTGAGATAAATAAATATCCTCAATTTTTAAATGCGGTAAATATCATATTTGCTTACGTTCAGGGGGAATGGAAGATTGATGTAGGAAAAGAGTTTGATAATAGCTATGCCTTCTATGTTTCGGGGATGAGTATTAGAGAAACGTTCCAAGGCTTGAATAAAGGTATATCCATTGCTAATGTATCGAACGCTTCCCAACCAGCTAATAGGCGAGTTACTATTACAGGAAGCGCCCCGCATGGATATTTTCTTGGATTCGCTTTTACAAATTCAGCTACAAATGGCATTCATACGGCTGAAACTATTAGAAATCTTCCCGTTGAGCTGACATGTGCCGATACGGTTTCGATTAATTCCTATCCATTTGCTACTTACATTAACCAGAAAAATTATAATGGCAGTGCAAATAATGGGACAGTGTTAAGGAATATTAACATTTTGCCAATGGCATTTTGTCCTGATCGTACTAATTTTTTTAATAATATTGCCACTAATTATTTTAGACTGAACTATTTTGCCGAAAGAGAACTTGTCGGCGTAAATAACTATAAAATTATTTACTATTTCAACACTCTAGTAAAAAGCGCCTTTAATGTTCAGAAGGGATATCCTTCTGCCGTTACTATCAGGCGAGGCCGTCTTATCTTCGCTGGAACTAAGGCCCAGCCCCAAACGATATGGGCGTCGCGCGTGGACAGATATGAAGACTTTTCCGTTGATGACCAATCGGATTCCGGATGGAACCTTACGATAGGCGCAAATCAGGCACAGGTCATTCAGTGGCTTTCTTCTTCCAAGGATTTGGTTGTTGGGACGGACATTGGCGAATGGGTTATTAATGATGATGATCTTAATAGTCCGGTCCCTACTATTAAAGAACAGAGCCGCTGGGGTTCATCTACTTTTCAGGGAGAGTTGATGACGGAAAGCTTGTTCTTTGTCCCGAAGGACAGGAAAGGTCTTATCCATTCCCTTTATTCTTTCCAGATTGACGGCTACCAGTCCGAAGACGTTTCCATTGTTGCTTCTGATCTTCTTGAATCCGGCATCACGTCACAGAGCATTATGAAAGACCCTGACCCTATTTGGTGGGGGACGTCAGAAGATGGGAAGATGCTTGGATTCTTATTCAACCGCACGCAGGAAATCCAAGGCTGGCATTGGCATGATATTCAAGGAGGGAAGTTCAAGCAGGTTGTTTGCTATCACAATCCGGTGAAGCGTCAAGAAGGCATATTCGCCTGCATTCAATGCGTTCCTCCGGCTGGTTCAACTATTCCTTTGGACAATGCTGAGTATTATTTAGCGTACATGGACTTTGACCACCCGTGTATTGACTTCCCAACGACAGCGGAGTGTGGCCCTGCTTTGCTCAGTGGAGCAGGATTTTTGGGAGAATGGACTTCGTTTGCCTCAAAGGAAGTAGTTACAGGCAATATAGACCCCCTAGATTATTATTTAGCCTCTAGTTTATGCTGGCAAGGTGGAGAGCCGGGGCAATTAGTCCCTTATTCAGGCATCTATCCAAAGATAGATATTATAACTCAAGGCAATTCTGGATTCAACAATGGTAAGACTACGGGTTATTGCTGGACGTTTACAGGAGAGCTTAACCCTGAGGGGTATTATTCTTTCAGCAATGGCAATCTTACCGGAGGAAGAATTAGATTCTCTCCTACATTTGAAGCCGGGAATAATGCTTTAGTTGGCTATTCAATGACTGGTACGTTTTCTTCCTTCTTATGGGGCTTGCACATTGAGTCCGAGTTCATATCGATGCCTATGGGGAATACTGCCAACTACATCATCCCCGCGATGACGACCAAAATCAACCAGCTAAGGTATCAGGTCTCGCGGGACACGTCTGATGATATAGCGCCTAATGGTGTCGTCATGGGGGATTATGCATCGACGTATGGAGGCCCTCGAATCCAAGCGCAGGTAGAAGCATTAGATTATTCCGCTCCTTTGGGGATGAAAAAGAATGACACGTTAGGGATAAGGTTGTATCTTAATAACGGACGAGGACATGAGGTATTAAGTGGCCCTTCATCCACCGATACCAGATTGTATTTCGCGTTTACGGACGCAAAGAACACGGACGTCTTATCAGCATATATCATTTATGATTCCAACCTCGTATGATAACCTTGGGTGGGCAGATGACTCTTTGATAAGCTGGCCTAGCTGGATTGAAAATTCAGTTGTGCCGAATCTTACATACGGGGATGGATTGTTGCCGGGTTATTATGACAGCGGAGAAACGGCAGTATCTGCTTCTTATGCTCCTCTTCCCGAATTAGGTTACCCGGAGATGCCCCAACCTGCGCCGACGTCTTCGACATATGGCGTTGAGATGCAACCTCGTGTGGCGTCCATTAATACTACTGCAAGCACGTTACCTATTAGCAACCAGCCGCTTACATACAACCAAGTTCAGCCGGAGTTCGGCAATAATTCTCAGACGTGGAGTGCGGCTAGCAATGTTCTTGGAGATGTACTAGATAATCTTAACAAAGAACACCAGTATCAAATTGCTGAACGTGGCTACAATATTCAGGCGCAGGCATTAGCTGAAAGGTCGGAGTCCGCTTACAAGATTGCCGGGACAAACATGATGCGTCTCCGTGGCAATCAGGAAAGGTATTTAACGCAACAGCGCGTGGCGGCAGTGCGTACGGGCTTTGCCCCTACCTCGGGTTCCATTGAGGCCGTGCAACGTGGCACGATGAGCAAGTTCGAGCAACAGATCGCAGACTCCGAAAGAGAGGCAGAACAGAGTAGGCAAGACACCATGTATCGATCGCGCGTCATGTCATGGCGTGCAGGACAGGCTAGGAAGGCCGCTAAGCAAGCTCGCACCTCAATGTGGGGTTCTCTTATAGGAAGCACCATAGGAGCCGTTGTAGGCGGCCCTGTAGGAATGCGAGCAGGTTCCAAGATAGGTTCATCAATCGGAGGGTTCTCTTAATATGGCAGAAGATACAAGAAACATTCGTCTTGGAGTTCCGAGTCAGGCGAGAAACGCAACGATGCCGGGGTCGCCGGACAATCGTTATGCTTCTACAGGGCAAAGCGATGTATCGCGCTTTGTTCCGATCGGCAGTGAATTTAATGCGGAGACAAGCAATCGTGCGGCGAGGAATTTAACAGAAGGTCTCTCCTTAATCGGGAAAGCCAAGGCAGAAGTTGAGACGGTTAACGACAGTATCATGTCTAGGCGCATGCAGGCTGAGCTTACAAATGCTTCTGCTAAGATCATTTCGTCTTTATCTACCGATCCTGAATACATGAACAAGCCGAGCATGTGGACTCAGGTTTATCAGGAGAGGATGGCCTTAGCTCAAGAAGATATTAATACTAGGTTTGACGGCGCTTTCTTGGTCGGCAAGAACAGATTGCTGACCGATGAAGCCTTGAATCAGATCAAAGCTAAAGAGGCGGTGCAGGTTGCTAGGACTGCGGCGCTACGTGTCTCACAGATGGCGGCTGACGAAACTAATGCCGCTATTGATATTGCGATTAAAAGCGGGCAGTTTGATGAAGCTTCACGCATCACGGAAGAGACTCCTTATCTTAGCGATGCTCAGAAGATGAAGCTTAACTTCACAATTGACCAAGCGAGAACTACTGATGAGGTCCAGCAAATGGCTTTGACCAACCCATATGGATTGCTCGAGGAAATCCAGACGAAAGGGTCTGTTCGAGGTAGAGCGCTTTCCTACGAACAACAGCAATACGGGATCAATCAGGCGCGGTCCTTTATCAATGAAGACCAGAAGAAGAACTACAACTCTCTTGTTGAACAGTTCATGCTGGCTCCAGAAGGATTTTCCATTGAACAGGCAAAGCAGTCATTGGAAGTTAATGGCATTAATACCCAGCAGTTTGCTACGCTTTGGAGGATGTACAAGCAGAATACCGCGAACATCCCTCCGACTTCTGCCGAGTTTGCTAGAGCTAGTAAATATGCGGCGAGCATGATCCCTTCTTACCAGAATGCCACGCCAGAACAAAGGGCCAACTTGGAGAACCAGTTGAGAACCACGTTAAAGCAAGCCAACTTTTCTTCCAACGATCAGACGTCTTTGATTAACCTGATGAAGACGCACACGCCGCCTTCCTATCTGGATGATGCGAAAACGTGGGTTGAGCGGGTATGGGACACAGGCAAATATCCACTTTATACTGGGAAAGATTATGTAGATGAGAACGGTACCCCAATCTACATGACAGAGGCGGAGTTTAATAATAGCTTTGTTGGGAAGAACAAGCAATATTATCTGGATAAGACAGAAAGCCGTGCCTATGAAGACCCGGAAACTTTGGCGAAGAGGTATGTAGTTAGAGAGAAAATTCCTAACCTTCAAAACGATGCAAGCTTTAAGAACTTCATCGGCCAAGTCAGGGCACAGGCGACCCAGCAAGTGTACGATTTCATGGGGCAGAACGGCGGCAAGACCCCGACCGAACAGGAGCGTTACAAGATTCTTGCTGATACCATTTCTCAAGTCTCAAAGGAATCAGGCATTCCCACTAGGGGGTTCACTTCTTACTTCTCGGCGTTTCAACAAGAAGAAGATGTCGTTGGTCCTATGCAAAGCGCTACCAGAGTAATCGCATTAGATCAGAACTTTACCCTTGGAGATAAAACGGAACTTCCTGAGATGCCTAATGGTGGTTTTGTCGTGACTCTTGGGACTCCCAACAGTTCAATTTATGAAGTTTCTTCTTCATCAGGAGAGCCTATTAAAACGCCTCTCTTGTCAAAGGATATGTATAAATCTTCTGGAGGTTCGAGAAAGTTATTGGAAATAGATCAATTCTATTTGCAGAAGCCTTCTGCTGACGCGATGGATAATGAAGCGGAAAGAAGGGCTAGGATTCTCCGGGTAAATAACGGCTTGAGCGACGAGGATGAACAAGCTATATATTCAGCTTTGATCTCTTATTGGAATAGATAAAATGGACGAGCCTATCGAACCCGTATTGCCTGATGACGAAGGAGTGACTCCTCCTCCTTTGGATGAATCAGTTATTCCTTCGCTTGGAATATCTGGCGACCAAGAAGCTATCGCCCGTGAACAGCGCAGGGCGCAGGGAGTGGGATACGCAGAACTTAGCGAAACTGAAAGAGCTAACTACTTAGGGATTCGGGCAAATGCTTTGCGTAGGGAAACTCTCGCAGATTTGGAATCCTATAAAAAGCTTCAACGGGAGTTTAGGCAAAGCAATGTTCTCGATAGCTCGATGATGGATGAAATCCTTCGGCTTAATGATTCCTTGAAGAAGAGAGGGATTGACCCTACATTTGAGCTAAGGAGAGAGAAGGTAGAGAGGACCAACGCTATCTTTTCCGCATTAACTCAAAACATACAACCGGAAAAAGGACTTTACGGTTATATTGATACAGATGAAGTTGTCGATAATAAGTTAGGGAAACTTTTGAATGCTGACCAGATAGCATCTTGGAATAGCGCTGACCAAGCTACAAAAGAGAGAGAGCTTTTTGGAGCTATCAAGGAAGTGAAGTTCCCTAACATGAGTATTTCTGATGAGATGGCCGCCGCTATTCTCATGAGGGAATATAAGACGGACAGCATCAATGGCGTCATTAATAAGTACTCTCAAGATTTAAAGAGGGCAAATGAAGTAAAGGAAGGATATTACAAGGCAGAGGCAGATTTCCTTCCGGCCTTCTTGGAAAATGGAGGAGACTTTGAGAAAGCCATTGACTCTCTCGGTCCTAACTCAGTTTATGGGCGCTCCATTTTCAACAATTCCCCTTATTTGCGGACGCAATATCAAGCGGCATATGAAGCTACTTCATGGATTAAGGACGAGTATATAAAAGAGGGTTCTCTTGATTGGGACAAGATGGCTGACAGGTTGCTAGCTCTTGGGGAGAATACGGGTTCGTTCAAGATTGCTATTCAGATGCTTCCTGAATTCCTTCCCAAAGACGATAGAACATGGCTGGTCCAAGCATTGAACGACACCTATGAAGATATAGGGTCATTCTTAAGAATGCTTCCTGAGAAAGACGAAGATGAAGAAAAATTTCAACGTCTTGCTCTAGCTATCCAGAAAGAATATCGCTCCATGCGAGACATGCCTGAGAGCAATTGGGGTATGGGGGTCAGGAACTTAGTTGATAATGTTCCTAAAATTGCCGCCGTCAGCTTGTCTTCTTTAGCTACAGGAATTGTAACAAGGAACCCAGTTGCAACTTACAGCGTAGCAACAGCTATGGGGTCATTGGTCTATGGCTCGAGTGCCGGACTCGATGCTTATAAATCAAACTCTAGTAGAGAAGGGGCAATCGCGTATGGATTAACGGTAGGCTCACTAGAAGGCGCTCTTGATTCTCTCACAATGTCTATTGGTGGTCTAGCAGTTAAAGGCGTACGAGCTACTGGACTTGGTTCTACTGCGATAAGAGGAGTTGAAGCTATAGCAGAAAGATCGACATTGGCACGTATAGGTCGTGCTGGGGCGGCAGGTGCTTTAACGGAAACCGTACAAGAAAGCATTGCTGACCCAGTATATGTTGGAGTTGAAAATCTTTACCGGAGCCTAGGTGCAGATTTAACTCAACAGAATACCCTTAGGGGCTGGTGGGAGAATTACAATCCTTTGGACCCTGCATTCTTTATTCCTAC
>ULTM01014154.1_pt1 | contig 19496 bp, 10 predicted proteins | sample 1957641 | NCBI WGS metagenome assembly ULTM01 (sample SAMEA4835735, study PRJEB28245) | human gut metagenome | biome: gut microbiome; material: fecal sample | place: Denmark | collected 2008 | reverse complement strand
AACTGAAGGGAATCCATTGCAGCGATGGTTTTCGTGAACAACTTGTGAAGACTAATAGAAGGAGTACAAAAGTAATCCCTTGTTTGTGTATTTTCATAAATGGTGATTTTTTGTTATTAGAAAATAGTTTATTTCGGTGTCTCGTTGTTCTTAGCCAATGAAACCAAGCCTCCCATAGCCCCTAAGTTCATGGTGTCGAGTGCCGAACTCGGTACGATAACCATCGATCCTTTTTCTTTTAAGCCTTCGAACAGCATATTCATCCCTCTAAGATGCAATGCCACAGGATTGTCGGTATATTTCTTACTGGCTTGTTCGAACTTTTCTGCGATTTCCGTTTCTGCTGTTCCCAAGATGACGCGAGCTCTTCTTTCACGTTCGGCCTGGGCCTCTTTGCTCATTGCTTCGGCCAGGTCTTGCGGAATGGCGATATCTTTGATACCGACAGTCTGGCATGTGATGCCCCACGGATTCGTATTTCTGTCTAAGACCTGTTGCAAATCCTCAGCTATCTTATCGCGTTCCTGCAAGAGATCCGACAGTTCGTGCTTACCGATGGTATCTCTTAGACCAGTCTGTGTGATATGTTCGATCGCTTTTTGGTACTCCTGTACTTCCAATGCAGCTTTTTCCACGTCCCAGACGGTCCAATATACGACTGCATCCACATTTACCGGAACCGTATCTTTGGTTAGAGTTTGTTCGGCCTTAAATGCACTTACCCGTACACGCTGGTCAATATAAGTCGATACACTGTCTATAACCGGGATAATCATAAAGGGGCCGGGACCTTTCAAACCGTTGTATTTCCCCATACGAAGGACTACCGCTCGTTCCCATTGGTCGGCTATGCGGATTGCAGAAGTCACCAACCCGGAAAGAAGAAGCAAGAGGATGAATATCGGTATGTTTATAATCTTCGAAACATACAAAACGGCTGATACGATAACCAGTATCAGCAATACGGAAAGGGATATGGGATTGAACCAACCCTTGTTAATTACATTTGTTGTCATATTCATTGTTTTTTAGAAGTTTCGATATCTTTTAATTCTCGAATAACCTCATTTAGGCTGAAACCGTAACTCAGTACAACGGAAGAAAATTGTGTACAAATTTCTTTTAACTTGTCTTCCCGTTCTTTTTCCAGTACTACATGATCTGTTTTGCTAATAAACGTTCCGGTTCCTTGCTGAGTTTCCAAAATATTCTTGATCTCCAATTCTTTATAAGCTTTGGATACCGTGTTTAGGTTTACCTTTAACTCTACGGCAAGTGCTCTGACCGTAGGAAGCTGTTCTCCCAACTTAAGTTGCCCGGATGCTATGCCAAACCTGATTTGATCAATGATCTGGCGGTATATCGGCATACCGCTAGAGTAATCTAATAAAAACTTGATCATATGATTTTATATTATTCTATATTAATATTGTACTACTATTATAGTACAAAAATACAAGAATAAATTATTCCACAAAAACTTTTTGTGGAAATTTTTGAGGTGTATGGATGAAACTTTTGTGTTTAAATAGACTTTAAGAATACTTCTTTTTATTTTTTCCCAAAAGCTAAGAACATATAGTTTCCATATATTCTCCTGGTGTCATGTTAAATTCTTTCTTGAAACAAACACTGAAATAATGTGCATCTTTAAAACCTACCAAATAGGCAATGTCTGAAACATTACCCCTTCTTTGTTTAATGAGTTCTTTTGCTGTATTCAAACGTATACTACGGATAAATTCATTAGGAGACATATTTGCCAAAGACTTCAACTTGCGGTATAACATAGAATTGGACACTTGCATAATTTCACAAAAATGTTTGACATCAAACTCGGGATTTTCCATATTCTTTTTTACAATATCCATGGCCTCTTTCAAAAACTTTTCATCGTATGATGAGATCGTAATATCTATATTCTGTGTCAAAGGGTTGGATTTAAAGCTATCTATAACCCTTTTTCTATTAGAGATGACCATGTCTATATTTGCTTGTAACACGTTAAAATTAAATGGTTTGGTTATATATGCATCTGCGCCGCAGTTCAATCCTTCCAAATAGTCTTTATCATTTATTTTTGCCGTAAGAAGTATAATCGGAATACAGCTTGTCTCTTTCTTTCTCTTGAGTTGTTTACATAGTTCGAATCCATCCATGATAGGCATCATGACATCACTAAGAATCAGATCAGGCTTAATGTCTTGTACAAGTTTCAGTCCTTCCTCCCCATTAGTGGCCATTGATATCGTATACTTTTCTTGTAACAAACGCTGAAGTGAATCTCGCAAGTCTTGATCATCTTCAATAACCAAAACGGAATTCTGTTTTGAAGATTTTTGAATTTCAGAATTGGACTGTGATTGTTGGATGGCTGCTCCTTCAGGCGAGTCGTTTACAATGAAACGATGTTCTATCGTTTCATTTATTTGTTCGTTGCTATAGCTTGTTTTGTTGATAGGTATTCTGATTGTAAATTCTGTCCATTCTTCCAGTTCACTAGTTACACTAATCGTTCCTTTGTGCAATTCGACAAGACTTTTAGTTAATGCTAGTCCTATGCCATTCCCTTTAAGGCCCAATTGTTTAAAACTGTTTTCATAAAAACGATTAAATATATAAGGTAATTCATCGGTTGCAATACCTTTTCCTATATTTCTGATTTTAATAAGTAATGTTTTATACTGAAATTCACTTTCCTGATCCTCAGCTTTAAGGAGAATCTCTATTTTTCCCCTACCATCCTGATAGCTGAACTTTATTGCGTTAGAAAGTAAATTATATAAAATTTTATCGATTTTATTCGTGTCAAACCAAGCAGCGATATGTTCAGGTTCCGACTGCATACATAAGCTGACATTTTTATTCTTTGCTAATAAAGCAAAGTTCTCTTGACAAAGATTACAGACAAAAGAACTTATATCTCCATAAGATATGTTGAGTTTTAATTTATTGTTTTCCAGTTTTTGAAAATCAAGAATCTCTTCAATCAACCTATTAAGTCTGATCGTATTCGACTGGGCCGCTTTTAATATTTTATTATCAATATTATACATACGCTTAAGCTCCTCAATGGAGCAACTGATAATAGATAACGGCGTCAAGAATTCATGAGAGATATTGGCAAAAAATTTGAACTTGGATTGATGTAATTCTTCCGCTTTTATTCTCTCTATTTGTTCGACCTTCACAGCTTCTTTCAATTTATACCTATAATTTTGAAAACGATAAAAAACATAACCTGAAATAGTTATCAAAAACAGATAACATACCAAAGCCAAATTCGTTTTGTAAAAAGGAGGAAGCACTTTTATGCCGAATTCTTCATAATTTTCATTTTCCACTCTACCTTCATTCAATGTCTTGACCAAAAAACGATATTCACCTGAAGGTAAGTTGGTGTAGAATGCTGTTCGTGATGTCGCATCCGTGTAGATCCAATCTTTGTCAAATCCCTCCAATTTGTAAGCATATTTTTTCTTTTCAGGATGTACATAAGAAAGTGCGGCAAATTTGATCCCGATATTATTATCAGAAGAAGTCAGAGTAATGTTTTTAGAGTAGAGTGGATGAGTTTTTCCAGATAACTGTTTTTTCTTCTTATTCGGCAGTTCATCAAAAGATTTGTGGAAAATCTTAAAATCACTAATGATAGTTGGAGTATGGGTTGAGTCATAGTTCACCAAGTTTGGATGAAATATGCAGAAACCACTAGGGGTTCCGTAATAGATCTGTCCTTTCTTGTCATTGAACATTGAATTTTTTAAACAGCTTTTATCCAACATTCCATCTCTATCATCAAAAATAAGTGATTTATGAGTCTGACTGTTATACAACACCACTCCCTTATTAGTTCCTAAGACAAGAGTCCCGTTCACTTCCGTTATATTAAAAACGATATCGCTAGGTATTTCCTGTATATTAGGAGCCGGTTCAAACCAGTCTTTTTCTTGGTTATACTTCTGTAAGCCATAACCATTTGTTCCAATCCAAAGGTTCCCCATTTTATCCTCATAGATACACATGATCTCATCAGCAACAAGCAGTTTGTTTTTACTGTTATAAGTTTTAAAAGACAGTTTATGCACATTGGATCCTGATGCCAGACTGTATAGCCCATCAAAGAAGTTCCGAGCCATACTGTACCTGTGTGATCCTGATAAATACACTGTATGCGGTTATAAGTATCATAAGAAAGTGTATCATTATTAGTCGTAATAATATTTAGTCCCTCATCAGAGCCGATCCAAATATTGCCATCCTTGTCACTTATGATAGAATTAATACAACTTCCGATTTTTGTTTTTCCTAAATGATGAAGATAATACTGGCAGGACGAGATTTCTCTATCTTTTAACTGACAAATTATCAATCCGCCAAATTGTGTACCAAACCATAATTCCTTTTTAGACGGATGTTTGAATATAAATTGCACATTTCCAGGCCATTGTTTAAATAGTTCATTATATTTTGATATTTCTTTATAACCGGTATTTTTTCCCACTTTTTTGTCATAAAAGGAAAACCCGATTTTATCGACTCCAAGTAATAAAACATTTTTATTCCATTCATACAACGCATTCACTTTTAAGTTTTGATATGGCTCCAATGAAGATTTCATCGGGTAATTGGTAAAGATCTTTTTTTCTTTATACGCGATATAAACACCTGAATTTGCTGTTGCTATCCAAATATTCTTTTGATTGTCAATGAATAGATCATTAATATCCTCGTTGGAAATAAAACCAGACGAATAAACATCGGTATTAATTGGTATCAGTTTATTGTTATTATCTATCCTATATAGCCCTTGATTAGTCCCTACTAAAATGTTTTTGTCCGGAAGTTGCTGTAAACATTTGAAAATGCACTCATAATCAGTTTCATACCCGAACTGAGTATATCGGGCGTGTTTAGAAGTTTCCCGATTGTTCATTTTGGATACACCATTACCCCAGTTGCATATCCAAATGTTTTCAGCTGTGTCTTGCAATAAAAAATTGGTTCTATTCAAAACGGTTACTTCAGGATATTGGTAAAAACGTTGTTTTTTCACATCAAAACGGCATATTCCATTATCAAATGTTCCCACCCAAATATCTCCTGATTTGTCTTCCAGTAATGCGTGAATTGAATTTCCTGCTATGGATGTTTCATCATTGGGACGATTTTTATATTGGAAAAAAGAACCGGTTTGTCTATTATATTTTAAAAGTCCAACTTGTGTTCCTACCCATAACGTACTGTCACGAGAGATCAGCAAAGAATGTATAAAAGAGTTAGGAAGACTGTCATTGCTGATACAAACAATCTTGTCGGTCGATTTATCCAAAAAGTGTAACCCTTGTTCAGTCCCGATCCACAAGTTATGATCAATGTCTTCAACAATTGCATTTACAATATTACTTTGCAACAATTCCGGAAATTGGCTTGATGACTTGTATGTCTTAAACTCATATCCGTCATAGCGACAGAGACCATTGTTTGTGGCAAACCACATAAATCCGTCACTGTCTTGAAGAATTTGATTAACATGTTTATCAGGGAGACCTTCTATATTGTTGATCGCCCGTACATTATAATCATTCCATGCCGGATAGGCACAAAAAGTTATAAAAAATAAGTATAATAATAGTATTAAAATTTTACTCATAAAACAAAGATTTCTAATACATTATTAAATACATAGCAACCTGTATCTTTTGATTTTCTTTATTTACGCAAGCCCCAAGCATTTTTTGATACTAAAGTAATTTAAAGTTTCCACATAATCCAATTTTGAATTTATATATTTTTTATTTTGACTATTTATTTACTAAAAAACGAGTTTATAGCATCACTGTCGACAATCTGTAACTCTCCGGTAGGAGTATTGACTGAATGAAGAAATGGCTTGAGCGATTCAACCCCTGACAGATCATTTTTTATCATATTGCTATATGTTTTATTTTCATATGTTGCCCCTTCGTCTTCAGGTATATTTTTGATATTTCCAAGGTAACAATTATCTTTAAAAAAAATTATTTGTTGAATTTCCAAGCAAGAAACAGCTGTTTTCTGCCACATAAAACAGGTTCTCACATACTGTTGTACTGTCTGCATCTCCATAAGATTGTGTTGCGCTTAACAAACATCGCTGTACGTCGGAATTGACTTTCTTGGTCACATGAATGATATTATGCCGAAGTGTACTGCCTTTAGCCGGTCCTGAAATATGAATACTCGGAGAAAAAAATCCTGTTCCTATTTTCTTCGTTCTATTTCCGTCGTTTATGCTGATATTACCCTGTATCAGCGTGTTATTTGTTCCAATGTTTTCTGGCATTCCTGTTTCTCCGGTATTACAAATCAGCAGAAAGCCTCCTTCATTGTCATGGCTGTAATTATATTGAATAATAGTATTGTTACAATTATTATCTGAATCAAACCCTTGAGCATCGCCAGGAGCCTTATGATCGGAAACTTCATTGAACTGTATGAGTGTGTTGTCACAACTCCACGGCCAAATTCCAGCAGCAAATTCTCCATCAGGTAACAGGTCCGGACAATTTTTGATTCGATTATACTCAATTACAGCACTATCGCATCCTATTGGAACGATACCATCTCCTGGAACTCCTTCGATAAGATTGTTTCGTACAACAACATGACGATTCGGATGCCAAAAGTCACGTGTTACATATCCCCACCAAATTATTCCGTTCCGCTCACAACGACGAATAATACAATTCTCTATTGTCAGTCCGTCAAAGATACTCGGTTTCTCTCCTTCATTCACAATATATATCCCCGATCCTCCACCTTGCTTTTTTACGAGACTACCGTTCACATCATGAATATACAGATTTCTTAACGTGATCGAACGAGCTGTACCATAGTTTTCCAAATGAACTTTTACACCGGTCCTACCAGGTAATCTATCCTTTCCGGTATTAACTATCTCCAAATTTTGTATGGTAATTTGAGAAGAGTTATAGACATACACGGCATAAGGAGACTGGTCATATCCTATGATACAAGGATCATGTCCCTTATCTCCATATCCATCAATGATTATGGGAGCTTCCGCTGTTCCTGTCCCATTCAAATAAAGTTCTCCGATAAATGTCTCCCCTTTTTTGAGAAGAATCTTGTCTCCTGGGGAGAGTTTCAGACCTCGAGTCTTTGCTAAATTTTTCCAAGCTTTATCTGGAGATGTTCCATTGTTATCATCACTTCCGTTTGTTGCATCAAAATAATATGAAGTAGAATTATCGGATGATAAATATCCTGATGGTGAAATACAGGCATTAAGAAAAAAAATCAGAAAAACAGATATATATTTGTTCATATTTTTGATTGCCTTCCAGAAAAATAACATTTGTTTTTTGTCTCCGGTAAATATTTTTTGCTTAAAAATGTCTACTTGTTTCATTTGTTTATAATTTAAACTCCCGGCGGATTATTTCCGCCGGGATACGGTTCACCATCCCGGATTTTGTTCCAATTCCGGATTAATATACCTCTCCGATTGTGGAATCGGATACAGATACATACAGTCTTTAAATATTCTTTTCTCTACCAAAACTTTTTTGTAACTGAATGAGCCATCTTCTTTTTTTGTAATGTCAACTCCATATATGTCTGTTGTCTGATCTGCAATCTTCCAACGGCGAATATCCCAAAAACGATGATCTTCAAATGAAAGTTCGACTCTACGTTCATTTCTTAACTTGGCTTTAAACTCATTTAAAGTCAGATTATTTGGAAATGGTGGCATGTCCACATGTACACGGCTTCTTACAATATCTACAGCTTCTTTAGCCGACATCGGATATCCATCTTTATAGTTAGGGTCTCCATATGCTTCAACCATAGCTTCCGCAAAATTTAACAAGATCTCGCTGTAACGCATAATATTCCATACATGTCGTTTGCTTGTCACGAATTCGCTTTTCAAACTGGTGCTTCCGTCTACATATTTTCTTAAGTAGTATCCTGTAACCGTTGCATTTTTTTGTGGCTTTCCACTTCTTCCTCCGTACCAACATTCTACTTGCTCATCATATACCCACCAAGCTCCGTTTTGGGCCACCAATTCATACATACGGGGATCCCTTCCTTCATATGGATTCTGTGAATCATAGCTTGGATCCATATGTTCATAGCCTGCATCAGGTGCAACCGGCAATCCACTTGCCTGCATTTCATACGATTCGACTAAGTTTTCTGTTGGGCAATGTCCCGTATTACCACCACCTTCGATACCTATAGGAAAGTTAACCCGTTCAAACCAGTTATCTTCCCGTTGCATTACTCCAAAAATAAGTTCATTATTATTAGAATAGTTATTATTCCAAAGACTCCATAAATCCGGTAACGGCATGTAACCGAAATCCCAAGCTTTTTCGATGACATCTGCAGCGGCACGTGCAGCAGACTTCCACTTGTCTATATTGCCGGACTTATTGAACAATGGACTTGCTGAATATAGTAAAGCTCTTGATTTCAAAGCCATTGCTGCGCCTCTTGTTGCACGCCCTGTTTCGCTTTTTATCAGTTCTTTGTAACTGATAGGTAAATGAGGAGCAATCGCGTCACATTCATCTACGATAAACTGAATAACCTCATCGAATGACGTCCTTTTTTGCATGTTGGCTTCTTCTTCAGAAAGCAAAGTCGTAATAAGAGGAATATCACCATAACGTTTAGCCAATTCAAAATAAAAATAGGCACGTAAGAATCTTGCCTCGTATGGATAATACTTGAACTGTGCCATGATATCCTCATAATCTTCGTTATGCTTCAATTCATCGAATTCCTGTCCTTCAACTTCTTGAAGAAACATATTCACAGCTCGTATCCCCCTAAAATAATTCCATCGATCATCCAAAGTATTAATAGTACTCCAGGCACCATTGTTGAAACTATGTACAGGTGACAGTTTGTCAACATAAACAGCTTCGTCACATGCTGCAGAACGTAATGCATCTCCACCAATCGTACCAAATGCGGCAGGAACATAAGAGTATATATTAGTTAGGAAATCCCGGGTATATTGGAAACTAGAGAATACTGCATCTTTTTCCAAGAAATCCGATTCATCATATTCCAGATAATTACAAGAACTGGTACAAAGAATCAATATGCTAAATATCAATAATTTATTTTTCATCTTTTTTATTTTTATGATAAACATTAGAATGCGAGATCAAAACCAAAATGCACAGAACGTTGCGCAGGGTAAGTAGACCAAATTACTTCCGGATCTGTTTCATTTACGTTGTCTATGGAAAAGAGGTCCATACCTTTAGCAAACAACTTGAATTCACGTAAGCGTAAAGGCTTTATACAACTTTCAGGCAACTTGTAATAAATTTCTGCTGAGCGTAGTTTTAAAAAAGAAATATTTTTCATGAATACGGAATTTCCACGATAGTTATTTGCACTTTCTGTCGTTGTAAGACGCGGGTATATAGCATCTGTATTGTCTTTTCCTGATCTCCAGCAATTTTCCAGATAATGTTCTGAAATAGTCTGATTATTCATTAGGGGAGCATAAAAGCAACTTAGGCTTCGTTGTATAGTATAATGGCCGGCACCTTGAAACTGAGCATTGATTCCTAATCCTTTATATTCGAAATCGAATCCCATTGAATAGAATAATTCTGGGCAGATCGTATTATATCCCATCGGTACCACATCCAATTCATCTATTCGATTATCACCATTCTGATCTTTATATTTCAAGTCTCCAGGATATACGGTTGAGAATGTTTGTATCGGACTATTATTAATATCTGCCTGATCTTTGAAGAACCCTATAGCTTCCAACCCGTAAAATTGTCCTAAACGTCTGCCTGTCGATTTCAAGTAATCGTAAGGTTTAAAAGCCTCGTTCATGTTTACAATCTTGTTTCTAGCGAATGCCAGTTGAGCATTGACATTAAAAAAGAAATCCTTCATCTGCTTGCCTACGTTCATACCGACTTCCACGCCATAATTATTAACAATGCCACTTGGAGAGTTGGAAGCCGTAGCTCCAAAGAAACCGGAAGTAATGTTGCCATCTGCAACCATAATATCATATCGATGATCGTAATAGCTTTCTACATTGAAGTCTATCAAGTCCAATATTCGTATATCAACTCCGATATTCGCTTTACTACTTTTTTCGAATGTCGCATTCAAACTTGGCAATTGTCCTTCCGCAATGCCTCCATTTGCAATGAAGTCATCACCGAAAACAAAACCTCCACCTCCTCCAAAAGGATATTTGTCCATATTTTTCCAAACGTCATCGCTCCCTGTTAATCCGTAAGAAAGCCGTAATTTAAGCAGGTCTAACCAATCGATATTGTTCAAAAAAGACTCTTTATTAAGTAGCCAAGCTCCGGAAATTGCAGGAAATACTCCCCAACGATTGGCTTTTGGTAAACGACTGGTCCCTGAAGCAGCGATACTAAAGTCCAAATAGTATTTGTTCAATAAGCCATAATGGCCTGAAGCGATGATGTCTTGATGCATATACGTATTATATTGACCGAGATAAACATTTTTATCCTGCTTATAACGAATAGAAGCGAACAAATTGCTTTGGGAAAAATCTTTCTGATAATTCAAAGCAAATTGAATATTGGAATGTCTGTTCTGATTGTTCAGCCAACTGTTGAATCCTAACTGTTTTTCCTCCTTTCCATATTGGGTGTTTACCGTATCGGTTGGAATACCGCTATTGTCTAAATGCGCAATATTGGACTCATACAAATATTGTTTTGAACGAGCATCCCATGTCTCTGAATAGGCATCAAAACCAATACGGAATTCTGCTGACAACCCTGGAGCCAAAGCTTCCAGATCTTGTGTCAATGTCAGATCCGCCAATAATGTACGGGCATGAGATGTGGTATATCCTGTCGATGATGACTCGGCAACCGGATTCTTCGGATACATGTTTGATCCCCCCCAAATACCGTTATGGCTCCTGACAGGATATGCATTAGCAGGCAAAGCATATAGGGTTTCCATGAGCACTCCATCTGAAATACTGCCAGGAGAATATTTTTCTTTCAGCTTACCAGACAAATTAACCTTTACCCGGGTAGACGATGTTATGTCTATATCCAAGTTTGTACGTACGTTGAGTATCGAATTGGCTAACTGAGTGGAATAGCTTCCTTGATCCGTATTCTTTAACAATCCTCTATCCGATATGAAATTAATCATCGAATAATATCTGATCCGGTTGGATCCTCCGCTTGCAGTGAAATTCACTTGATCTCGCTGCCCATGATCCCGTAACGTTTCATTAAACCAGTCTACATTAGGGAATAAGGTTGGATATTTTCCACTTCTATAAGCTTCAATTTCTTGTTGGGTATATCTGGGAGCCAGACCTTCGTTTGCCAAACCCTCATTAACCGCTTCGGCATAAGTGGCGGCATCAGCCATTTGGGGTAATCGTACAGGTGTAGTGACGCTATGCTGATAGGAAACATGAATGTCAGTTTTACCTTTTTTCCCTCGTTTGGTTTTCACCAAGATTACCCCGTTAGCTCCTCTAATTCCGTATGGAGCCAAAGCAGCAGCATCTTTGAGGATCGTTATTTCCTCAATTTCCTCCAGAACCAGTGAATTTATATCACGCTCCAAACCATCGACAAAAACAAGTATCGAATTGTTATTAAGCGAACCGATTCCTCGGATATTCATGCTTGGATATCCTTCTCCATCCCCATACTCTCCGTTTTGGCGGATAAACAATCCGTTGAGTTTCCCGTAGAGTGCATTGGCGGGATTAATATTCGAACGTTTCATCAATTCCTTCCCACTGACAGTAGAAGCAGAAATGGTCGTTTCATCAAATTGTAACATATCAGATCCTGTCGTTTTTTCTTGTGCCCAGACAGAAGCAATGCATAAAACAGGTAGTGATATGATGGTTATTAATTTATTCCTCATTTTATTATTCTGATTTTGTATTAATGACTGGTTAGCATCACCATCCCGGATTTTGAATCAATCCGTACGATTTGTTGATTTCATTACTGGGAAATGCACTTAAATACCATTTAGGGGAGAATTTCCCAGGATTTGCCCATTGTCTAAGTTCTCCATTTTCAGCCGGTTTGAATAATTTATATTCATACTTGAACTCGCTGGTTTCCGGATCCTTAGTAATAACAACTCGGTGTGGAGTTTTTTGGAAGATATCCACCCGCTTATAACGAATCATATCAAACCATCTGACTTCTTCATAAGCAAATTCGCAAACCCGTTCGTTCATCAGTGTTTCCAGAAAATCCTTTTTGTTCAATCCCGCTTTCAAATGACCGATATTAACGCGATCACGCAATTTATTGACACATTCATAAGCTAGTGCCATGTCCCCGTTTGTCTGGCAAATAGCTTCAGCATATCCCAAATACAACTCAGGTAATCTTAAATAAGGCCATTGAACCACTTTTCCGGATATCTCTGCAGGCCATTCAAACAAAGGACCGCCACCACCATCGAGGATGAATTTACGTGGGCGATAACCGGACATGAATGCTCCATATGATCCTTCAAAGTCTTGATAATGTTTACCTCCTACATATATTTCAGCAATACCTCCATAATATTTGTCTCCATTTACAACTACTGTTTCATATAAGCGGGGATCACGTTGTTCATACGGGTGTTTCGGATCATATAATTTACTTTCTGTGATAGGTAAACCATCTATCATTGGAAACATATCAACAAGTTCCTGTGTCCCACAGGCAGTACCGGCATCACCGGCTGTTTCATAATAGCTCCATCCCCAAGTCCAATAATCAGGTACGGTATAACCATAATGTGTAGCAATGATTGCTTCTCCTGTACCCCGATCAAGATAACCGGAACGAAACGCTTGTCTGGGATCCGATTTATAGACTAAACCATATTGTCCATTCTTATTCAATTCATCGAAAAATGCTTTATGAGCTGCCAATGCTTGTGTCCATAGTTCAGGTTTATAACTTCCAAACCACATCAAACGTTTATCCGCTGCTTCACCTGGCATATATGGTTCTGAACTGTTAAACAATGGGCTGGCAGCAAACAATAGGATACGTGCCTTTAGCCCCATTGCCGATGCTTTTGTTAATCGTCCTTCCCATTCTCGGTTTTCAGCAGCAGACATAGCCCAAGGCAATACATCTGCTGCCTCATCCAATAGATTTACAATAAAATCAAGCGTTTCCTGTACAGTACCTCTTTCTTTTTGCATATCTTCATTCGCTGTGTATGCATGGTCCACAATCGGTACCCCTCCATAATGGCGAAACAAATCACAATAGTGCATAGCGATAATAACTTTTGCTTCTGCTTTTAAACGCTGTTTTTCAGCCTCTTTCATATCAGGAACTCGGTCTACATTTTCAATAAACAACCATGCGCGACGAATGCCTAACCAACAAGGTCTTTGATAGTAGCTGTATTTGGATGAATAGCCATTATTTTCATAATCGGCAGAATAAGTGCCATTATAATGTATAGCAGCTCCTGATACACCATCAGTCCAAACATTGGAATAAACAAGGTCGGTCAGGCAATCCAGAGGATCTGAGCCCATCAGTTGATTACCTTGATTACCTAAGTTCAGACCATAATGCAATGTGGCATACGCACTCCAAAGGGCTGTCCGTGCATATTGCGCATTAGAATAAATTACATCGATATCGACATCATTGGAAGGAGCTTTTTCTAAGAAGTCATCTCCAAATTTTAAATCCTGACAAGACAGGAAAGAACCGATAAATCCTGCAAGGACAAATATATGTTTAATATTTATTCGTATCATATTCAACAATATCAAAAATTAAGATTAAGACCAATATTAAAAATCATCTGAAGAGGATATTGAAACTGTTTGTCGTCAGTTGCTTCCGGATCTGCTATTTTCAAATGATCAAATGTCAGTAAATTTTCGCCAGAAGCGTAAATACGCATATTTTTCAAATGAATCTTTTTCATCCACTCCCCCTTGAACGTATATCCGATTTGAACATTTTTCAGACGGATATAGGAAACATCCTTTAGCCAAAGGGTTGAATTTCGAGTGTAATTATTCGCATTCGCTGCACCTGAAAAACGAGGTGTTTTAGCTGTTTCTGCGGTTTCCGGTGTCCAATGGTCATCAATCATATATTGTAACAGCCCGTAATTTCCACCGCCGAAAGGAACACGTAACCCAGCACTTATAAAGCGTGACACCTTTCCGCTACCTGCCCAAAGCATACTGAAGTCGAATCCTTTATATTCAAATCCAGCGGTGATGCCTGCAGTCAATTGCGGGTATATAGGATTACCAATGGGGCACTGATCATTGTCGTCAATTATATTATCACCATTCAAATCTTTATATTTGGCGTCCCCAGGCTTTAGGTCGAGCTTATGATCCGGAAGCTTCCCGGATTCAAGATCAGCTTCTGTTACAAAACCGTCAAAGATAAAACCGAAAGGTTGTCCAACGGATTGTCCTGTTTCATATAACCAAGGATACTTGTGTGGTATCTCATCCTTATAGACAATTTTATTTTTTGCATATGAGAGGTTTCCATTGATCCAGTATTTAAAGTCTCCTATGGAGTGATTCCATTTCAGAACCAACTCGAATCCTTTGTTATCAACTTTGCCAATATTAACAACAGGCATTGTTATAGCTATAAAATTCGGAGCTGTATTGCGTGTTGTAAGGATATCGTGACGTTTCTCGATGAAATAATCAAAAGATCCAGATAAATGCTCATCCAATATTGAAAAATCCAAACCGTAGTTTTGCTTTCCTGCTTTTTCCCAAGAGACAAGAGGATTCCCCATTTGTAACTCGGTTGCTCCGTCACGATTTCCAGAAACGTCCACTCCGAAATTATAACTTGTTCCATAAGGATTGTAAGCATCAGGCAAATAGAAAAAGCGTGATTTAGTATTCATCAGGTCATTTCCGACTATTCCATATGATCCTCTAATTTTTAAGTAGTTTATAAAAGACTGATTTTTCATGAACTTTTCTTCAGAAAGAATCCAGCCGGCAGAAAAAGCTGGAAAAATTCCATATCGATGTCCTGGCGCAAAATTTTCCGAACCATTATAACCTACGTTAAAATCAACCATATAACGATTGTCAAAATTATAGGTAGCTCGTCCGACCAAACCTACATATCCGCGAGGAATACTAACATAGTCGAATTGAGCTGGATCTGGATATTGGTCACGCCACTGATTATACAAAATCAAAGCACCAACTTGATGTTTCCCAAATTTGCGATCATAGTTCAAACTACCTTCCAAATACCAATTTCGCCCACGATCAGTAGATTCCTCAAAATACAACTGGCTTTCTTCACGGAATTTTCGGAAGAATAATTCATTGGTTTCCGGATCTCTATGCGCAGTGTAATAGGGGATTTCTTTGTAACGGTTTTTCCTATGTGTATAGCCGCTATTATAAGAACCTTTTATATTAAGAGATAGCCCTTTAGTCAAAAAATCCAACTTTTGTTGCAAAGAAAGGTCCAAATTGATTTCGTTATAAATACGTTGGTTATATCCTTTCCCGAAAAAACATTCAAATGGATCGGCATTTTCCAAGGCTCCTTTGTCCCAACCGATGTTATCCGGACTTGTATGTATCCATTTACCATCATAAAGTCCGGCTCCTCCGAACGGAGTGACTCTTGTCAAGAATGTAAAAAGGTTGCTTTTAGTATTAGGTTCTTTAGTATCTTCAAGACGACCTCCTAAATTGATTTTTAATAGAGTGGAACGTGTCACATCGATGTCTAGATTTGCACGATAGTTATATCTGTTGTAAGTAAAATTAGAATTATATCCAGCATCGAAAGATCGAAACAGACCGTCTTGTGTCAAAATACCTACAGAAGTAAAATAACGTACACGGTCGGTTCCACCTGATATGCTCAAGTTATGCTGAGACTGAAAAGATGTTGGTTTTAGGATAAGTTCCATCCAGTCCATATCCGGATAAAGTAAAGGATCTGTATGATTTTTGAAAGCATCCAAGATCTTCTCGCCAAATACAGGACTGGCTCCATCGTTTGTCAGTTTCTCGTTAAATGCAACAGCGTAGTCATAACTGTTGGCATATTCATAAAGCCGGATCGGCTTTTGCAAACTGGCTGATGTCGATACAGATATTTGAGCTTTACCTTCTTCTCCTCGTTTCGTAGTTACTAAAATGACCCCATTTGCCCCACGAACACCAAATACGGCTGTTGCAGAAGCATCCTTCAGCACGGTTATATTTTCAATTTCGTTGGGATCAAGACGAAAAAAAGAGCGCTCGACACCATCGACCATAACTAATGGTGCAGCTCTTTTAGCATCAAGGGAACCTATACCACGTACGAATATAGCAGGATCATCAGCTCCAGGTTGACCGGAATATTGAATAGTTGATAATCCAGGAACTTTACCAGTCAATGCTTGTGCAATATTTGGAACAGGTGATTTCAAAATATCTTTAGTTCCAACGGAAGATACAGCCCCCGTGACTGTAATTTTCTTTTGTGTTCCATATCCAATAATCTGGACTTCGTCCAACATTTCGGAATTCTCATTTAAAGTGATGTTCAGATTGCGATTATTTTTAATCAAGACAATCTGATCCTCATATCCAATATATGAGAACTTGATTTTGATAGAAGTAGACGGCACGTTTAAAGTAAAGTTCCCATTACTGTCTGTCATGGTTCCGATGGTAGTCCCTTCTACAATAACATTGACTCCGGCCATTGGTTCTCCTGACTGGTCTCTGACATTTCCTTTCACAGAAATTGTTTGTTGTGATACATGAGACAAACCAGTTGTTTGTTTTTTAAATGAAGTTGGCATGCTCATTCTTTCCCCAGCCTGTATATTTTGGGCTGTGGCCATTCCGATTAGAATAAGCATAAGACTTCGTGATACAAGTTTTTCCATTTATAGATGTTTTATGGTAAAATTTTATGACAAAGTAACATGTTTTAGACATTATGAGAAGATGAAATTTTATTCAAATGTGTTCAAAATCTATTCATGATATTCCATTATATGGTTAAAATTCAAGATTCAGCTATTTCAGAACCATAAGTTTAACATTATTGATAGAGATATAAATATCTAAAATCCGTCTATTTTTAGAATAACTGTAATAAATCTCATCCGCTGTAAATGAGATGATCTCCATTTACAGCGTACTTATAGTTTAAACAAACGGTTTATGCTAAAGAACTGATGAATATTATACATAAATATTAGTAAGTCTGAATGAAAAGAAAGCAATATCTTTTTCCTCCTTTAGATTGTTTGAAAACTTTATTTTTCAATCTTTGAACTGTTAATTTGTAACTTGTTCGTTAAAAAGAAGATGTGCCTTAGTTTTGACACATCCCCTTGCTTTTTCTTTTGTTTTCAGTGATCCGTCTGGAATCTGAATGTTATTTATAACATGACTGATTATCAAATCGATTTTGAGTGTTGCCATTTCAATCCACTGATTCCACCTTGTGACAGTTTCCGCATTATACTTGCGGTCTAATCGACAATCCTGTTATCTTTATATGACAAGAAGAAAATATAAGATATTATTTGAATAGACGATATAACTTTATAGATGCTAAAGTCGTTGTCGCAACAGAAGAGGATATTGTTGTAACTCCAAAAGCATATGACGGCTTTTAACAACCATATGTAGGTCATAATACAGTCCGGGGATTATGCTTTGGTATCCTAAAAGAGGTAAACGTAATCCTTAATTTCTGCTTAATACTTATTTTGTACTTTGACTAACAAACTTAATTGGAACTTGAATCTTCGCTTAATTGGACAATTTGACGATATTCTCCGGCAACCCATACGCTATCGTTTTCCTCGAAAACTGTTTGGGATGAAAGATTCATTATCGGTCTCCCGTCCCGTTCGATACCCAAGATTAGACATGCGTTCTTTTCCCGAATGCCAGACTGTTGAATTGACTGACCGATCAACTGAGATCCCGGTTCAATATTGAATTGCTCTATTTTTATATTTTTATTGGTGCTTTGTGTCAACCGATCTCTATGTTCTTTTTCCTGTTTTTGCATTATTCCTTGGAAGATATCCAATTCTTCATCTGTTCCAACAATTATGATCTTGTCAAAAGGGTAAAGGCGTTCCTCACCTTTTGGTATATTGATTTGTTGTTCACCTCGAATGATAGAAACGACGTTTATTCCATATTGTTGGCGGAAGTTGACCTCTTTCAAACTCCGACCGACAAGGGAAGACGCTTGGTCAACAGTGAAATCAATCAAGTGCAAATCATTGAAAGGTAAAGATTCCAGAATTTTGTCGGTCAAAGGGCTTTCAATGTTTGATCCATTTGTTTTCCCGTTGAAATTATCAATAAATCTTTTTTCGATTGAGAGAGAACGCTTTTTCAGTTTTTTGGATAAGATAATCATTGCCAATATCAACAGGGTAACAATAAATCCGACACCGGATGCCACGTTTAATATATGAACTATAACCGGCATTAGGATACTTGCGCAAAGGAGTATCTTTATTGCTATCAGAGAAACCAATGGCCCCCGGTTATATTTGCTGTCATTCCATAATTTCTGAAATTCAGGAGAATGATTCTTTTTCATAATGATGGCCCAAAGGAAAGGCAATATAACAGCCAGAATAATAGATAAGCTCAATAAAGCCCCTTTGATTCCAGATATGTTTTCGCGAATAATCGGATTTATATAAGTGAAAAATAGGATGATGCTGAATATTGTCAATACTGTATATAGTATTACATCCAGTAACATAGATTTCAACAACTTATTCCATGTACTTTTATGTTTGACAGTGTTGGACCCGGAAGAATAGCGGTTCAACATTAGTTTTACAGATGAAGGCAAATGATTTTCGATCAATTGATAGGTCGGAATTGCCAAACGGATCATATAAGGAGTAAGAAATGTTGTAACAACCGATACAGCGACAATAACAGGATACAGATAATCGTCCGTTACTTTCAAGCTAACTCCCAATGAAGCAATAATGAACGCGAATTCACCTACTTGAGTCAGGGAGAATCCTGATTGCAGGGCTATCTTCAAAGATTGTCCGGACAAAAGGATGCCAAGGCTTCCGAAAAAGACTTGTCCGACGATTACCAATATGGTTAAGATACAGATTGGGATAAGGTATTCGATTAATAAGTCCGGTTGTATCATCATACCTACAGAGACAAAAAATATGGCAGCAAACAGATCTTTTACTGGTTTTACCAGCTTTTCTATCTTTTCGGCCTCAATAGTTTCCGCTAATAATGATCCCATGACGAAGGCTCCAAGTGCAGAGGAGAATCCAGCTTTAGTCGCAATCATAACCATACCCAGACAGAATCCTAATGCTATGATCAATAAGGTTTCGTCGTTAAGAAACGGTTTGACCTTTTTTAGAAAACTTGGAATAAGATAGATTCCGAGTAATGACCAAAATATAAGAAACGCTCC
>ULTM01004937.1_pt1 | contig 19703 bp, 28 predicted proteins | sample 1957641 | NCBI WGS metagenome assembly ULTM01 (sample SAMEA4835735, study PRJEB28245) | human gut metagenome | biome: gut microbiome; material: fecal sample | place: Denmark | collected 2008 | reverse complement strand
ACTTTCCGTCTATGGTCATCCGATAGATTAGCAAGCCATTTTTCGCCTTCCGCCTTGATACAGTTCTTTTGCTTTTTCAGGTCGACTTCACCGGCATAGACAGTTGTGAAGCTGCACAGGCAGTGAGGATGCGCAGGAAGCGGAGGTAGTTTGGCTTTCGGATAGATACCGGCGCCAAGGTTGTACATATTGGCCTTGCTGTACATATCACAAACATCAAAAACAGGGTGGCGGCTGGATAATTTCCATTTCACGGCCACCACGTCATCATCCTGCATGATATCAGCTAAAAAACCATCGGCCCATGCTCTTGCCATCTCTGTCCGGGCAATGCGGTCCGCGATATAACGGCTTTTCTCTTGCATGGCCACCCAACACGCTTTATTCAGAGCTTCTTCTGTCCCTGTTTGCGCTGTTTCTATAAGCTGCTTATACGCCGCCTTAAGCGCCTTTGTAGGCGCTCCGTTCTGGGATAGTCTTTCTATATTTCTCAAAGCCTTGCGGCTCTCAGCAACGATTCTAGGGGCGCCGTAGGCGTTTCTCACGGTCTGCAGGTACTTTGGCAGTGCCTGCTGCATAGTGACAGCCTTCCCGCTATTATAGCCATCATACAATTCTCTTGCCATCGATGTCCATGTAGCGTTGCGCCGCATCTGTGAGCGAATGGTACTGATGATGCTTTCTCTCATTTTGACGCCGGCGCCATGGATTTTCTCCGATAGTGTCATCCCACTATCGTCCCATGATTTTGACAGGGCTTTCCGACATGCCTTCATCTGGGGGTCTATAAGAATCGCCGGCACAATCCCATATCCATAAGCAGCAGCCTCAACCATGGCCTCCTGTAAGCCCGATAGCTGGAAGAGTGCTGGGTGGTCTTTCCGCAGTTGGGCCAATGCCGCCTCTACTTTGCAGCCCCGATCTAACAGGGTATAAAGTTCCTCGGCGGCTTCTTTAGCTTCTTCTTGGTATTCACTCTCTAGGCGTCTGATTATACGGAGCAGCGCCTTCTGATCCCTCTTCACCATTGTTCATGCCCTCATGGATAATGTCCAATTTCTCCTCTGCCTGCTGCTGCCTATAGCTTTCTACCAGCTTGTCGAAGCTATCTGCAGTCAGCTCCGGCAAGTAAGCCGTTAGTACCCGCTTGAACACTTCAACATTGAAATCATCACCGAAAGAAAGCCCTTTTGCGGTTTCCGCATTCAGCAGTTCTTGCTCCACTTCGCTGATTTTGAAATCGTTTGGATAATTGACCGTGTATTCCAGTGCCACACCGGTCCATCGTTCAAATAGCTTTGCGAGCTTCATTTCGGCAGCCTCTACCTGATCAGCAAAATCAGAAAGAATCTGGTTCGTAGCTTCATAGTCCCACGCCTTCGCCATCCCGCTTTGCAGCTTCGAGGATCCGGTGACATTGACCACTACAGCCATTCTATATATTTCCTGCTGCAATAGTGCGACCTGGTTGGCAAGGATAGTAGCAGGACCGTCCGGCGGTGCGATTAAACTTGGTTCATGGCTGGATTCCGGCGGATAGGCCAGCGCGTTATCCGTTCCGATGTCGATATTCTCTGGTTCAGCAGACGGGAAGGTCAGGATAGAAAATGTCTGATTTACTAAAATATCAGATAGCCAGCTTGTCATGTTGTAGATTGCTACATTCGTTTTCAGGATAGACAAGAATTCAGAAGGAGGAAAGGGATTGTGCGTCTTGTGCGCTTTTGCGGCGAGCGGGATAACAGGCACACATCCAAGATTCCACGTGCCGCTCTTCCTGCCCTTTGAGCTGATGTATTCCCATCCGTCTGCGGTCATCGTTCGCTTTGCAAAGACATGTTCATTGCCTGCTTCCGGCTCGAGAAATACAAATTTCAAGATACGGCCAAAGGGATCCAAAGTAACTTCTTCAACTGCGTTGATATCTACCACGTACGCATAAGGGAGATTTCGGCGATTTTCTTCCAAGTCAGATACACGCATGTCTTCGTCGAGGCCTTCTGCACGGTCCATGACGATATAAGAAATCCCATTTAGCTTTGCCGAAACGGCGGCCTTCTTCATGAGTGCTTGGATCTGTGTCCCGAGAAAATCTGTATCTTTAGAAAACGCTTCCCAGATGCTGGCTCCTGGTCCTTTCCAGTCTCTCTGCGCCAATGTTTTGAAAATGGGTGACACATGCGCATTAACACATGGTGCCAGGTAGTTCAGGTAATAAGACAGATGGCGGCGCATAGCATATTTCTCATCGCTTTCTCTTGGATGCTTGGTCAGATATTCACCGTCGATAAACCCGCCAATTCCGAAATATCCATCTTCCAGCATTCTGTATAATGAATGGTTATCGTTTCGCATTTTTGCTCCTTTAGTACTTCACGCGGCCGGTTCTAACCTTGGTGAATGCCGGCATCAGATCCTCGCATCCGTACCGCACGGCATCAATAGCGTGGTTGTCCTTGTCTGGATAGGCAGAAATGAATTCTCCATCCTTTGTGCGGGCGTATTCGTAATTCACGAATTCTTTATAGGTGTTCGGGCAGCGTGCTTTATCTATAACGATGGCCTCCAGACTCTGCAGCCATTTGATCCCATAGCCCACGCTATCGGGATATTTCTTAGCACCGTATACGTGCAAGCCCGCATCTTGCATTTCCCTGATGCTCTTAGGCTCTGCGGAATCGGCGCGGATGACAGCCTTGCTGATCATTTTGCTTTGTATCAACCTAACTGCTGCAGGGTTCGTCAGGTGCGTCTGGTATATCTCATCAAAGATGTATAGCCGTTCGTGCTTAGCGTCGTAATGCATACACTCAAAGGCCAGCGGATCCAGCGCAAAACCAAAATCTAGCCCGTAGCGCCTGCGATCGAACTGTTGTAAATCATCCTTCGTGAACGCCTGCTGTACCACATTTTCAAAGACTGTGCCGCCTGTCCCTGTCACTTCGCCCAGATATTCATGACGATACGCCATTTCATTTCTTGCCTTTAGTTTTTCCGCATCCTCAAAGAATTGCGGGCCCAACCAGTCATACGGGACTGATCTGTAATCGGAATGATGGAAAAATCTGTCGGCCTCAGCATTCAGCATCTCTTCATTCACCCAGTTGTCACGGCTCTTTGGCGGGTTATAGGACGAGAAGCACCAGAAGCGTGGCCCGCCACGAAGTAATGACTGATTCACGCTTCTGATTTCTTCCATTCCGGAGAACTGGTCCATTTCTTCATACCACACAATCCCTACATACCCGTGCGGCGTTTTCAAAGATTTGATCTTCCCTTTATCATCGACCCCCAGAAAGATGATTTTCTGCCCGGTGCTTTCATTCACCATTTCTGGCGGTGAGATCTTCTTTTTCCAATATGGATTTAGGCCTAATGTATCTATGGCCCATTCCATCTGCTGGTATACGGAGTTTCTGATGGTGTTCCCAACCTTGCGCAAGATGACCGCATTGCATTCCCGATGAGAATGAAGCAAGAGCATGATCTCAATAGACACGTACGATGACTTCGTGCTTCCTCGGCCTCCGCCCAGGACATAATAGGTATGCCCATGACGCTTCACATCGCTATGCACTGCCCAGAATGGTTTAGCTATCACATGACTAAGATTGATCCGTGTCATCGATAATCGTTACCCCTCCACCATTTCCATCCACATTATCCTCAAATTTATCCAAGCCATAGCGTTTTGCCAGCTGCACCGCCGCTTTGATACGATCATTGGCCCCGATTTGCTTTTCCATGATTTTCGCTTCACTGCAGCCGCCGCCAGTTCCTTCCACGACAACGACTTCCTCTTTGATTTCGCCGCGCATGGAAGACGTCAGGAACTCCATCACTTCTTTCGCATTGGCAATGCGGTTCTCCTCTATTTCCTTGAGACGTTTCTCCAAAAACGCTTTCACATAAGGCAGATCTAAGGTTTTGGATGCAATAAATCGGGCGTTCTTCTTTGAATACCCGGATTTAATGGCCGCCTCTGTCTGGTTACCTGTCTCTATGAAATAATCTACCAGTCGTTTTTGCTTCTCCGTTAGTTTCACTTCAGCCATTACATCCTTCACCACCTCTGTTTCTGCCAATAAAAAAGCAGCGGTAAAGCCGCTACTTCATCCTGTACTCAATCCATTCCCGATATAGCTTGCAGATCGCCCACAGCCACCACGGAGTTCTGTTACCTTTTGTTAACCGCAGTACCTGTAGCCGGGGGGCTGGCCTGCACTCTCAATATGGTTTGTAATACGAAAAAGCACGATCCTATCGACATCAGCTCGTGCTCTTGTGTGAAACCCTGAATGATTAGAAGGTGGCAACCCGTGTGTGGTTCTCTTGCCTCAATTTCACACTATCATTTTACCACACCATTTACTCTATTTTACTATACTCTTTCATCTATTCGGTTTCCATCATTCTCTTCGCCCGCTCCGGATCTCTTTTGACTATCTGAGAAAACTTCCTGATGATTTCCCACTCATCATCGAAGGCCCTGAGCTGTCTCTGTTTTCGTACTCCCTTTGCAGATATACTGCCCGCCGGTCTGCCGGCGCCTTCTCTCTTACCGCCCCTCATGTTTCTTCACCAACCATCCACATAAATTCACCGCCACTAGGATAACCATAGTAACCAGCAATAAGCAGTCAATGGCATGCAAATTATGGAAATCCACCGTTTTCAGCGCCGCCAGGTTGCATGCCAGCAGAATGATAAGCATCCATCGCTCCATAGTTTTTCTTGAATGTGATATAATGAGAACGGTCGAGGGCTTTCGCCCTCTTCCGTCCGGTCATCGTTATTTCTTCAGTGCTTTAATCCCTGCCAGGATTCCGATTACATTGAGGATAATGGCGGTGACCTTTTCTATTACATCTAGCCAATCATTACTCACATTCTTAAATCTCCTTTCTTTTTGAACTGTCTATATTATAGCGCGTTTTTGTTTATTCGTCAATACGTTTTATCTAAATATGTCATAAAATCTAAATAGCAGGCTGTCAACTACAGCCTGCTATTTTCGTGCTCATCTGAAATAGGACTCCCTGAAAAACGGCTCCAGATCTGCCAGTGCTTCCCCATGGATTTTGTAGATATTCGACTCAGCGAAATGCATCTTTTCCGCGATATCTCCCCACCGCTCGCACTGGATGTACCGTCTTCTGAGAACTGCCCGCCGGACGCCATCTTCTTCCTTGCTTATGAGCTCCTCACCCTTTGTTCTTAACTCAACAAGCGCCAGATAAGCCTTGTTTACCTTCTCATAATAGGCTTCCAGTTTCTCCACGGTTTCTCCGAGATCGGCGCAATGACTGTTCTGCACTTTTTCACCCATCTTGACGCCTTGGAGGTTATGTGTCTCAAACTCCAACCGTCGGAGCTCTTCCTGCAGAGAGAGATAATCAGCCTGCTGCTTTCGGATGGAATTCAGAAATCCCTTCAGCTTCTCCATGCCTCCCCTCACTATTTCCTCCTTTATGACTGATAATGCCTCCGCCGACAGCCTATGCTGCAGTACTTCTGCTTTGCGGTGTTCGGCTGAAACAAGTGACCACACACAGCGCAAAGCCTTGGCTCGTATGTTTTCCGGCAAAGTGCCTGCCTTTTTTCATATTTTCGCTGAAGCGCGCGTTTCTGTTTCTCTGCCATGTCACTTGCCTCGTAGTACTTCAAGAGGATGACCGCGCCCGGATAGCCGTCTGCCTCCCACCCGCGGTCAGAAAGCTGCCGCGCCTTCGTCCAGAAGGCAGCGCTTGCCATCCACTCCAGATCGAAATGCTCCCGCTCGCTGGGCATGATCCCGATATGGCCCCGAGCGTCGCTCTCGATCACCATAAAAAGGTAACCTTTTGTAAGCATGCCCGGCCTCAGGGTATCCTTCGCCAGCAAGAGCTCGGTCACTCTGGCTCCCTTGCGGAAATAGAGGATCATACTTTGGTCGCCTCCTTTCTTTCTGACGGTAGTGCGCCGCTGGGATGCTTAAACCGCACGCCGGCCTCCTCGAATAAACACTGCCTCAGCTCCGCCGGCGTTACAAACCCTTTTTCTACTGTGTCGTAAAGTTCGAGACACATCTCTGCAAACCGCTCTTCCCGTCCGTCTTTCTTCATGAGCTCGCCGAAGTGGTCGTGGATGACCATGACGGGGATCGCGATCAGTTCTTCAAATAGCCTTGATACCGCTTCATTTTTTGCATGTGTCGCTAATTTCGCTGCTTCCTGTTGGACTGCCTGCGCGCACAAGTCTTTTAGATACTCCGGCTTGACCGTGAGTGTAGCGTTTTTATTCTTTTGCCGCTCGATCTTCCTGCGCACTTGTCTGCTGAGCAGGGATCCGGTTGTGTCAATCATGCTTAGTTCCTCCTTGTTAATAATATCCGTTTGCATTATCCGTTTGAATGGACGTACACATACAGCCCCGCGGAACGGGTTGTGTCTGCATAAACTTTTTTGCACTGCGTCAGAACTACTTGCTTATCGTCCTCATAGGCGATGCCGTTCAGTCCGTCGAGTACGACCTTCAAGATGTTGTCAATGTCAGGCTTCCCCGGCGGAAGTTTCCCCGCCAGCGCCTCTGCCTTCTTTGCCCGCGTCCATGACTTCGGGATCGGAAAGACTGCCTCGATTACGACCATCACAGCCCCATCAAAGCAGGGACCTTGCTGTGCTTCATAAGCCTCCGCGATCTGCCGTTCATACGACTTCGTTTTGCCCGGCGTGTAGACAGTCCCACTTCGCGAAGAGAACCGCGGTCTTGCTTTGCCCTGTACCTTCCCCGGCACGAAGAAATAGACCATACTCATTTCTTCCCCCTGAGCATCCGCTCGACAGTAAGGAAAATCGCGGCAGACGATACCAGTGACCCCGTCAATACCCCGACAAAGAACCATTCTACACCATTCATGAGATTTTCCCTTCTTTCTTTAGTCTTTCCGTTTTCCGCGCTGCCATAGCATCCACCTCTGTCTTTAAGACCATCAGGTCGCGCACCACTCCCCGCTGGTCGTCCTGCAGGTCAGCGATAGCCAGCCAAAGATCCCCGATCTTCTCAAAGAGGAAAGCAATCGTCGCCAGCAGCACCATCCCGACGATGCAGACGAAGAGCAGAATTTCCCATTCATCCATTGTCTGCCTCCGCGTTGTTCAGGCTTACCATGCCCTGGATCTCACTCATGCGGATGACGTAATGCGGGCATTCGTTCATGAAGAGCCATTTATCCATTTTCTCATACATCGTCTCAAGCATCTGCCTCAAGTCTTCCTTTGAATAATCAAATACAGTCAACTTTACAGCTTTCACTCGATCCGTACCGGACAAGTCCGCGTAGATATGCAGATGTCCATCCAGAGCCTTGTCGATATAGATTTCTTTCGGGGCCGTGACAATAGCCCCGGATTCTGTCTGAATAATAATCATGATTCCTCCACTGTATAACCGTGAAACTCCATCCAATACTGATTCACTTCTCGCATTTTCATCAAAGCCTCTGCCTCGCTCTTACACAGGAAGTCTTTGTTCGTCCATTTATCATCCTTCTCGATGTAGCGATGCATTTGCAGCAATACTTTTTTCTTTGGCGTCCGCCCCGTCCGGTCCGTATAGCTCCGGATCGTCAGCTCGATGCGGTCAGCGCCCTTTACAAGAATGCTTCGCATGACTTACCTCCTTCCTAAAATACAGATCTGTATTTTTTCTGACTTTTTCTGACTGCTTACAAAATCAGCTGGTTTGCTATCATAAAAAGATATGTCTAAATCCCGAAAACTCTTTTTACGGTGAGTGAAGGGGTGGAAGGGGTGGGTGTGTATGTTAAGGAACACCCACCCTTACACCCCCATTCACCGCGTGAGATTAAATCCGCAAATTATATATATTTCCTATATAGAGTTTGCGGATTTATTGCGGTTTTAATTCCGCTCATCGAGCCGCCGAATGCGTCCATTCCGACCGCGCGTTACTTCGTATACCTGCACAGGTGTATTTGCCTGCTTGAGATAATTGCGAATAGTTGATTCCGCCACTTGCATCTCATCCGCCAGATTGTTCTGATTCACCACATCCCCGTTCGCTAAATGATGCTCCAGCGTCCGGATGAATTCTTCGTAGCGATCATTTTTGTTCTGCGTCTGCGTGATGTTTCCCTTGACACGGTTCCCTTCGATGCTGCCCTCGGTACGCTTCGGATCGATATCAGGAGCGAGCGTGTGGAGCGGATACTGGAAGAGGATGGCTTTCGGCGGCGGTGTTTTGAACTCGCGAAGGATGCAGGTACAGCAGTAAGCGACATCGCACCCATACTGATCCTTTTCCTCCTCTTTCAGCTCGATCGCCGTCAGGTCGATGATGGCGTCTGCGTCGCGGGAGAAGACGCCCGAGCCGCTGCCGCGGTCGGTCGCCCGCTTGGCGCCCTGCGCGCCCTTGGAGTGATGGTGGCAGTAGATGACAGAGCATCCCAGCTCGCGGCAGATGTAGTCGAACTGATTGCCGAAGTACGCCATATCGCTGGCGGCATTTTCGTCACCCGTGATGACCTTGTAAATAGGATCGACGATGATCGCCTCAAGATGCATGTCCTTACACCGCCGGACGATGATCTTTGCCAGCTTATCCATCGGGAGCGCCTTGCCCCTGAGATCCCACACGATGAGATTGCTGGAGCTTGGATGCATCGGCATGCCCTTTGCCCGATAGATGTGCTCCAGTCGGTCGATGAAAGACTTCTCGTCGATTTCCAGATTGATATAGAGGACTTTCCCCTGCCGGCATTTCCATCCCAGAAACTCACCGCCGGACGCAATGGCAAGCGCCAGCTGCATCAGCCAGAAAGACTTCCCTGCTTTCGAGGGGCCGGTCAGTATAGCCTTGTGCCCCAGTCGGAGGATGCCATCGATCAGGACCGGATTCAGAGGCGGCGGGTCATCGATGACCGTATTGAGCGGGAGGAAAGGCGGCAGATCATCCTGCTGCTCCTCCGTCCATGCGAGCCATGCCAGATAGTCCTTCTGCCCCTGATTGGCGCCGATCAGGAACTGCTTCTTGCCGTTCCGCGTGACGCCCGGCATGCGGGACAGGCGGGACGGGTTCTTGTTCTGCTCGTCGACTTTGAAGCCGTTTTTGTTGCAGATGTCGTAAATATGAGCGACGCGCTCATAGTATTCCTTCTGTGTCGCGGCATCGACATGGACGATGGCATGCACCGACTTCCCGCCGGAGTAGACGATGGCAGCGCATGGCAGCTGCATCTGGCGGATGAGTGCCAGCTGCTGGCCGAGAGGCAGCGTGTCCGATTCCACCAGCGCATAGCGGAAATCGGTGACATTCGCATTCTTAGCCCCTTCTCCGTCCAGCGGATTGATACGGATCCACGCCCCTGCCGCCTCATTCTGCAGGCTGCCGACAGCGCTGGATATCTGCCGAGAATGCTTCAGCGCCTCGACGATCTCTCCGCACGTTCGCTTACACTGGCCATTATCGACAGGCTTCCATTTCCCGTCCTTAGCCAGGAAGGAATTCACTGCAAGTCCGACATACTCCTCCGGCTTGAAGAGCGCCTGCAGATAGGAGATGAGATCCCCTTTCGGGTCCCATTCCTCATCACTCGGCTCATGAAAATCTTCCGGCTCGATCGTCGATGGATCGATCAGGAAATCGGAATCCGTGAAGGTGAACCCCGTCACGGTGCGAACCGGCCCTTCATGACGTCCGGATGGCTTCCACCCGCCTTCCTTCGCCCACTGGGTGATGACGGCGCCGGTGACTGGCTGCTCGCGGTCTTCATGGAAAGACTGCCACTTCTTGACGCATTCCCCTTCATGGAACTTTCCGCCCCTGCGGCTCCACGTTTCCCAGACAGACAGGGGATAGCCCTCCTTCTGGAGAGCCATGCCCACTTGGATCCATCGTTCATAGCTGTAGTCTGGGTCGATGAAGGCCAAGAGCGGCACTAGATCGAATTTACTCATAGCCGTTTACCGTTCGGGCTTGTAGTACTTCTTGACGACATTGCGCGTGGTCTGCTTGCCGTTCCACTCGGACGTTTCATGATCGACCTCGAAGTCTCCTTCCTGCCCTACGGCGGTCGTCCAGAGCGGGTCATCTGCTCCGCCGATGCCCTTCGGTTTGATCGCATCATGAAGACCGATGGCATCGAAGAAGTGGGCAAATTTCCATCCCTGGTTGCTCTTGTAGACCAAGTAATCTGTAAGGCGCGTCTTTGTTCCGTCTTCGTGATGGATATCCATCAGGATGACCTTCATCTGAGTGTTATCCTTCTTCGTGAAGCCGGTCTGGCAGTCATAGACCACGAAGTGGTAACGGCCTTTCGGGATGAGGTCGAAGAGACCTTTCTTATCCTTGAAATCATCGTCCGAGAAGGTAAACCCGGTAACCACTGTTGCCTTTTCCTTCTCGGTATCCGGTGTAGCATTTCCAAACTGTCCAAAATTCGGCATAGTATTTTCCTCCTAAAATGTAAAATTCGTAACTTAATCCTGATCCGTAGATGCGGGCAAATCATCGATAGCACGATCGATTACCACACGATCAAAGAGAAGGCGGCGTCCGATACGTTTCACCGCTCCGATCTTCTTAGCCCACGGGATCCCCAGTGTTTTTCCCAGCCCTACGTATTCTTCGAATTCTTTGAGAGACAAGAGACGTTTATTGTTGAAGTTATCCATTTTTATTCCCTTTCTGCCTATACAGGCCTTGAAAACTTATACTTATGCTCGCAGCGCCTCATATGTGGAAATTGAGAAAAATCTTGCGAAGTCATGATTACAAACAGAACTCGTGGTTATAGACTAAAACGGAGTACGGATGTTATTCAGCACATAGTATTTGAATCCCGCCCATGTATCGGGCTTGATGAGTGCTTCTACATAGTCCGCAGGGATCTTCGTCAGATTCTCGGCTTTCGCTGCGGGCTCGTTAGGATCTACTTCGCGGATCGCTTTCAGCAGCTCCCCTTCCGTGATCGGCGAAGGATCTGCTTCCGATACACCGAGCGCCATCAGATGCGCGAGCTCGTCATACACATTCGTGGGCGGGGCTGGCTTCGTTTCTGCGGGCTTCGCGGCCGCTTTAGGGGTGATTCCCTTCTGCGCCTTCTTCTTCGCCTGATACGCCTTTTCCATGGTGGTTTTCGGCGGCGTGACAGTACGGGCGGGGATGATAGACTGGATTTCCTTAAAGTCAAAGTCCAGAATATCTGCGAGCCCGAAGCGGTTTTTTGCGTCCGCGAACGGTGTGTGCGTCGCGCGCATTCTCCGCTGGCCGCCTGCCGCCTTTCCTTTGCCGTCCGCGCCCTGCCGGATGATGACTTTGTAGTCTGCAAAGAGCAAGAGATCCGCCCACTCTTTGAGAAGAGCCCCCAGTGAATTGTTCTTGCTCCCGGGGAGCTTCATCTCCCAGTGGTCATAGCTTCCGGTATCATCCGGGCGGGTGACCGTCCGCTGCATCGCGTGTGCCAGGAATACGACATTGAAGCCCATATTCACTAGCACCTCCGCATTGACCAAGAGCTTTGAGAATTCTTCAGCGAGGATCACATAGCCCTTGCCGTAGCCGAATTCTTCGATACTCTTCTTGTTGCCGTTCGCCTTGCAGATGTAGGCGCTCGCCAGTTTTGCCGCCATATCCGCCGTATCGATGACGATCGTCGAATAGGGAAGCGACGGGTCGCGCTGGATCTGGTCCAGCGTGCCCATGAGAGTGGGCCAGTCTTGGATAGAGTCGATGCGATCGACATCCATCCGGCGGCTGCCGCGGTCTAGGTCGAGGAAAAGCGGCGCGGGAAAATGACTGGCGAAAGTCGTCTTCCCGATGCCTTCCACGCCGTATACTACGACCTTGACGGCACTCTGCTGGATACCCTTGTTGATGGTAAGCATATATACCTCCTATGATGTATTTCTAAAAGTGAATCGCCGGATGGCTATCACTTAATAGACAGATTCTGTTTTTCTTCCAAAGAAGCGCCGGGGACGGCCTTCCCTGCTTTCAAAAGCTCTTTGATAGCCAGCTTGTCCGGCTTGGCCGTGATGACCTGCTTCATGAAGCACATGGGGATCATATTCTCGTCCGGGATGGATACCGTCACGGACTTTCTCCAGCGGATCTGTGCACTAGGCACATCCGCCTTCTTGCCCGCTTCCAGATGCATGGCCAGATAGGCTTTAAGGCTCTCCAGCTTCTTCTGTGCTGACACGGCTCTCGCCGTCAGCTTGTCTACTTCTTCTTTGTACTGCTCGATATCCGACTGGAGATTCTTGATATACCGGCAAATGTTATCCACCTTGGACCATTTCTCCATCTCGAGATCATCCAGTGCTTTTGTGTCCAGTACTTCCCCGGTGCTGCCGTCTACGGCAGTGCCTTCCGGGGTGACAAAGATATTTGCCAGTCTTTCGTCGATTTCATACAATGTCGCCATTTCTCCTCCTATTTTTATGATATGAATCCACTACATTGATAACTTCCCAATAAACATCACTCGGCATTTTTGTAGGTGACATCTGCGCCGGAAGGTCCAGCAGATCCTCCGCCACATCCACCAGCTCTGCGAGCGTATCCAACTCTGCCTCTGAGCAGCCCTCAAGGAACGGCCAGTCTCTCTCGCAAAGCTCGATCATCATGTCCCATTCGAGAGAAGACGTCAGATCGATCATCTGCTGCTTGTCCCCCATCTGCTGCTCGATGGTGCTAAACATCATCTGCAGATGCTTCGCTAGCGCCGCTGCGTCTCTCAGAGGGTGCCGCCTCATCCTGTAGCCGATTTTTTCGTGGATCATGCGGCATCGCTCACAGCAGGTGCCCGGTCTCTTGCTATCGCGCGAATTGTAGTAAGTCTTACCGCAGATCCGGCACTGATGCGGATACATCCGCTTCGGTTTCGTGTTCAATCGGCTCGCCTCCCAACCAGTCATCCCATGCGTCATCCGCGTGCTCCATCTCGTATTCTTCCCGTTCAAGGCGGCGGCGGGCGGCTTCTTCATCGAAGAAGCCAATACCGCACACCATGTGATTTTCAAGCTCTGCCATGATTTCTCCTATTTCTGGTATAATAGAGGCAGGAATGCCTCGAAACCTTCCTGCCCGAGCCTTAGCAGTAGCCGCTGCCAAGGCTCTTTTTCTTTACTCTTTCACCTGCAGCTCGATGACCTGCATCTCGCCATTACCGTCTTTCAGATCCTCGGTGTTCGCGAAGATCCCTGTGACGACCAGATGCGGGACAGGTTCTTCTTCATTGATGGCGCTCTTGTACCCGAAGAAATAATCGTCGCCATCCTCATTGAATACGTGAACAGGCTGATCCTCCATGAGGAGCTCGAGCGCCTGTTCCAGCGTGACTTCGTCTTTCATTTAGTCGCTCCCTCCATCCACGAACGGTCGGTATTTCGACCGTTTTCTAGCCTTCTTTTCTTCGGCGGCGTTCTGTTTCTTCCACATCAACGCCATGTGCTTATGCTCTCGGCAGCAGTACATGGCCGCCCTCGACTGCGTGCCGAATGCTTTGCCGCACCACTTGCAGCATCTCTCAAAGTAGCCACCGCCGAAGCCTCTGCCCGCCGGAGCTTTCGAAGCCCTTGCAGCCTTCGGCTTATTCTGCTTCCAAAATGCCTTTTCGCATTTGGCGCTGCAGAACCGGAAGCGCTTGTCATTCTTGTTCATGACGCGGACCCAGTGTCCGCATTGCTCGCATTGAAACTCGCGGAGCGGAATGCCTTCTTCCGCTTCTTCTTTAGCGTGGTCCTTATCGCGGCGCCCTTCGTAGTAAGAGCGCCTCTCACACTCTGCGGAGCAAAAGCGTTTCCGCGGGGCGGCATCCGCGGAGAGCAGCTTTCCACAATATTCACAGTGCCTCACTGTATCACGGCACATCCGGCTGCGATAAATGCCCAGCCGATAGCGACGCCTGCGGTGGCTGCGACGTCTTTTACGATTTCCGTGAGAAAATCGCGACGCTCCGCATTCCCGCGATGCGTATTTGCTTTGACCGCCGCACGCTGCTCATCGGCGGCGCGCATGGCGAAGATCATATAGTTGTCTTTCATGCCTTTCTGTGTGTGCACCCTCATAGCATCATCCTCCATCGAAGCCTCAGGCAGTCTCATTCTTTCCTGCAGCTTCCTTTTGCAGCCGTTTGAGCTGGCTGCGGAAGTCAAATTCATTCCCACGGTCACCGCCTTTGATGACGCGGCAGGTATGCCGCTTCTCTTCGACGATCTTCCGCTTTTCCACTTTCGCCTCCGCCTTGAGGCGCGCCATTCCTCCTTTGAAATCAAAGGGGCGCGCCCCCAGCTGCTGCTCTTCCCACTTTTTCTTTGCGGCGGCCTGCGTGGCCTCCATTTCCGCCTTCATGGCGGTCTTGAGGTCTTCAAGCTCGAACTTGAAGGCCTTCTTCCCGTTGTGGTAAAACGGGAAGGCTCCTTTCGAAATGAGCCGCCGGATCTCACCGTACTTATAGCCGGTGAGCTTGGCGGCCTGCGAGATGTTTACCCACATGGCTATCGCATCCTCCCTGTTTCTTGAATACGGTTAAACCGTATTAGTTAGGTAAAAAAATAATGTTATTGTAACCAACACCATACACCTTTTCAATTTTCTTGATCTGCATTGCATCCGGGTATGTGCGTCCGCGTTCCCAGTTAGAAATTACGTTAGCACTTACGCCGATAGCTTTGCCCGCTTCTTCCTGCGTCATCTTGACGTTTACTCTAGCAGCCTCGAGTGTCAGCAGAATTTGTGAATTCATATCATCGTCCTCCTTTCTCAAACCTGACCCTATTATAATACGGTTTATCCGTACTGTTAACGGCTAAACCGTATTATATACGTTTCGTCATTGCCTTTTTACGGTATTAACCGTATAATGATGTTAGGATCAATATTTTAAGGAAAGGAATGGACTATATGAGTACACTAGGCAATAAAGAAATAATGGCACAAAACATTCGCTACTATCTAAAGAAATACGGTAAAACGCAAAAAGAAATATGTAAGGACCTTGGGTTTAAGGAGATGACCTTCTCGGACTGGGTCAACGCCAAAACATACCCGCGGATTGACAAGATCGAAAAGATTGCCAACTACTTCCACGTTCAGAAAGCGGACTTAGTAGAAGAAAAGCGCAAACCTCTCAAAAACATTGTCCCCATAGAAAGATGCATGGTCCCCATTATCGGGCAGATCGCCGCCGGAAAGCCAATACTCGCGGATGAGCATATAGAAGCCTTTCTGCCCTGTGATACTGGCGTACACGCAGACTTCGGGCTTGTGGTAAGCGGAGATAGCATGATCGGTGCCGACATCCATGACGGTGACGTGGTATTCATCCGCAGCCAGCCCATCGTGGATGACGGCCAGATCGCCGCCGTCCGTATTGACGACGACGCCACCCTGAAGCGCTTCTACAAAAATCCAGACGGCTGCACCCTCGTGTCCATGAATCCGCAATATCCGCCGATGATCTTTAACTCTGACAACTGCGACTCCATCCAGATCATCGGGCTGGCGGTGGCGAAGTATTCAGTGATTAAGCAGTGAAATTTGACGTTTTGCATTTTGGAGGGTTTTGCTATAGTTGATTGCCTTACTATTGCCAAATGTTATAATGGAGAGGTAGGAGTGCTGGTATCTCTACGGGGACCAGTACGGCGCCTTCTCCCTGTGGGAAGGCGTTTTTTGTTGGTATAGAAAGGAGAAATTTCTCATGAAGCCAAAACTAGCCTATGAGGAGCAGATTGAGCATCTCTCAACAAAAGGAATTTGCTTTAATAAGATGTCTAAAGCTGATGCTCTTCGGTATCTTCGGTGTAATAGCTATTTGTTTAAGCTAAGTTCTTACCGTAAAAATTATTCCAAAGATATAACAGGCAAAAGGTACATTCATCTTGATTTTTCTACGCTGGTAGATTTGGCCGTGATAGATATGTATTTGAGAGCATTGGTGTTAAAAATGGCTTTAAACGTTGAACACTACTCCAAAGTCAAACTGTTACGCCGAATCACAGAAGATCCTGCCGAAGATGGTTATTCCATCGTGACTGATTACTTAAACTCTCTTCCGTCTAGTCACCGGGATTATATCAATAAAGAATTATCACGAAATGCCAATAGTCCATACTGTAACCAGGCGTATGATAAATACAAAGGCGCGTTTCCTGTATGGGTATTTATAGAGATAATTTCTTTTGGTAGCTTCATCTCGTTCTATCGATATTGTGCCAATCGTTTACTGGCAAGAGATACGGAGAGGTATAACATGGAGCGATTGCAACAGCCTCCGGGTATTTTCTCATCGAAAAACGAGAAGGCCAGAATGCTATGGAAGATAGTAAAAGATGATAAAATGCTAAAAAGCAACTTTTTCCTACTTTTAACAATAAAACGATTGCGCAATGCTTCGGCACATAACAATTGCATCATTAATGATTTGCGTGATAAAGACCCAAATATATATCAATATGCGGACACTCGCATGATAAAAGAACTCAGAGCGACAGGACTGACTACTCTGACAATAAAGAACAAACTGTCAAATGAAAGAATCTGTGAGATCATCTCTTGCCTGTATGCACATAAACATATAGTATCCAGCCATGGAGTAAATGAGCACTTAGCCAGAGAGTTGCATGAGTTTTCTAACCGTTTATTCAAACATCATGACTATAGGGAAAACCTTGTATTAAAAAGCACTTTTGATGTCATCGTAAAAATCATTGACAAATGGTTCCCGATCGTGTAGTATGTATACACAAGAAAAAACGGTTCACCGTTTTAGGGGGATGACATCTTCGGATGCCGTCCCCTATTTTTATTGCCCGAAAATATATAACCTTGACGCTGCGCCTCTATTCTTGTATCATGTATGTACAAGCAAAACCGATGAGGTTTTATAGGGCGCGCGTCTTCGGACAAGCGCCTAAATTTTTGCCTAAAATACAGGCGCTCTGTCTATGCAGGGCGCCTTTTGCGTTTTCCCATTTTGCCAAGGTCGGCAAAATGGTTCAAATGCGAAAAGGAATATTCATTTTATGAATATTGCAAAATAGGGTATTTATTTTTTTTACAAGGAGGTTGCCATGACTCGGAATCTTACAAATTCAAAATTAGCCAAAATGGGTATGAAATTATCAGAGGTGCTAGATTAAAAGAGCTCTTTCGCGCGATAGATAATTTAAATGCTCCCGACATTGATGTCGGGAGCATCAGCAATCGCACTCCTCAAATATCATTGTTTGATTTTAAGGCATTTCTTAATTCGGAGAGCGCAATTTTTCCTATTTTCCCTACGGTTTCCTATTTCATCTAATTTAGTTTCAAAACCGACCGTTTTTGAAACTAAAGGCTCTCTGATTCATCTCTTAGTTTCAATTTCCCTACTTTTTGAAACTAAAGACATGTTGACAAGGTGGGAGAAAGGAGCTCACTATGCCGGGACGATATAAAGAAGGGACGGTTCACTGGGAAGAATCACGCCAGCGGTGGCGCGCCTTCGTCTCCGTGGATGGCCACCGCTATTCGAAGCGGTTTCTTAGCCGCGATGAGGCGCTGGCATGGACACAGAAGATGCGGCTCGCCGCGCATGACGGATCCTTCGTAGCACCCTCCGCCATATCTCTGGGCGAATGGCTCATCAAATGGCTGGGAACATACAAGAAGGCCACGGTAAAGCCTTTGACTTATGAGCGCTATCTATTCACCGCAAACAAAGCGCTGCCGCTCGCTGGGATCTCTCTGCAGAAGCTGACGCCCACCATGCTGCAGGAGCTTTACAACGCCCTGACGCCCGACTGTGCCAAGAAGCTCCATGTGCTGCTCCATGGTGCCATTCAGAAGGCATGGGAGCTGGGGATGGTCAGAAAAAACGTGGTCACCTTCGTAAAGCCGCCCCGCGTCATCAGACAGGAGAAAGGGATCTTTACCAGCGAGGAACTAAAGAAGATGATGGAGCTGGCAGAGTCAGATCCGAGGCTAAAGCCTTACGCACTCTTTCTTCTTGTGGCCATCAATACCGGCATGCGCCGCGGGGAGCTGCTCGGTCTTCGCTGGTGCGACGTCGACCTTGAAGAGCGCACTCTTTTCATCCGCCAGCAGGTACAGACGCTTTCAGGTGGTACGCTCATCATAGACACCCCGAAGACGGCCGCGGGCAAGAGAAAGATCTCTATCCCGACCAAGGTGTACCAGAAACTCAAAGAAGCGAAAGCAGCGCTCCCCGCTATAGACGAAGAAGAGCACGACCTCGTATTTCTAAACCGCGCCGGGACGCCTGTCCGCCCTGAAGCGATAGAAAAGATGTGGAAATACCTCATGTCCAAATCCGGCCTGCCCTACAGGAATTTCCACTGCCTACGGCATACACACGCTACGCTGCTGCTGGCGAACGGCATCCCCATCATCGAAGTCTCCCGCCGGCTGGGACATAGCAGCGTGACACAGACCCTCGACATGTACGGCCATGCGATTCCCTGCTATGATAAAACCATCGCCGAGAAGATCGACGCCATTTATAATTAACCAAACGAAAAGAGCACCCGTTTCGGGGTGCTCTTTTAACATAAGTCATGCGGCTTCTTTTTCTAACATGGCTACTACATCGCGGTTTTTCTTCATAATGTTGGAATCATTTTTCATTTCCCTGAGTGTCATCCACTTGTACTCTACACCATCAAGAACGAACTGCCTTTGCCTTAATGTTTCCGGCCAGCTTGTAATCTTTGCCATATAGAGATTGTGTTCGTATACCTTTCTTATACGATCACTTACGGAAAATTTTGTGTACACTTGAACATCTAGCCACTGAAGTTTCGTTTTAGCTGCCGGTACATGCAACGTTTCAGCAGTTCTCCTCGCAAGTACCTCGACTTCATTATTGTCTGGTGTCATGAAGTTAAGAAGCAGCCAGCACTCCCATCGCTCGTCCCAATAGACAAGGAACCTATTTGAATACTCGCAGAAGGTATCTTTCACGGCGATAAGCGAGAACTTGTGCTTGATCTGATCCATTGATTTAATCTCCTTCCACAAAATTTCATGATTGTACGGTTTTATAAATGCCTTTTGTATATCTATTATACTCCAAATCGTAGCTAGTACCCCTAGTAAAATCATCCCTTGCTGGAACGGTATGTCGCCAGTCCACGCACTGATCAGAAATGCTAATGCGGTAAGTGTATTAAATGAGGCTTGCGTCTTGGAATGGCCTATTTCATTTCCTCTTGATACTAGATGGTTTCTCAGATCATGGTCTTGTACATACATATACCGTGCCTTCTTAAAATAAAACAGGGGACGACCTTATAAGAAGGTATTTCCCCTGTTCAAACTTGCTGAAAGTCCCAACGGGGACCAACTGCGCCCAAATTGTGCGCCCACTCAATGTGCGCCCAAATGCGCTATTTTATTTTATCCGATATGATCGGAGAAATTCTGGTGCGCCTAGAGGGGTTCGAACTCTCGACACCTGGTTCCGGAGACCAGTGCTCTATCCACTGAGCTATAGACGCTTAACAAGCGTTATTATAGCATATGGAAAGAAAATAAGGAAGGGGAAAAGATGTCTCGCTTTTGCCCGACAGGAGGATACGAACCAGATCCCGCTCTCCTCCAGTGCCGGATCCTTCAAAACTATTTTTCTACAAATACTCTCGGGATGCGCTTCAGGTCGCACATGATTTCATGCGGGATAGTCTCAGCCGTAGCAG
>ULTM01033006.1_pt1 | contig 20737 bp, 15 predicted proteins | sample 1957641 | NCBI WGS metagenome assembly ULTM01 (sample SAMEA4835735, study PRJEB28245) | human gut metagenome | biome: gut microbiome; material: fecal sample | place: Denmark | collected 2008 | reverse complement strand
AGGACTGGCGGGTGCCTTCTGGCAAGACAAGTGTGCCTGTGCGGCTGTTTTTTCCCAATGACAAAGAAGTGCTGGAGCCCCCTGTGATTCTCTTCTTCCACGGCGGTGGCTGGGTCGTTGGGGACATCAATAGCTATACGAAGGTATGCGCTTCCATGGCGCAGATATTGGAATCGGTGGTCATTTCTGTGGATTATCGTCTGGCGCCGGAGCATAAGTTCCCGGCAGCGCCGGAGAATTGCTATCATGTGGCAAAAACATTGTTCTGTGATGGTTTTCCTTTTCCGGCGAAACCGGAGGAAATCACCCTTATGGGGGATTCTGCCGGCGGCAATCTGGCGGCAGTGGTATCTCAAATGGCAAGAGATCGGGGAGAATTTGAGGTAAAACAGCAGATTTTGCTGTATCCTGTCACATTCAATGACCATACGCCTGCATCGCCTTTCCCTTCTGTGGTGGAAAATGGCACGGATTATCTTTTGACCTCCAAACGGGTCTGCGACTATATGGAATTGTATGAGTCCTCTCCGGCAGATCGGCAAAATCCTTATTTTGCGCCCCTTTTGGCGGAGGACTTTACCAATCAGCCACGCACCCTTATTCTGACGGCGGAATTTGATCCCCTCAGAGATGAAGGGGAAGCCTATGGTGCGGAATTGCAGCGGGCGGGAAACGACGTGACAGTGGTGCGTATTGCCGATGGGCTCCATGGATATTTTTCACTGCCGCCCCGATTTGAAGCGGTGCAGGAAAGCTACCGCTGGATACAGCAATTCCTGAAAGGAGGAGAGCCTTTGTGAGTGATGCAAAGTGGAGCAGGCTGGAAAACGCTGCAAAGATATTTCCGTCCACCACAAGCAGAGAAGATACAAAGGTTTTCCGTTTCACCTGTGAACTGACGGAAATGGTGCAGGAAGCACCCTTACAGGTAGCCTTGGAAGAAACACTGGAATTTTTCCCTTTTTACCGCTATTCCCTGCGACGGGGGCTGTTCTGGTATTTTTATGAAGAAAGCAGAGAAAAGCCAGTGGTGCGGCAGGAACATCTGCCCCCATGCAGTAAGCTATATCATCCTGACCGCCACGGACTGCTCTTTTCCGTGACCTATTATCGGTGCCGCATCAATCTGGAGGTATACCATTCCCTGACAGATGGGACGGGAGCATTGGCGTTTCTGCGGATGCTGACCATCCACTACATCAAGCAGGTACATGGGGAAGGTGTCCTTTCTCATGAGGCACTCCGTAATGCGGTGCCTGTGCCGGAGCGCATGAGTGACAGTTTTGCACGGTATTACACAGGGAAGAAAAAATATGAGAAACAGAAAGTCAAACGGGCTTATCGTATTTCCGGCATCCGTCTGCCGGATCATCGGATTCGTGTCATTGAAGGGACAGCATCGGCATCCCAGATATTGCAAAAATCCCACGAATACGGCACCACAGCCAGCATATTTCTTTGCAGTGTTCTGCTCCGTGCCATTCATGCCCAGATGCCAAAACGGGCGGAGAAATATCCCGTAAATCTGTCGGTGCCTGTAAACCTTCGGAATTATTTCCCGTCGGAATCCGCCAGAAACTTTTTCTCTGTCATTACGGTGGGCTATGATTTCGGGAAGAATCCCGATGATTTCGCTTCTGTGATTTCTGCCGTCAAAGAAGGTTTTGCCAAAGAACTGACAGAGGAAAAAGTCAAGGGCAGGCTCAATGACCTCTGTGCTTTGGAGCATAACCTGTTGACTCGTATGGTGCCTTTGTTTTTGAAGGACATCAGTCTGAACATCGCCCATCGGATGGCGGCTAGGGAAATCACCATGGCTTTTTCCAATATTGGCCGTGTGGATATGCCGGAAGAAATGGCGCCTTATTTGCGGCAGTTCGGCGTATTTGTCAGCACCAAGCGGATGCAGGTGTGCCTGTGCTCCTATGGAGATCGGCTTACTATGGGATTTTCCGCGCCTTTTGTGGATACCTCCATACAGCGTCATTTTTTCAGACAGCTGACGGAAATGGGCATTGATGTGGAACTGACGGCAAATGTGCAGGAAGGAGGGAAAGTCCATGCGGATCTGTGACGCCTGTCATGTGCATGTGCGGGGAAATATGGATCGCTGTCCCCTCTGCGGCGCAAAACTGCGGGGAGAGAAAGAAGAAAATGTATTTCCCAGATTGCAGATGTATGACCATATGTATCGGAAGATCATGCGTATTTTCCTGTTTTTGTCCGTCATTGCCGTGATGGTTTGTCTGGCGGCAAATCGGGTCTTTGTACCGGATTTGTTCTGGTCTATGTTTGTGCTGGCTGGGGTGGTTTCCTTCTGGATCAGCCTGTATGCGGCGTGGAAAAAGAAACGGAATATCCCTAAAGGAATTTTATGGGAAATGACGGTTATTTCCATTCTTGCGGCGGCATGGGATATGGGAACGGGCTGGCATGGCTGGTCTGTGGACTTTATCCTGCCCATCCTTTGTACGGTGTCCATCGGTATGATGGTGGTCATGGCAAGGTTTTTGCATTTGCAGCTGCGGGAATATGTCATTTATATGCTCATGGAGATTGTATACGGTCTTGTGGTATGGATTTTACTGCTGACCCATGTGATTCAGTTCATTCTGCCGGCACTGGTTTGCGTGGTTTGCTGCGGCGCGGCATTGGCGGCACTGGTGATTTTTCGGTGGGAATTGTTCCGTGAGGAGATGCAGAAGCGACTGCATTTTTGATATACAGGGGATTTTGTCATGCCGAAAGGCAGGGCGACCAAAAAGAATAATAGATAATCAAGCGGAGTTTGCGCGATGTAAAAGGGTGGCGTCAAACTCCGTTTTTTCATTTTACGGGAAAAATTGTAAAATTTTTCTGTGAAAAAAAGAGAAATGATTTTTTGATAGAATAGCAGAGTATTTTTTCGGGAAGATTCCCAAATAGAAATAGAACAGAAAGGGAGGTCTGCACATGAAAGAACTCGTTGTAACAAAAGCAGCTGTCACAACCTATTTGCAGTTTTTGAAAATACAAGAAAAAAGCAAAGGGACACTGGAAAAATATCAAAGAGAATTGCTGGATCTGGCAAAGTATCTGGCAGGGAAAAAAGTCACCAGAGAAGATTTGGTGGTGTGGAAGGAGGAACTGGAGAAAAGATATAGCCCCGCAGGCGTCAATGGCAGATTGGTAGCCGCCAATGGATTTTTTTCCTTTTTTGGCAGGTATGATCTGCGGCTGAAATTATTGAAGATTCAAAAAGAGATCTTTATGAAAGAAGAAAAAGAATTGACTAGGGCGGAATACGGCAGACTGGTGCGCACGGCGGAAAGAAAGGGAAAAGAACGGCTTTCCCTGCTGATACAGACCATCTGCGCAACGGGTATCCGTGTTTCTGAACTGGAATTTATCACCGCTGAGGCTGTCAAACGTGGCAGAGCGGAGGTCAATTGTAAAGGAAAGCGACGAGTAATCTTTTTGCCAGCGCGTTTGCAGAAAAAGCTCAAAGCTTACGCAGCCAAGAAGGGCATTTCAGAAGGGGTTATATTTGCGGCAAAAAGCGGACGCCCCTTGCACCGTGGGAATATTTGGGCAGAAATGAAAAAACTCTGCAAAGATGCAGAGGTCAGTCCTGAGAAAGTGTTCCCTCACAATCTGCGACATTTGTTTGCCCGGATTTTTTACAGCTTGGATAAAGACATCGCAAAACTGGCAGATATGCTGGGACACAGCAATATTGAAACCACAAGGATCTATATTATGGAAAGCGGACGAATCCATCGACAGAAACTGGAACGAATGCGACTTGTGTTGTAACGGAATTCCCCTTCTGTCATAAAAATTAGATTATATCACGTGTAAAATCGAAAGTAATACATTTCCAATATAACACTTTTTACATATGATAGCAAGTCATGACATCAAAATAAAACCGAATCTGACGTTTTTATAAAAAAAGCGTATTTTCGGTTTTGTTTTGATGTTTTTTTTCATTTTTGGCAAAAAAAGAAAGGAGGGGGTGGCCGTTTTATCTGACAATTTTCGTTTTTCGGCCAAAAAAATATGACAGAAGGGGAATTTCGTTATAACGAGTGAGAAAAATGGAAGAAATCAAGTTTACGAAGGAAACAATCGAAGCATTTTTGCAGGAAAAAATGAAGTCCGGCAATAAACCGGAAACCATTGCGGAATATCGCCGGATTTTGCAGAAGTTTCAAAAAGAACTTTTGCCGGAGGAAGTGCTGCGGGAAAACACCTTGCAGCAATGGAAAAACACCATGCAGCAGGAAGGAAAACTGGCGGTGCGCACCATCAACCGCAGGCTGGCGGTGGTGAACCAGTATCTGCATTTTATGGGAGAAAGAAACTGGCAGGTATCCTGTATGCCGTTGAGCGATACGGCACAGACGGTTTTGCAGCGGGGAGAATATATCCGGCTGCTGCAAGCGGCAAAACAACAGAAAAAAGAGCAGCTTTATTTCATCATCAAATCTATCTGCACTTTGGGGCTGCATATTTGGGAATTGCCCCAAATGACAGTGGATTTTGTAAAGGCAGGCAGCGGCGTTTTCTGCGGCAATGAACAGGAAAGAAAGGTTGTCATACCACGGTCGTTCCAGCGGGAGTTGGTGGACTACTGCAAGCGCAACAATATGGAAAGTGGTGCTATCTTCCGTTCCCAAAGAGGTACGAATATCCATCGCATTACCATCAACGCAGCCATGAAGCAGCTGTGCCAGATGGCAGATGTGGCGCCGGAAAAGGTGAATCCCAGATGTCTTTTGCGGCTCTATGAACAGACGCAGAACCAGTTGCAGGACAACGTGTCCATGCTGCTGATGCAGTACTATGACAAGCTTTTGGAGGCAGAGAAAATGATGACAGGCTGGGAAACAAATGAAGATCCCATATCTGCGGAGGAAAAGTCTGCCGCTGGCCAGTGAGGTAAGATCAGGAACTGCTGATAAGTTTCGTTGGACAGTGTTGTCGGCGGCTCCTATCTGATAAAGGGTTTCCTTGATAAAAGGAAAGCCAGTACCAATGACAACAAATATGCAAGGAAGTCATGAAGCGACTCTGAAACAATCGGCAATACGAAAAAAAATTGTGGGGAAGGGGCGCTTGTTTTCATGGAGAGAGGAGGAGAGAAACGAGAAGAAAGATGTTTGGCAGACGATCTGCCAAGATGGAGCAGAGTTTGCAGAATCCTGTGCATAGACGCAGGGCGTGGGTGCAGAATCATTGCTGCACCATAAATGAAGGAGGAGTGAGAGAATGAGGAACAAAGTGAAGCGGACGCTGAGCTTCTTGTTGACATTCGTCATGCTGTGCAGCTTGCTGCCGGCAATGGCATTGGCCAAGGAGCCAGAGGGACGCTACGAAGAGGTAGCAGGGGTTGAAGCCCTTGTGGAAGATGCGGAAGTTCATGTATTTACCACAAAAGGTGCTGGTGATATTGAACTGACAGATGCTAATTCTGACACTTTTTTTGCACAAGGAACTGGTTATAGACAGTACACCGCTACTGCAAAGGAAGGCTGGGTATTTGATACCTGGAGGTTTGAACAGTTGTATAAAGGTGAAGACTTAGGAAACCGTTATGATTATGGATGGGGAAAGAGATATTCTTTTACCAATTCAGGTGATGATTGGTCTGATCCTTATGCAGAAGAAAATGCAACTATTTCTGTCAATCGGTTGTTAACAGCAGGGGAAACGGTAGGAAATCCGATTATTTACAATATCTATGCGGATTTCAACCCCACCATCACAGCAACCGCAGGTGCCAACGGCACTATTTCTGATGCTGGAAACCAGGTGGAAGTAACTTATGGTGACGATCAGGCATTTACAATCACAGCAAATGACGGATATGTTATTGAAACCATTACAGTAGATGGTAAAGAAATTGCGGAAGGCAAAAACGAAGAATCTTATACATATACCTTTGAAAATGTCATTGAGCCTCACACCATTGATGTAACATTCAAAGTGAAACCCGAACCCGGTAAATTCACTGTTACTTATGAGGTATTCGGTGAATTCCCTGTGGGTTATGAGATTCCTAATGCGGTAACAGTAAACGAAGGCGATATTCATACAGTGGCTGATGTGCCTCAAAATGTAACAACTGATGAAGGAACCTATACATTTGATGGCTGGTACAATGGCAAAGATAAAGCTGGCGCAACCATTGCTGTTACAAGTGATGTTACCCTGACTGGTGTTTGGACATTCGAAGGCAAAGACGATGTATGGAATACCGTATATGGTACGATCCGTGTGTACATGGATAAGGAAACAAAAGCGGATTTCGATGCATTAGAAGGAAATCTTGCCAAACAGGTACGTCTTTACAGCGAGAAATATCTTACAGATGGATATCGTTTGTGTGGATATGAACCCATTAATGATTTCTGGTACACCACCAATAGTAGAGGTGTAACTGCAAATGACATTTCCAAAATCGTATTGGCAAAAGATAAAGCTTTTGAACCCAGCAGTAAAATTGAAATTCCCATCAAAGAAAGCGGTGACTACACTGTAACAGTTACCGAAGGCACAGATAAGGTTGGCTGGATTTCTTATTCTTATCTGAGAATTGACATTACAAAAAATGAACCTGTGGAAGAAACCGTTCAATTGACATATGACATGAATGGCGGCACAGGCGAAAATGTCACTGTAAAAGTGCCTAAGGGTACAGTTGCTTTGGATGATGTGCAAAATCCTACCCATGATCCAGTAGGCGACAGAGCAGTCGTATTCAAAGGTTGGAGCACAACACAAACTAAAACCATTTATGAACCAGATGCAGTACCAACAGATCTCATCAAAACAACATTGGAGAATGTAACAGAACCTGTAATTGTCTATGCTGTATGGGTTTACGAAACTGCGCAAGTACCTGAAACATATCCCGTGCAGGTTGTTGTTTACCAGAATGGCAACACAGAAACACCTGTTGTAACAAAAACCATTGATTCTTATGAAAAAGGCGCTCCATTTAATGTTGATTTCCTGAATATCAATGATTACTACAACAGCGACTATGGTTTTGAAACAACTGGCTGGTTCAACGACGGCAAATGGAATGAATATAAAAACGGCCAGAATCCAGCACCTTTGCAGGGTGAAATCACCATCAATGGCTGGACAAATGTGATCTGCATGGTAACTGATAAGTACCCCGTACACGTTTTTGCCGTAACCGATGGTGACAAAGATAATGCGAAAGAAATTTATAGTGACAAAGCATTGAAAGGTACAGATCTGATTGCCTTTTTGGATAAGAACGTACCAGTTCCTGAAAAAGAAGGATATACCGTTGACAAATGGTACAATTGGGACTGGTATGGCAACAAATATGCGGAAGATACAAAAGTCAATGGCTGGACAAATGCATATGTTACATACACATCCAATGATACAGACAGAACTGTGGAAGTAACATTCACAGTAAATTCTGAGTATGGCTCTTTCACAGACTACGGCAAAGGCCCTGTTACATTCAAAGGTATTCTGGAAAATTCTACTGAACAGTATTCTGTACCCAAGGTAACAGCAAACGCTGGTTACAAATTTGTAGGCTGGAAAGGTCAGGGTGCAGATGTGATCGAATGGGATGCAAACGCAAGCACATTCGGTGTGCCCGGCCTGTGCTACTTTGCAGAAGGTTCTAATGTAGGCTATGCGTCTATCGCAGCTGTTTTCGAAAAAGAAGGCGGCGGTCATACAAATGATTACTATGTAACCGTTATCGTAGACGGCAAAGGGAAAGTCAAAGCGGAAGACTACGGCACTGTTGGCTCTAACGAAACAGAAGTTATCATCATTCCAGATGTTGAAAACAGTGTGAAATTCACAATGGAACCTGCGGACGGCTGGAAAGTTGATGATGTTTTGGTAGACGGCAAGAGTGTCGGCGATGTGGATTCTTACGTTTTGAAAGACGATGTAATGCTGGAAGGCCCTGTTTTGAAAGTCATCTTTGAGAAAAAGAGCAGCGGCGACGGTGGCGGCGGCAGTCATAGACCAAACAACAAGCCCGATGAAACACCAGAAGCACTGAACGGTGACAATCACTTCGATTATGTGGTTGGTTATTCCGATGGTCTGGTTCATCCCGAACGCAACATCACTCGTGCGGAAGTGGCTTCCATCTTCTTCCGTTTGCTCAAAGACGATGTGAGAAGTGAAAATCTGACAGATCAGAATACATTCACAGATGTATCCGCAGACGCTTGGTACAATGTGGCTGTATCCACCATGTCCGATATGGATATTGTATTCGGCAGAACAGATTATCAGTTCGATCCCGACGCATATATCACCCGTGCGGAATTCGCAGCCATTGCGGCACGTTTTGATAGCGACAGTTACAGCGGCGACGACCTGTTTACAGATATCGAAGGCCACTGGGCAGCAGACCAGATCAATCGTGCGGCAGAAAAAGGCTGGATCACAGGCTATCCTGACGGTACATTCGGCCCCAATCGTTACATTACCCGCGCAGAAGCGGTGACTATGATTAACCGTGTACTGAATCGTATGCCCAAAGATAAAGACGCGCTGCACGAAGATATGAAAGTATTTGTGGACAATGCGGACACCAACGCATGGTACTATCTGGCAATCCAGGAAGCAACCAACAGCCATGAATACAAAAAGGACAAAGACGGCGTTTATGAAACATGGACAGACGTTTTGCCTGCTCGTGACTGGGCGCAGTATCTGAAACTGAACTAAATAGAAGGAAAAAAAGCGGTACCGCATGAGGAGCCGCTGTATAAGAAATGAAAGATGGCTGGAATCCTTACAACACAAAGGGTTCCAGCCATTGTATTTTTATCAGGATTTCGTCTGAAATCTTTTCTCAGAAATGGATGATTTGAAAGAAAAAGCCCATGGAAACATGGGCTTATTTTTATGAAAATGAAAAGAAGGGATGTTTTACAAAAATTTCACGGAAAAATTACAGAAAAAAGATAGTCAGAAAATAAGATTGGCGTCATAGCAAAAGGTCTTTTTGGTATTTCATGAAAATTTCACATAAAAATTACAAAAGCAAGATAGTTGAAAATTCTTCTGTATGTTTTAATGTTGAATAATGAGATATGACAGAAGGAGAGATAAAAGAATGTTAGAACTGAAAAACATCAAAAAGTCTTATGACGGCGTAACAGTACTGAAAAATATTGATTTGACCATTTCCGACGGTGAGATCGTTTCTATTTTAGGCCCTTCCGGCTGCGGCAAGACCACATTGCTGAACCTGATTCTGGGTCTGACAGACGCGGACAGCGGCAAGATCATTTTTGACGGACAGGACATCACAAACGTGCCCATGGAAAAACGCGGCTTCAACATCGTATTTCAGGATTATGCCCTGTTTCCCAATCTCAATGTCATGCAGAACATCACTTACGGCTTGAAAAATACACCCAACATTTCCACACAGGAAGAAGTAAACGAACTGATCGAACTGCTGGGTCTGAAACCTCATCTGGACAAAAAAATCGACCAGCTTTCCGGCGGTCAGAAACAGAGAGTGGCTCTGGCAAGAACAATGGTAATGAAACCGAAAATCCTGCTGCTGGACGAACCCCTTAGCGCTTTGGACGGTGTCATCAAAGAATCCATCAAAGAAAAAATCAAACAGATCGCCAGAGATTACCATCTGACAACCATTATCGTTACCCACGATCCAGAAGAAGCGCTGACACTGTCCGATAAAGTTCTCATCGTTAACGATGGTTCCATCTCTCAGTATGGCGCACCTGAAGAAATCATCACAACACCTCAGAACGCATTCATTAAAGAATTCATCCTGAATCAGCTGGAAATCAAACGCAATAACATTTTTGCATTGTTCCATCAGGAAATCATGGCACAGGCGGTATAAATCATGGTAGTACGGAAAGAAAAAGAAATCAAAGTCATTTATGCCGTGACCATCTTACTGTTTGCGGCGTTTTTAGCGGTTCCCATCATCCGCCTGTTGGGAGAATCCTTTGTGCTGGATACAGGATGGGGCATGGAAAATTATACCGCTGTGCTGACAGGAAAAGGATTTGCAGAAGCCTTCGGCAACAGCATCATCATTTCCCTGACCAGTGCGGTCATTTCCACAGTACTGGCGTTTTTCCTGGCGTACAGCATCCAATATACGAACTTAGGCGCGAAATATAAAAAGCTCATCCGCCTGCTGGCAGTGCTGCCCATGCTGCTGCCTACCATTACATACGGCTTTGCCATCATTTACTCCTTCGGGAAGCAGGGGCTTTTGACAAAGCTCATCGGCACACAGCTGTTTGATATTTACGGTTTCGGCGGTCTGCTTTTCGGCTATGTGATCTACACACTGCCCATTTCCTTCCTGCTGATCCTCAACACCATGGGGTATATCGACAAGAAATTCATGGTGGTTTCCAGGGTCATGGGGGACAACAGCATCACCACCTTTTTCCAGACAGTGTTCCGTCCGCTGCTGGGTACACTGGCGGCATCCATTGTACAGTGTTTCTTCCTCTGCTTTACGGATTACGGTATTCCCGCTTCCGTAGGGGGTAAATATGAAGTGGTGGCAACGGTGCTTTACAACGAAATGCTGGGCAGTATCCCGGATTTCCAGCAGGGGGCTGTGGTAGCCATGCTGATGCTGGTGCCTTCCATCATCAGTATTGTTCTTCTGCGGTATCTGGAACGGTATAACATCCGCTACAACAAGATCTCTGCCATTGAACTGCAGAAAAATCCCCTGCGAGATTGGTTCTGCGGCATCGTCTCCGGCATCATCCTGCTGGTGCTGGTATCCATCTTCCTGGTGATCTTCGTGGTGCCTTTTGTGGAAGAATGGCCCTACCAGACATCTTTTACACTGGAACATTTGCAGGCAGTCCTCAATGACAACAGCCTGACTATGGTATACAGAAACTCCATTTTCGTGGCGGTGCTGACAGCCGTGCTGGGATTGCTCATCACTTATGGGGCTGCACTGGTAACGGCACGAAGCAACATGAAACACCGCTGGAAAGGCATCATCAACAGCATTGCCCTCATCACAAACACCATTCCCGGTATGGTCATTGGTATTGCTTATATGCTGATTTTTTCCGGCACACCTTTACAGAACACATTCTGGCTGATGATTCTCTGCAACGTGGTACACTTCTTCTCCACACCTTATCTGATGATGAAAAACTCCCTGGAAAAACTGAACAGCTCTTGGGAAACCACCGCATCTCTTATGGGTGACACCTGGATGAAGACCATTGTGCGAATCGTAACGCCCAATATGAAATCCACCATTCTGGAAGTATTCAGTTACTACTTCGTAAACGCCATGGTAACTGTCAGCGCGGTCATCTTTATCGCAGGCGCAAGAACCATGGTGCTGACCACAAAAATCAAAGAATTGCAGTACTACACAAAATTTAACGAAGTATTTGTATTATCGCTGTTTATCCTGGGAACCAATTTGATTGTGAAGGGGATTCTGGGTTATGCAATAAAAAGAGAAAACAAGAAAAAGGAGAAAGAACAATGAAACAGAAAAGGACTTTGGCATTACTGTTGACAGGGGTTATGACCCTTTCCGCACTGGTAATGACTGGCTGCGGCGGCGGTACAGAAGAAACCGCGGAAGGCGGCGCAGCTTCCGGCGAACAGGTTATCATTTATTCCAACGCGGATGACGAGGCTGTGGAAGCCATGAAAGCAACACTGGACGCAAATGGTTATGCCAATCAGTATATGTTCCAGACATTCGGTACATCCGAACTTGGCGGCAAAGTGCTGGCAGAAGGCACCAACATCGAAGCAGACCTGATTACACTGAGTACATTTTATGTAGACAGTGCACAGGAACAGCAGAACATGTTCCAGGATCTGAACTTCACTTACAAACTGCTGGACGGCAGTGAAAAAACATACTGCGCACCTATTACATCTCAGGAAGGCGCTATTATCGTTAACAAAGAAATGCTGGCAGAAAATAACCTGCCCATGCCTACTTGCCTGAAAGACCTGACAAATCCCGTTTACAAAGATATGATCTCTGTGACAGACATCAAGAGCTCTTCCACTGCATGGCTGCTGATTCAGGCACTGGTAAGCGAATATGGTGAAGAAGGCGCAAAAGAAGTGCTGACAGGCATCTATGAAAACGCTGGCCCTCATATCGAAAGTTCCGGTTCCGCACCACTGAAAAAAGTACGTGCCGGTGAAGTTGCCATCGGTTTCGGTCTGCGTCAGCAGGCAGTTGCAGACAAAGCAGAAGGTCTGCCCATCGATTATGTTGACCCTACGGAAGGTAACTTCTCTCTGACAGAATCTGTTGCAGTGGTAGATAAAGGCGATGCAACAAACCCTCTGGCACAGGAAATGGCACAGTGCATCATTGAAAAAGGCAGAAGCGAACTGCAGAAATATTACCCCAACGCACTGTATGAAGGTGAAACAACATCTTCCGAAAACGCATCCGCATATCCTAAGACATTTGCGGAACCTCTGACCGTAGAACTGCTGGAAAGCCATCAGGCACTGTCTGAAAGCTGCAAATAAGTAGCTAGAAAGTTGATAAAAGAAAGAATTTTGAAGGAGTATAGACATGTTACATTATAAATTACTGACACCTGGCCCTTTGACCACAACCGCAACCGTAAAACAGCAGATGATGGACGACCACTGCACATGGGATGAAGACTATAAGAAAATCACCCGTGCCATCCGTGAAAAACTGCTGGAGCTGGCACATGTTTCCGAACCGGAATACACCACTGTTCTTATGCAGGGCAGCGGCACATTCGGTGTAGAATCCGTACTGACCAGCGTCATCGGCAAAGACGATGTACTGCTGATCTGTGCCAACGGTGCATACGGCAAACGTATGGGCGACATTGCAAAACACGCAGGCATTTCCTACATCATGTACGATGAACCTTATGACCAGATGCCTTCTGCGCAAAAAGTGGCAAAACTGCTGGAAGAAAACCCTCAGGTGACACACGTTTCCATGGTACACAGCGAAACCACTTCCGGTATCCTCAATGACATCGCTTCCGTGGCAAAGGTTGTGAAGGCAGCAGGCAAGACCATGATCGTAGACGCCATGAGCAGCTTTGGCGGCGTAGACATCCCCGTAGGGGAATGGGGCATTGACTTCATCATCAGCAGCGCCAATAAATGCATTCAGGGTGTACCCGGTTTCTCCTTCATCATCTGCCGCACAGACAAACTCATGGAAAGCAAAGGCAAAGCAAGAAGCCTTTCTCTGGATCTGTATGACCAGTGGGAAACCATGCACAAAGACGGCAAATGGCGTTTCACTTCTCCCACCCATGTGGTGCTGGCATTTTGGCAGGCACTGAAAGAACTGGATGCGGAAGGCGGCATTCCCGCAAGACACGCACGCTATAAAAACAACAAGGATTATCTGGTAAAGCACATGGGAGAAATGGGCTTCAAACCTTTCGTCGAAGGGGAAGCACAGGGCCCCATCATCACCACATTCTATTATCCTGAAAACACTCATTACGATTTCGGGGAAATGTATCAGTACATCAAAGACCGCGGCTATGCCATCTACCCCGGAAAGCTCACAGATGCGGAAACATTCCGTATCGGTCATATCGGCGAAATCTATGAGGAAGACATGGAAAAACTGTGTGAAATTTTCAGAAGTTATGTGGAGGAGAAAAAGGCATGAAATTCGACGGAATTATTTTTGACTGGGCTGGAACAACCGTAGATTATGGCAGCTTTGCACCTGTGCAGGCATTTGTGGAAGCATTTGAAGCATTTGGCATTACACCCACACTGGAAGAGGTACGCAAACCTATGGGTATGCTGAAAATTGACCATATCCGCACCATGCTTTCCATGGACAGAATCCACGATCTGTGGAAAGAAAAACAGGGCAGAGATTGGACAGAGGATGATGTGCAGCATGTTTATGAAATCTTCGAAAAGAAGATCATGGAAATCCTCAGCCGTTTTGCGGAACCCAAGCCCTATGTGGTAGAAACCATCCAGAAACTGCGTGAAATGGGTCTGAAAATCGGCTCTACCACAGGCTATACCGATGAAATGATGGCAGTGGTGGTTCCTGGTGCAAAAGCAAAAGGTTATGAACCTGATTGCTGGTTCAGCCCTGACGCGGTAGGCAAATGCGGCAGACCTTATCCTTATATGATCTTCAAAAACATGGAAGCCCTGAAATTGCAGGATGTTTCCAGAGTCATGAAGGTAGGCGATACCGTATCTGACATCAAAGAAGGCAAAAACGCTGGCATGGTGGCAGTAGGCATCATCGAAGGCAGCTCCGTGCTGGGCCTGACACAGGCTGAATACGAAGGGTTGTCCAAAGAAGAAAAAGAAGCAGCAAACAAAAAAGCAGCAGAAACTTATTTCGCGGCTGGTGCTGATTACGTAGTACAGGACATCAGAGGCGTTCTGGAACTGGTTTCCTGCTGATAAATCATTAAAACACCCCTTTTCCACTTTTTGATAATCAGAAAGATATGCGCTGTAAAAGCGGTTATTCAGAAAATCTTTTCTCGTTTTCTGAATGAACCTGCGGCGCATGTCTTTTTTTGTTGTCTGATAAGGATATTGACAGGAAAATGGGGAAATGATATGATGTCTTACAAGATTAGCAGTTGCTAACAAAACGGAGGTGGAAAGAAATTATGAAAAAAATGGTGTTGGCAGTCTGCTGTTGTGCCGCATTGCTGGGGGGCTGCGGTGACAGATATGAAGCCAAATCGGGACTGACGCCCTACAAAGAGGAGTTATTTGCCATGGATACCTACATGAATCTCTGCGCTTATGGAGAGCAGTCCCAAAAGGCTGTGGAGGCAGCAAGCACGGAAATCCAGCGGCTGGATGAACTGCTGTCTGTTACCGGTGAAAGCGGCGATGTGTACCAGCTGGACCAGTTGGGGCAAAGACAGGTGGAGGCGGATACCCTTGCTGTTATTTCCAGAGCGGTGGATGTAACCAAGGAAACAGATGGACTTTTTGACTGTACCATTACGCCGGTCATGAAGTTATGGGGGTTACGTGATGGTAATTTCCGTGTGCCGTCACCGGAGGAATTGGCGGAACAGCTGGCAAAAGTAGATGGGTCTAAGGTGCGTATCGAAGGCAATACGGTAACACTGCTGGATGGCGTGACTGTGGATCTGGGAGCAATTGCCAAGGGCTATACCTCTCAGCAGATTATGGAAGTTTATCGGGAAAATGATGTTACTTCCGGCATTGTTTCTCTGGGCGGAAATGTGCAGACCTTAGGAAGAAAGCTAGATGGCAGCCTTTGGCGGGTGGCTTTGGAAGACCCCAGAAATCCCGAGGATTATTTCGGTATTTTGGATGTGGAAAACAAAGCGATCATCACTTCCGGCTGATATCAGCGGAATTTTACGGAAAACGGTAAACTGTATCATCATATCATTGACCCAAGAACCGGTTATCCGGCGGAAAACGGCTTTATTTCTGTAGCCATTGTCAGTGAGGATGGCACGCTGGCAGATGCTCTTTCTACGGCGCTTTTTATTATGGGGCCGGAAAAAGCGGAAGCATTCTGGAAGGAACATAAAGACTTGTTTGACGCGGTTATGATGACAGATGATGGAAAAATATTGATGACAAAAGGTTTGCGGGATATGTATACACCCAAAACGGCAGACCCCATGGTCTTATGGACATAAGGATTTGAAAAGAATCCCCGAACAATGCAGATAAAAAGAAGATAGTCGGCATCCTTTTATGCGAAGGTGCCGGCTATTTTTGTTTTCATATGAAGCGGTTTTCAACGCCGTTTTTTGGCTGTGGGGAAATCTGTTGTTGGCAAGAAATGTCTGACATGGTATATTAAATTCACTAGTTAGCTTATGCTAATAAGAGGCGAAAATCGTTTTCCCAAACGGGGATGAATGGGGAAAACAGCATAGTTTATGTATAAGAGGAGAAGAGGAGTGATACAAACATGGGAAAAGAACACCAGAAAAGAGTCCTTGCGGCACTGATGGCGGCATCCATTGCTATACCGACACCGGTGCTGGCGGCTTCGCCTGCGGACTTTTCGGATTTCCCCAATAACTGGGCAACCAATGCTTTGTCCTATGCGGTTAGCAATGGCTTACTTAGTGGTGACAACGGAAAGATCCTAGCCAATGACACATTGAAACGGGCAGAAATGGCGGCGATTCTCAATCGTCTTGCCGGTGCGGTGAAAGGGGCTTCACTTACCGGCTATACAGACGTGCCAGCCACAGCTTGGTACTATGACGATATGGCAAAAGCAGTGCAGATGGGCACATTTGCGGGGGATGGCGGCATGCTGCGCCCGGAAGAGCCCATCACCAGACAGGAATTTTTTGCGGTGCTGGCGAGATTTTATTGCCTGGATCAGTCCAATACCGATGTTTTGCAGCAGTATGCAGACAGTAGCCAGATTGCGCCTTGGGCAAAAGGTGCTGTGGCAGCCATGGTTCAGGCTGGATATATCCATGGCAATGAAGGCAAGCTCAGCCCCCTTGCGCCTATTACCAGAGCGGAATTTTCTCAGGTGCTTTACCAATTGGCAGGAAACATCGCTGAAGACGGAAAAACGGCAGATGCCAATATGGAAGGCAATCTCATTGTGCGTAAAAGCGACGCCTCTTTGAGCAATGTGACCGTTAAAGGGGATTTGGTCATTGCCGACGGCGCACAGCGTGTGAAACTGGATAATGTGGAAGTGGAAGGCAGAATTCTCGTCCGCGGCGGTGCCGATGGCGTGGAATTTTCCAAAACCACCGCCGGAAAAGGGGTTCTGGCAGTGCATCCCAATCAGGCTAATTTCACCGCAGCAAACAGTTCTTTGGGAGATGTGACACTTTCCAGCGACACCAAGTTATCCGGTGATTTTGATAAGGTGCAGATTTCCAAACCTTTGTCCCTGACAGTGGAAAAGGGGAAAATCGGCACTGTACAGGTGCAGGCTGGTGCGGAAAACGCCAAAATTCAAGTGGAAAAAGACGGAACCGTATCCAAAGTGGAAGCCAAGGCAAAGGAAACCCGGGTCAGTGGCAAAGGCAGTGTAGGCGAAGTCTATGCGGGCGAAGATGGCGTACAGGCTTCTACGGAAAATACAAAAGTGACCACTGGGGACAATGTTTCTGGCGTTCAGGCGGGAGGAAAAGAAGTCAAGCCCAAAACCACTGTGACAACAGAGGGGAAAAATGCGGAAGAAGAAATTCCCGTGAGAAAAAAGAAACATTCCTCTGGCAGTTCTGGCGGTTCTGGCAGTTCTTCCGAAAAAAAGAAGGCAATGGTCTGGCAGATGGTGTATGGTATGGTACAGGTACAGACAGCCTGTATTACCAGGCAAAAGGGCCCGACATTGTCCGCGTTATTGTGAAAGACGGACAGGTTTTTGCGGCATACAGCGAAAAGCACATTGAGGACGAAAGTTTTGAAAGAGGACAGAATGTGCTGAACCATGTAAAGGGCATTCGAACCGCAGAAGATGTGGATAAGCTGGAAGCGCAGCTTCGCCAGAAAACAGGAGCGGCTTATGATGCGGTATCCGGTGCTACGGAAACAGCCAAAGGCCATTTGAGCGCACGGCGAAACGCTGTCCTCCGTGCGGAAAAATACAGTTCCGATCAGGTGAAACAGAATGTTCAGTGGTTCGATTTCGAGAAAAAGCCCAAGGCTAACATGAACTTTGGTGAAAAGCTGGATCTGACCGGTACTGTGCTGAAAGTCCATCTTGCGGATGGACAGACAAAATCCGTACCCTTTGACAAGATTTCTGAATATGGCATTACCACCAATATTGAAAATGGTACGGTCATTACGAAAGATACACCGGGTGTCAACCAGTATGGCACCTTGCAGGTACAGTTCCGCCAGAATGATGGTTTGATTGTGATGCCTGCCAAAGTGGTGGCCTCCAAAAAGACCATGAGAAAAGCGCACACTCATTTGATGATTACATTTGCCGATGGCAAAACACAGAAGATGGAGCTGGATGAAAACGAATTCAATTACAGCATCAAAGCCGAAGGCAAGATCAAGGATATCAAGGTTTATGACAATGACCGCCTGCTGACAGAGGCTGTTTATCATGGGGAATATAACGACTGGGAAGCGTTCCTTGGGGAAGTTTCTCCCGGTGAAGGCTTTACAGGATGGAAATACAATACCTACTATATTTCCATCGACAACCAGACAGACGATTCTGCCGTGGCATCCTTTACGCTGGATACAGAACTGCTCCAGACCGTATATGGTGTGGGATACAAGCTGGATCTGAGTCTGCTGAATATCAATCTGGTAACGGAAAAAGGCAGCAAACAGCGGAAAGAAGGCTGGGATGCCTGCAAGGCAAAAGGCTTTACAGCAGAACCCGATCAGGATTATATCTTCACCAAAGAAGATGCCCAGAAGGGAACAAAGACCATCCAGATTAAGAATAATGGTGTGACACAGTCCTTCAATGTGCAGGTCATTGATTATGAAAAACAGATTCCTGCAAAAATCGAGTTGTCCTCTAAAACAGGAGAACCCATCCAGACTATCACCATTCCCGGTGAAAAATGGAAAAATACCCAGGGTATGTATTCCCTCTACAATGTGAAAATGCCGGAAACATATCAGAAATGGGAAAAAGACACCTTCACCATCAAGGTATATAATGCCGCAGGGGAAGCCCTTTCTGATTACACAGTGGAAAAAGCCATTGACGGCAAAGCATTGGAAATTGCATTCCCTCACTACACAGAATACGATTCCTATGGCGGTTATGTACGTCTGCTCTTTGATTTCTCCGATAAGACAGAGCCGGCACAGCCAGAAGGGGAAATCGCTGACGGCGAATGGTACGGTACAGCCACATGGGGACGCTATTACCCTGACAGAGGCCCCAACGTGGTGAAAGTGACAGTAAAAGACGGCGTAATCACCGGTGCGGAATCCATCAAATATACAGACGATACCAATAACCTTTACGCAGGCGGGAAAAATATCCTGAAAAAAGCCGTAGGTCTGTCTGATTTGTCCAGTCTTTCCAAAGCACTGACAGAGAAAAAAAGGCGATGCTTTTGACGCGGTCAGCGGTGCCACAGAAACGGCAAAAGGCCATCTCAGCGCCATGGAAAACGCTTTGGCAAAGGCAAAACAGTATGGTCTGGATCAGAAAGGCCAGCAGATCGCATGGATGGAATTTAAGGTAAAACCTGCCTTGACTGCGAAATTTAATATGCCTCTGGATCTGAGTCAGACAGAATTGACACTGCATATGACAGATGGCAGGGAGAAAACAGTACCTTTCATCCAGCTGCAGGAATACGGCATCGTTACAAATTATCAAAACGGCGATACCATCACCAAGCAGACAGAAGGCATGAAAAACGGTACATTGCTGGTGAAATTCACCCATGAACTTTCTCAAACCACCATCCCCGTAAGCATTGCTTTCTTTGATGAAGTGAAACAGAAATCTCCTACACATATTCTGGTGACCATGCAGGACGATAAAACCCAGAAGATTCAGCTGGAGGGAAATAAATTCCGTTATCGTCTGGAAACAGAAGGCTCTATCAAAGCCATGGCCATTTATGACAATGACAATAAACTGGCAGACGGCGTTTTTGAAGATGGCTATAATTCCTGGAAATTTGCATTGAAAGGCGTTGCTGTCGGAGATGACTATACAGGCTGGAAATTCGAAAATTATTTTGTAGACCTGGATACATCTGCTGATACATCCGCCGTGGCATCCTTTACACTGGATACCAGCCTGGTGCCGAAGCAGTATGCCGTTGGCGAAGCTTTACAGCTGGATAACCTGAATATTTCTCTGAAGACAGAAAAAGGCAGTTCCCAGCGTCTGAACGGATGGGCGGAATGCCGCAACAGAGGTTTTGCCGCATCTGTGGAAAATGGTCACCGCTTTACAGCGAAAGAAGCGGGCAAACAGACCATCACCATTTCTGTGGGAGATCACCAGCAGACATTCCAGGTGGAAGTGAAAGATTACGCTTCCTAGATTCCTGCGAAAGTGGAACTTTATGACAGCGCCAAGGACACATTGCTCAAGACCATCACCGTAGAAGATCGGGAATGGAAAAAAGACAAAGGCTGTGTCACAAAGACAGGCATTGAACTGCCGGATACATACAAAACTTGGAATGTGGCTACATTCAAAGTCAAAGTATATAACAGAGAAAATGAGATTATCAAAGACGAAGTCTACAAAGTAGGACAGGATTATTATAAAGAAGCTTTGGAAATTGACTTTCCCCACTATCAGGAATATTACGGAGAAGGCGGCTATCTGAAGATGTATTTCTCCTTCCAGAAAACAACGGAAGGCCCCACAGAAGACCCCAATGCCACTGGGGAAGGCAGTGCGAAAGTAGGCAGCTTTGGATACGATGCCAAAGTGACTGTGACTTATAACAAAAAGACAAAAGAAATCGTATCTGTTACAGATAACGGAACAGAAGCAGGCGGCAACGATTCTTTCTGGGAGAAAGCGGCGGCAATGTTTGAGAAATTCAAAGGCAAAACAGCAAAAGATATTGATAGCATTGATGCCATTGCAAGTGCTACCGTTTCCAGTGAAGCTATCAAAGGCGCTGTGAAAGAAGCGCTTTCTTCCAAGTCCGGCGAAGTCAGCGAACCAAAAGTAACAGCGGCAGATTTGCGTACCAATTTATTGTTTGTGATATTGTCAATATTAGTTGACACATTTTTCTCAAGGATA
>ULTM01008457.1_pt1 | contig 20765 bp, 17 predicted proteins | sample 1957641 | NCBI WGS metagenome assembly ULTM01 (sample SAMEA4835735, study PRJEB28245) | human gut metagenome | biome: gut microbiome; material: fecal sample | place: Denmark | collected 2008 | reverse complement strand
GCTGCTGCATGCTTTGCATCATCTGCTGTGCCATCTGCATGCCTGCTGCCATGCCAAAGCCCATGCCAGCTGTACTGCCGGCAGCGCCGCCGGGCTGATCGAAGCCATCTGCCAGTTTCCCCTGCTGATAGCGGTTCATATCCCCCACCATCTGATAACCAGCGGCAGCATTGATCTTTTCCTGGATTTCCTGAGGATAGCTGAAGCTGGAAATCTGCACGCCTGTCACAGTCATACCCATTTTCAGCAGTTCCATATCCAGATCTTCCTGCATGCCTTTGCCGATGTCATAGGCACTTGCCTGCAAGTGGAACATATCCTTGCCTTCTCTGCCGATCCACTTCATGAGAAGCTGATCCAAGATGCTCAATACTCTTGTTTTCACATCATCCACAGAGTATGTATCCTTCACACCTGCAATGGTGTCAATAAGGCGCACATAGTCGGAAACCTTCATCTGGAAAGTACCAAAAGCGCGGATAGGCAATCCGCCGGGCAGACCTGCGCAGGGCAGCATCACAGCATTTTTGGTGCCCCATTTCACGGTAAATTCCTTTGTATTGACAAAGAGCACTTCCGCACGGATGCCGCTGTTAAAGCCAAAGGAAAAGCCTTTGAGGGTGCTCAGGAAAGGAATGATCTGGGATTCAATGTCAAAAGAACCTTCATCCTGAAAAATCCCTTCGATTTTCCCGTTATACAGGAAAATAGCGTCCTGTCCCGGGCGGATAATGAGGCGGCTGCCTTTTTTGATCTCGTCATTATGCCATTTATGAAAAATCACGGTGTCGTCGCTTTCCTGCCACTCCACCACATTGCGAAATTCATTGCCGAAAAGTCCCATCGGTCACATTCCCCCCATCATTTGCCCAGCTTTGCCTTCAGTGCTGCCAATTCGTCTTCTACGCCGCTGTCCTGTACCGTTGCGGCATCGTCATATTTTGCCATGAGATCAGCCATATCGTCTTTCTTGGTGTTCAGTTCCGCAGCTGCTTCCGCTTCGTCCAGCTTCCGGTTCAGCTTTTCTTCCAGTGCGTCAAAGGCTGCCAGAGAACTGCCGCCCAAATCAGACTTAATTTCATTTGCTTTCTGCTGGGATTTCACCATAGCCGCTTTGGCACGGATGGCCGCTTTTCTATCTTCCACCTGTTTCAGCTGTTCGGTCAGTTTATCATGCATTTCACGCATTTTTGCCGCATTGGCTGCCGCCAGATCCCATGCACCTTTCAGGCTTTCTAGATTGGCTGCCTTTGCCGCTTTTTCAGACAGGAAAACCTTTGCATCAGCATCATTGCCAGCCAGAACGGCTTTTTCCGCGTAACGCTGGAGTTTTTCCACTTCTGCCATACCTTCATCATAAGCACGTTTGGCACGTTTTTCCTCTGCCATGACGGAAACGGTTTCTGCCTTCACTTCCCCCAGATCTTTTTCCAGATCTCTGGCAAGCTGGTCTGCCATTTTTACTGGGTCTTCCGCTTTATCCAACAATGCGTTGATGTTTGCTTCCATAATTGTTTTAAATCTGCTCAAAATACCTGCCATGTTTCTTCCTCCTTGATAATAAAAAAGTTATCATATTTTGTCGAAACAACGCCCCTTTTGAAACAAAAACTTATCTTTCCCCTAATTTCAGACCGGGATTTGCGTTCAGGTCGAAGCCATCCCGCACCCCTGCCATATATTCATAATAGGCTGCACAACCAATCATTGCCGCATTATCGGTGCAAAGAATGGGAGAAGGGATGCTCAGATAAAACTCTTCTTTCTCACAGGCTTTCCGCATAGTTTCCCGCAGAGCGGAGTTGGATGCAACGCCCCCTGCCATGGCAATCTGCTTCACGCCCCTTTCCTTCGCCGCATGGATGGTTTTTTCCACCAGCACTTCCACCACAGCCTGCTGGAAGCTGGCAGCGATGTCTTCCGGCACAATGGGCTCGCCCATCATTTTCTGTTTATTGACATAGTTCAGTACGGCGGATTTCAGACCGCTGAAGCTGAAGTCATAGCTGTCTTCCTCCAGAAATACACGGGGAAATTTCACAGCATTGGGATTGCCTTTTTTGGCTGCTGCATCGATTTTCGGGCCGCCGGGATAACCCATACCGATGGCACGGGCAACTTTGTCATAAGCCTCACCTGCGGCGTCATCTCTGGTTCTGCCCAGAATTTCATACTTACCGTAATCAGACACATACACCAGATGAGAATGACCGCCGGAAACCACCAGCGCCATATAAGGCGGTTCAAAATCCTTATTTTCAATATAGTTGGCACAGATATGTCCTTCGATGTGATGGACACCCACAAGGGGTTTATTTGCCGCAAAAGCAAGGGCCTTGGCTTCTGCCAGACCTACCAGCAGCGCACCCACCAGACCTGGGCCATAGGTCACACCGATGGCATCAATGTCCTCCAATGTCACGCCTGCTTCCTGCAAAGCCTGTGTGATAACACCGTCAATGGCTTCGATATGTTTCCGGGATGCGATTTCCGGCACTACGCCGCCATAAAGAGTATGCAGTGCAATCTGTGACGAAATAATATTGGAAAGCACCTCTCTGCCGTTTTTCACAACGGCGGCGGCAGTTTCGTCGCAAGAGCTTTCCACTGCTAAAATCAATATATCTTTTTCCATATTTTATCCTTCCTTCGGGAAATACAATGTTGTCATTTTCCGTTCTTCACCCAACAGGGTATTGGGGAAAATATCTGTGGCATTCTGCAAAAACTCCGCTGGTTCCTGCAAAGCCGGGCTGAAATGGGTCAGCCAAAGTTCTTCCGCTTCGGCAAACTTCGCCAGTCTTGCCGCTTCGGAAAAGAGCATATGCTTATGTTCCAAAGCTTTTGGTTTCTTTTCTTCTTCTCCATACATACCTTCGCAGATAAAAAGCTGCACGCCTTTTGCAAAATGTGCCAATCTGTCTACGGGACGGCTGTCTGTGCAGTATGCCATGGCAATGCCTGGACGTTCCGCCCCCAGCACCATATCCGGCGTATAGGTTTTGCCTTCAAATTCCACAGCACCTTCCTTCTGCAGTTTGCCCCACAGAGGTCTGGGCAGTCCCAGTGCTTCCGCTTTTTTCGGGTCGAATTTTCCGCGGCGTTTTACGTCGATACGGTAAGCATAGCAGCGTACCATATGATCCGCCTGACAGAAAGAAACTTCAAATTCTCCCAAACGCAGAGGATTTGGCGTATCTTTTCCCAATTCAATCAATTCCAAGGGAAAAGGCAGTTCCGGCGCAATCCGCCGCAGACCTTCCACCACATAAGCCAGCCCCTGAGGGCCTACTAACTTCAAAGGCTCCGTTCTGCCTGCATTGCCAATGGTCAGCAGCAGACCTGGAAGCCCGGAGATATGATCCGCATGAAAATGGGTAAAGCAGATGGCGTCAATATTCTTGAAACCCCATCCCTGCATTTTCATGGTTACCTGTGTGCCTTCGCCACAGTCAATGAGCATCATACGCCCATTGAGCCGCGCCGCAAGGGACGTGAGAAAACGCCCCGGCATGGGCATCATGCCGCCTGTTCCCAATAAGCAAATATCTAACATTCCCGTTCTCCTTTGTATTTTCTATTCAAACAAACTTACTCATGGTATATGATACCGCAAAGTGCCGAAAAACACAAGAGAAGCGCCCGCCTGCCCTCTGCTTTTGGATTTAAAAAAGCGGAAGTCCTGCCCCTTGCAAACCTTCCGCCATTTCATTGCTGATTATTTGTTAGATGCTTCTACCAAAAATTCACCATACGCTACATAAGTGGTAGGAGTATCTTTGCTGTACGCCTTCGTCTGTTCCAGATTAAAGAATGTCATATCCTCGCCTTTGCCTTCCTGATACTGATAAGGCACTGCCACACGGTATTTTCCGGGGGTCATGCTCTTTTCCCACTGCCAGAAGGTGAGCTTTTTATCACGTTTGCCATCTGTGGGGCCGCCTGTGGGAATGCTGTAAGTATCTGTGCTCACATAGGCTTTGGAATCAGGTTCTACCTTTGTCCAGTTATGTCCATCCCATTTTTCCAGCCAAAACTCATCGGATGCATAGAATACGGTATTTTCCTCGTTTTTCCACTGCATTTGCAGGCTCATGGTTTCTTTGTCGAAGCTGCCTTTCGGCTGAAGAGAAACATTGGGCATTCTGGCAGAAGTCAGTTTCACATAGTCCTTCTGGCCATCGGTGCTCCATTCCACATCCAGATTCATGGATTCCGCCAGTTCCCGCAAAGGCAGATATGCCCGATTATTTACCACCAGCGGTTTTGTTTCCAAAAGCAGTTCATGGGTGCCCATAAGGGTCAGATAATTGGAATCCAGTCCCAAAGAAGCCTGCCATACCAATGGCTGATTATCCGCAGCCAGCACTGTTTTCATCTGTTTTTTCACCAAAGCTGTACGGGTGCTTATATCGTATGTCACATCCGCTCCCAGTACATCCGCCATGGCGCGCACCGGAAGCATCATTCGTCCATCTTCATAAACGATGTCTTCTTTTAGTACCACATTTCTTTCGTCCAATTTGATAACTACGTCGTTCTGGGCACCAAAAGCTGTCGCATTACAGCCCAACGCCAGCAGAACCGCCGCAATTACTGTTTTTCGCATCATTCAGATTCCCTCCTTCAAAATGGGTGCAGATTCTTGTTTACAGTATATCACCAATCAAAAACAGTTTTATTAGAATTCCTTTAATTTTTTCTTACGTTTCTGCTTTTTTCCCTGTACAAAACCGTGGGGACTTTTCCAGGAAAAAAATATTTTAAAAAAAGGGCGTTTTTTCTTGCAAAATCAAAAGTTTTCTGCTAGAATAACTTTGTTGTGTCACATACAAGCAATGAAGGAGGTGCAGGCAATGGCTAGATGTGAAATTTGTGAAAAAGGCCAGATCAAAGGTCATAGAATCAGCATTAACCGTAGTCAGGTTAGTAGACGTGCGAACAGAAAATGGAAACCCAATGTAAAGAAAATCAAAATCGTGGAAGATAACGGCAATGTAAAATCTATCTACGTTTGCACAAGATGCATGCGTTCCAACAAAATCACTCGTGCGATCTGATTTCAGCATAAAAAGAGCCTTCGTTTCGAAGGCTTTTTTGCGTTATATGGGTATTAAAAAAGAGAATTCCAAAAAGCAACTTCCCCTTAAGAAAACATTGATTTTCTTTTCCTTGATTTCTTAAGGGGAAGTGCGACGGCTGTCTTCATAAGAAAACATAACAAATAAAATTTTAATAAAATAAGAAATCTAAAATCCTTTGTCATGATAAGGATTTTAGATTTCTTTGTTTTCTTATGAAGATGCCCCTAAGGAATTCTCTTTTTTTGTGTCCAGATTTTTACAGCATGGTCTGCAATGTTTTATCATAAGCCGCCGCAATGAAAGGCACGGAAATCTTCTTTTCTCTTGCCAATCTAACCGCATTGCCCACGATCTGCTCCAATTCATTCTGGGGCACACCATCTTTGATGTCCCGATAAAGAGAAGATGTGGAATTCAGGGGCATTGCCGCAAATTCCTGAAGATACCGTTCACGAATATCTTCCGGCAGATGTACCCCTGCCCCTTCCGCCAAGCGGTACAAATCGTCATAAGTTCCTTTCAGAAAAGTCATCCGCTGAGAATCTTCCAGAATACCGCCGGAAGGACAATCATAATACAGGAATGCGCAGCTATTGCCACAAATCATCATAAACTTCGCCCAGATGGGTTCCAGAATATCCGCTGTATAAATGGTAGGCAGTCCCCCTGCCTGCATCATCGCTGCCAACTGCTTAGCTCTTTCGTTTTTCCGTCCGTCAGGGAAACCAAAACCTGCACGCAGCAGTGTGCCCACATTGACAACTTTCCCTTTTTCTACAATTTTAGACAGGCAATAAATGAAGCCATGGGCAATCTGCCCTTTTCCCAATGCTTCCTGTGCCTGCTGAGCCGCCATAAAGCCATTCTGCAAAGGAATGACCAGTGTATCATCCCGGACGATACTGCTGTATCTGTCACATACGTCTTTCAAGGAATAGCTTTTGCATGCCAGTACCAGTACATCCACTGTACCGATTTCTGCCGGATCATCGCTGACCAGTGCTGGATGGATGATCTGGTTTTCCAAAACTTCGGATTCCAGAATCCAGCCTCTTTTCAAAACATTTTCCTTTGTTTCTCCTCTGGCGATCAATACGATCTCCGCATTTTTATCTTTCACAACGGCACCAGCTACGGTGGCACCAACGCCGCCTGCGCCCAAAATACCAATTCTCATATATTTACCTTCTCTCTTTATTCACGAATCTGTCCATCACCGTAAATGATATATTTTGTGGTAGTCAATTCTGTCAGACCCATAGGCCCACGGGCATGGAGTTTCTGGGTACTGATGCCGATTTCCGCACCAAAGCCGAACTGTCCGCCATCTGTGAAGCGAGTGGAGGCATTTACGTAAACTGCTGCTGCGTCCACTTCATTGAGGAACCGCTGGGCATTTGTGTAGTTTTCTGTAACAATGGCTTCGGAATGACCTGTGGAATAACGGCGGATGTGGCTGATGGCTTCATCCAAGTCCTTCACCACTCTTGTGGAAATGATATAATCTTCGTATTCTGTTGCCCAGTCTTCTTCCGTTGCCGCTACGGCGCCGGGCACTCTGGCACAGGTGTCTTCATCCCCACGGATTTCCACCTGTTTTTCCTGCAACGCCTTACCAATCATAGGCAGGAAGGTATCTTTCAGACTTTCATGCACCAGCAGGCTTTCGCAGGCATTGCAAACACCGGGACGCTGTGTTTTGGCATTGATGACAATGCGCACTGCTTTTTCCAAATCCGCGCTTTCATCCACATAGACATGGCAGTTGCCCACACCCGTTTGGATAACAGGAACGGTGCTATTCTGCACTACATTCTGAATGAGCCCTGCGCCGCCTCTGGGAATGAGCAAATCCAGATAGCCATTGAGGCGCATCATTTCATTTGCTGTTTCCCGATTGGTATCCTGTACAATCTGTACACAGGCACCGGGCAGACCTTCTTCTTCCAATGCTTTCTGGAATACAGAAACTACTTTTTTGTTAGTGCCAATGGCTTCCTTACCGCCGCGGAGAATGACCGCACTGCCGGCTTTCAGACAAAGACCAAAAGCATCCGCTGTTACATTGGGGCGGGCTTCAAAAATGATGCCAATAACGCCCATAGGCACACGTTTCTGACCAATAATCAAGCCATTATCCAATGTTTTCATGGACAAGACTTTGCCTACGGGATCATCCAGAGATGCCACCTGTCTTAAGCCATCTGCCATTTCTTCCAGTCGTTTTTCTGTCAGTGTCAAACGGTCAATAAATGCACCTTTGATGCCTGCTTCTACTGCCGCTTCCACATCTGTCTTGTTGGCTGCCAAAATTTCATCCTTTGCTGCCAGCAAAGCATCTGCCGCATGGCAAAGGGCTTTATTTTTTCGGGGTGTGGGAAGCACAGAAAGAACCACTGCCGCTTCTTTCGCCTGTTTTCCCATTTCTGTCAACATACTCATAAATATAACTGCCTCCTTAATCAAAAAGCCGCTTCTTTCCATTATACTTGTACCCCATGGAAAAAAACAGCTTTTTTTCGATTCTCTATGAAATTCTTTGCACAATTGTTGCCACCACAAATACAGTGAAAAGTCCTCCCGCCAATGACAAAGGAAAACAAGGAAATTTCTTTCCTGCTGTCATAATAAGCAATATGAGAAACCAGAAGCAGCCATAAAAGCAGACAACCCCCACTGCTGACACAAGGGCAACAAGGAAATACGGCAAAATCCCCAGCCATACCAGCAGACCATAAGCTACTGCTACTAAAAGCAGAATCAGCTGTTCGCCTGTATTTTTATAAACAGGGTTTATATTTTCTTTGGCAGGAAAAAAATTCGCTGCCAGCAAAAACAAGCCTGGCAGTCCATAGCCAGCTAATGCCCCCGTCAACACACGGAGCAAATTGTTGCTCTGCCAAAAACCCAAATAACTGCCCACACCATCAATGGCAATTGGCAGGAAAGACAATGCCGCCAGCACCATGCCAGAGGGTGAAAACGGGCGATTTCCGTCTTTTCTCCCCGCCAGCCATAAGAATATCACACCCAGTACAATACCGCCTTCAATGGCTGTACAACGGGCACAGAGCGGACTTTGACAGCTTCCCCAGAAAAAACTGCGCTCTGCCATCTGGTGACAGACAGCAGAGCCAAAAAAATCAAATACATTCATGATTCTCAGAAGTTATAACTTACAGAATAAGGTACAGCTGCCAAACCAGACAGACCGCCAATGATGCAGCAGATCAGGCTCAGGCCCAGCATAACAGCACTGATAATGGTAATCAGTTTACCAAACTTCTGATTATCTTCCACGGGACTCTTCATCAGAGCAATACCGGCAATGAGACCGGCAATGGCACCAATACCGCCTACCAGAATAATCAGCACGATAACAATGACTTTCAGGGCAGGATGGATTCCCTGTTCATTGACAGGCTTATATTCTGTGTTGGTACCGCCGCTAGTATTTTCTGTGCTTTCAAATTTCTGATAAGTGCCTTTGGCATCCTCTACGGTAAAAGAATTCACCTTTTCCGCAGGCTGGTCATCAGCCTGTGTTGTTTCGGGACGGGTATTTTCTTTTACACCGCAAATAGGACAGCCCAAACTTTCATCTATAATTTCTCTTCCACATTTCGGGCAAAAACTCATCGTTCATCTCTCCTTTTGATTCCTTCTCCAAAGCAAGTTCCTACATCTTCGCCAGCCAAAATCCGATGGATTACCGTAGGGTCTTCCCCATGGGCAATGGCCATGGCTGTTCCGGCTTTCTCACAGATTTTTGCCGCTTCCAGTTTTGTCTGCATACCGCCTACACTGAAAGCAGAACCTTTTCCGCTTGCCATCTGTTCGATTTCCGGCGTTACTTTTTCCACATAAGAAACCCGCTTCGCGTCTGCGTGTTCTCTGGGATTTTTGTCATACAGAGCGTCAATATCTGTCAACAATACCAGCAGATCAGCACCTGTCACCTCCGCCACCATGGCAGAAAGGCGATCGTTGTCAGAAAATTCGATTTCGTATGTAGAAATGGTGTCATTGGCATTGACAATGGGAATGATGCCCATTTCAAACAATGTTTCAAATGTATTATGGGTGTTGGTATATCTTTCTTCTGTGCCCATTTCTTCTTTTGTCAGCAAAATCTGGGCAACTGTCTGATTATACCGGTCAAAAAAGTTATGATAGATCTGCATCAGCATTGCCTGACCAACTGCCGCCGCTGCCTGTTTTTCCCTGGTAACAGTGGGACGGGAAGGCATTGACATACGCACAGCGCCTACGCCAATGGCACCACTGGTGACCAACGCCACATCCATGCCCCGGTTGCGCAGGTCTGTCAGCACCCATGCCAGTTCTTCGATCCGTTTCAAATTCAATCTGCCATTGGGATAGGTAATGGTTGCGGTACCTACCTTAATGACGATTCTTTTACAGTTTTTCAGCGTTTGACGCATACGCAATAACCCCCTCCTTCACTTCCATACTGTGAGTATACACTATTTCCCTTTTGGAAAAAAGCAATTTTTCCAATCTCAATAAAATTGTAATATTGTCTGAAGAAGACATAAAAAAACAGAGAGACTTCCCTTAGAGGGCTACTTCATAAGAAAACAAAGATAGCCGGAATCTTTGAACTCAAAAATTCCGGCTATCAAATTTTGATTGGAATTGTTTTCTTATGAGAGATAGCCGTTGCAGTTTCCCTTAAGAAATCAGATAAAAGTAAAACTATGTTTTCTTAAGGGAAGACTGCTTAGGGAAATCTCTCCATTTCATCAGGCAAAGCCTGTTTTTATTTCATTTTGAAATTCTGTAAAACCTGATTACTGGTTAGCCAGTCTTTTGTAGTTTTCCAGTCTTTCTTTTGCGTTCTTTTCGGACTGTTCGAACAGTTCTTCCGCTACTTCGGGGAATGTTCTCTGCAGTGCGCTGTAACGAACTTCGCTCAGCAGGAAGTCTCTGAAGCTTGCTGTGGGTTCTTTAGAATCCAGAGTGAAGGGGTTCTTGCCTTCTTCTTTCAGAGTAGGGTTGAATCTGAACATATGCCAGTAACCTGCTTCAACTGCACGTTTGATTTCGTTCTGAGCGCCGCTCATGCCGCCTTTCAGACCGTGGTTGATACAAGGAGCGTAAGCGATGATCAGGGAAGGACCATGGTAGCTTTCAGCTTCCAGCAGAGCTTTTACCAGCTGGTTCTTGTCTGCGCCCATTGCAACCTGTGCAACGTAAACGTAGCCATAGCTCATAGCCATCATACCCAGGTCTTTTTTCTTAACTCTCTTACCGGAAGCAGCGAACTGAGCAACTGCACCAGCAGGAGTAGCTTTGGATGCCTGACCGCCTGTGTTGGAGTAAACTTCTGTATCGAATACCAGAACGTTTACATCTTCGCCGGAAGCCAGTACGTGGTCCAGACCGCCGTAACCGATATCGTAAGCCCAGCCGTCACCACCGAAGATCCACTGAGATTTTTTAACCAGCTGATCTTTGTTTTCCAGTACGTAGGAAACGATGTTCTTAGCTTCTGCGTCTGTGCCAGCATAGCCTTCCAGTGCAGCTACCAGAGCGTCGGATGCTTCTCTGGATTTTTCACCATCGAACATTGTTTCAACCCAAGCATCAACAACACCTGCAACGGAAGCGTCGATTGCTTTCAGGTTTTCCAGTTTTTCTTTCAGACCGTTTCTCATCTGTTTAACAGCGGAAGCCATACCCAGACCATATTCTGCGTTGTCTTCGAACAGGGAGTTAGCCCAAGCGGGACCACGGCCATCTTTATTTGTTGTGTAAGGCATAGAAGGTGCGGAACCACCCCAGATGGAGGAGCAGCCTGTTGCGTTTGCAACGTACATTCTATCACCAAACAGCTGTGTTACCAGTTTTGCGTAAGGTGTTTCGCCGCAGCCTGCGCATGCGCCGGAGAATTCCAGCAGAGGCTGTTCGAACTGAGAACCTTTCACGGAACCTTTGCCCATAGGGTTAGCTTTAGGAGCAACTTCGTCGATTGCGTAATCCCAGTTAGCAACTTCAGCTTCCTGTGTAGCCAGAGGTTTCATAACCAGAGCTTTGTTAGGAGCAGGGCATACTACTGCACAGCTACCGCAGCCCAGGCAGTCCAGAGCGGAAACCTGCATTCTGTATTTCAGACCAGCAAATGCAGCGCCGCCTTTAGCGTCTACTGCTTTGAATGCAGCAGGAGCTTTTGCAGCTTCTTCTTCTGTCAGCAGTACGGGACGGATTGAAGCGTGAGGACATACATAAGAGCACTGGTTACACTGGATACAGTTTTCAGCGTTCCATTCGGGTACGTCAACAGCAACACCACGTTTTTCGTAAGCAGCTGTACCACAAGGGAATGTACCGTCTTCTCTGCCGGAGAATGCGGATACGGGCAGTTTGTCGCCTTCCTGTGCGTTCATAGGAGCTACAACTTTATCAACGAATTCTGTGGATTTTCTAGCAGCTGCTGCTTCTGCATCTTCTGCAGTTGCCCAGGAAGCAGGGATTTCAACTTTCACTGCACCGTCTACACCACGGTCAACAGCAGCGTAGTTCATGTTCAGGATTGTGTCACCCTTCTTACCATAGGATTTTGTGATAGCAGCTTTCATGTATTCAACAGCCTGGTCAATGGGGATGATGTTTGCCAGTTTGAAGAATGCAGCCTGCAGTACGGTGTTGATTCTGTTGCCCAGACCGATTTCTTTAGCAATTTCTGTACCATTGATGATGTAGAAGTTTGCTTTCTTAGCAGCCAGCTGTCTTTTCAGTTTAGCGGGCAGGTGCTGTTCCAGTTCTTCTACTGTCCAAGTTGTGTTCAGCAGGAATGTACCGCCTTCGTTCAGTTCTGTAACCATGTCGTACAGATTTACATATTCCTGTTTGTGACAAGCAACGAAGTCTGCTGTCTTAACCAGGTATGTGGAGCGGATAGGTTTGTGACCGAAACGCAGGTGGCTCTGTGTAATACCGCCGGACTTTTTGGAGTCGTAGCTGAAGTAAGCCTGTGCGTACATGTCTGTGTGGTCACCGATGATTTTGATGGAGTTTTTGTTAGCACCAACAGTACCGTCAGCGCCCAGACCCCAGAATTTGCAGCTGATTGTGCCGTCATCACCTGTAACGTTAACTTCTTCGCCAACTTCCAGAGAGTGGTTGGTTACGTCGTCCACGATACCGATTGTGAAGTGGTTTTTGGGTTTGTCCAGAGACAGGTTAGCATATACAGCGATGAACTGTGCAGGTGTAACGTCTTTGGAACCCAGACCATAACGGCCGCCAACAACAATAGGAGCGTTTTCTACTTCGAACATTGCTGTGCAAACGTCCATGTACAGAGGTTCGCCCTGTGCGCCGGGTTCTTTTGTTCTATCCAGAACAGCGATTTTCTTAACTGTTTTGGGGATAGCTTCCAGCAGTTTTTCAGCAACGAAAGGTCTGAACAGGTGAACTTTAACCAGACCAACTTTTTCGCCTTTAGCTGCCAGGTAGTCGATTGTTTCTTCAATAGCTTCACAAGCGGAGCCCATAGCGATGATGATTCTTTCAGCATCGGGAGCACCATAGTAGTTGAACAATTTGTAATCTCTGCCTGTGATTCTGTTGATTTCACCCATGTATTCTTCTACTACTGCAGGCAGAGCATCATAGAATTTGTTTGCTGCCTCACGAGCCTGGAAGTAGATGTCAGGGTTCTGAGCTGTACCTCTGATAACGGGATGTTCAGGGTTCAGCGCGTTTCTCTTGAATGCGTTAACTGCATCCATGTCGATGATTTTAGCCAGTTCATCATAGTCGATGCATTCGATTTTCTGGATTTCGTGGGATGTACGGAAACCATCAAAGAAATGCAGGAAAGGAACACGGCCTTTGATTGCGGACAGATGTGCTACGCAAGCCAGATCCATAACTTCCTGTACGCTGTTGGAAACCAGCAGAGCGAAACCTGTCTGACGACAAGCCATAACGTCGGAGTGGTCACCAAAGATAGACAGAGCGTGAGCTGCCAGCGCACGAGCTGTTACATGGAATACACCGGGAAGCAGTTCGCCGGAGATTTTGTACATGTTGGGGATCATCAGCAGCAGACCCTGAGATGCTGTATAAGTTGTTGTCAGAGCGCCAGCTGCCAGGGAACCGTGTACGGTACCGGAAGCGCCTGCTTCAGACTGCATTTCTACTACTTTAACAGTCTGACCAAAAAGGTTTTTCTTGCCATTTGCTGCCCAATCGTCTGTTTTTTCAGCCATTGGGGAGGAAGGTGTGATGGGGAAAATACCAGCTACTTCTGTAAACGCATAGGAAGCGTATGCAGCAGCTTCGTTACCGTCCATCGTTTTCATTACTTTAGACATTTTTTGTTCTCCTCCTTATTTTGTAAATCTTCTGTATTTTACAAAACTTTGCTTTCGGGAAATCCCTAGGTCTGCACGGGAAGCCGTGCATGCCGTGCTGCCTGCCCGGTGGAGATACATCTGCAAAGACACTCTTGTCATACAACGCGCCCCTTTTGCCTGACCGCAGCACTGCTTCAAGTTCCTGTTTATTATACAATCAAATTCTGACGATTTCAACCGCAAAATGGAAATAAAACCGTTATGTTTCTAACAAAAGACCCTTTGTGCGAATTGACGGTTCCTTTCATGTATAAAAAAATATTTTTATGTAATTTAGAGACATTTTCTCGATGTATCTGCAAAAATACGGCGCTTATATGTCAGACAAAGCCTTTTTTCTTTGTGATATTTTGTACTTGAATCTATACACTTCGTTTCAGATTGATATGAAAATATCAAACACGAAAAAAATATATTGTATACATAAAAGCACCCCTATGAAAGTTTCATAGAGGTGCTTTGAAACATCTATTTATGCAATTAAAAACTTGTATTTGTCCTTCCAAACACTCTGTGCCATTTCCGCAGGTACGGAAACTGCCTGATATGTGCCGTTTTCTTCGTCATTGGAAAGCAAAATCCATTCTTTACCCGCGGAAATGTAATAATTTTCCGGATCTACGTCCTCCGCATAGACATGAAGTTCTGTTTCAATGTCTCTGCTGGCTGTCAAATCGAAAATATTTACATATTTTTGTCCTTGCAGGTCAATATTGACACCCTGACTGGACAATTTACCGTCTACATCCACTTCCCAATAGAAGGAAAGGAAGTCCACACCCATATAGCCTTTCACAAAACCAAGGCGTACATGATCGGGTTTGGGCATGTCCGCACTTTCTTCTGCCTCTTCTTCCTGTTCCGCATTTGCTTCTGGTTCCGCATTGGCCTCTGTTTCTGCATTTGCTTCCCCTTCAGCCTGGGCATCTGCTTCTCCTTCGCCAGACTGTTCTACCGCTTCTGCTTCTTCCGCCGCTTCTTTGGCTTCTTCCGCAGGAACTACATTAGGGAAAGATGCCAGCTGTTCCAGTGCAAAAGATTCAAAAGCATCATTCAGACTTTTTTCATAACTGATATCGTTCAGACCAACCACAACTGGAATTTCCGCAGAGTAATTCCGTTCTCCATCCACACCTTCCAGCATGCGTCCCGCAATAACTGGTTTGGTATTATCACCTGTTTTGATGGTCACCAGCTGCTGGCTACTGTCCCAGATGACTTCTGTGGCGAAATAATCAGAAAACACATCGGAAGATACATACAGACAGCCATTGATGGCTTCCACTTCCCGATCCAGTGTAATTTCATAACCATTGAGCTGGGCATCTCTGCTGCCGCGGTTCAAAAGCAATTTCTTTCCATAAAAAGAAATCTCTGTGGCTTTTTTCTCACGATCCCAGGCAACACTGCCGCCCAGACCTTCCACCACGTTTCTGACAGGCAGAAGCAAAACTTCTTCATCATCGTAATAGATCGGCATATTTTCCATATCTGCCAGTGTTGTGGTATCACCTGCCTGTGGAGGCTGCGGTTTTTCGTCTGCCACTTCCATTTCCAGTTCCTGCTGTCTGGTCAGGTACATGGAAAGGGACAGTGCGCCGCCTACCAGCGCTGCCGCTGCCACAACAATGACCGTTAATTTTTTCCATCCCATATTTTTCCCTCTTTCTTTGGGTTTTTCCCGAGCATCATACCACAATGACGAGGAAAAATCAACAAAACCACTGAAAAATTAGTATAATTGACAGACTTTTTAAGAAATACCAAAATATGATTCCCAAGAAGCCATAGAAAAAGCCCGCATGACAAAATCATGCAGGCTTTGTTTCTCATTATTATGCGGAGAGTTCTACCGCCAGATTTCTGCGGATCAATATGCGATTCAACCAGCTTGGCTCCTTGGCATCAGAAAGAACAATATCTTCTGTCTGCGCATTCCAGGAAATATCTGTTTCTGTCATCACAGCCAAATCCCGCAGCTTGTAATATGTTTTTCCTTCATAAATACAATAGGATACTTCTGCTGTTTTCCCTTGGTATGTGATTTCGGAAGTTCCCATGGTGCGGGTAGTATCAGCAGGAGAAACAGGCAGAGAAATGGTTTTGCCCAACTGCGCAAATACTCTGCTGGCATCATCTGCTGTCAGATAATAAGTACCGCCGCCATAAAAAGCGTCCACAGCAAAACTGCTTCTGGGGCTTTTGACATTGATGCTTTCCATCCTGGCATGGTCTGGCAGAACTTTATGCCAAGGGTTTGCGGGATCAGGGTCTGTCGGATCCCAGCCTCTCAGCTTTGTATCATTGACATTCAGCTTCTGGGGCTGTTCCGGCTGGATGGGCAAAGGATTGTTGTTCTTCACCATACGGATGGTGGTACCCGCAGGACAGTTATCATAAATCCATTTTGCGTTTTCCACAGTCAGACGCACACATCCCATGGAAGCAGATGTCCCCAGTTTGTTATATTCCAGATATTCCAGAGAGCCTTTATCATACATAGTATAATAAGGTACGGAATGGAACAGGATGCTGCCGGTGATACGTGTGGCATACTGTCCGTAAACATTGCCGAACAGGGCACGCCATACATATTTATCTGTTGTACGGAATGTACCGGTGGGTGTAGCAGGGCCTACGGAGCAGACAAAAGCGCGGTCAGGCACCGTATACTTCCCAGCGGCATCTTTTTTATAAACAGTAACCACATTCTGTGTCAGATTGACTTCTACCTCGTACGGATATTCTGCTGCCTGCGCCATCTGCGGAACGCCCATAAACAGAAAAAGCGCCATAAACAACAATGATAATTTCTTTCTCATGTAAATCCCCCTTTTTTCGCATAAAATGATCCAAAAAAACGCAGAAGAAAACTTCTGTCTTATCATCTCTCCAACTATTTGGTTTTTCTCATTTCAATGCCTTAAATTCAAAAAATTACAATATTCTATCAAATAAACATGATTTTCTTTCGCAAGAATTTTTGCATTTTCTGTAAAACAAGAATTTGTAATAACACAGGCTTCTGAAGCTCTATAATGATTCTTTGATGCAAAAACCTCCTGTATAGGAGAGTTCCCTAAAGCTTGATTATATCTTTTACATTGAAAAACCCATTTTTTACCATAAGAATCAATGGCTGTAATATCTGCCCCATAATCTCCACTAGCAGGTGTTACATTCACATTTTGAAAACCAAGACTTCTTAATTCCTGAGCACAATAATGTTCAAACTCTAGGCCAGACATATTATTAACATTACATAGCTGATTAGGTGTAAAGGAAGACGTACTACAATCCATCATATTAAATAATGCCATTAATCCCTTGCAACAGCCAAAACTAATCTTCATACTTGTACTTAAAAGTGTAAACGGCAAAAATAATAAACTTCCAAAACCTATTGTTTTTCTTTTTCTTCTCCCCATATACACAACGCCCCTTTTGAACATCATCTTTTTATTATGTACTTCAAAACATATAAGAAAAGAGCAATAAACCAGTATAATCCAGAAAATTGCTCTTTCTTTCACCACCTCTAATAGATAGAGGGTTACTTTTTCATGGAGATGAGGGGAGTCGAACCCCTGTCCGAAAACCCATCTGTAAGAACTTCTCCCATCACAGTCAGTCTTTTAAAATTCCCTCAGACCATCGCCGAATGACAGGCTATGTTCCTCGGTAGCTTCATGAATCTTTTTCCGCCGCAAAGCTTAAGCGAAAAAGTGCCCCGCCAAGTCGATGCCAAGCTCCCCGGCGGCAGGAATCCGGGGGTTGACAGCTGCCGCAATTAGGCAGCGTATGCTAATTTATTGTTGTCGTTTCTTTTTAGAAAAGTTTCCGGCTTGATGACGCAGTTCACCGGCCTGCGGATGGCTATCCCTACTTTCAAGACTCCCGTCGAAACCATTACATCCCCGTGTGTCTTATAAAGTAAGATTACGAATCTTAAACTCTTTTTCCGCCTGACGACGCATGTCGTTTTTGGCAATGGTCTCACGCTTGTCATAGAGTTTTTTACCCTTTGCCAGCGCGATATCCACTTTTACCAGACTACGGTCGAAGTAGACCTTCAAAGGTACCACCGTATATCCAGCAGCCTGCACCTGTGCGGCGATCTTGCGGATTTCGTTTTTGTGCAGCAACAAACGTCTGGTGCGCAGAGGATCTTTATTGAAGATATTCCCCTGTTCATAAGGACTGATATGCATGTTCATAATGAAAGCCTGCCCGTTTTCAATACGGATAAAGCTTTCCTTCAGACTGCATTTGCCAGCCCGCAGACTTTTCACTTCTGTGCCAACGAGAGAAATGCCTGCCTGATACACGTCTTCGATAAAATAATCATGATATGCTTTTTTATTCTGTGCGATCAGCTTTGTGCCGTTTCCCTTTGCCATTGGTTCACTTCCGTTCTGTCTGCTTTTTGCATTTTCTTCTGCATGATAGATTATATCACAGATTCCAAAAAAATCAAATGACGTTTCTGTTACAAATTTCAAAAGAAATATGACAGCTTTCGCAAATTTCAAAATGTATTTCTTCCATATATTCTGTCAAAGAAACACCTTCCATACAGGAAAAATCTCTGTCAAAAGCTGAAATCATCATCGGATTCCAGCTTTTGACCAGATAATCATTTAAAATTCAAAGGCTTCTTCCGCAAATACAAAATCAATAGTTCCCAATTCTTTGGATACTTTTTCCACAGTCACCTGCACAGCGTCCCCAAGGCGATAAATCTTTCCACCTCTCTTGCCTACTACCTGCATGTTTCTGTCGTCAAATTCATAATAGTCATCATCCAGCTGATTCAGAGCAACCATACCTTCCACGGTGTTTGCCAGTTCCACATAAATACCCCAGTTGGTAACGCCGGAAATGATGCCTTCATAAGTTTCACCGATTTTATCCAGCATGAATTCTACTTTCTTCAGTGTATCTGTATCCCGTTCGGCGTCCTCTGCCACACGTTCACGCTTGGAACAATGCTGGGCAATATCCGGCATTTTCTTCCGATAAGACTGTTCCCGTTTGCCGCTCATTTCTCCTGCCAATGTGAGTTTGATGAGACGATGGATTTCCAAGTCAGGATAACGACGGATGGGTGATGTGAAGTGGCAGTAATATTTTGCTGCCAGACCAAAATGCCCCTGATTGTCCGCTGTGTATCTTGCCTGCATCATGCTGCGCAGCACCATGCGAGTGATGATACGTTCTTCAGGCTTGCCTTCCGCTTCTGCCAGCACCCGCTGGATTTCTCTGGGGTGGATTTCTCCGTCTTTCTTCTTCACACGATAGCCAAAGCCACGGATGAACTGTTCCATTTTTTCTGTTTTTTCTTCGTCAGGCTCCTGATGGGAGCGGAACACAAAGGGAATTTCCTGCCAGAAGAAGTTTTCCGCAACGGTTTCATTGCAGACCAACATAAATTCCTCAATGAGGTTTGTTGCAATATTCCGATCATAGGGCTTGATGTCAATAGGTTTGCCCTGCTCGTCCAGAATGATTTTGGATTCCGGCAGGTCAAAGTTTACAGAACCGCGTTTTTTCCGTTTTGCCACCAGAATTTCTCTCAGTTCATTCATTTCTTCCAGCATGGGAACGATTTCCGCATATTTTTCCAAAAGTTCCGGTGTCTTATCCTCCAGAATTTCCCTTACGGCTGTGTAGGTCATGCGATAATCAGAATAAATCACAGAGTTGACTACACGGTGGTTCACCACATATCCTCTATGATCGATTTCCATGATGCAGCTCAGTGCAAGACGATCTTCGTGAGGATTCAGGGAACAAATGCCGTTGCTCAGCTTATGGGGCAGCATAGGAATCACCCGATCTACCAGATACACACTGGTACCTCTTTCATAAGCCTCTTTGTCCAAAGCTGTATGTTCCTGCACATAATGGGAAACGTCCGCAATATGCACACCCAGTTCATAATTGCCGTTATCCAGTTTTTTCATGGAAACAGCGTCATCCAAGTCTTTGGAATCTTCCCCATCGATGGTAATGGTCAGTACATTGCGCAAATCTTCTCTGCCCATCATTTCTTTTTCATTGATTTCCAGTTCCACATTTTCGATTTCCTGATACACTTCATCAGGGAATTCCACAGGCAGTTCATATCTGCGGATTACAGAAAGAATATCCACACCGGGGTCGTTGATGTGCCCCAGAATCTCAATGATCTTCCCTTCTGGATTCCGTCTGTCTTCACCGTAGTCTGTGATTTCTACCACAACTTTATGCCCAGTCACTGCACCCATGGTATTTCCTCTGGAAATGAAAATATCTTTTGCGACCTTTTTGTCGTCTGCTGTGACAAAGCCGAAGCCTTTCACCTGTTCAAAAAGGCCAACCAGACGGGTCATGCCTCTTTCCAGCACGCGAATAATGATACCTTCTGCTTTTCTGAAGCTACCGCCGCCACCGGTCACTTTATACAGCACTCTGTCTTTCTGCAAAGCACCGTTGGTTTCTGACGCGGGAATGAAAATATCCGCACCGCCTTCATCCGGTGTTACAAAACCAAAACCCTTTGCATGACTGATGAATGTTCCTGTTGCCATCTGCAAAGCTTCCGGTACAGCCAATTTTCCTCTTTTTGTTTCAAATATTTTCCCTTCATCGATGAGTTCTGCGATGATTTGTTCAAAATATGTCCAATCTTCTTCCGGCACACCCAACAGCACACGCATGTCTTTTCGTTTCATGGGTACATATGCCGGACTTTTCATACATTCCAGAATGCGTTCTTTTCTTTCCTGTAATTGTTCTTTCTCCATAGTTCCTCCTTTTCTCCTTTCTTTCTACAAAAAAAGGGACGCATTTCTGCATCCCTCGCTCGTTCTTATCCAATCAGATTGATTACCAGTGCCAGAATCATGAACAGAGCGCCGCCGATTTTTGTGTATCTTTCCAAAGCGCCTTCCATGGAACTGCCTTTATTTTTGCTCCAGTATGTGTCGCCGCTACCGCCGCCGCCAATTGCGCCCAGACCAGCAGAACGTTTGGACTGTAACAGAATGATAATGCACAGTAATACAGACAGAATAATCATTACAACGGATAATACTAAACCAAGTGTTGCCATGTGTCAAAACCTCCCAATATTATTTGTAATGGTCACAAAAAACCATTCTCATTTTCAAACAGTAAAAGTATTGTATCATACTACCGCTCTGCCTGCAAGTCTTTTTCCAAAAAAGTCAGGCATTCAAAGGGATTTTAAGAAAAATATCATTTTTCCGACAAATCAAAACCACCCGTTGAACGGGTGGTTTGACCAGAC
>ULTM01030109.1_pt1 | contig 20836 bp, 22 predicted proteins | sample 1957641 | NCBI WGS metagenome assembly ULTM01 (sample SAMEA4835735, study PRJEB28245) | human gut metagenome | biome: gut microbiome; material: fecal sample | place: Denmark | collected 2008 | reverse complement strand
GTCTGGTCAAACCACCCGTTCAACGGGTGGTTTTGATTTTCAGTTTCATCTGGCCAATTCATTCAGGAATAATGAAATTGCACAGTAAGCCAGAAGGAGTGCCATGATGGCATTCAGTACGCTCTTGTATTTTTCGAAAAATTTCTGGAACATGGAACCAAATAAAACCCAGCAGGAATTGGCAAACAGCTCCATACAAAAATTGGCAGTCAGAGCAATCAGGAACATTTTTAAAGAGCGATCATAAGGAAACACAAAGTTTGTAATCAAAGTCAGACCATACAGCAGACCTTTGGGATTTACAAACTGCAATATGATTGCGGTATGAAAAGCTGTGGTATCCAGCTGTATCTTTTTTCTCGCTTTTTTGGGTTTGTCCTGCCAGATCATCCATGCCAGCCACAGAATATACAGGGCACCTAATGGCGTCATGACTTTGACAATGGCGGGAATGTATTCATAAATGAAGTAATTACAGGCAATGGCCAGCAAAAGAATCAGCGTAAAGCCGGTGGTTACACCAAGGCAGAAACGAAAACTCTTTTTGAAGCCATATTTTGTGCCATTGGCCATACACATCAGGTTGTTTGGCCCGGGGGTGATACAGGAAACAAACATGTAGGAAAAAAAAGCAAACCGGTTAAACATTTGTATTCTCCTTTCCGTTGATCGGTTTTTTCTTATGTGTGTATCTGTCTGAAAAATCTCTGGGTTCTGTATCTCATCAGGAAAATGTGTGAACGATTTCTTTTGACCCAAAGTATATTCAGACTGTCTTTTGTGTGTACGAATATGCATCATTTGTAAAAGTAGAAGCCATAAAACGAAGGTTCTGATAAATGAAGTTTTTTCACACTCATTGTTGAAACAATTTTTTATAAGAGAAAAATTGTTTTTCTTTCAAGATCTAACGTTTCTGTTTTTAATGGAAATTTTCCAGTGTATTCCATGCGCTGTCGATTTTTTCTACCGTTTGAGATGCAGTCAGTTCAGCCATGCGTTCTTCCGCGCGCACTGCCTGCATGTTGGAACGATAGGTTTCTCCGGCCAGTTTTTTGACTTCCGCTTCATCCGGCGCCTTTTCGGCGATGATTTTCAGGACAAAGTAAGTGCTGCCCATGTGGAAGGGACCTTCTATATCACCTACGGAAGCATCGGGGGAAAGTCCGAATTGAGATTCCAGGGAATAACGATATACGGTCATTTCACCGTTTTCGCCTCCGCCTTCCACGTTTTCTACCACATCATAAGTATCAAACAATGTAGCAAAATCTTCTCCGGCTTTTGCTTTTTCCAGCACAGTTTCCGCTGTTTCCAAATCATCCACAACAATGCTGTTGACTTGCAGCAGCTGGAATTCTTCCATCAAACCAGCCTTGTTTTTTTCAAAAAATTGATCCACCTCATCATCTGTGACGGTGCATTCATTGTAAATGGTTTCATAAACTTTGGAATATAAAGAAGAATCCTCCATGATGGTGATTAATTGTTCTTCATCAATGCCCATTTTTTGCAGATCTTTTTTATCTGTATCGGCAAGAAATTGTTCCGCTGTGGTTTTTGCCGTTTCCTTTTCTTCGTCAGTGAGGGTGATGCCGTTTTCGTCTGCGTATTTTTTGGCGGCAATGAGATTTTGCAGGGTGTTGATGGTATGAGATTCCAGCAATTCATCTGCGGATTGTCCATCAAAATCCATGTTCCATGCCTCTTCGCCGGCAGTAGATACAAGCTCTGTATTGGCGGTGTATAAATGAACCATGTATTCCGATTTCATGATTTCCTGTCCGTCAATTTTTAGAACAGCTTCGTCTACAAAATTGGATGTGCTGCTGCTGCATGCGGTGAAAGACATGACTGCAATCAACAGTGGAACAAAGAATTTTTTCATTTAATCAGGCCTTCTTTCGTTTGATTTATATAGTTTTATTATACCGGGAAATTCCAGTGTTTTCAACGTTTTCGGGGGATTTTGCCGCAGTGAGAACCATAGAAATTCGCAAAAAAATTTGGGCTTTTCCATTGATTTTGCGTATGGAGGAAAAGAGGTCTTGCGGCGTGCCGATTTTGCTCTTTTTGAAGTGAATGGTCATGGAAATATGGCAGCTCACAAAACCCTTGCAGGCATGGACGTTACCAATGAAAATGGGGAAAAAACCATGGAAATATACGGAATCTGACCATAATCATAGGTGAAAATTTTACGGGAGAAGGCTTTCCGTTTTTTATACATATTTTATACAAAAAAACTTATGTATATATGGAAAGTACAAAATATCCAAAGGAAGTTCCGCAAAGGTTTGTTTTTGCTCTATTTTTTGATAAAATTGCCCATTTCCTGCCTTTTGTATCCAGCAGAAAGCAAAGAAAATACCAAAAAATCGTTGATTTCTTGTACTATTAAATGAATCAAAGTATACTTTCGGAATAAATTTTCTGTTAGTCAATCTTCGGAGAACATATTTATGATAAGAGCAAACTATCTTCAAGATTGAGGGATGGTTTTTATTTTACTAAAGTTGACAATGTGTCTTCATTTTGGAGTGAACTTGCATGGGAACTAAAGTTGATGCGCTTATCAAATGGATTCTTGGCGCGAAAATATCACATGAAGATTTTGTTGAAAAATCTGTATGGAGCAACCAGATTGCTCTCCGGATCGGAACGGCATTTGGTGTCCTTTTTGAGCTTTGCAATATATGCAGAGTGCTGTTTTTCAGCAATATAGGGACAATGGCCAATCACCGCAGTTACCTCAGATTTTATCTGGTCTATCTTGTCTGCTGTGCTGCATTTTTAATCATTGATTTCTGCTGCAATATGTCGGTTATGGCAAGATATCGGTTTTATATGATCAGCGTTGGCATGATTTTGTTCTGGCATCTGCTGTTTAATATGCATGATGTGTATCTGTCCGGCGCTATGGCGTATTTTACCATTGTGACGGCTATTTTTTTCTTTTCCGGTTTTTTGATGTTCAAACCCCTTTATACCATCATCAGTTTGGGCATATGCTACATTACATACTTCCTGTTTATTCACCCCATATTCAGTGTGGGGGAAATGGTCAATTTTACCGTCACCATCTGTTTGTGTGTCCTGATGTATCTCATCAGATATAAGGACCTGCGCATTGAGATCAGTCGGGTAAACCAGATGCGGGAAGTACAGCAGGAGCTGACAGACGCGCAGCGGGATTTTCGTCTGACCATTGAGCAGTATGAGCTGATCCGTGAACAGGAAAGCTCCATTACCTTTGAATGGGATATTCGGGAGGACTGGATTCGCTTTTCCAAGGACTGGAAACATTATTTCGATCATCCGGAGAACATTTCGCAATTCTATGATTTTATCGAAAATCTGGAATTGCTGTCGTCATCACACAAAGAAATTTTGCTCACCTGTATGAAAAATATCAAGAAAGGTGTTACTTATCAAAAGTATGAGTTTATGCTACCTGTCAAATCCGGGGAAAACAGATGGTTTGAGATCCGTGTGATTACCCAGACAAACAAGCATAGTGAGCTGGTTTTGGGCATTGGTATCCTTTCGGATATCACGGAACGTAAGGTTCGCATCAATCAGCTGGAAAAAGAAATCCAGATGGATTTTTTCACAGGCCTGCTGAACAAAACCTCCATTGAGCGTTATGGCAGACGTAAACTGTCAGAATTGCGGGAGGGAGAAAAACTGGCTGCTTTGATCGTGGATATGGACGACTTCAAAGACATCAACGATCATTATGGACATCCCATGGGAGATTATGTGCTCAAAGAAGCCGCTGACATCATGCGTCACTATGCACCAGCGGGAGCCAGAATCGGCAGAATCGGCGGCGACGAGTTTATGGTGCTGCTGGTCAGCCATGACATATCCGGACTGAAAACGTTTGCAGAAACGGTTATCCGAAAAATCCACAACATTCAGTGGAACGGCATAACAGTTTCTCCCAGTTGCAGCATGGGGCTGGCGGTGGCATCCGCGCCCAATGTGAGCTATGATGACCTTTACCGCAAAGCCGACGACGCTTTGTATCACGCGAAACAGCTGGGCAAAAACCGGCTTTACAGTGTATTTTCCGAGCAGACGGAAAACAATTGAATCCTTTGGCAAAATCGTTGAAAAACGATGACGCAAAGCTATGAGTCTACGGCAGGGAACTGCTACGATCGTCAAGCTGCAAAAATGACTGGCATCCCTGTGCCTGATTTTTTGCGGCTTTTTCTTTTGGGAGGAATGTGATTTGAACGAGGTATATCGTCAGGAAAAGAAATATTTTATGACCCTTTTTGATATGAAAAAACTTTCCGGCCAGCTGGATCAGGTCATGATACAGGATGCCCATAACGGCGCAAACGGCTACAATATCCGTTCCCTGTACTTTGATACCATCCATGAGCGGGATTATGAGGCGAAGATTGATGGTCTGGAACTGCGGCGGAAAATCCGTCTCAGGATTTATGACCCTGCCGCCGATTTTGCCATGCTGGAAATGAAGCAGAAGGAGGGCAGCTACCAGAAAAAGCGTTCCCTGCGGGTGTCCCGAGAGGATGCCATAGAACTGACAAAAGGCAGGTATCACAGCCTGCTGAAATATCCAGATCCTTTTGCGGCGGAGTGCTATGGGCTCATGCACATGCAGTGTTACCGCCCCAAAACCATTGTGGAATATAAGCGGAAAGCCTATATTGCTAAGGAAAATAAAATCCGCATCACCTTTGACCACCAGATTCAGGCAACAGAAACCAATATGGATCTGTTTGCGCCGGATCTGAATATGTATCCAGTACTGGATAAATTCAACGGTGTGCTGGAAGTGAAATATAATGGCTTTCTGCTCAGTTATATCAAAGAACTGGTCAATGAAGCCAATCGTTTGGAATTGTCAGTGAGCAAATATTGTCTGGCGCGGAGCGCCACCATGAAGTTTGCGTTATAGGAGGGGTGTATTATGAGAAAAGCATTACTGGAGTTTTTGCAGAGCACGGGGCAATTGGATTTGCAGACCATTATCCTGCGTATGGCAGTGGCAACATTGGCGGGTTTTTTGATCTACCTGTCCTATATGATCTCCCATGAAGGCAGCATTTACAGCAGAAAATTCAATGTTTCCCTCATGGCCCTGACGGTCATTACAACGGCAGTTATGATCGTCATTGGCAATAACATCGCTTTGTCCCTTGGTATGGTGGGTGCGCTGTCCATCGTCCGTTTCCGTACTGCCATCAAGGATTCCCGTGACACCGTTTATATTTTCTGGACCATCGTCACAGGTATCTGCTGTGGTTCCGGCGATTTCCTCATTGCCGGTATCGGCGGGGCATTCACATTTTTGATTCTGCTCATTTTCGGACGCATCAAAAACGACAACCGCGTGCTGTTCATCATCCGTACCGCAAGGGTCAACGAGCCACGGATCGAAGCGCTGATGTTCCAGTATTTTGCCCGGAAAGCAAACCTGCGGGTGAAGAACACCACAGAAAACAGTGTGGAATTTATTTATGAAATCAGTAAGCGGATTCTGGATAAAGCCGGAAATACTGCAAAAGGAAATATGAAAGGAAAAAGCATCACCGATGCCATCTATGAGATCGGCAATATCGAATACTGCAATATGGTGATGCAGAACGATGAAATCAGCAGTTGGTGGGAGGCGAGGAAAATGAAATATCGTATTGCAGGGATTGCTGCAATGGTGCTGGTACTGCTTGCGGTATTTCTTGCCGACAACGTGGATACCGAAAACCCGGAAAAACGGGTGCATCAGCATCTTACCGCCCGTCAGCCTGACGCAGGATGCGACTGCGATGGCACCACCCTTTGCACCCATCTGCCTTTGCTGGTCATTGATACTGGCGGCGTGGAAATCCCCGGCAATCCCATCACCGATGAACATCATCAGGAAATCGGCTTCACCACCGCAGCCGATGGAAGCACCATGATTTCCGGTAAACTGTCTGTTATGAGTGATGAAAAGCAGAACCATCATCCCACAGATGCGCCGGACATGGAAAGCAACATCATGATTCGTGTCAGAGGCAACTCCTCCCGCTATTTCAATAAAAAGAGCTATCGTGTGAAGCTGGTGGAGGATGCGGAGGGACTTGTCAATCGAGATCTGCCCCTTTTGGGTATGAGCAAAGAAAGCGACTGGGCACTCCATGGGCCTTTTTTGGATAAAACCCTCATCCGTAACTATATGTGGATGAATATTTCCGCGGAAATCATGGGCTATGCGCCGGAAGTGCGTTTCTGTGAAGTGATCCTCAATGGAGAATATCGGGGAGTTTATCTTCTCATAGAAACCATCAAGGAAGGGGATTATCGGGTGAACCTCAGTGACTATGAGGAAGGCAATGACCAGACCAGTTATATTGTCCGTATGGATGCACTGGAAGACGGCAACGCCATCAACAACTATACCCAGTATACATATGAAATGGAATTTTCCACCATGGAGGATGACCCGGAGCATGTGGTGTCCTCCACAGGCATACAGGTGCTGTATCCCCAGGAGGAATACCAGAGCGAAGGTGTTCTGAATTATATCCAGAGGGACATCAGCCGTATCGAGCGGGGACTTTTTTCCTCGGATATGGTTTCCGGTCAGTATGACTATGAGAAAGAACTGGATGTGGATTCCTTTGTGGACTATTATGTGCTTCAGGAATTTTTGCTGAACAATGACGTGTTTTCCCGTTCCACCTATTTTTATCGGGATGTGCGGGGACATTTGACGGTAGGCCCTGTCTGGGACTATAACAATATGCTGGATAACTACATCCGCCCCTTTTCCTATGACCGTTTGTATCTCCAGAACAGAGGTTGGTACGGTGCGCTGATGAAAGACAAGGATTTTGTGGAGCGAGTATTGGATCGGTATGCAGAATTGCGGCAAACATACCTTTCTGACGAATATCTGACCAATTATATAGAAGAAATCCTTGCTTACCTTGGGCCTGCCATTGCCCGCAATGACGAGGTGTGGGGCTTCAGTTATGACACCACAGACCTGACCACCATGCAGCGGCGCAGACCGGCGGCGGGGCAGACATTGGAGGATGTGAACCCTTCCAGTCATGCAGAAGCAGTGGAATGAATGGTGGATTTCATGCTGAAGCGAGCAGAATGGCTGGATGAAAACATCGAAAGCCTGCGGCAGTATTGTCACCAGTCCAAGACAGCAACCCAATGGGTGAAATAGAAGGTATGTGAAATGATGAAACGGTTCATTCTCGCTTCTCTGGCAGTTGTCCTCCTTCTGGCAGGGATGGGATACCTTGTGTACTATCGTGGAATCTATGTGGATTTCAAGCTGGAGGTATCTGTCACAGCCAATTTCCGCACCCAGGGAAAAGAGATACAGTATTTAGATGGGGATACATGGAAAACCATGGAGATACGGGGTGTGGATTTGTCCTCCAACATCCCCGGCGAAGCCATGCTGGACTTTGTGCCCACCTATGAAGATTATACCCACTGGCTGGAACAGATCGGTGAAATGGGCGCCAATACCATTCGGGTCTATACGGTCATGGACGCGGATTTTTATGAGGCACTTTATGACTATAACACCACAAAAGAAAAGCCCTTGTATCTGTTGCAGGGGCTGTCGGTGCCTGACCGTGCCAATTATGGAGCGAAGGACATTTATCAGGAGGAATTTGTGGATCTCCTGCTGGAAAACGGCATCAAAGCCGTGGATGTCATCCATGGCAACAGAGCCATCGAGTTGGGGGATTTTACAGGCACTGGCTGGTATCAGTGGGATGTTTCCCCTTGGACACTGGGCTATTTGCTGGGTCACGAATGGGACAGCGGCATCATTGCCTATACCAATAACAGCACTTTGGGAGAGACTTCTTACCAAGGCACTTATTTCTACACCAAACCGGAAGCCACCCGTTTTGAAACAGCCATGGCAAAACTCATGGATCAGGTGACCGCTTACGAAAGCAATAAATATAAAGAGCAGCGGCTCATTTCCTTTGTCAATTCCCCTTGGGATGATCCTTTTGCTTATGACACACTGTATAACGCCCGTTTTGATACATACAATCAAGCGGATATGGAGCATATCGGCGCTTCCGCGGAATTGCAGTCTGGGTATTTCGCTTCTTATCGTCTGGAAACCCTTTGCCCGGACTATCAGAAGTATTTCACGCAGGCACAGCGGGCGGATCTGGGGGAACTGCTTACGGGACTGGAAACGGGGGACTTATACAGCGGTTATCTGACTTTGCTCGATCGGTATCATACAGTGCCGGTGGCGGCAGTTGGTTTTGGTTTCTCCACTGCCAGAATGCCTGTGGTGGAAAACCATCCTCCTTTGAATGAACAGCAGCAGGGGGAAGCCCTTGTGGAACTGGGCAGAAAATGCGAGGTGCCGGTTGGATCGGGGGCTATGTGTCCACCTGGCAGGATGTGTGGGACAGAAATACTTGGAATACAGTCTATGCCAATTACAGTTTGGGCGTAGATAATTGGCAGGACGTACAGACAGACGGGCAGAATTACGGTTTGATGCAGTTCTGGCTGGGAAGCGGCGAAGGGGTCTGCACGGTGGGTGGCAATGCCGCCGAATGGCAGGGCAAAGAGCCTGTCTGGTCATCTGATAGTATGGATTTGTATATGGATTATGACGAAAGGTATCTGTATTTCTATGTGGATGGATTTTCGCCGGAAAAAGACGTTCTGTATCTTCCCATTGATACCACACTTAAAACGGGCAGTACCTACTGGGAGGAAAAGAAGATTTCCTTTAAAAGAGGCTGTGACTTTGTGGTGACCATTGACGGCAAGGATAACAGCCGCGTGCTGGTGCAGGAGTGTTACGAAAGCCTTTGGATTATGTATGCCTACGAAACGGCTTATGAAAATCCATATGAACAGGACAACTGGCGGGAAAAGGATTCTCCTGTGTTCCGTCCCATCCGTTCCATTCTGGAATGGTCGGAACCCAAGGCTGTGGGACATTGGGTTGCCATGCCCACTTACGAAACGGGAAAACTGCGCTATGGCAATGCAGACCCGGATTCTCCTGCCTTTGATTTTCTGGCGGACTTCTGTTTTACGGCAGATGGCGTGGAAATGCGGATTCCCTGGGGGCTTCTGAATTTCTCCAATCCTGCCGAAAAAATGATACACGATGATTACTATGAACATTATGGTGTGGAATACATGCAGATTGACGAAATGTTCGTGGGTGCAGCTGTGGCGGGCCATACCCAGGGGCGTATCTTCATGGCGTCTTTCCCTCTGGAAGGCTGGGGAAAACATACGGAATACCACGAACGTCTGAAAAAATCTTATGATGTTTTGCAGGCGGCTTGGAGCAGCCGCTGATCTATCACGAAAAGAAAGGAGCAGATATATGAAAGTTGAATTTATGATCTATATCTATGGCGCCGTTTGTGCCAGCATGATCGTCTTTAACATCGTTTATAATTTGCTCCTGAAAGGCAGCAAATCCCGTATGCAGAAACGATGCCTGAAGATCTAGCGCAAAATAGATGCCCAGATTTCCCGTCTGGCGGCAGGGAAAAAAGTGGAGGAATCCCATCTGGAGGAGCTGCGGCATAAACTTTCCCATATCAATCATTTGATGGCATTCCATCAGGTTTTGCAGGAGGATATGGAGCAGAACCCCGCCCTGTATCGGGAATATCGTCATCAGATCCGGCCTGTGGTGATTTATATGGCGGCGATCTATCGGGATAAGGAGAATATGCAGGCAGGGTATTTTGCCTATTTCCTTTCCTGCTATACGGCGGATAAACAGATGGCAATGGACTCTTTGCAGGATATTTTGCAGGATTATGTGCAGAAAAATAATCTCTACTGCCGTTTCAATGCTTTGTAGGCTCTGTACCATTTGGGAACGCCGGAAATTGTGGCTGAAGCCCTTCGCATTGCCGATGACGGCAGTGTGTTCCTCCATGAAAAACTCATTACCGAAGGGCTCCTTTCCTATACGGGAGATTATCACGCCCTTATTGAGCAGCTGTGGAAGAAAATGACTCGTTATTCTCCCCATACCCAGCTTGCCATATTGAATTATATCCGGTTCCGTTCCGGCGATTATCAGCGGGAGATGTACGAAATTATGATGGACAAAAAAGCCCATAAAGAGCTGCGTCTGGCGGCGATCCGGTACTGCGGCAAATATCCCTATGAACCAGCCTATGGGCCTTTGCTGGCATTTGTGGAGGATAAGGACGCGCCAAATGGGAGTTTGCCACAGTGGCGGCATCTTCTCTGGCGTCTTATGAAGGAAAAGCAGTGGTTGGAGCGCTGAAGGAAGCCCTCCACAGCAGCAACTGGTATGTGCGCTATGCCGCAGCCCAAAGTCTGGAGCATCTCCATGTGAGCTATGGCGATGTGGTGGACATTACCGCAGGCAGTGACCGCTATGCCAGAGAAATGCTCATGTATCGGCTGGAATCCCGCAAGCTGCAAAGTCTGGAGGTGTAAAGGGGTATGGATGCATTTAAACAATTTTTTGATGGCGTCGGTATCTTTTTCGTCCTCTATATGATCGGTTATGCCAGTTTTCTGTTTCTGGCGGTGACTGTCGGCACTTCCGAGCTGTATAAAATGAAGCGGCGGAACCAGCTGAAAAACGAACTTTTGGGGGAATATTATGTGCCTGTTACCATTGTGGTGCCTGCCTATAACGAGGAAGTGACCATTGAGGCAAGCATCCGTTCTTTGCTTGCCCTGGACTATAAATTGTATGAAATTGTCGTTGTGGATGACGGTTCCAGTGACGACACATCCAAAGTGGTGCGGGATGCTTTTCACATGCAGCAGATCAGCCGCCCCATACAGCGGAAGATCCCCTGCCAACCTGAGGAAGTTATTTATGAAAGCTACGAATGGAAGGTGCCCATCACCCTCATCCGCAAGAAAAACGGCGGCAAGGCAGACGCTTTGAATATGGGCATCAATGCGGCAAAATATCCCTATTTCATCTGTATGGACGCCGATTCGGTGCTTCAGTATGATTCACTGGAAAAGATTGTCCGTCCTGTGTTGGAGGACGGCAGTGTGGTGGCAGTGGGCGGCGTTGTCCGTCCCTGCAACGGGACGGAAATTCACGACGGACATGTGGTGTCTTATCGTATGCCCGACCAGATCATCCCCTGTATGCAGGTGTTGGAGTATGACCGTTCTTTTCTGGCAGCAAGGATACTTTTTGACCGGTTCAACGGCAGTATCATCATTTCCGGCGCTTTTGGGCTGTTTCATAAAAACACCGTTGTGGAAGCAGGGGGATATGCTCCCGGCACCATCGGTGAAGATATGGAATTGGTGGTAAAGCTTCATGTGTATTGCAGGGAAAATAGCATCCCTTATCGTATCCGCTACGCCACCGATGCCGTCTGCTGGACACAGGCGCCGGAGAAGCTGGGGGATTTGTGCAAACAGCGCAGACGGTGGCATATCGGGCTGTTCCAGAGCATGATGCGCCACAGACGTATTTTCCTGAATCCGAAATATGGCCTTGTGGGATTGATTTCCTATCTGTATTTTCTGGTCTATGAGCTGCTTTCACCTTATATTGAGGTCTTTGGGATTCTCACCATTGCTCTGGCATTTGTGGTAGACCTGATTAATGTGCCATTTATGATACTGTTTTCGTCATTTATGTGGTGTACTCCGCTATTTTGTCGCTGACGGCGTTTTTTGCCCGCATTTATACGGTGGACTTGAAGCTGTCCTTTTCCGATGTGCTCAAAGCCATCGGGCTTTGTATGGTGGAGGTTTCCTGTCTGTGTCTGGTGCTGGCGTGGGTGCGGGCAACGGCTCTGGTGGGATACCGCCATCGGAAACACGCTTGGGGCAGGATCGAACAGAAAAAGATACGGTTCAAATAAAAGGGCGGTTTTCATATGAAATTAGATCAACTGAAAAAAGGTTTTGGGGGCTACAAAAAAGCCAGTATTTATGAATACATCACCATGATGGAAGAAGAATTTTCCGAAAAACTGGCGGAAAAAGTGACGGAACAGAAAACCCAGGAGGAGCAGTACCGCACACAGATTGCCGCTCTGGAAAAAGAACTGAGCCGTGTGAGAAAAGAACTGGAGGAGCAGAAGAAAGAACAGATGAATGTTGCTTCAGCTCTCATGGAGGCTGTTCGATATAAGGATGAGCTTCAGCAGGAAGCCCAGGCAAAAATGCGGGAAGAGCGTGCGGAATGGGAGAAAAACTGGAAGAAGGGGCAAAAGAGCTGAATCAGTACCATAAACAGATTGCGAAAGTGCGTGAAATGGTCTGCGGCATGCTTCAGTCCATGGATGCCCAGTCTGAGGAAGTGGAAATGCAGATTCGGACGGTGAAATCCGCCTGCCCTCGTCATAACATGACTTTGTTTGAAAGGAACCCTACGGAAGAAGCGTAAAGACAGAGGTGCTGACTGTGGAAGAAAAGACTTTGATTTATGTTGCGGGAAATCCAGACGCCTATCCTTTGGAGTATTTTGATAAAGATACCCAGACCTATGCGGGGGTCATCCCAGAGCTGCTGGCGGAATTTTCTGACCAAAGTACATATGAAATCGTATATTATGAGGCAGACGGCACAGACCACCGGGAAGAGCTTGCCAAACAGAAACAGGTTGACCTGCTTTCCGCCTATGAAGCAGGGGAGGAACTGCCGGAAAATACCGGCGTCGTTACGCTTTTTCCTGGAGAAAATGCCTATACCCTCTACTTTACGGAGGCCGCTCCCGATACCTTTCAGTCGGACTTGCGGGCTTATCTGGCACAGGTGTCTCCTGCGGAAGTGACGGGGCTTTTGATGGCTTCTGTGGAAACACCGCCCAATACCCAGGGGATGTACTGGACAATGGGTGCTATGGGGGCTGCCCTTTTGGTCATGGCGGCGGTGCTGCTGCTGACGGTGCGCCGATACCGCAGGAGACTGAAAGAAAGCCAGCAGAATGTGGAAACAGACGAAACCACAGGACTGGGGAATATGGAATATCTGGAACGGTATTATAAACAATATATCAATGACAAAAATCGTATCCTGTATCAGGCGGTGTATTTCTATGTGGATACAGACCGCCTGCGCAGACTCAGCAGCGGATAGGAAACCGATGAATTCCTCCGTTACTGCGCCGTTGTTCTGGGGGAATATACCCAGGACAGCGATATTCTGGCAAGGGTATCAGAACACGGCTTTATCATGCTGAAACTTACGGGCGGCGCAGACAAAACCGATGCATGGCTCACGGCTATTTTGGACAGAATCCATGATTATGCAAAGCTCTATGGCAAGCCTTACGATACCAATATTTATGCGGGCATTTATGCCCTTAGAGCAGAGGACAGAGACCTCAACGAAATCATTTTCCAGGCTTCTCAAGGGGCTTATGGAGCGGAAAAAGAGGATTGCAGGTATCTGCGCTGCTCCAAAGGCATGATGGATCAGTTCATGCAGGAGCGTCAGCTGCAAGCCAGCATCGAACAGGCCTTTGCCCAAAAAGAATTTCAATTATATATCCAGTTCTATGTGGATGCGGCAAATTTTGCCGTGGTGGGCGGGGAAGCCCTTTCCCGCTGGAAGCACCCCCAAAAGGGCGTATTGCTGCCCAGTATGTTTATTCCCCTTATGGAACGGGAAAAAATGATCAGCCGACTTGGCTATTACTGCCTGAAAGAGGTATGCTTCTTCTTAGAGGGTCTTTTGAAAGAAGGCGTAGATACCTTTTTCGTTTCCTGTAATTTCTCCCGTGATACCTTTGCGGCAGCGGATTTTGTCCAGAAGGTACAGGAGATTATGAATGGATTTACATTTCCAAGAGAACTGCTGATTCTGGAGATCACGGAAAGCGTTTCTGTCAGAAATGCCGCCCAGATTCGGCAGAATATCATTGCGCTGAAAAAATATGGCGTCAGAGTCGCCCTGGGCGACTTTGGCGAAGGTTTTACATCTTTTTATGATCTGCAAAAATACCCCATCGACGGGATCAAGCTGGATAAAGGTCTGGTGGATCATGTGACGACACCCATTGGCACAGCCATATTGAAGGCTATGATCCAGGTGGGGCATGAGCTGAATATGACTATTCTTGCCGAAGGGGTGGAAACAGATGAACAGGTGCGTGCCCTGTAGGAAATCCATTGTGATGTAATCCAGGGATTCCGTTTCAGTCATCCCATGCCTCAGTGGGAGGCCAATGTGCAGATCATTCAGAACAGACGAACATAAGAAAAAAACAAGCTGTGCCTAATTGCCTTGCTGGGAAAAGACAAAGACACAACAGGAGGTTTGCAGTGTAGGAGGCTAGTATGGACGAGAAGAAATTGACAAAACAATTGCGCCGCATTACGATCATTACCATCATCGGCAGCTTGTTGCTCAGTGCCATTGGTTTTGGTATTTTTGGCTATATCATGAAATCTGCCCATGAAGCGGAACATGCGCAGCTCCAGGCGGAACAACGGAATATAAAGGACGGCTGCTCAGACAGATGGATAAAAACCTGCAAATACTGACCACACTGTCTAAGGCATACGAAGTCAGTACCATTACCGATGACCCCAGGCAACTGGGACAAAGCCTGATGGAAACCAATGCCGCCAATGACTTTGTCAGCATGGTTTATATGCGTAAAGACGGTACAGGCCTCATGCATACAACAGAATCCGGCGAGGTAGAGGCCATCACCGTGGATGACCTGCATCCCTACGCCGTAGAGGTCATGGAGTCCGCCCTCCAAGGAAAAAATACCATTTCCAAGATTTTCAGAAGTCAGGCACTGGATGAGAAGATATTTGTATATGCTGTTCCCGTGTTTGAAAACGGGGAGGTCGTTGGGGCACTGGCAGCCGGAGATACCATCAATATTTTCACAGATGCCACCGATGGCAAAACGGTCATGGGCGGGGCAGGCTATCTGCACCTCATTGCCGATAACGGTATGTTTCTGGTTCGATCGGAAAATACATTGGTGGACGAGGAAATGAAAAACCTTTATGAAGGGGATGTTTTCTCTGAACAGACCAAAGAGGAAATGCGGGCTGCTTTGGAAAAAGGAGAGTCCGTCTGCGGGGAATATACCTACGAAGGCAATCGTATGCATTTTTATATGGTGCCGCTGGATGTCAATGGATGGTATCTGTTCTGCGCCAATAAGGTGTGGGGTTCTTCCGCTTCCTTGGGAGATGCTTTGACCATCTTTGGCGTGCTTATGACATTGATGCTGATTCTCATGAATGTGCTGCTTTACAGCGGACGCCGTGTCTTTAGCCAAAATATCAAAACACTGATTCGTCTGGCCTATGAAGACCCCATCACCGGGGCAAAAAATACAGCCCACTTTGACGAGAGCTTCCAGCAGATATTGGAAACAAAACAGCCTTTCAGCACCGTAGCCTTGAATGTCCATAACTTCAAAGGCATCAATGACCTGTTTGGCAGAATGCGCGGGGATCGGGTGCTGTGTTATATGGAAAATGTGCTGAATCATAATCTGAAAGAAGGGGAGTTCTTCTGCCGTGACACAGCGGATCTGTTTTACCTGCTGCTGTTGGATACAAACGAGGAACCCATCAAAAAAACGTCTGGCTGTCATCATTGAGCAGATCAGAGCATCTTCTCTGGAATATGGTGAATTCAGTTATGATCTTTCCCTTTATGCCGGTGTTGCCATCGGAGAAGAACGGGAAAAAGCCCTGCTGGCCATGCAGAGCATCGAGCATACCTACCATACGGATATTGCCTTTTATAATCATGACATGCATAATGCCGTACGGAAGAAAAACAGCATTGAAAGCCAGATGTATCCGGCTTTGCAGAATAAAGAGTTCAAATTGTTCTTACAGCCTAAGTTCGGTATGAAGAACGAAGGATTGGTGGGAGCGGAAGCTTTGGTGCGCTGGCAGAATCCAGACGGCTCTTACCGCTATCCCAATGAGTTCATTCCGCTGTTTGAGGAAAATGGCTTTTGTCTGAAGCTGGATCTTTATATGGTGGAAAGGGCCTGTGAGCAGATCAAGGCATGGAAGGATGCAGGCCTGACGCCTGTGCCTATTTCCGTAAATTAGTCCAAGATGCTGTTTTCTGACCTGAATTATCCCGATAACCTTATGCAGATACTGAATCGGTACCATGTTTCTCCTTCTTTGATTACGCTGGAGATACTGGAAGGGGTTGCCACGGATAATCTGGAACTGCTGAACCATCAGATTGAAGCCCTCCATGCCCTGGGATTCCGTATTTCCATGGATGGCTTTGGCAATGGATATTCCTCTTTGAATATGCTGTATCAGCTCAACATTGATGAATTGAAGCTGGATCGAGGCTTCCTGCGTCAGGTTTCTAAAGAGGACGAAGAACGCCGCTATATTATATTGGAACAGATCGTCAGCTTCGCCCGGAAACTGGGCATTGCCACCGTTGCGGAAGGCATTGAAACGCAGGAGGATGAAGCTCTGATACAGGCGCTCAAATGTAATTTCGGACAGGGATATTTCTATGATAAGCCCATGAGCGCCAAGGAATTCAGCTAGCGTTATATGAAAAAAGACGAGAAATAACCCTTTGCTGTCAGCAATAAAATAAGAAATCACACCCCGTTTGTTGGACTGGATGTCCTGCGGGGTGTTTTCATGTTCAGAGGACAGGCAGATGGAAGGGCATCTTTCCCTTCCTGTTTTTTCTGACAAAAAAATATCATAATTTTTTTTGAAATTTTCAAGAGAATCACACTTTTGTTCTACTTTATGATATACTGATACTGTATCGGCTTTTTGGAACCAATTTTTATTAGAATCAGAAGAATCGGGTGTGATACAATGGATTTTTTGAACAGCTTTTTCAGCGGTCTGGGCATCACAGAATTTGTACGTCCGTCCATTGGCATAACGGATGTGCTGGATATCCTGATTGTGGCATATATCATCTATAAAGTCATTTTCTGGATCAAAGAAACCCGTGCCTGGGTCCTTTTCAAAGGGATACTGGTGATCTTTGCCTTTGCGGCAGTGGCAGCCCTTTTGAAATTACATACCATCATTTTTGTTCTTTCCAACACCATCAATATGGGTATCATTGCACTGCTCATCGTCTTTCAGCCGGAAATGCGGAAGGCCCTGGAACAGCTGGGCAAAGGAAAGATCTTTTCTTACTTCACCCGCGGCGAAGATGCCGGGGATGAAAAAGCCGCAGCCCGCACCGTGAACGAAATCGTCAAGGCGGCAGACAAAATGGGAGCGGCAAAAACAGGCGCTCTGATCCTTATGGAGCAGGAAGTGCCTCTGGGCGATCTGGAAAGAACAGGCATCCCCATCGATGCCATCGTGTCCAGTCAGCTTCTCATCAATATTTTTGAACACAACACCCCCCTTCATGACGGGGCGGTGATCATCCGGCGGAACCGTGTGGCAGCGGCCACCTGTTTCCTGCCATTGACAGACAGCAACGAAGTCAGCATGGAACTGGGTACCAGACACCGGGCAGCCATCGGCGCCAGCGAGGTTTCTGACGCCCATGTTATCGTCGTTTCCGAAGAAACGGGAAAGATTTCCGTGGCAAGAGGCGGCGTTCTTTATCGAGATTTGACGCCGGAACAATTGAAAAACATGATCTCCGAACAGGATCATCAATCCGCCAAAAAGAAACTGGCGATTTGGAAAGGAAGGCAGGATAAATGAAACGATTTCAGGAATTGCTCATGAAAGACCTGGGCTGGAAACTGCTTTCCGTGGCCATTGCCACCACCATGTGGTTTATGGTCATTAGCATCAATCAGCCCATTGACACAAGATCATACAGCACCACCCTCCAATTGGTGGGAGAAGAAACATTGACCGCCCGTGGGCTCACCGTAGCCAATCGGGAAGATTTGACCAATACGAAAATCAGCATCAAAGTCAAAGCCCAGCGAACGGCCCTGGATCGGCTCAGTCAGCGGCAGGCGGACTTGATTTCTGCCAGTGTGGATCTGTCAGACCTGACTTATGCTCAGGATGGCGATACCATCACACTGCCTGTTGAAACCTCCGTTGGCGGCGGTGCCACAGGCTATACCGTAGAGAGCAAAGTCCCCGGCAGCGTGGAGATTCAAGTGGAAACCCTGGCAGCCAAGGAGTTCCCTCTGGAAGTTTCCCTGAACGGGGAAGTCACAGAAGGTACCCACCTGTCAACACCGAAACTGATCCCAGAAACCATTATGGTCAAAGGGGCAAAATCCGCAGTGGACAGCGTTGTGGCAGTACGCCTGCCTGTCAATGCGGCAGATGCGGTGCAGCAGATGGATTTGCAGGTGAAACCCGTAGCATATGACAAAGACGGCAATACCGTAAGCGGCGTTACATTCTCCGTGGATACGGTCACCGTTTCTTATAGCCTGAATGAGGCAAAACAGGTGCCTGTTCAGGTTTCCGTAACAGGCAGCCCGGCAGACGGCTATCATTTAGGGGAAATCACATGTACCCCGAAAACCATTTCTGTCATTGGCGCCAAAGAAGATCTGGCGAAATTGAATGTGATTTCTCTGGATCAGATTGACGTCAGCGGAGCAACCAGCTCCATCAGCCGTACGTTCCAGCTTTCCGACTATCTGCCGGAAGGGGTGAAACTGGAAGAAGGCAGCAGTGCTGTGGTACAGGTTCTTGTTCATGTGGACAGAGGGGAAGAAAAGACCGTAACGGTTTCTTCTGACCAGATTCACTTGACCAATCCTCAGGATGGGTACCAGTATCATATGCCTGACAGCATTTCCGTTTCCATCAACGGTGAGGCAAGCCAGCTGGCGGCTGTGGAAGGCAGTGACCTGTCAGGCAAGATCGACGTTTCTGCACTGACAGAAGGTGAACATACCGTTTCCATTGATTGGAACCTGCCAAGCGGCATTACGGCAGACAACAGCACCGTTACCATGGAAGTGACGGCTGTTGGCGGCGATGAATCAGATACAGAATCATAAAATATAGGAGAAAATAAGTAAGGAGTTTGAATAAAAAATGGGTAGATTATTTGGTACGGACGGTGTCCGCGGTGTAGCGAATACAGAACTGACAGGGGAAATGGCTTTCCAGCTGGGACGTGCAGGCGCATATGTGCTGACAAAAGAAACAAAACACGCACCCCGCATTTTGGTGGGTATGGATACCCGCATCAGCGGTGATATGCTGGAAGCGGCATTGGTAGCAGGCATCTGCTCCGTAGGCGCTCATGCAGTGCTGGCAGGCATTGTGCCTACACCCGCAGTGGCTTATCTGGTACGGAAATATCGTCTGGATGCAGGCGTTGTGATTTCTGCATCCCATAACCCCGTGGAATACAACGGCATCAAGTTTTTCAACAGCCAGGGCTATAAACTCAGCGACGATCTGGAAGATGAAATCGAAAACATCATCCTGAGTCATCCCGAAATCCTGCCTTCTCCCACAGGGGCATCCATCGGTACCCACACCGTAGCGGAAGAAGCCCTGGATGATTACATCGCATTCCTTGGCAGCACCACAAAAGAAAAATTCGATGGCATCAAAGTGGCTCTGGACTGTGCCAATGGTGCATCCTATAAAGCGGCTCCCATCACACTGCTGAATCTGGGTGCCAAACTGTGTATCATCCATAACGAACCTGACGGCACAAACATCAATGAACGCTGCGGTTCCACTCACATGGAAGATCTGAAAGCATTTGTAAAAGAAAATAAAGCAGACATCGGTTTCGCTTTTGACGGCGACGCAGACCGTTGTCTGGCCGTAGACGAAAACGGCGAACTCATCGACGGCGATAAAATCCTGGCCATCTGCGGTCTGGATATGAAAGAAAAAGGTACACTGAAAAACGATACCATCGTTGGTACTGTCATGTCTAACCTGGGTCTGACCATGATGGGCAGAGAAAAAGGTATTTCTATTGAACAGGCGGGCGTTGGCGACCGTTACGTTCTGGAACGTATGATCGAAGCGGAACGCAATCTGGGCGGTGAACAGTCCGGTCATATCATTTTCCTGGATCACAACACCACCGGTGACGGTATCCTCACAGCCATCCAGCTGCTGTCCGTTATGAAACGCACAGGCAAAAAGGCTTCTGAACTGGCAAAAGCCATGGAAGTAATGCCTCAGGTGCTGGTAAATGCCCGCGTCAATAACGCAAAGAAAAATACTTATATGGAAGTACCTTCCATCCGTCATGCCATTGCCAAACTGGAAGAAGAATTTTCCGCAGACGGCCGTGTGCTGATCCGTACTTCCGGTACAGAACCCCTGATCCGTGTCATGATCGAAGGCAAAGACATGGAACGTATGGAAAAAGCGGCAAAAGAACTGGCAGCATTCATTGAAAAGACATTGCAGTAATAAAGGAGAAACGAAATGAAAAAAGGAATTGCGGTTTTATTGGCATTGTTGTGTGTGGTGGCATTTGCCGGATGCAGCGGCGACCCGGAAACCCAGTTTGCCACAGTCAACGAAATGGAAGGCGTGACACTGGAACTGAAAGAAGGTACCCTGAAAGCCACCAGCGGTACATTCCTGCTGACCAACGGCACAGACGCGGAAATTAGCTATCGTGACGCGTATCACATGGAAAAGAAAGATGCGGACGGCAATTGGAAAGAATTTGTAGGCACTGCCAATGCGACATGGGGCGAAGAAACCGTTGCGGTACCTGCCGGAGAAACGGTAGAGCTGCCTATCAACTGGAAAAATCTCTGCGGCGGCATTGGCGCCGGAGAATTCCGTCTGATCATTGAAGTAGACGGCAATGCCATTGCGGCAGAGTTTACAAGAGAATAAAATATGGAAAATAAAAATAGCTGGAATCCTGATATTGAACTGAACCCAAAAAGTTAGACAATATTTTCAAATTA
>ULTM01029087.1_pt1 | contig 20999 bp, 23 predicted proteins | sample 1957641 | NCBI WGS metagenome assembly ULTM01 (sample SAMEA4835735, study PRJEB28245) | human gut metagenome | biome: gut microbiome; material: fecal sample | place: Denmark | collected 2008 | reverse complement strand
AGTCTACGGCGTACCAGGTCGGGGACAAGGTGGATTGCGCCTTCCAGTACGAGCGCTTCCTCGAATGCACGAAGGCCGGCACGACAAGCGCGGACCTGCTCGATACGCGCAGCGTCACGCACGGGCAGGTCATTGCTGACGGCACGGTCGAATGGACTGTTCGAACGCATGCTCGCTCGATCAATGGATCAGTGGCAAGAGAAGATGGGGATGTTCCGGTTGACGTTGGCGTGAAGACTGTCAACGGGAAGGGGCCGGACGGCTCAGGGAACGTGAAGGTCGATACTGGCTTGCCGTTGGGGCACCTCTTCGCGTGGCCTTTCCAAACGCCTCCTGACGGCGCGATCCAGTGCAACGGCGCGACCTACAACCGTTCGCTTTACAAGGACTTCTTCGCCTATGCGACCTCGAAGGGTTGGGTGAAAACCGAAGCGGAGTGGCAGAGCATCGCGTCGGCTAATGGTGGTTATTGTCCGTACTACTCACAAGGCGACGGCTCGACGACTTTCCGCACGCCGAAGTTCGCGCCGTTTATGCAGATCGCAATTGCGGGGTCGAGCGCGGGTAAGTACCACAAGGCGGGGTTGCCGAATATCAAAGGTACTTTTAATGCTTCTCAGCTCACTGACGGGAGTGACTCCGCCTCTGGTGCTCTGATTGTTGGCGGGGGCGTATCAAGACCAACGCCGGCCAGTTCTTCTGACGATTCGCAAAATGGCTTTAGCTTTGACGCCTCTAAATCCAACGCCATCTACGGTCGTTCGAGCACCGTGCAGCCCGAGTCGCATGAGTGGATGATTTGCGTCGTTGTGGCGGGGCAGGCGACGAATCTCGGTTCTGTGGATATGGCCGATGTTTTGACGACTGTTGCGCAGGTGCAGGCGGACATTTCGCAGGTGAAAGAGGACGTTGATGCGATCCCACGGCCGAATGCTTACGTCACTCAAACGTGGAGAAGTGGGACAGAGTGGTATCGCGTATGGTCTGATGGATGGATTGAGCAAGGTGGACACGGTACTGGTGGCACATGCACTTTTAATAAGTCATTTTCTAATACAAATTACACGTTCAATGTGCAACCGTCGAGTGGGTATACGTCTCACCCTGACTGGATTGCGGCATACGAGCACCGCTCAGGCAGAACAACAGCGAAAACGTCAATCACGTATTACGAGGGTGGAAACCAAGGTTGGGATTGGCGCGCCAGCGGATATTGAAAGGAGGGAAGAATATGAATTTTGAAATCGGACAGATTTTCGAGGGCGAATATCCGCCCGAGGCGGCAGTGTTCTGCAACTCACGCGGTGACTGTTACATAGAGGAGATCGAGCCTCAGAACGGTGTACGTCGCTTCCAGATCGTTGCGGTGCCCGAGCCGACCCTCGACGAACTCGCGTCTCAGGTACGAGCTGAACGTGACATGAAGATCGCAGAGACGGACTACCTCGCAATGCCAGACTACCCTCTGTCTGACGAGGACAAGGCAGCAGTCATGGCTTACCGTCAGGCACTTCGCGACGTTCCGGCGCAGGAAGGCTTCCCGCTCGAAGTGGTGTGGCCCGGGGTTCCGGCTGTGTTCACGAGAACGAATGGGTAGACGAAGGGAATGAAGATGCCCACTATGGGCATCTTCATTGTCATTTTTCGAACGGAGACGGCGTCGGGAACAGCGCTTCTAAGAACTGCTTAGATTTCTTGCGGTTGGCACTGTCCATGTTGATGTCGGCGTTTAGGCAGAACATGCGCGGATTAAATTTTTTGATTCTCTCGCGGATTTTGTCGCATTCGGTTCCTTCAAAAGAGTCAATGTCGCTCTTGAATAGGAAATTGAAATGCTTAACCCAGAAGGATGGCTTTTTTTGAAGTTCAACTCTGGCTCCCATTCCGTAGGCCATCTCTAGCTGAAAAATCAGGCGTTGGACTTCATCACCTGTTCTAAATGGAGATGTGTTTCTCTTTAGAATTTCGGGGTATTTCTCAAGGGTTTCCGCGATCGCTGATTTTGTCATCCCGTCTACGGTATGCGAAAGTACGAGCAACTCGTGGTAACCGTAGCGCCGGCAGGCCATCAGCCATGCTCGAATTTGTGTTTCTCTAAAGCCATATTCGAGATGGCTATTGACGACGTTTTCAGCTTCCTCGATGGAAGCGTACTGCATCTGCTTAGGAACTTCTCTAAGGCGAACAATCGGTTTGTCACCATCGAAAAAGAAGTCTCGTGAAACGGGGTTCTTAATGAATATGTCGTCATTAAAGAGCAAAAATTTCTCCTGCAGTCCTGGGATCTTATGGACATACATTTCGATCACCACAGAGTTGAACGTAGGTAGTAGCTCGCTCGGAATGATTTCACTGTGGTCGACGATTGTGATCTTGGGATGCTCTTTGAGCCACGAGGGCTTTTGCTTGTTCGTGACGATGTAAATGTGGTTTATCCAGGGGGCGTTCTGGTGAATGGAGCGGAGAGAATATTTCAGCTCCTCATTGTCAGCAAATCTGAGGTCGCCGACATTATCTTCTTGGAACGGCAGGTTCAGTTCCTTTAAGCGTTCTTCCTTGGCTTTTTGGAAGTTTGGGTCAGAGCCGTCGCACCACAAATAGACGGCGTCTATCTTTTGCCGAGAATCATTTTGATTACAGGGGGGGTAACATCTTGAAACATATTTGATGTAGATGCAAAAATGGCTCACGGTTGCCGAATCAGCCGTGAGCAGGGTACGTACCCGTAACTTTATCACACCGCCTTCTGGCGGTTTTTTCTTATGTGGAATTTTATTGTCAAGGCGCTGAAAGAGGCGCTAAAGGAAAAGGTGACTGAAATGACGAAAGAAGAAGTGAAGGAATGGCTCGACAAGCTCGGCGTCAAGGTCGAGGAAGTGACCGAGGAGCTCATTGCCAAGGTTGAGGCCCAGAAGGCTTTGCTTGATGCGGAGACCCGTCGCAAGACGCGCCTCTTTTGGGGACCAGTTGGTTTCCTGGCCGGGGTTCTCTGCACGTGGCTGTACAACATCCTCTTCTGAGGATAGATGCAACGAGCTGTGAGAATCGGCGCGTTGCTACCAAGAGCATGCTACTGTGTGCTTGTGGCCGGGGGACTGTCCCTCGGCCATTTTTTTATAAGGAAAGCCATTGTTTTTTTACGGCTTCATCAATGACCAGAGCATTTGCACTGGCACGTACGGTTTCCCGACAGAGGTGACCATTCCTAACTACATCTACATCGGAACGACCGACGACAAGACCGTCATCGGGAAGAAATGGACGGGCAACGGCTGGGTTGAAGTGATCTATTACTTCTACGCCCAGCTCAACGAAAAGGACCTCTGCATCGGCGTGCAGGAGTATCCGACCGAGGTCGTCGACGCGAAGTTGATTCGCATTAACTCTCTCGACGAGTCTCTCATTGGCCTTTGGTACGACCGCACGGATTCGACCTTCAAGCCTGCGCCGATCCGCGTGCTTGCCGATCACTCGACAGACGTTGTGAACTATCGCAACGAAGATCGCTGGCTTTCCGACGTATTGGATGAAAAGGCGAACAGCCTCACAATCTACAGCAAGACCGAATCGGACGCTCGCTTTGCCCTCAAGGGCGAAGGCGGCTCTGGTGGAACACCGGGCGCTGACGGCGCTGATGGTTTGAGCGCTTACGAGGTGGCTGTCGCCAACGGCTTCATTGGCAGCGAGGTTGAATGGCTTGCGAGCCTTATGGGTGAACCTGGCCTGCCCGGCAAGGACGGCGTTGATGGCAAGGATGGCATTGACGGCGCTCGCGGTGATCAGGGGCTTCCTGGTAAGGATGGTCTGCCCGGTGCTGAAGGGTTGCCAGGTAAAGACGGTGCGCCCGGTAAGGATGGGCTTCCTGGTCGAGATGGCGAACGCGGTCCGCAGGGCTATCCTGGGGCTGATGGTCGCGACGGTACGAATGGCCGAGACGGTCAGGATGGCCAGGACTTCGGCGGCTCTGTAGCCTCTGACGTGATTCGCCTCAACGGGACTCAGGCTCTCTTCAAAACGTCGTCCATGATGACGCTCGCGACGAACAGCCTTGAGACGATGATTGCCGGTTCGAAAATCTATTCGAAGACAGCCATCAGCGTTTCGTCGGACGTTCGCCTTAAGGAAGGGATTGCAAAGGTCGATGCCGATCGAGCGATTGCGTTCATTCGCAAGCTCCCGGTCGTGACTTACTCCTACCTCGGCGAGGAAGACGGCCAGAAGCACATGGGGCTCATCGCGCAGCAGGTCCAGAATGTGGACCCGCAAATTGCGCAGCTCTTTGTCAGCAAGTCGTCTGAGGGCTATCTGGCGGTGGACTATGCTTCGCTCGTTTGTCCGTTGATCCTCGCGGTTCAGCGACTTTCGGAAGAAGTTGAGCGACTTAAAAGCTAAGGCTTAAAGCTCCATAACAGGGGGACGGGAAACCGTCCCCTTTTTTTACGCCTGTAGTGATGGCAGGCGTGTCAGGGCTAGGGATTTTGACGGTCGTTGAATATGGTGAAGGGGAGAACAAAAAAGGAGGTGATTTATGGAAAGAGGAGTTCTGCAGACGGCTATCGACTACGTGTCGCTGCTGATTCCTGCAAAAGGGGAGGCGTATTTGATGCTGGCTTCAGGGGCAATCGGAAGCGCGGTCGCGTGGTTGCTCGGTGGAATCGACTTGCAGCTCAAGTGGCTTCTGCTGTTTGTCGCCGTTGACTACTTGACAGGGACCATCGCAGCAGGGAAGACGGGCGAGTGGCACAGCCGTGTCGGCTTCCGAGGGCTTTTCAAAAAGGTTTTCATCTTCGTCGTTGTGATGCTTTCTCATGGGCTTGACGTCATCGCAGGCACCGACATGATGCTACGCAACGCGGCGATTGCGGCTTATGCCGTAAATGAATTAGGGAGCACGTTGGAAAATCTCGACCGGCTGGGCTTCGGGGGAATGATCCCTGGGTTTCTTCACCGGGCGATCAAGGAAATCAAAAGCAGGGAGGTTGTCAAAAAATGAGTAAGGTTATCTGTATTGATGCAGGCCACGGCGGCGCCGATCCGGGGGCCGTCAACGGCAAATATCAGGAGAAAAATGCGACGCTTGGCATTGCCCTGAAGATCGGGGACAAACTAACGCAAAAGGGTCATAAGGTTGTCTATACGAGGTCTACTGACAAGGTGCTAGGACTCCAGGCGCGCTGCGATATTTCAAACGCCGCGAAGGCAGACTTCTTTGTCTCGATTCATTGCAACAGCGCCGAGAATAAGGCGGCGTCCGGGATCGAGACTTTCAAGTATCCGGGCGTCGGTGGAATCACGCAGCGTCTGGCAAACAACGTTCAAAATTCGCTTGCAACGCACTTCCCGGAAGAGAAAAACCGTGGAGTGAAAGAGGCGAAGTACTACGTCCTCAAGCACACGAAAGCACCGGCCGCACTGGTGGAGGTCGGCTTCATCTCACACGATCCAACAGCCGAGAAATTGTTCAGGTTCAGCTACCAAGACAAGCTCGCACGTGTAATTGCCGAGGGAGTCGAAAAAACTTTTTCTTGAGCCGAATTTCAAAAATTCTTGTGACCTATAAGGGTTTACGATATACTAATTAGGCATGCAGAGAATTACGCTGGAAGTGACGCGTAAGTATCACGAGAACAAGAAAACGGCGTCACACCGGGCTTTGTCCGACTAATCAAGTTACTGTTGTAGTAAATTCTGTAGCGTCCTACAAGACACGAGAAAAGCCCCTGAAACCTACGTACAGCGCGGTTTTGGGGGCTTTTTAACTTTCAGAGAATTACGGGAAAACTCCCTGTTTTAGAGTGCGTAAGTGACACGTAAGTATCACGACACGCCTAGAAAAAAGCCTTTCGGCTTGACTTTTCCAGTTCACTGAATTGTCACACAACGTTCACTTGTAATTTGTCGATTGCGTCGATCAGGTCGGTAACGTCCTTGTGCGTATACAACTCTGTCACGTTCGAATTCGAGTGGCCGACGATCCTTTTCAGGACCACTGAGTTTGACGATACGCCGCAAGAATCCATCAGAGAAACGAACGTATGTCGGAGCGCATGAGGCGTGTGCGAGACGCCCAGGCTCTCCATATACGGGTCGAAAAAGTGCTTCTTGTACTGGTCGTACTTAATAGGCTTGCCGTTCGCGTTTTCGATCAGGTGCTCGCCATCGAGGCGCTTTGACAGGATCGGTGCAAGCTCTCGGTGGATCGGCACGATCCGGTCTGCGTTTTCGGTCTTTGTCCCGCGCACGTGGATGATGCGCTGCGCAAGGTCCACGTCTTCAGTCTTGACCCCGAGGAGCTCTCCTATCCGCATGCCGGTGTAAAGCATGATGAGCACAGTGTCAGCCAGCCGCAGTTCCGCGTAAGACTTCTTGCCAGTAGGGAATTGCACTGCGAAGTCTTGCGAGCCAAATACAGCGCCGAGCTCCTCTGCTGTGAAGAATTTTTCCTTCGCGGCCTTTTTCTTTTTGGGCGGTGTGATCACCAGGAACTGCGAGTAGTCTTTCGTGACGATGTCGTTCTCGATGCAGTACTTGAACGCGTTTTTGAAGATCGATTTCACCTTGCCCTGACTCTCCTCCGACATGTGATTCATGCCGTCGAGGATGTCCTGCATGTGGACCTTCTTGATGTCGGCCATCTGCATGTCGTAGAGCGGGGCGCAGCGCTTGTAGGCTGACCTGAGCCCGGCGGCGCTGCTCGGGTACTTCTTGAAGTGCGGCGGCGTCCAGATGTCCCAGACCTCAGCAAAGGTGAGCGTCTTTCTTGTGAGGTCGATTGGGTTCTGGTGGTACTCGGCCAAAGCGATCATCGCTTCTTTTCGGCTTGCGTAGTATCCAAGCGTGGACGTGAGCTGCTTTGCCTTTCCCGTCTCTTCGTTGATCTCCCATCCGGTTGTGATTCGTACCCAGAAGGGCCGTCGGCGATTGCCGCTTAATTTTGAAATGTTTCCATAGCCGTTTGGCGCTTTAATTGTCATCACCTTCTTTGAGGTGCTTGGTTTGATACTCCTTCAAGAAGTTCTCCATTCCAATGCGCTCGGTTTTCGATAGCTGCTTGAGGAAATCCGTCTGAACTGGCAGGCCTATCAGCAACGCAGGATTCACTCTCAGTTCGACGGCCATATCCCTGAGGATGTTTCGCTTGATGTTCGTGACCTTTCCGCTTTCCCATTTTTGGACCGCAGCGGCCTGCACACCAAGTCGCTCACCGAGTTCCGCCTGCGTCAGATTTCGAAGCATCCTCGCGCGTTTGATGATGTAGCCTATTTCTTTGTCGGATAAATACTCCATTAAACTCTCTCTCCCTTTGCTGCTATAAATATCTAATTTAGATATATATCTAATTTAGATCATTTAATTTATCAAAGCAAGAGAAACGATTAACTTCCAAAAATTCACTATTGAACTCAATTATCTTATTTCGTACTATTTTTTTGAAAGGCAGTGAGAGGCACCGTGCGATCATGCGCGATTTTTTTTAACCGCAACTGTCTAAAAAAGATGAAAAAGGAGATGTTTTCCATTGAGAAACCTAACGGTGAGCGATGTCGCTAAGGCGCTCAATAAATCGCCTCAGTACATCAGAATCTGCTTACAAAAGGGTTTGCTCCCGTTTGGTGCGGCCGCAAAAATGCCGCATTCCGGGCAGTGGACTTACGTAATTTTTCCGAAGAAATTCAAGGAATATGTCGGCGATGAAGCCGTTTGAGAGAACTGCGTTGAAAAAGGCACGCAGGGAGGCAGGGTTCACGCAGGCAGAGCTGGCCGTGCTTGTCGGTTGCGGACAGCAAACAGTCTCAAAACATGAGAGCGGAGTAGCGACACCGGCACACTTCAAGACGTTGCGAGCGTATGAGGATGTGCTCGGTGTTCCGGCTTGCGAGCTCTTTCCAGATGTTTTTGAGGAGGGGGCATGAAAAATGCCCCGCCGTGACAGTTCGGCGAGGCTATCGAATGAAATGAGGGGAGGAATTTATCTCTAGTATGACATCCCCAGATGAAAAATCAATAAAGCCTAGCGCGTCGGGCGTAAAGCACCATTTCAGCGTGTCGGTTGCCGTCGAGGTCGGCGTCAATGCCGCCGTTGTCCTTGAGAACATTGCGTTCTGGGTGCGGGCGAACCGCCGAGCCGGACGCCACCACCATGACGGGAAACATTGGACCTATGGGAGCACCCGGCACTTCGCCGAGCTTTTCGACTACCTGACAGAAAAGCAGGTGAGAGGGGCTATGGACAAGTTGATAACCTGTGGATATGTGGAAACAGGGAACTTCAACCGATCGGCATATGACCGGACCAGGTGGTTCACGCTGACCGAAAAAGGCGAGCGCGCGACCCAGGAGCGGCAGTCCGAAAAGCCGACAAAGGCAAAAGGTGCAGCCGGCAATGGGCGACCTATACCAGATAAAAACAAGAAATCGAAAACGGGATATATGACAGACTCAGCGGCGGGCGATTATCGTCGCGATCCTTTCGATTTTTGAGGGAAGGAATGAGAATGAATGGCTTTGAGGGAAGTCGATCTTTCACACATTCGCAACGGGCGCACGAAGCCCGCAATCTGCACCAGGCATGGTGCATTTACGGACACTGGCGTAACGATCCGCGACAGGATCATCTGGATGGGCTGTGCGCAATGTGCGCTTGAGGCCCGCGACCGTGAGAATGCACGACTCGCAAGAGAGGCAACGAAGCGCAGTGAGGCTGTGAAGGCTTGTCGCATCATTGGTGACGCAGCCATCCCGGAGCGATACCGGGGTCGCACGCTTGAAGGCTACGTCGTGTCGAATGCGGGCCAACGTGCTGCGCTTGAGGCTTCAAGGGAGTACTTGAAGACCATTACGCAGGCCGATGACAGTGGGGCGAACATGCTTTTCTACGGCACGTCCGGGACTGGCAAAACGCACCTTGCTGTCGGTGTCGCGCAGGCGTTGATCGAGCACGGAGGCTCGGCACTCTATACGAGGGCGTCACGCATCGCTCAGAGAATCAAAGAGACATACGGTCGCCAGTCTGACAGGACTGAGCGCGAGGTTTATGAGTCCTTTGCTACGCCCGATCTTCTTGTCATCGACGAGGTCGGCAGACAGTTCGGAACGGATGCCGAGAAGCTGATGCTTTTCGAGGTTATCAACTCACGCTACGAGGCGCTGAAGGCAACGATCGTCATCAGCAACCTTTCTGGCGAGGCGTTGATTGACTATCTTGGCGAGGCGGCAATGGACCGGCTTCGAGAAGGAGGGCGTTCGGTGCTCTTTGACTGGACGAGCTACCGGCGCCGAGGATATTGAAATACATGAGACCCCTTTGCGGGTCTCTTTTTGCATGGAGGCTTCGATGAACTGGAAGTTTTTTGTGCCGCTCGGGCTTTTCGCTGCGGGCGCTGTCGGCGGGTACATGTACGCGTCCCACGAATACGGCGAGGAGATCGCTAACATCAAACTTGAGGCGGCGATCATTCGCGCCAATGACGGGAGGAAGTCCTATGAAAAACTGGTTGCGGCGCAAAACGCGCTTGATGCTTCTCGGCGCGATGCTGTGCGCCTCTCTGACGACCTTGACCGGGTGCGGCGTGCCTACAAAGATCGCGAGCGACGAGCCTCTGCCGACGCCTGCCGAGTGGAACGAGCCGCAATCGCCAGGTGCGAGGGACTTCTCAGAGAAAGCACAGAGCTTCTTGCAGAGGGTTCAGACCTACTTCAAAGAAACGCCGGAGTTCACGATGCAGCCGTGAGCCTGAACCAATGAAAAGCGCCGGTGGATGTCCCGGCGCTCTGGCTTAATTATTTTCTACGAGATCTCTTAGTTCTCTTTTTAGATGATGAACTGGCGCGTGTCTGGCCGCCATAGACGTCTGGGTCGCAGATTTTCTGGCTTCTGCTGAACTTGCCGTTATTGCACAGAAACCTTCCATCAACGCAGCGATCGACACCTCCCATCCGGCCTGAACAGGGGGCTTTTGCTGCCATGGCTTGGGATGAAAAGAAAGTCGTTGCTAGAAAGGTGGCAACAACGAAAACAGAAAATGTTTTTGCGCTCATAAAGCTAAAATCAAGAGATTACTTCTTGTCAATCGAAATGTCGTACTTGACTTCGGTGGGTTTGTGAGCCTTTACAGCGCTGGCAATGGCGTCGACATTAGCAACAGCCCCCAGAGCAATCAGCGGCGTGACGATTTCTTCGGGTTTCTTGTTGAGCTTTGTGGCAATTGCCTTCACGAGTGCAGGCTCATCAGTCGTACCGTCTGCTTTCAAGTGCTGGTTGCGCAAGCCTGCCCACAGGCGAACAATTTCTTGCTCATCCTTGGTTGTCGTGCGATCAGCGGCCATGACATCGTCCCAAGTCCACTTCTGTGAGCCATTGAATCCCTTGCCGTCCGTCGCATAGTTGCATCGAGCGACGGCGATCTGTGCGGCCTTGATGCCGATCACGCGGTCAATAAGCTGAACAGAGGCTATGTCCGTAAGATTATGTTCGGCAAAATACTTGGCAGCACCCATGCAGGTAGCGGCCAGGTTGGTTGAATTGACGGTTTGTGCCGGCTCGTTCAGACCGACGACAGCGTACGTAATGGTGCGAGTTCCTGCCTTAGTAGCTTTTTCTTCAGTGATGACGGCATAAGGGAGAAGTTCGAAGCTGACCTGTTCGACCGTTTTTTGCGCGGTTTTTTCTTCTTCTGACGTCTTTTCGACACAACCAGCCAAGACAGCGGCGGCGAGAGCGAGGGCAATGGCGATCTTTTTCATAAGTTCTCCAGGAGGAATAGGACAGCGAAACGACAAAAGCGCGGAGGTGATCCGCGCGTAGATTTTCAAATTGTAACTTACTTTTAGGGAATGGCCTCGAGGCGGGCGGCAATTTCGTCGCGTTCGTCGCAAAGCGCCAGGAACGCCTTGACAAGGCTCCGCCATTCTACTTTTTTCCCGGCCGCGTAAGCGTCAGCAGCTTCGTCGCTCTTGAGATCGATGGCGAGTTCGAGCTGTTCGAGGGCTTTTTCGAGTTCGCGGCGGCTGGTGTTGTTCGTCATGATTGTCTCCGGTGTTTGTGTTTTGGTGTGCTCATGTTCGCTCTGTACCTCGGAGACAGCAAGTTGTAGTTAAACCTTCTTGCTGTGAATCATTCTTTCATGTCGGCAGGATCGCGTCTGCCCACTGCTGCATGACCGGGCGGCGTTGCTCAAGGAGGTCTGAGCGTTGGTAGGCCTGCACGACCTTGTCGCCCTTTACGTGAGCCAGAGCGCGCTCGGCAAGGGCCTCATGGATGAAGTTTTCCTCGCACCAGTCGCGGAACGTTGATCTGAAGCCGTGCATTGTGAAAGACTCGCCTGTCGCCTTCCGGATAAAAGCCCGAGGGCTGTCGATAACCATCTCTTTGTCTGATCGTGGCGCAGGAAAGACGAGCTCAGACTTTCGTTCGCAGCGTTCTAGGACTGCCAGTGCCTGACGTGAGAGCGGGACGCGGTGCTCAAGACCGCATTTCATCCTAGGGGCCGGGATCGTCCACGTCGCGCGCTGGATGTCGATCTCGTCCCATCGTGCGCAAAGGAACTCTTGCACGCGTGTAGCAGTGAGGATGCCGAAAAGGACGGCGCGAGACACGACAGAAGTCTTTTTCGCCGTCTCCGGTGCAAAACTTTTCAGAATTTCAAGAGGCATTGCCTCATGGTGCTTGACTTCGTGGACTTTTGAGATCGGCGGCAGGAAGAAAGCTAGCCCGTCTTTCCAAGTAGCAGGGTTTGTTTGTATGAGTTCTTCAGCGATTGCTTGAGAGAAGAGACTTTCGAGGCGGCCTCGTAGGCGGCTGGCTGTCTCTGGCTTTTCTGTCCAGATCGGTTTGAGGACTTCGAGGATGTCTCCTCGCGTGATGTCCTTTACGCGAAGAGCACCGAGAACCGGGACGGCATAGGTTTCGATTGTGGACACCCACTGCGATGCGTGCTTTTCGTTTTTCCAGCGCTTGACGTTTTGAATGGTCGCGATTGCACCAGGATAGAACTCTTTGAAAGTGATGCTTTCTCGGGCGTCTGCTTCTGAAAGCTTTGATGATGACGGATCGATGCCGTCGGCCGCCATTGAGAGAATTTTTGCTGCCCGCGCTTTTGCAGACGTGATTGAAATGCGCGAGGCGCCACCGATCGACAAGTCTTTCCGTGTCCCCGCGAATCGGTAGCGGACAACCCACTGCCGGGAAGACTCAGAACGCACGAGAAGCATCAACCCACCGCCGAGCGAGTACCGGCCGGGTGGCAGCGTCATGAAATTTTTCGACGTGACTTGATCTTTCATATCTACCTTTGGGCGGTGAATCGCGTAAGACCCACCAGAGACCCACCGAAAAAAGACCCACCAAAAGACCCACCTCCACAGTCTATCGCATGGCGTGATATGTCGCAATCTGGCGGATTTTGGCGGAATCGACGAAAGTAGAATTCTGGAATGTGCCTGGTACTCAAGGCAAATAAAGAAAAACCCCGGAGCCTGAGAGGCTTCGGGGTCTGTGTTCTGGCGGAAGGGGAGGGATTCGAACCCTCGATACGGAATTTCCGTATGCCGCCTTTCCAGGGCGGTACATTCAACCACTCTGCCACCCTTCCAAGATGGAGCGAGCTGACGGTTTCGTCAGAGAGCGCAATTGTACAGTATATTTTTAAAGTCGTGTGAACTTTTTTCGGCTCCTGCCTCAAGGGCGTGCGGGAGGACGGTGATGGGAATCAAGATCTGCAACCTGTGCTGCGGTCACGGACATGTGTTCGAGGGATGGTTTCGCTCCGATGAGGAGCTGGAGGCGGACCTGAAGGAAGGCCGCATCGAGTGTCCCGTGTGCGGAGATCCGTGCGTTGCCAAGCGCCCGAGCGCTCCCAACTTTGTCAGAGTGCAGGGGACGACGAGGACGGACGTTGCGGCCGACGTCGCCGCCCGCGGCTGGGAGAGGGCCCGCGAAATGCAGGCGGACGCCATGAAGGTGCTGCGTGAGGCCGCCGCGATGGCCGAGGACGTCGGCGAGCGCTTTCCCGAAACTGTGAGAGACATTCATGACGGGCGCGCCGAGAGGCGCCTGGTGAAGGGCACCTGTTCGGGCGAGGAGGCTCAGGCGTTGCATGAGGAGGGCATTCCCGTGATGCCTCTCCCTGATGCGGTCTCTAGGCGGCTCAACTGAGCTCCTTTTCTGCAGCGCAGCGCGGCGTTGTACAATGCCGATACCCTTTCAAAACACTCTTTGACTTCGGAGACAGACATGCCCCAGCAAGCCCGTGACGCTGAATTCGCGCCTCACGCCGCCATCGACCTTCGCGACCAGAACAGCATGTTCCTTGCGCTCGAGGAGCTCGGAATCGCCTGCATGCAGGACGCCTGGATCCGCAGCAACGACCCCGGCCACAAGGATGCGGCCGCCGTCCACGAGCAGGCCGAGGAATTCCTCGCCGACATCCTGATGCTTCTTTCGACGGGCGGTGACGAGTCCCGCATCGTGCAGAACGGCTGGGCGGGCGCCGAGCTTGCGAAGCACCTGCGCGCCTCGCTTCGTCAGGAACTTGCCGCCGAGACGGCCGCTCAGGGTCTTGAGGGCGGCACGGACGCCATGTCCGATGAGGTCGTGATCCGTCTTGCGCTCTCCTGCTATCTCAAGGACCTCGAGCTTCTGACGGCGCGCGATGCGCATGAGAAGATGCTCGGCCGCAAGATCGAGCCCAAGGAGTACATCGACTTCATGATCGGTTGGAGCGGTGTTTTCAGTGGTGCAAAGCCCTCTCTTGAGCTCCCGATGGCATTCATGATCTTCAAGGGTGCGCAAAAACACTGAGGAAAAAATCACGCGCACCATTTGCGCGCAAAACCTTGAAAACGATAGACTGACAGGCAGATCGGCGAGTTTGAGAGCGCCGGGCCCGTCAATATGGCCTGGGATCCGCACCTACCGGATCCTTCAGGCCATTTTTTCGTGTTCCGGAAAGACGCTTGAAGCCGACGAAATCCCCCCCAAAGCCAACCCGGAGAAAAACATGGAAACAGGAACGGGAGTCAACGCACTGACAATCGTCTTTGCCGCGCTCTGTATCTTTGCCATTGCTTACCGCTTCTACGGTCTCTTCATCGCGACCAAGGTCCTCAGCCTCAATGAAGCCCGCAAGACGCCTGCCGTCAAGTACAGCGACGGGCAGGACTATGTCCCGACCAACAAGTACGTGCTCTTTGGCCACCATTTCGCAGCCATTGCGGCAGCCGGCCCGCTTCTCGGCCCAGTTCTCGCAGCGCAGTTCGGCTACATGCCGGGCTTGCTCTGGATTCTGATCGGCTGCGTGCTCGCAGGCGGCGTGCACGACATGGTCGTGCTCTTCTGCTCCGTGCGCCACCGCGGCCGCTCGCTCGCCTACATCGCGACGCAGGAGATCGACAGGACGACGGGCTTCGTCGCCTCGTGGGCCGTCCTCGCGATTCTGATCCTGACGCTCGCGGGCCTCTCGATCGCCGTGGTCAACGCCATGCACAACTCGCTCTGGTCGACCTACACGGTCGCCGCGACGATTCCCATCGCCATTCTGATGGGCCTCTACATGCAGATCTGGCGCAAGGGCGACGTGGTCGGCGCGACGGTCATCGGCGTCGTGCTCCTCTTCCTCTGCATCCTTTCCGGTCCGTGGGTCGCCGCCCATCCCGAATACTTCGGCTGGCTCGACATCGACCGCAAGGCGATGAGCATCCTCATCCCGATCTACGGCTTCTTCGCCTCCGTTCTTCCCGTGTGGCTCCTGCTGCTGCCGCGCGACTACCTCTCCACCTTCCTCAAGATCGGCACGATCGGCGCCCTCGCCATCGGCATCGCCTTCGTGATGCCGAACTTCCAGATGCCGGCCTTCACGGACTTCATCCACGGCGGCGGCCCGATCGTGGGCGGTCCCGTCATTCCGTTCATCTTCATCACGATCGCCTGCGGCGCGCTCTCGGGCTTCCACGCCACGATCGGCACGGGTACGACCCCGAAGATGGTCGGCAACGAACGCGACGTGCTCTTCGTGGGCTACGGCGCCATGCTGATGGAAGGCTTCGTGGCCATCATGGCCCTTGTCGCCGCCTGCGTGCTGGTGCCCGCCGACTACTTCGCCATCAATGCGCCCGCCGAGAAGTTCCAGGCGCTCGGCATGGCCGTGCAGGAGCTTCCGCGCCTTGAAGCCGAGGTTCAGGAAAGTCTGATGGCCCGTCCGGGCGGCAGCGTCTCGCTCGCCGTCGGCATGGCCCACATCTTCTCCAAGATCCCGTTCATGGAACACCTGATGGCCTACTGGTACCACTTCGCCATCATGTTCGAAGCCGTCTTCATTCTGACGGCCGTGGACGCCGGCACCCGCGTCGGCCGCTTCTTCCTTCAGGAAATGATCGGCAAGGTCATCCCGAAGTTTGCGGACAAGGAATGGGTTCCGGGTGTGATCATCACCTCGGTGCTCTTCACGGGCTCCTGGGGATATCTCGTTTACTCGGGCGACATCGGCTCCATCTGGCCGCTCTTCGGCATCTGCAACCAGCTGCTCGCCAGCGTGACGCTTCTGATCGGCACCACCGTGATCCTGCGCATGAACAAGGCGAAGTACGCCTGGATCACGGGCGTGCCCGGCCTCTTCATGACCGTCATCACGTTTTGGGCGGGCATCTGGCTCATCGTCAACCAGTACCTGCCAGGCGGCAAGATCCTGCTTGCCACGCTCTCCGTGATCGTCATGCTCCTCATGCTCTTCGTGATCTACGGCACGCTGCGCCGCTGGTTCGCGCTCCTTGCGATCCACACGACGACGAAGGACGAGTACGGCGAAGACGTGAAGGTCGTGGTTCAGGAATAATCCTCCAGACTTCCGCTTCGTGAAGCATGCAGGCCCGCCGGTCGAAGGACTGGCGGGCCTGCTTTTGGAGAGTCCGATTTTCGGTAAACTGTGGTCACCTATCATTCGGGTCCCGCCATTCCGGAGGGACCTTCCAGCATTCGGGAGACAGCACCGTGCCGAGCAATCAGTACGAGACCCTGATGCGCCACGTATACGAACACGGCACGCACAAGTCCGACCGCACAGGCACCGGCACGCGATCCGTCTTCGGCTACCAGATGCGCTTCAATCTGGCGGAAGGCTTTCCGCTTGTCACGACGAAGAAGCTTCACCTTCGCTCGATCATTCACGAACTGCTCTGGTTCCTTCAGGGCAGCTCCAACATCAAGTACTTGCACGACAACGGCGTGACGATCTGGGACGAGTGGGCCGACGAGAACGGCGACCTCGGCCCCGTCTACGGCGTCCAGTGGCGCAGCTGGCCCGCACCCGACGGCAGCCACGTCGACCAGATCGAGAACCTGATGCAGCAGCTCAGGACCAATCCCGACAGCCGCCGCATGATCGTGTGCGCCTGGAATCCGGGCCTCGTGGACCAGATGGCGCTTCCGCCCTGCCACTGCCTTTTCCAGTTCTACGTGGCCGACGGCAGGCTCTCCTGCCAGCTCTACCAGCGCTCCTGCGACATCTTCCTCGGCGTGCCCTTCAACATCGCGAGCTACGCGCTGCTCACGCACATGGTGGCGCAGCAGGCGGGCCTCGAGGTCGGAGACTTCGTCTGGACGGGCGGCGACTGCCACCTCTATGACAATCACATGGAGCAGACCGAGCTTCAGCTCTCCCGCGAGCCGCGTCCCTATCCGCAGCTCGTGATCAGGCGCAAGCCCGACTCCATCTTCGACTACAGGTTCGAGGACTTCGAAATCACCGGCTACGATCCGTGGCCCCACATCAAGGCGCCCGTCGCCGTCTGAGGAGAGACTCATGAAGATCGCACTCATCGTCGCAGCCGCACGCAACGGCGTCATCGGCGGCGGCAACAAGATGCTCTGGCGCGTGCCCGAGGACTTCGCCCACTTCAAGCGCACCACGATGGGCCACCCCATCGTCATGGGCCGCAAGACCTGGGAGTCCATCGGCCGTCCGCTTCCCGGCCGCCGCAACGTGGTCGTCACGCGCAATGCGGACTACCGCGCCGAAGGCGCCGAAGTGGTTCCTTCCCTCGAGGAGGCCTTCAGGACGCTCGCTGACACGGACACCGTCTTCGTGATCGGCGGCGGCGAGATTTACCGTCAGGCTCTTCCGTCGGCCGACGTCGTGTGGCTGACGAAGATCGACGCCGACTTCGAGGGCGACACGACCTTCCCCGAGCTCCCCGAGTCCGAATGGACCACCGAGGTGCTCGAAATGCTCGAGCCGACCGAGTCCCGCTCCTTCGAGGTGACCTTCTGCCGCTGCGAACGCCGCGCCTGACGACCTCCTGAGGACGGACGCAGGAAAAGACAGGGCCCGCATGGAACGCAGCTTCCACGCGGGCCTTTTCATGCGAATGAAGACCTCATGCACGGGGTTGTGGGTAAGTTATCCACAGAAAATGTGCATAAAGGTTGAAAAAGCGGGGTCTTCTACGGGAATAACCCTGCAAAATATGATTGATGCAGTTTGCATAAATTTTGTGCAAACGTGGGTTGTCCACAGGAGTTTCGTGCTGAAAAATTAGAAGGCCTGAAATCGCCTGAAAAAGTGTAACGAAAAAGCCGCTGTTTTCAGACGAAAACAGCGGCTTCGGAATGGCTGGTGCGGTAGGCAGGATTCGAACCCACGACCCTCTGGTTCGTAGCCAGATACTCTATCCAACTGAGCTACTACCGCACACTTGTGTTCTACAGAGTTGATGGTGCGGTAGGCAGGATTCGAACCCACGACCCTCTGGTTCGTAGCCAGATACTCTATCCAACTGAGCTACTACCGCGTCAAAACTGTAGGAGCAGAATATTAGCGAACCCGAAGAAAAAAGGCAAGGCTTTTTGTGAAAATACCGCAAATGTGGTATCCGTTCCCTTCCTGTTCAGTCGATTTGCTTGCGGGACAGTCTTTTCGGGCGGGCATGAAAAAAGGCCCCCGAAGCGGATGCTTCAGGGACCTTGATCAGGGTTCGGACCGGCCGGAGGTCAGTCCTCGCGGCGCCTGATGACGGTGACGTATTCGCCCGCCGCCTCGTCCGTGTTCTGGCTCACGAGCTCGTGGCCCGTCTGGCGGCAGAATTCCGCCAGATCGGCCAGGCTGTGCCTGTCGGTGCTGACGACGCGCAGGAGGGTACCGCCCGCCATCTTGGCGAGGGCCTTCTTGGCGCGCAGCACCGGCATCGGGCAGTTGAGGCCGGGCAGGCAGAGGTCGACGACTTCGAGCGTTTCGGTCATCGTGCGTCCTCAGAGCTTGGCTTCGACCCAGGCCTGAACGTCGGCGAGCGCGGCGTCGAGGCCTTCGGCGCTCTGGGCGCCGGCCATGGCCATGTCGGGCTTGCCGCCGCCCTTGCCGCCGAGCTTCTGCGCGACGGAGTTGACGAGTTCGCCGGCCTTGACGCGGTCGGTGAGGTCGCGGCTGACGCCCGCGGCGAGCTGGACGCGGCCTTCGGCGCTGACGGCGGCGAGGACGGCCACGGCGGTGCCGAGCTTGTCCTTGACCTTGTCCATCGTTTCGCGCAGGGCCTTGGCGTCGGCGCCGTCCATGCGGGCGGCGAGGACCTTGATGCCCTTCACCTCGATGGCCTTTTCAAGGAGCGTGTCGCCCATGCGGCTGGCCATCTGGCTCTTGAGCTGTTCGAGCTGCTTTTCGAGAGCCTTGACGTTGGCCATCATGTCGTCGATCTTGGACGGCAGGTCGCAGGCCTTGACGTTGAAGCGGAAGGCGGCCTGGCCGAGGAGGGCGGCGTTCTTCTGGGCTTCGGCAAGGGCGTTCATGCCCGTGACGGCCTCGATGCGGCGGATGCCGGCGGCAACGCCCGCTTCGCCGAGGATCTTGAAGGAGCCGATGTCGCCCGTGCGCACGACGTGCGTGCCGCCGCAGAGCTCGACGGAGTTGCCGATCGTCTCAACGCGGACGATGTCGCCGTACTTTTCGCCGAAGAGCATCGTGGCGCCGGTCTTGCGGGCTTCTTCAAGCGGCAGGACTTCGGCCTTCGTGGCCGTGTTGGCGAGGATCTGCTCGTTGACGAGGTCTTCGACGCGGGCGATCTGCTCGGTCGTCATGGCCTGGCTGTGGGAGAAGTCGAAGCGCAGCTCGGTCGGGGAGACGAGGGAGCCCTTCTGTTCGACGTGCTCGCCGAGGACCTTACGCAGGGCCTGCTGGAGAAGGTGGGTCGCTGAGTGGTTGCGCTGCGTGGCGTGGCGGCGGTCGGCGTCGACCGTCAGGCGGAACTTGTCGCCCACGGCGATGCGGCCTTCCTCGACGTGGCAGGAGTGGCCCGTGACCTTGCCCTTGACGCGGATCGTGTCGAGCACGCCGGCGAGGGAGGCGTCGTTGCGACAGTGGCCGCGGTCGCCGACCTGGCCGCCCTGTTCGGCATAGAACGGGGTGCGGTCGAAGACGACGATGCAGTCGTCGCCCGCTTCGGCGAGTTCGACGGCCTGCCCGTCCTTGTAGACGGCGAGAACCGTGGCTTCGTTCTCTTCGAGCGTTTCGTAGCCGGTGAAGACCGTGTCGGCGCCCGTGTATTCGAGGCCGGCGGCCATCTTGAACTTGGCGCTGGCGCGGGCGGCCTCGCGCTGGCGGGCCATGGCGGCGTCAAAGCCGTCGAAGTCGATCTTGACGTCGCGTTCGCGGCAGACGTCGCCCGTCAGGTCGGCGGGGAAGCCGTAAGTGTCGTGCAGCTTGAAGACGACTTCGCCGTCAAGCACGCCGTCCTTGGAGCCGGCAATGGCGGCGTCGAGGATTTCCATGCCCTTGGAGAGCGTGAGGAAGAAGCGGCGTTCCTCTTCTTCGATGACCTTCTCGATGCGCGGATTGTTGATTTCCGGATAGGCTTCGGCCATTTCGGCGCGAACGGCGTCGACGAGCTTGTAGAAGAAGGGCTTGCGGGCGCCGAGCTTGTAGCCGTGGCGGATGGCGCGGCGGCAGATGCGGCGCAGCACGTAGGCGCGGCCTTCGTTGCCCGGGACGATGCCGTCGGCGACGGAGAACGTGCAGGCGCGGATGTGGTCAGCGATCACCTTGAGGGACGGGGATTCCGGATCGACGGCTTCGCCGCTCGTCTCCTCAAGGACGCGCTTGACGCTGGCGAGCAGGTTCTTGAAGAGGTCGATGTCGTAGTTGTTGTGCACGCCCTGGAGAACGGCGGCAATGCGCTCAAGACCCATGCCCGTGTCGACGGAGGGCTTCGGAAGCTTGTGCATGACGCCGCGCTCGTCGCGGTTGAACTGCATGAAAACGAGGTTCCAGATCTCGATGTAGCGGTCGCCGTCTTCCTCGGGGCTCCCCGGAGGGCCGCCCTGGATCTTGTCGCCGTGGTCGTAGAAGATTTCGGTGCAGGGACCACACGGCCCCGTGTCGCCCATCATCCAGAAGTTGTCGGACATGTAGCGGGCGCCCTTGTTGTCGCCGATGCGGACGATGCGCTCGGCGGGAACGCCGACTTCCTCGTGCCAGATGTTGTAGGCCTCGTCGTCCTCGGCATAGACCGTGACCCAGAGCTTTTCGGCGGGCAGCATGAAGTGCTTCGTCAGGAGCTCCCAGGCGAAGTTGATGGCGTCATGCTTGAAGTAGTCGCCGAACGAGAAGTTGCCGAGCATCTCGAAGAACGTGTGGTGGCGGGCGGTGTAGCCGACGTTGTCAAGGTCGTTGTGCTTGCCGCCGGCGCGGATGCACTTCTGGGACGTCGTGGCGCGGGTGTACGGGCGCTTGTCGAAGCCGAGGAACACGTCCTTGAACTGGTTCATGCCGGCGTTCGTGAAGAGAAGCGTCGGGTCATGGGCGGGGACGACCGGGCTCGAGGCGACGATCGTGTGGCCCTTGCTTTCGTAGAAGTTCAGAAAGGTGCGGCGAATGTCTGCGACTTTCATAAATGGGTTTTCGGGACTCCCTGTCAGGCGGCGTGCGCCTGGTCAGGGCCGTTCCATCTCCTATAGGTTTTTGTCAATTCGGTGCCGTGCAGCTGCATCCGGAGGCGGGATGCTCCGGCCGGCGGCGGGAACG
>ULTM01029411.1_pt1 | contig 21097 bp, 17 predicted proteins | sample 1957641 | NCBI WGS metagenome assembly ULTM01 (sample SAMEA4835735, study PRJEB28245) | human gut metagenome | biome: gut microbiome; material: fecal sample | place: Denmark | collected 2008 | reverse complement strand
AGTTTGAAAGCAGGGATTAGGGATTAGTAGCTAGGGATTAGTAGCACCAAGCGACTAGCGACTAGTGACTAAATGCCACCTTCGGGCATCGCCATTATTGACACTCCGCGGCGCATTTCGTCATCCTGAGCGGAGTGAAATGTCGGATGTTCGATCATGTAAAGGCGGAACAGTGAGAACTGAGTCGAAGGATCTGGCGCCGCGCCACCATTTCGCATTTCTCATTTCTAATTCAAGCGAAACTTTCAAATGGAATCAAAGGGCAAGCCGCTCCACGGGATAACCCTGAGCCCTCATTTCACTCATACCCTCTCTTCTTCCGATAATTCAGCGCCATATCTGCCACGCCGAGATACACCGTGAAGAGCTGTAGGAGAGGGATCCAGATCGAAATGATGACAATGAGCAGACGCAGCCGCTTCACCACCGGATAGATATGCGGCAGCCACCAGAGCGTCGCGATCCCCTGGATCCACAGCACGAAGTAGCACACCGCGCCCACATTGTACGCAAGATCCTTCACCTGCTCGGTGAGCGGCATGTACTGCGTCCCTACAGACAGAAGAAGGAGCAGCAGTACCCAGCGCGGGAAATGCCAGCGCTCCAGCGGAGGAAACTGCGGAAAATCCGTCAGCCCCAGACGGCGGAAAACCACCTTCTCGATCTGCATCACCGCCCAGGCGAGCACCATCGGTGCCATCACCATCGCCGCCGGGATCATCTTTCGGATCGTTTTGATCATTTCCTCCGTCTGCTGATTCACCTGATCCAGCTGATCCCCGGACGCCATGAGCCCCGACATCTCCTTTGCCATCCCCTGCATCTGATCCAGCGTACTTCCATACACCTGATCCCAGGGCATCCCCATCATGACCACCGTACCCAGAAGATTCAAAAGCATCGCGAAAAACATCACGACCACGATCGTCCCAAAGGTGCGGAGCGCCGATGCGCGCTTCTGATAGCAATACGCCATCGCAATCCCTGCGAAGCCGAACATCACCACCAGAAAGAACGCCGTCGTGATCCCGAAGAACGCCGAGTCCAGGATCATGATCCCCGACGTCGCGATCACCGCCCACTTCACACCCTCGCGGATCCCCATGTACGCGATCGGCAGCGGCAGCGAAAGCAGCGCCAGAAGAGAGATCCCCGGCACATAGAAGCCCACCATAGAAAGCACCACGGCCAGCGCCGTACACATTCCCGCCAGGACGACCGCATTCGTGTCGCCCGCTTTGAACTGATTCATAACTACTCCTTCCAGAAATATAAATGTATATCGCCTTTTTATACCCATATTCTATCATACTTGAAGAAAGAATAGGAAAAGGCTTCCTCCTCGCCAAGCGCATCGCCGCTTTTTATCGCGCAAAACCCCAAGCCCGCCGATCATGCTTCTCTCCTCCTTACTATTTTCTCCATTCGCATCCCCTATTTCCTTCCCCCATGTGATATAATAGGAAAAGCGACTATGAACGGCTTTTATTTTTGACATACAATGCAAAAATATTTTTTTAGAGCCGGCGACTGCCGGCTCCGACAACTGAATAGGAGGTTCTATCCATTTTGGCAAAAGCAAGATTACAAATCATTCCATTAGGAGGCCTTGGAGAAATCGGGAAGAACATGACTGTATTCCGTTACGGCGACGAAATTATCGTAATCGATGCAGGCATGGCATTCCCAGAAGAAGACATGCTCGGGATCGACATCGTCATCCCGGACTTTTCCTACCTCATCGAACACAAAGACGAGATCAAAGCCATCCTCATCACCCACGGACACGAAGATCACATCGGGTCCCTTTCCTACCTGCTTCGCGAAGTGAACGCCCCGGTCTACGCCACACGCCTCACCTGCGGCCTCATCGAAGGCAAACTCAAAGAAGCACACATCACAAACTACGACCTGCACACCGTCAAACCCGGTGACGAATTCAAAACAGGTCTTTTCAAATTCGGCTTCTTCCACGTCTGCCACTCCATACCGGACTCCTGCGGCATCTACCTGCGCACCCCGGTCGGCACCATCGTCCATACCGGCGACTTCAAATTCGACCACTCTCCGGTCGACGGCGAACTCACCGACATGTACAAGCTCGCCGAGCTCGGCCACAGAGGCGTCCTCTGCCTTCTCGCCGACTCCACGAACGCACAGAATCCCGGCTACACCCCTTCCGAAGCCATCGTATCCAAGTCCCTCATGAGCGCTTACGCCGATGCCAAAGGCCGCATCATCCTTGCCACCTTCGCATCGAACGTCTCCCGTATCCAGATGGCCGTCGACGCAGCAGTCGCTAACAAAAGAAAAGTCTGCGTCTTCGGCCGCTCTATGGTGAACGTCGTCGGCATCGCCCAAGAGCTCGGCTACCTCAAAGCCCCGGAAGGCACCTTCATCGAGCCGGAAGAGCTTGGCCACTACAGAGACGACCGCCTCTGCATCCTGACCACCGGCAGCCAAGGCGAACCGATGGCCGGCCTCTCCCGCATGGCCGACGGCTCCCACCGCCAGGTCCAGATCCACGCAGGCGACACCGTCATCATCTCCGCCTCCCCGATCCCGGGCAATGAGACCAGCGTCGGCCGCACCATCGACAGCCTGATGCGCCTCGGCGCCCACGTCGTCACCAGCACCACCACCCGCGTCCACGTATCCGGCCACGGCTCTCAGGAAGACCTGAAGACCATGCTCTCCCTCGTCAAGCCGAAATACTTCATCCCCGTCCACGGCGAACACCGCATGCTCGTCAGCCACGCAGAACTCGCAGAAAGCCTCGGCGTCGAAAAGAAAAACATCCTGATCGGCGAAAACGGCACCCTCTTCGAATTCACCAGCCGCGGCGGCAAGATCAATCCGCAGCGCGTCCAGGCCGGCCCCGTCTTCGTCGACGGCCTCGGCGTAGGCGACGTAGGAAACATCGTCATCCGCGACCGCCAGCAGCTCGCCCAGGACGGCGTCGTCATCGTCGTCATCGCCCTCGAAAAAGGCAGCAACCAAGTCTTAGCCGGCCCCGACATCGTCTCCCGCGGCTTCGTCTACGTGAGAGACAGCGAAGCCCTCCTGACCGAAGCCAGAGAACGCATCGAGTCCGTCCTTGACCGCTGCGAAGCTGGCAACGTCTCCGAATGGAACGCCATCAAGACCCAGGTGAGAGACGCCCTCGGCAAATACTTCTTCGACCGCACCAAGCGCCGCCCGATGATCTTGACCATCATCCAGGAAGTGAAATAAATAGCAATAAAAAATCCTCCCTCGGTTTCACACCGAGGGAGGATTTTTTATTGTCAGATCGTGTCATCCATGGATCCTCAGACATCCGTTATTTCGCCAGCGCCGGATCATCCTTCACCATCCGCTTTCCCCCGAACGTCTTCGCATCTTCCATCGTGATCGCATAGTCCGGAGAAGAAATATCATAAGCAGCGTGATAGAAATTCGTCTTTGCCTGCCACAGCCCCGTGACCGTATCGAAAGCCAGATCATTGGTGAAAGGCCATTTCTCATGACTCTTCAGCACCGGCATCAGAGACGGATGCGCTGCCTGGTAGTCCGGCGACAAGTAGACGAAAAATGGAATATGTACCATATCATAGAAAAATGGAGAAGTGGAGTGGAAATGTTCCATATTCTCCCCATGGTCAGAGAAATAGACAAGCGACTTTAAGTTCATATGTGCCTTGGCATACTCGAAAATATCCCGGATGACCCGATCAGTATACGCGACCGTCAGATCATAGCCATAGTAGGGATCATTTTCAGAGATCCCCAGCGCGCCCCTCTGATCCGCCGGCACGCGCGCCAGATACGTATAGTGGCTGCCCATGATGTTAATGAAAAGCACACGCCGCTTCACCGGCGGCAGCTTCTTCATGACATCGACGGCATATTCATCATAATTTTTCTCCCAAAAGGACGCGTCACTACGCTCTGCGATCAGCGTCACGCCCGCACTCGAGAGCGAGCTTCTATTCTGGAAAGAGATCCAGTCCGTGCGATACCCTGCAGCCCGGGCCGCATCCACCATACTGACCGCATGAGACAGATCCATATCTCCATACTGGTTCGCACTCGTCATCGCATACGAAAGCGACATGAGGGTATTCGGAAAATTCGAATACGCCATGTAGTTCAACGAAAAATCGGGATCATTGACCTTAGAAGAAAGCCAAGGTGTCGTGTCTTCTGGATAGCTCGGCGTGAATGCCTTCAAATGATCCCTATTCGCACTCTCCCCGATGATGACGATATGTGTCCCCTCATCCAGCCCATCCGCAGGATCTATAAGCTTCAACCCGGCTGTATTTTTATCCAGATTGGTATTAAAATTCTGCAAAAGCTGAAACTCGCTCCCCTTGCTGTTCATTGTGCGATATAAATTGATCGGGAATACATGGATGATTTGTCGGATAAAGCCTCCAAAGAAAAGGATGGAGATCACGATCAGGCCTACCTTGATCTTCTTCCCATTCCCTCGCAATAAACCCTCACCGCTCTCCGCACATCGTCCCGCCTGTTGCATCAGCACATAAGCTGCCAGCAAGAGCAGCAGGAGCACACCAATAGCCAATCCAAGTACCAAAGGAGATCCCATGGTGCTGAGGAACTCCTTCACCTCTTCCCAATGCGTAGCGCGGACAGCCATCAAAGCAAAGAGGTCCATTTCTCCGCCGAATCGCCAATAATAACTGATATAAATCAGCGGAAATAACAGCATGAAAAAATTGAAAGCACCGTACATGGCCTGCAAAGCCGCGCGTACATAGCCGCCGCATTTCGTAAGCCCGATCGTGTACACATAAGGCAGAGAAAAGAGCAACGCCCCCAGCACGTAGTAATCTCCCAAATGTTTTTTCTCCGGCAGCGAAGCAAATCCATACGCCCAAGTAAAAGTACCCGCCCAAAGAAGCGGCAGGATCATCGCCCACGGCAGGAGACGCTTCAGATAGTCTTTACTGAAAACGGAAAAAAGCCCAAAGGAAACGATGAGCATGACAGCAAAAGCCGCGCCCAGACGCGGCTGTGCGTAGCTATAGATATCAGGGAAATCTCCGCCGAAATGAAGAATAAACATAAGAAATGCAGCTATCCCCCATGGGAAGCACACGGAAGGAATGACTATTTTCTTCAAAATATCCCTCAAGGAAAGACCTTCACCTTTTAGACTAATCATTTTGAACACTCGTTTCAATCCCGTTCAAATAAATCTCTCGTATAGACCTTGCTTCTTACATCATCGAGCGAGTGATCATAGCGATTCGCAATGATGCCATGACTCTGCTCTTTGAACCTTGCCAGGTCATTCACCACAAGACTGCCAAAGAACGTCGTACCATCCTCCAGCGTCGGTTCATAGATGATGACCTGCGCGCCCTTCGCCTTGATGCGTTTCATGACGCCTTGGATGCTGCTCTGGCGGAAATTATCCGAATTCGACTTCATCGTCAGGCGATACACACCGATCGTCATTGACTCTTCCCTACGCGGATCATACTCACTGTTGTCGTGGTAGTAACCCGCGATTTCCAACACCTTATCAGCGATATAATCCTTTCTCGTCCGATTCGACTTCACGATCGCCTCGATCAGATTCTCAGGCACATTCTCATAATTTGCCAGAAGCTGCTTTGTATCTTTGGGGAGACAATAGCCGCCATAGCCGAAGGACGGATTGTTATAAAATTCCCCGATTCGTGGATCCAGGCAGATGCCATCGATGATTTCTGCCGTGCTGAGACCTTTCGTCTCCGCATATGTATCGAGTTCATTGAAATACGATACACGCATTGCCAGATACGTATTTGCGAAAAGCTTTACCGCTTCCGCTTCCGTAAATCCCATGAACCGTGTCGGGATGTCCTGCTTGATCGCTCCTTCCTGGAGAAGTCCCGCGAAGGTATGTGCTGCCTTCACCAGCTTCTCATCTGTCGGATCAGTACCGACAATGATACGGCTCGGATAAAGGTTATCATAGAGCGCCTTGCTTTCACGCAGAAATTCCGGGCTAAAGATGATATTCTTCGTACCAAACTTCTCACGGACGCTCTTCGTATAGCCGACGGGGATCGTCGACTTAATGACCATGATGGCATCCGGATTGTACTGCATCACCAGCTGAATGACCGCTTCGACAGAGCTGGTGTCAAAGAAATTCTTTCTCGAATCATAATTGGTCGGCGTCGCAATAATGACGAAGTCCGCGTCCTTGTACGCCGCCTCCGCATCCATCGTCGCCGTCAGATCCAGAGCCTTCTCTGCCAAGTACTTCTCGATATAGTCATCCTGGATCGGCGACTTTCTATGATTCACCATGTCCACCTTTTCTGGGATAATATCCACTGCCATCACATGATTGTGCTGCGAAAGAAGCGTCGCCAAAGACAAACCCACATATCCTGTACCAGCTACTGCAATATTCATTGATCTCGATCTCCTATATAAAGCTAAAGATTCCTTATTTGACATAGTATGCCTTATACCACTCAGCAAACTTTCTAAGACCATCTCTGAGCGAAGTGGTCGGGCAATAGCCGAAATCCCTCGAAAGCGCCTCCGTATCCGCATACGTCACGGGCACATCTCCCGGCTGCATAGGAACCAATTTCTTATGCGCCTCAAAATCATAGTCTATCGGAAGCACACCGGCACGCACCAACTCCTGCTGCAGGATATCCACGAAATCCAAGAGATTCACCGGATGACCGCCGCCAATGTTATACACTGCATACGGCGGAATCGGGAGCCCGTCTGCCCCGGTCTTTTTCTCCGGCGCTCCCTTCATCACACGGACAACACCTTCGACGATGTCATCCACATACGTGAAGTCTCTCTCGCAATGCCCATGATTGAAGATCTGGATCGTCTTTCCTGCCAGAAGCTGATTCGTAAATCCGAAGTACGCCATATCCGGACGGCCCGCCGGACCATACACCGTAAAGAAGCGAAGACCCGTACAGGGGATGTTGTACAACTTCGCATAGCAATGAGCCAGAAGCTCATTCGACTTCTTCGTCGCCGCATAGAGAGATACAGGATGATCCACTTTATCCTCCGTGCTGAAGGGCACCTTCGTATTTCCACCATAGACAGAAGACGAAGACGCATAGACCAGATGCTCCACACCCGGTGCGCCATTATCATACGAATGGCGGCATGCCTCCAAGATGTTATAAAATCCGATAAGATTCGACTCGACATAGACATCCGGATTCGTGATCGAATACCGCACCCCTGCCTGCGCCGCCAGATTTACCACGATCGACGGCTTGTACCTGGCAAAGACCTCTCTCATCAGCGCCTTATCCGCAATATTCCCATGGATGAATACCCACTGACTGGACGATAGACAAGCGACCTTCTCCAATTCCTGCAGGCGATACTCTTTCAGGGAAACATCGTAATAGTCATTCATATTATCGATACCGATGACCGTCCCCTGTAAATCCATCGAAAGCAACTGCCTTACCAGATTTGCGCCAATAAAACCAGCTGTACCCGTCACGAAAATTGTCTTTTTACTGAGCTGAATATTCCGTTTCATTCAAGGCCTCCTTGCTAGTATGTTTTACATCATTTATACTAGTATAAATGATATGTCGAAACTATGAAAGGATGAAGTTTTTATATGTCAAATATACTTGACAACGCCATAACACAAACACTGCACTTCGGAAAGCCGACTACAAAAGATGCTTTCCACATTGCGCTCACAGGTACCACCGACTATATACCGCATATGGGGATCGTAGCTCTCACTGTGCATGAGCACAATAAAGACCTCCCCATCTGCTACCATTTCTTTGTCAATCATCTTTCTGAAGAAGGAAAGGCGAATCTTCAAAAGGCAGCGGCTTCCATGGACAGCCCCCTTGAAGTTCACTTGATCGACGACAGCTGTTTCAAGCCACTCCTTCTCTCTGATGGGGTAGCTGCTTTCTTCTACCGTTTTCTCGTCGCACCGATCATCGCACCTATTTCCGATCGCGTCCTGTACCTGGATGGGGATATGCTCTGCCGCGGCTCCCTTCGATACCTTGCTGAGCTTGATTTTCAAGGAAATGCTGTCGCCGTCGTATCCGACCGTGGAGAACAGGCCAATGCCAGACGCATGCATACCACCCGCTACTTCAATGCCGGCATGATGCTCATCAATGTGAAGCTTTGGATGAGAGAAAATCTCTTTGACGACATCGTCCGACGCGCAGAAGAAAACGTCAAGCGTGTAGGCAATCGCCTCTCTCACCACGATCAGGACATCCATAACGAAATGCTTGACGGTAAAAGCCTCTATATCGACAAGAAATACAACTACCTCTACAATCTGGATCGCCACTCCCTGTTTGCCAAGCAGCCCGTCAATGAAGACTACAAAGATAAAGTCATCATTCACTTCGCCGGCCATGCCAAGCCGTGGCACGACTGGGTACAGAACTGGGACGTCGTCAAAGAATACGCTGCCATTCAAAGAAAAACGCCATGGAAGGATGTCCCCCTCGTTCCCCCCAAAGGGACAAAAAACCTCCATCAGGCTGCCCGCAGCGCCCGTATGTATGGAAACTACGGAGAAATGCTGATGTGGTACCTGAAGTACCTTGGGGCAAAACTGTAAAACATACTCCTCACCTCATTGGAAAGGCAAGACCATATACTGACACCCACAATAAACGCCCGAAGGGATACCCGTCCTATCCCCTCGGGCGTTTTACTATGCCATTTGACTATCCTTCGCCGGCATCATCCGCCATGCCGATTTCCCTCAACCAGCGCAAGATGCCCCTCATACCGTTCATCACTTATCATTCCGAGCGCCCACTCGCCGGCACAGACGGCCTCGCTCACAGAAATAACATCTATCGGCGTATAAGACCTGTCACGGATCGTGTGATTCACATGGTCCTGCGTGCACGGCATATCTGTCGTCGCCAGTGCGCAGGACTTCTCCCCCAGCGGATGATGGAGTTTCGCATTGCTCGGCCCAAACATCGCGATCACCGGCACCTTGCGGCTATCGAACACGTACATCGGTCCGCTGTCATTCGTAAAAGCGACTGCGCACCAAGAAGCTGCCGCGATGAATTCCCCCATAGAGAGCTTCCCAGCCGCCACGATGGCCTCATCTCTGCGTTTCATATGTGCTAAAGCCTTCTCTATGAGCGGCATCTCGCTGGGGACGCCAAAGAAGACAGGGCGATAGCCAAGGCGAGCGAAGTGGTCTGCCACTTCTCCATATTTCTCTGCAGGCCAATTCTTCTCCGCGGTCGAGCTCCCCACAGAAAATCCCGCCAGTCTATCCCCCGGTTTTACCCCCTCTGCGGCAAAAAAAGCATTTGCCCCCTCTTCCCATGCAGGGCAGGTATACATCTGCATCCCATGGTGGGCTACGTTTGACACACCCAAGTGCTCCAGCACCTTGACATACTTTTCTGCCGCATGACAGTCACGCCGCTCCACCAGTATTTCATCATCGATAAAAAGCCGTCCCAGTGGATTTCCCGTCTCCCCGACCCACACCTTCGCCTTCATCGCCTTCGCCATGAGGAAAGTACGCGTCGTCCCGTGAAGCACCATGAGAATGTCCGGATGCGTCTTCCCGATTTCTTTCCCCAGCTTCCATGTAGCAGAAAGCCCCATCTTTTTACGATCCACAGGAATGATCGTATCGATGCATGGATTATATCGGACAGCCTCTTGAAATCTGGCATCGATAACAAGCGTGATCTTAGAGCCAACAGCTTCGCGGCGAAGGATCTCAAGAAATGGCGAAAGAGAAACCATGTCTCCAAAATAGAGCATGTAGATGATGACGATATTTTTATGTTTTAAATTTATCATTATACCAGCACCTCTTCTATCCTCATAGTGTTTTGCCCTTGATGCAACCACAATGTAAATGAAAGCACTGACAATATCCATCTATTCAAATGCGCTTCATTATTTATAACTTTATGCTTCACGTAAATGCCAACGATCAAAGATGATACTGACGCCCAGCAACAAATAAAAAATACGGGAAACCTGCTTCGATACGATAGTTGCATCCAGAAAACCATTGACCGTATATGCAATAAAAATGGCAAAAAGCGCCCAGGCAAATGGATCGTTTGGTGATTTAAGAGTTCGTTTTAAAAAATACATTACAAAAAAAACATGATACAAGATGTACCCTATCCCACCTACTATACCTCCTGTTGCCAAAAAGTATAGAGGCATATTATGCGGATGACTAAGGATACCTGCTTCGCGACTCTCCTTCGGTCGATACGGTCCTGCGTAAGCCGCTTTCCACTCACTCGCACCGATCCCCAAGATCTTATGATCCTCCCACATTTTATATGTGCTAAGCCATATCAAGGGGCGTTCTTCTCCCATCATTCGATAACTGCTTTCTCGACCAATATAAACACTATACCCCGCGCTAAAAACAGTTAAAAACAATGAAGCCAGTACCAAAAGCACTTTAACTCTTTTGGAAATATACTGCTTATAGCGAAAAAGGACCACTCCTGCCACAACTATCACAGAAACAGTCAGGGCTACAAAAGCGGCCCTTGTCTCAGTCAATACTAAAGAAATCATTTCCAAGCCCAAAAGTGCAGAATACAACACTACTTGAAATCGTTTTTTCCTGTAGTACCAAAGCAATGCTACAGTAAAAAAAATGCACATGACTAAAATACTTCCAGCACGAGGCGCAAAATTATAAACACTGACCAGTCGGGAAAGATTTCTTACATGATAGTCATACATACCATATGTGCACACAAAGAACGCCCATATGCTAAAGGAAAGAATTATACTCTTCGCAACATTCGTTTTCCAACCCACATAAAGAATTAACCAAAAAGGAATGGTAAAAGCCACCAATCCCATCGCGCTTATTTCTCCCCCAATAAGATTTTGCATGTTTTCCAAATGAAATAACGTTGTCGCTATCATCAATCCATACAAGGATAAAAACGCATTACGGATATATACATCTATAGAAAAGTCCTTGATATAATCCCGCTTCCACAATGTATATGCCACATATAATGCAAAAGCTATCATTGCAATAGACATACCCGCCTTGAGGAAATGATCTGCTGTCGCCCCCCATGTAATTATGGCTGCAACCACCATGGCAAAAGTGCTTGTTATTTTATTGGCACTCATTTTATTTACCTTTCTGCCGCCTTTTTTTCTGCTGATATGCAACAATCGCTCTCTGCATCTTCCCCAATAAACAATTCAGTTTTTGCGGCCCGTATAAAATCAGGATCCTGCTACATTGCAAGCGGAATGGCAACGAACCCTTTTGTGCGAAAAGATACGTTCGAATTTCATGTTGTATCTGTGAAGAAAGTATACCTGTCCCACTACTTAGAAAGTAAGAACGCACTGCACTATGGACAGCTTGTCGTCTGCAAAGACCTTCAAGCGCCGGATAATACTCCTGCGCCATCGCCTCATGTTCCTTCCAAGCTAAAAATTTCCCGTATCTTGTCCGAATATATGAACTCAGATGAGCTGAATTCATAATACTGCCACTATTTTGACAATAGTAATACAGCAAATCCGTAACAAGCATCATTTTTTCAGCCTTCAGGAAGATCCGCGGCAGAACGAACATGTCCTCCATCGTTTGACCTGGTGGAAATTCTACTCCATCCCATAAGCATCGTAAGAAAAGTTTTCCACAAGCAAAATTCGGGATCTTGTTCGATAAAATATCCTTTCTGATCTTATCTGCATCCTCAGAAGGCTTCCAATCAACTGCGCTCTGTACTTTCCCATCACTCGTTACATGATAGTGTCCGTGCATGACGATCTCTGCCTTTTCTTGCAAAGCGTACCGCAAGAGAACAGTAAAGGTCTCTGGTGCTATATAGTCATCCGAGTCCAAAAAATAAAGGTACTTCCCGTGGCAGCTTTTCATTCCATGATTTCTAGCTGCTGAAGGTCCCTTGTTTTTTTGGTGTACCACCAAAATCCGAGTATCTTTTCGCGCATAAGCATCACACATATCTCCGCATCGATCAGGCGAACCATCATCAACCAGGATCAACTCCCAATTTGTATAGGTTTGATGTAGTACACTTTCTACGCATCGCGTCAAAAACATTTTCGCCTTGTACACAGGAACGACAATAGAAATGAGAGGTGCCTTGTCATCAATTAGAACGTTTCCCATAAACTAACCTCCCACTTACGATACCAAGAATGTCTTTTATATATTTTACTTCGTTTCAAAAACTACATGCAGTAGTAAATTTTCCCATCGATCTATAATTCTATCTTCGCGAAATTCTTCCATACGCAATCTTCCCGCTTTGCCCATTTTTCCACGTAGTTCAATACTTTCCATCAATTTTTGTAAAGCAGTCGAATAATCCTCTGCACTTGATGAAGTAAGAAATCCAGTTTCCCCATCCAAAATAAGCTCATTGATACCAGAGCAAGACTTCAAACCGACGCACGGAAGACCTGCCGCCATTGCCTCGGTCAAAGCAATTCCCCAAGACTCCAATGTACTTGTCGTTGCAAAAATATCGCTTTTCGCATATACGTCAGCAATATTTCGTGTAGAACCTCTAAGATAAACACGCCTATCTAGCTGTTTTTCCTCAATAAGTTTTTTTACAGACTTGCCATAGTTAGAATCTTCACCCCCCCCGAAAATTTCAACATTCCAATCAGAAAACTGCTTGGAAACCTTTGAAAAAGCCTCTACAAGGAGCTCTTGATTCTTCCTATGCGAAACACTCCCGACGCAAGAAATAATATATTGTTTTTTCGCTTTTCCAGGAAATGCTTGTTTTTTTGCTTCTTCCACTATGTTTCCAATCACATAGACGGGGACATCTGGCAAGTACTTTTTAGTAACTGGCACAAAAGAATGTAACAGGACTTGTATAAATTTACATTTTCCCATTGCTTGAAGTTCTTCTCTCGAGAGCAATGGCATAGAGATATTACAATCGTCATGATCCATAAGTACAACCGGCACCTGACATCTTCCATCAGCAATAACATACTTTGCTGACAGTGGTGAACAAGCTACAACCACATCTGGCGAATACTTTGACAAGCACTCTGAAATACGACGCCCATACTGTTTTCCTTTGTATACAGCATTAACATGCTTCGGACCTTTTAAGCCAAAAGGTCTAAGGATTTCTCGATAAATCCGATGAAAAACAGGCAATTTTTGCGAAATCACCTGTCTATGATTTTTAAAAAGAATATTCTCCGTTACAACTTGCCTATCCAATGAAAAATAGGGGTTGCCTTCCTCTTGATCCAAATAAAGTATAGTCACAGAATGCCCTCGTCGAGCCAATTCATTCGCAAACCCGACAGTGGCTTTCTCTACGCCACCGCTGCACTGCACCCAGTGAGTGCAAAAATGGGCAATTAAAATATTCATAAAACGCCTCCTTTGCTATACTTGGTGCACAACAATCTACGCAATAATCTTTCCCACTGCTCCCAAACCTTCTCCGCATGATACTTCTCCGCCATGCATCTCGCTGCCTCCCCATAGGCCCGGCGAAGCGTGCGATCGTCCATTAGGCATCCCAGCGCCTGCGACAAAGGGGCTACCCCGTCTTCGCAAAGGAGCCCATTCTCCTCCGATACGATGATCTCATTCACTGCCGGACAGCTTCGATAGCCGACCGCAGGGATACCGCAGCACATTGCTTCTACTAAGGCCAATCCAAACCCTTCGTGATGACTGGGGAATGCAAAGATGTCGGTCTCTTTCCAAACAGCATCCATATCTTTTGTCGTCCCACAAAGGAAGACCTGCTTTCCCAGACCGTACTTTTTTATTTTGGACCTCAGCGAAGCGACATAGGGCTTATCATAGGTATCTCCCCAGAGCTTCACCTGCCAGTCCGGATGGTCTGTTGAAAGCCTTGCGAAGGCTTCGATCAGGAGATGCTGACGCTTGGTGCGGCCGGTGAGGCGGCCGACGCAGGTGATGGTGTACTTGTCCTTCTTTGCGAGATGATCTGCCGTGACGTGCGGCGCGTTCACCGCATTCGGTATCGCGATGAAGTGGTCATAGTGCAGGTATTTTTTCGCTTTAGAAATAAAAGAAGGGAGAAGCACCTGAATGGCGGCGCTTTTTTCTAAAGCCTTTCTCTCCTCCGCCGGCGAGCCGCGGAAGATCTCATCCGGATCATTGTGCAGCATAGAGATCACGGGGATCTTCGTCCCCACGCCATCTAAAAGCAACCGTCCGGTGGGTTCACGGAAGGAGACGATCACGTCCGGCTTTTCTTTTTCGAGAAGCCGTGACAGCTGCGGTTTCGCTTGATAGAGCAGGCGGTAATTCTGATTTCTGGCTGCCGCTCTAGAGAAGGGGCGGATGACTTCGCGGAGCGCTTTCGTAAGTCCGCTCGGTTTTACTGCTTTCTCTCCCGGCAGGTGGTAGAGGTTCAGGAGCTTCACGCTCTCGGGCACGGTAAAGAAGGGCTCTCCTTCCCTTTTCTCGTCGGCAAAGACGGCGATGACGTCATAGTTTCTTTCGGAAAGGGCGCTCACCATCTTAGCAAAGACGTTCTCGATGCCGCCGCTGTAGCCAATGAATTTATGAAAATCTGCCAGCATGACTTTCATGGATTTTTCTCCCTGTACGATACATTTTTAGCCCGGATGCCGGCAAAAATCAGCAGAGCGACCTGCCAGCATCCCTAAAGTTTTTTCTATCATTATATCATACTCTAATAACAGACGTTTTCCGGGAAACATGCAAAAAGAAGAGTATGGCTGTCACCGGCCATGCTCTTCTTTCTCTTTGATCCCATACACATATGTAGTTGGCTGATAGAGCCGGAGCTCATCCGGATGCCAGAAAAGCACGGGATCTTGCGAGCGGATGATCTAATCCGTGTTTTCCCTGAAATAAACAGGCATCATAGAATCAGGCGCCACCCATGGATCGCACCGCACGTACATGAGCCATACGATCCGAAAATAAGCGCACTACCCGATCAAAATGTCCCGTATCATCCGATACACTTTCTCCATCGGGAGGCTTGCCATCCTGCATCCTTTCGTCCCCGGATGCTCTGCCAGAAGGACGTGGCTATTGTCATTCCCATAGGGACCGCTTCTATCCGGAAGTGTCGGCCCGAAGAGGGCGATGATGGGCGTGTGGACGGCGTTTGCGATGTGGAGGGGGCCGGTGTCACTGGAAATGTGGAGCGCCGCCATTTTTTCCAGAGCGGCGAGTTCTAAGAGGTTGGTCCGTCCCATAAGGTTCACGGTATACGGGGAAGGAGAGAGCTTTCGGATGGCTTCGCCCATGGGCATTTCACCCTTGGAGCCTGCGATGACGGTGGTGATCTTGTCTTCGGCGAGTTTCCTTGCAAGCTCGCCCCAGTACTCGATGGGCCATTTCTTATAGTCACCTCGGGTGCCTGGGACGAGAAGGACGTAGCTTCCTTTGACTCCGTTCGTCCGGAGAAGCGTAGTGACGGTTTCCATTTCTTTTGTCAGATCAGGGAGAGGAAACTCGATCTTGTCTGCGGAGCAGCCCAGATAACGCATGACGTCTAAGAGCTGCTCGATGATGTGTCCGTGCTTATGAGGTCCGGAAATCGGTTTACTGAAAAGAAAGCTGCCTTCACGTGCATCATGATAGCCGATCTTTTTCTTGCCGCCGGAGAGGAAGGAAATGAGCCCGCTCTTGGCGATCATCTGCAGGTCGATGACGAGGTCGAAGTGATGCGCATGCAGGTCTTTGCGGATCTCTCTCCAGTAGGAGAGCTGATTGATGCGTTTCCGGTCGACGAGGTAGACTTCATCGATCCAAGGTTTGCCGGGAAGGATCCCCGCAAAAGCAGGGTGCACGGCCCATGTGATCCTCGCTTCGGGATAGGCCTTGCGCAGGGCGTAGAGGGAGGGGAGCGCGTGGATGATGTCCCCCAAGGAGCTCATTTTTATGATCAGGATATTTTTATACGTCTTTGGCATGATGGATGTCCTTGGATCCGGCTCAGCTCGCCGTATCTTGGGCGCTTTGGCGGATCGGAATGATAAAATATATGTTTATTTTATCACATTTCAGAAGCTGCTTCGATGAGAATTCCACTAAAAAGGACACGGATGTATTCCGCGTCCTTTTGCCATGAGAGTAGGTCGTTTAAGGAAACACGGATGAAATCGTTATTGGATCTCATCCTGCGATGGAATCAGTGTTTCCCTAAGTCCATGGAACCCATTGCTTCTATTTTTCTTTTTCAAGTGCTTTCAAAAGCTCTTCGCGGCTGACGGCATAGGTACCGAGCTTGGCGACTACGACACCGGCAGCAAGGTTTGCAAGGTAAGCACTGGCCACAGGTGCGATACCACCGGCGATGCCCATGGCGAAGACGGCGATGACGGTATCCCCTGCGCCGGAGACATCGAATACCTCCTGTGCCTTGGTCGGGATATGCTTGATCTCTCCCTCGCAAATAAGAGAAAGACCGGCCTCAGAACGGGTGACGATGATGCTGCCGAGATGGAATCTTTTCATCACATCGCGAGCTGCTTGTTCGACAGGCGCGTCTTCATTGCGGATGGGATCGGGGAGAACCGCATTGATCTCCTTGAGGTTCGGCGTGATGTAGTCAGCGCCGGCGTACTTCATCCAGTTCGTCCCTTTCGGATCCACGATGACCGGCACGTGGTGCGCCTTACAGGCAGCGATGATTTTCTGGCAGTTTTCTTCGGTGCATGCCCCTTTGCCGTAGTCGGAAATGATGAGACAGTCCAGCCCCTCATCCAGCTTCTTGTAGATGCCGGCAAGGAAATGCTCTGCCTCTTTTCCCGTCACAGCGGCGGACTCTTCAAAGTCGAGACGCAGCATCTGCTGATGGCCGCCGATCACGCGCAGCTTCGTCGTGGTCGGACGATCGGTCGGAATAAGGCCGGCTCCGTCGATCCCTCTGGCGCGCAGTTTTTCAAGCAGGCTCTTTCCGTGATAGTCCTTTCCCACAAAGCCTGCAATGCTGACCTGACAGGCAAGTCGCGTCAGATTGTGCGCCACGTTTGCTGCGCCTCCCAGCGTTTCCATTTCCGATCGCACGTGCGCGATCGGCACGGGGGCTTCCGGGGAAATGCGGGTCACTTCACTGTAGTAGTATTTATCGAGCATCACGTCACCTGCGACAAGGATCCGGCACTGGGATGTGCGCGTGGCGACAAAGCTATAAAGTTCCTTCTTATCCATAAGTTCCTCAAATTCCATCATATAACCGAGCTGCCCTTAGAATGATAGGGCATAAATGCCCTATCATTCTAAGGGACTCTCTATTGGCTTTATTTTATCACATTTGAAGGTTCCCTTCGATGAGAATACACGGAAAATAGCGCAGGCAGCGATCTCATAGTTGGAAAAGATGTTATACACTCTCGGGTTTTCCTCCAGCAAAGAAGCATTTACGGGAGAGAACCATAGCGCTCCCTGATCGCACTAAAAGAAAAATTCCCCGGGAATAAATCTCGGGGAATTCTTATCATTCTTATTCCGTGACGACGGAGACGTGGACGGTGCTAGTGACCTGCTGGTGGACCCAGACTTCTACGTCATATTCACCGACGGTCTTGATCGGCGCTTTGAGACGGATATTTTTCTTTTCGAGCTTGAATTTGTACTGCTTCTCGAGAGCTTCGCTGATGTCCTTGCCGGTGACGGAGCCGAAGATGCGGCCGTCTTCCCCGCTCTGGACCTTGATGACGACCTTGACGGCCTTGAGCTGGGAGGCCATGATGACGGCTTCGTCTGCTGCGACCTTGCTCTTGAATTCTTTCGCTTCCTGACGCTGGGATGCGGTATTGAGGTTTGCCTTGGTGCCTTCTACGCCGAGGCCTTTGCGGATGAGCACGTTGCGGCCATACGCATCAGCGACTTCGATGACGTCGCCCTTTTTTCCCATTTTCTTTACGTCTTGCAGTAATACGACTTTCATTCTTTTTCCTCCTCTACTTGTTTACGGACTTGGGTCAGAATGACCTTTTCCGCTGCTTCTTTATTTCCATCTTTGCCCAGCTGGCAGCCTGCCACGGTGAGATGACCGCCGCCGCCCAAGGCTTCCATGACGACCTGTACATTGATCGAGCCGTCGGAGCGGGCAGAGAGACAGAGTCCATTGTCTGTGTGATAGAAAAGGAAACTGGTCCGGATCTCCTTCACGGTCACAAGGTAGTCGGCGATCTGTCCGGCGAGTACCTGGGAGTCTTCTGTCCCCTCCGGGCACTCGGCAATCGCAATATAGTTATCGATGAGCTTCATATGGGCCAGGATCTCTGCCTTGGTCTTGATGAAGTGGATGTCCTCCGCAAAGAGCCGGTGGACGAGCTTCGTATCTGCCCCGCAACGGCGCAGGAAGCTCGCCGCATCGAAGGTACGGACGCTGGTCTGGACGGCGAAGTTCTTCGTATCGACGACGATGCCTGCATAGAGGCAGGACGCCTCGATCTCATTCATTTCTTCATCCCCGCCGTAGTACTGGACGAGCTCGGTCACAAGCTCGGACGCCGATGAGGCGGATGGCTCCATGTATGTCAGAAGCGGCTGCCTAATGATGGAGGCCGCACGGCGGTGATGATCGATGACGACCTTTTTCACGGCTTTTTTGAGGACTTCCGGGGCTGCAACGAGCTCGGGGATGTGCGTGTCGGTGATGATGACGACGGTCTTATCCGTCATGAGTCCCTTTGCCTCGCTCTCATCGATGAGGAGCCCTTCGGCGGCACCGCTCTTCTCGATGGCATCGACCATCTTGCGGCAGGTGTCACGTTCCTTCGAGAGGACGACATGCGCCTCGACATGGGAGGCGCGCGCGAGGTGGGCGACGCCGACCGCCGATCCCAAGGCATCGAAGTCTTCATGATTGTGCCCCATGACGAGCACCATATCTGCGTCTTCGATGATCTCCTTCAGCGCCTGTGCGACAACGCGGACGCGCACACGGGTGGAGGAGACGGACGTCGGCGATTTCCCACCGAAGGCCTTCACTTCCTTCCCGAGGCGGACGATGACCTGATCTCCACCGCGTCCAAGGGCGAGGTCAAGGGAGACCTGCGCCTCTTCGAACTGTTTCATGAAGGAATCACTGCTCTGGACGATGCCGATGGAGAGCGTGACCGGGATACGGTTCACCGTATGGATCGCGCGGACTGCATCGAGAATCTCGAAATTGCTCTCCATCATTTCCGCAAGTGCCTTGTGTGAAATGCACGCCACGAAATCATTCGTCGAATACTGCTTGATGAAGCCCTCTTTCGCATTGAAGGAGGAGAGGACCTTCTCCGTGACATCCGAGAGCAGGGCCGAGCGCTCGACATCGGTGAGGTCTGCGGTGACCTCCGGCACATTGTCGATACGGATGAGGCAGAAGACCGGCCGCGCTTCATCGCACGCCTTCACCGCTTTTTCGACATCCGTGCGGTCCATGAAGTAGAATACCATGAAGTGCGTATCGTTCTTCTCTCCGGTGTCCAAAAATTTGTAGAAAACACGGAAGAAGGACTCGCCCGCATGGCACTCGAACCACCCGGTCTTGCCCCAGATCTTGGAGATCTTCTGCCCGGTGATGAGATCCTGAAAACGGACTCCGACCTCAGCTCCCTCGCCGAGCCAGCCACGGAAGACATTGTTCGCCCAGACCAGCTCTTTCTTCTCGTCCATCATCGCGATGCCGACAGGGAGGTTCTTCACCGCATACACCGTACCGGCCGAAACGCCCGAGGACAGGTCATCCAGATAGCGCAGGAGCTTCTTCTCCTGTCCGTAGTCGGAGCGTTTCACGTAGACGATGACCCCGGCCACGATGATAAAGAAGAGCAGCCCCAGCGGCCAATTCTGCGTGGCAAGCAGCAGTGCAGCCAGGAGCAGGAGGCCGATCATGAGCTTCGCGGTCCTCGTATATACCCATATATCGCTCAGCATAGTTGTCTCCTTTGTTCGTTACGAAATCGGGAGGCGGCCTGTCTCACGGGCAGCACCCGCCGATTTTTTCGACGATTCTTACTCTTTATCGTACTCGAAACAGGAGAAGAATGCAAGAGGGCAGAGGGGAGGCTCTCCCCCATCGCCCTTTCGGACCATGGATCTTTGAGATCCATCGCAGACAGCCTCGAGGATAAAAGGTCTGTCCTCAAACGCCGCCCCTCATGCCACTAATGAGGAACGCGCAGCCATAGCTAAAAGCTCGGTCCATGCACCGAAGGAAAGCCCCCCTCTTCCGGGTCTTCTCATATCGAAAGAAAGCGAGGCCCTCTATACCGCCTCACAAAGAAAAAAAGCCCCATAAAAAGGAGCCCTCCTCTGCCTAAGATTCTTTGTTTATCGGTGATCGCACGGGAACGGGAAAAAGGGGCTATGCTATATCAATGCGTACTTGGGAAAAGACATATTTCATCGCAGAAACCGATCTTGCCTGTATTTTCATGCACCGCTTCGCCATCTTCCTTCTTACAAGCCCGTTATCCGCGTCAGATGATCCCCTGTCCCCTGATCGCCAGTTTCGTCAATTGTTCGAGCACACGGTCCAGCGAACCCTCATTCACCACGATCTCGTCTGCCGCCTTGCGATAGAGAGTGATTCGCTCATGGTAAAGCGTGTAGACTTTCGCACTGCCTTCGGCAAGAAGGGGGCGGGTGCTGACCTCTACATCGCCTGCGATGTCTTCGGGGCGGCGGTCGATGAAGTAAATGGTGCCGGTCTTTTTCAGTCGCTCGATATTGACAGCGCGCTTCACGACGCCGCCGCCGGTCGCAATGACGAGGCTTTCCCTCTTTGCGAGGGCTTCGATGGTGCGTTCTTCGGCATCACGGAAGCAGTCTTCGCTCACGGCGAAGAGCTCGGGAATGCTCTTTCCTTCTTTTTCTTCCAAATAGGTGTCGGCATCCACAAAGGAGCGGTGCAGGGCTTCGGCCAGTCGCCGCCCCAATGTGGATTTCCCGCAGCCGGGCATGCCGATCAGGATGATATTTTTCATGAATGCTCCTTTGGGAAAATGGGCTAAGGATTAGCCTCTCGGGGCGTGCTGCCCCTTTGATTGCGAATGAAAGAGGTTCAGCGGGTTCTATAGGTTCAAGAGGTTCAAAGGGGCTGGTGCG
>ULTM01030312.1_pt1 | contig 21141 bp, 28 predicted proteins | sample 1957641 | NCBI WGS metagenome assembly ULTM01 (sample SAMEA4835735, study PRJEB28245) | human gut metagenome | biome: gut microbiome; material: fecal sample | place: Denmark | collected 2008 | reverse complement strand
CCGCCACATTAAGCGGCCCGAGTGGAAGACGAGACATTGCCTGCGTGATGGAAAGACCCGTATCGATGGCAAAATCTCTGACCGGCGTGCCTCCAATCGCATCTTTAATGCCCTGGTTGGATGCATTCATGATCGCATTGCCCGAAAATGCCTCGTTATTCGTATCGACCGGAGTGTTCCTTCTCTTATACTCTTCCAGAATATTTTTATATTCATCGGTCGATTCCACATTCATTAATGCTTTGATTTCTTTTGCTTTATCTATGCCCATCTTGGTTGCTGCGTAGATATATCCTTTCGGGCTTTCCAGAGCTCCCACAGAATTGTATGCAATACCCGCAGCAATGTTTCTCTTCGACGCATCTCTGACATTCTTTATTTCATCATGTCTAAGCCTTGCAGCTGTTACGTCTCCAAGGCTCTGCTCAAACTCTCTCGCTGTCTCCTTCCCATACTTTCCGAGCAGATAATTATACATATCTTTCTCATCAGCATTCAGGAACTCTGCACGGCCATCCGGTGAACCGAATCCCCTTACTTTGGCTGCCATTTTTAAATTTCCGATAAAACCGTCTGAATATCCCTGTGCGCTCTGGCTTCCTTTCCTTACATAGTCTTTATATCCAGGATCTTTCTGTGCCTGTGTATACGAAATATTTCCCCGTTTTCCTGAATATGTAAGTCCCGAAGATGCACGGAAATTCTGTTTGCCTCGTTCCGGGTTCCGCTTCGCATAATCAAGAACCATTTGGGTAAATTCCTGATTGCTATATGGTTTTGTTCCGTTTGCGCTGGTCTGAGGCCGAGAGAATACTTTGGTTGCCGCTGGCTGCTTCGTCTTTGTGGCTGCATATTCCTGTGCCAGTCTTTTTTCTGCTTCTTTCTTTTGCATATGCTGGTATAACTGTTCTCGATTAAATGTTTGAGGACCAACATATTTATCAAATAATCTCTTCCCCTCTTCCAACCTCCGCTCCGCCATTGTGACGTTTTTTTTCTTTTGAGTTGCCCCAAAAGACTGTGTAGAACGGTTGGAAGTTGTTTTAGGCGACGTTTCTCCAGTGTCACCCGCTTTTCCAACATACTTTTCATACAGCTCTTTTCCTTTTTTTAATTGATCTACTTTGTACCGCTCCATTTCTTCCTCCATGCATTTGCCGCACTGTTCCATGCACTATTCGATTCCAAATAATTCTGATTAGCCTGCACAACATTTGAGGCGTGTGGTATATCCATCTTGCTGAGCAATGCCTGCGGGTTCGATTTCGCATCTGCCTTATCCTTATACATATCAACCGCACCCGCTTTTTGCATATAGTTCATTAGATTATTTGCCGCCTCTGCGCCTTCTTTCTTATATACTTTCGTGTATGCATTCTTAGCATCAGCCCACGATATTGCATTTGCTGTTGATATCCCCGACGAACTAGATTTCTTTTTTGAAGATGATCTAGATGATCTCCCCCGACCTCCGCCAGAACTTGCCGCCGCCTGTCTCCTTAACGCCATCTCAGCTTCCCAGTTCGCTTGCTCCTGTGCTGCCTGCTGCTTCTGGAATGCAAATTCCTGCGCCCATTGGTCTGCTGCCACACGGTCCTGATACTCACCGTAATCATATCCATATTCCTGATTGTACCGACCGTTATAATAGTTCAGGTCGTTATAGTAATCGTTGACACCATCCCTATAACGCTGGTAATCTGTATTGTCCAGACCTGTCACTACATTCATCTGGTTGTACAGATTCTGTCCTTCATCCGCATAACGCTGGTATGCCCGATCATAGAAGTCCAGAGCCTTATTGTTTAATTGAGCGACATAATTGTCATACGCCTGCTGCCCTGCTGCCGACGCGTATGTATTCCCATATCCGCCGGTCAGCGCCGCCGCATTCCCCATCGTATCGCGCATAGCAAGGTTTCCCTGGCGCAAATACTGATCGCGGTACATTTTATAGAGATCGTCATTCGTCATATCTTCGGCAGTATAGGAGAACTTCGGGCGGTTCAGGATATTGTCCAGGATATCCGAAATCTGACCTTCGTATTTGCTTTCAAACTCGTCCGGTTTGTTCCGTTCCAGTTTTCTCGTCTTTTCATAATATTCATTCACCCGGTCAGAGCGCTGGTAGACCGGTTTTGCTTCTGTTCCTCCGGATGCAGAGCCGGATGCGGTTGTCACTCCGGCTGTGACGTTGTTCGATGGTGCTGCATTAGCCAATTCCCGCGCTTTGGCCGCTGTGCTATTGGTCGGCTGAGCACCGCCCTGCAGCATTCTAAGGAGTTTCGTGTTCTGGCTTGCTGAACCCGAATATCCAGACATCCCATACTCCTCAGCAAGCTTCCGTCTGGCTGCATAGCTGGAATCTCTTCCTGAGCTATTTAGGTAATCTACGATACTTCCTACTGCCATTATTTATCCCCCTCCCTTTCTTCAATTTCTCCCGCACTCAAGATAGCTGCCATCTTAACCAGGTTCTGTGCCTGGTTGATTCCTTCTACCTTTAAACTATTCATGATATTCATGACTGCTTTGATTGCAATTTCATCATAGATATATTTCTTCATAACTGCCTCCTAACTTCTGCTTTCCAAATCATCCAGGCGATCATAGATATCCTGGATCGTTTCCGCTACGCCCCAGTAGTGGGTCTTCCCGGAAAAAACGGGGTGATTGAGATATAATTCCTGTGCATAGGCATTGGACGGAGACAAGACACATCCATAGTGATCCAGGATCCTCTGCGGTTTTGTGTCATTGATATTTCCTGTGCCATCCCAGCCAGTCCAAAAGCAATACAAATCATTATCACCCATTCCTGTGCTCTGATCGCCGGTGCCTAGATATTGTCCCATGCTGGTATCAAACGTATAGAATCCTCCGATATAAACCTCGTCTTCATTGGCTTCAAATGCTCCACCCTTGCAGCGGATTCTTGAACCAGTGATCGTTGCACCTTTTACATTTCCGGAGAATGTAGCATTTCCGGAAGCATCTAACTTGAAATTCGTTGAATTTACCACCAGACGATTTCCGGATATCGTAACCTGTCCCGATTCCAATGAAATCTCCGACGATACGGTTCCTTTCGTTACTTTCATATCGATTTTGCTGTCTGTAACTTCAAACTTTGCATTCGTATTCTTTTCGAAATCGCTCACTTCAACTTTCAAACCATCCAAATCGAATTTCAGGGATGCTACCCTTTTCTCATCCTCCAGATATTTCTGCAGCGCCTGATTGGAATAGTTATCTTCCGGAGTAAGATTGTTGAACATATATTTAAGCTGTTCGTTGAGCTGATAGAGATATCCTGTCAGTTCTTTCGTATCCATACTATTAAAGCCATCGATCGCTTTGAACTGTGCCATCAGATCTCACTCCCTTCGTTGATGTACTTTCCGACGGCAATCAATCGGGCTTTTCCCTTGCCTTCTAACCTCCACCGATAATAGAAGCAGCGCATCGGCTTAATTGGAATCGAATACGTCCGCTTTTTATCTGCGAAGATGGTAATCATCCGGCGGAAAGCTGCATCTGAATCGTGTTTCAGAAACACATCCACTTGGCTTCCACGTTCCAGCTCTATCATGAACTGAATCTTTCCAATGTACTTTCGATTCAGGCTTCCTTCTTCCAGATCTCCCGTTTCAAGATACCATTCGACCAGCTCATCCCCTCCGGTAATGGTGCGGACGTTTTTATCCTGATCGACATAATAGAGCTGTCCTCCTCCGGGTGCGGTAAGAAGCATCTGCGTATCATCTTCTTTATGCCAGAGCCGTTTTGCTGTGTCATAGACCAGCAGTTGTTTTCCTTTTCCCGTCTCCGCTGACAGATAATACTTTCCTTGGTATTTCCCTGCGATTCCATCCGACAGCGCGAGTTTTTCCAGAACATCCGACAGCGTAAACGGAACGCCGCCGGTATAGCCATGTACACCCGTACCAGAAAGATAGATCAGCGTAGTTCCAACGACCTGAACACTAGCACTGCACCCACTCTTTACGCCCGGCGCCTCCTGCGTTTGAATCTGGATATTTGACGGTTTGTTTCCATAGACCTTATGAATTGTATGCTCCTTAAAGAAAAGCGCATATCCGGAATATGTAGCTGCTGCCGTGAAATCTCCATCCGATCCAATCGTTGCCGCATAGGAATCTGTCGAAATACCTTCAAAGACATTCCAATTCAACGGATCTCCCAGTTTGCTTGCATATACCTCATGATTTTTGCTGCTGCATCCCCACAAACGATTTTCACATTCCGTTAAAAAGTCCATATCCGGCACTTTCCGCTTTACCTTCAACCCACTCGCCTGTGTAAAGCTGTTTTCCAATACACCGATGATTGTAATGCTGTCATCCGTTTTTGCCTGGATAGTGGCTGTTTTGTTGTAATCTGCATTCGTGCACCCAGATATTTCTACGCCATCATACTGGTTGAATTGTTTTCCGATTCCGGTACAGGAAATTTTTGTGTAAGTCGAACCTGTATAGGATGGCGCAAACGTCGCTGTTGAAGCCTGGGCAAAGGTTTTCTCCATCGAACCAAACTCCCCGGAATCCGTGTTTAGATAAACCTTATCCGGAAGAATGATGATATAGGCCCCCATTCCGACCATAACTTTTTTGCTATCTGCTACCGTTCCCTTTTCCTGGTCCTTATAATACAGTTTTTCTCCATCAACATATGCCAGTCCATTTTTCCAGTAGAGGCCGTTTGGCTTCTCCAATGTTTTTATTGGTTCTCCTCGCGCCTGGCGCGGCCCTGCTGCCGGATAGTGATCAGAGGACATATTTTTCATATCTGCAAAATATCCATCCTGGACGCTCGACCTGGTATCTAAGCCGCCGAACACTCCTTCCTGTTTCTTGGTTCTGGTAATCGGATTTACGATTGGCAGACGCATCTTACCACCCCCTAAATTGTGCTTTTTCCTTCGGCATATGATTTCTACGGTAATAGGATGCAAACGCCTGGAAAGACGCCTCATATGCTGCCACGCTGTTGTTATAGCGCTCTGTTTCCTCGTTCTTATAGTCAATCTTGGCGGCAAGATAATTTACATAGATATCTCCAAAGCGATCCGGCACCATAAGGGTCTTTTCAGAGTCCCGGTCATAATCGTACCCGTCAAATTCTATGTCATTGCCCTCCGCCGCATTTAGGATGTCGTCTACAACCATTCCTTCTACTTCTGACAGCCACGCCGTTTTTACCCTGGCATCATACTGATTCAGTTTTTCATCATCTACTCTCGCCAGCACTTCCGCTATTTTCATCGCATCGCCTCCTTGAGTTTTATTGTGCCAGATTCCTATGTGTTTTTCTCCCACGCAAAAATGCCCCACCAGGCATGTGGCAGGGCATCTCGTTAATATCTCTTGAAATATGCAGTTTTTCACGTGGACTCGACTGGAAAAATTCTTTCTTCGTCTCCGCTTCGTTTTGTCACAGGATATGTCCATCTTCCGCGATTCTATCCGCCGTCAGCATCCAGCCATCAGAATCGAACGCATACAACTGTCCATCAATCCGGCAGACTGTATCATGCAGATATTTGTAACCTTTCAGGACATACCACCAACGTCCATCCTGCCAAATCCAGCCTCCGACATACTCCCCGGAGATCCATCCGTGTGAGGTCTCGATCCAAGGTTTTCCATCTACAAAACACTTCCGGAGCGGCTGCACGTGTTCTCCGTTATTATAACGTCTTCCGGAATCTGCCCCACCCGGGGTTGTTCGGATAATCAATGTCGGCGATGCCAGAATGCACAGACCGCGCACGCCGCTCTTTACCTCTTTCAGATCGGTGATCGATACCTGCGGGGCGCTCGGCTGTGAAGCTGCAGCTCCATCCTCCGCCGCCCAAGTCTTTTTGAAATTCTCAAATGTCCCATATTTCTGCTTCAAAATTCCCGTGCCACTGCCCCAGTCCGGCAGATAAAGATGCGGTTTGTCTTCCAGGCTCTTCCAATCTCCTCCCCAGGCAAGTCCCAGCCCCTTGGCAATCTCAGCCGCTTTTTTAAACATTCCTGTTCTGTCATTAAATGCATCATCTGACGTGCTGCCATCTCCATCAATGTCCATTATTAAATAAAAATCAAAGGCGATTCCCCACTGATGCTGTGAACTGTAGCTGCTGCCCGGTGCATTGGTTACCTTTTTTCCCGGTTTTGTACGTCCCTGAGCATAGAGAGCATCCTGCTCTGCTACTGTCCGGAATGTTTCCCCAATCGTCACTGCAATCCCTTGTGTCACACAGGCTTTCATCCACGCACCCGCAAGACGCTGGAGACGCGGATGGCACAATGTAATATCTCTCATATTTGTCCTTTCTACGAACACAGGGCGGAAAATTTCCGCCCTGAATCATTATTTGCACTCATCTGCCGGTCCCGGCTTTTTTGTTTCTGCTCCCGGTCCTACCGGCGTGTTCCCTTTTCCTTCTTTTGCTGGACCCGTGCAGCCAACATCACAGGTGCACTCCGGATCAACCGTCATTTCCGGATGCCCTAATTTCTGTGCTTTCTTGGCGCTATAGTTATGTACTTCGTTTGCATTCTTGTTTCCATGTACGTTGCAACTCATCTTTCTTTCCTCTCTTTCTATTTTCTTGCTTTCTCTGCCTGGGTTCCGAAATAAAACCCTACAATCATAGTAAAAATGCTCATGTATTCCTGTCCGGATACTTCCCCGGAACACGTCAGCCCAATGAATCCCGCTGTCAGCGCTAACGTCATAAGGCTCTTTACGTCAATCAATTTTGCAAGTTTTTCTTTCAAGCCTTTCCCTCCTCTAAGTCCTGAATACGATGATTCGCTACCCGGATCTGTTCCTGCATAACAGCCTGTGCTTCTTCCAGCTTATACGTTCGCTCAATCACAGTGTTATGCTTTTCGACTTTCTTTTCGAGCTGACCCATCCGGTATGTCATGAGTTTTGCTGATGCAATCACACCCGCAAAAGCCCCCAGGACACCTCCTCCGGACGCAATCAAGGCTACTGCAATTTCTGTATTCATTCTATCCCTCCGGATGTTCCTCCAACCATTTCTCGGTTACCTTGCGCCAATATAACGGCACCTTTTCAAGTGTCATTTTCCCGTCTCTGATTTTCTTTCCATAAAAAGCCCCCATCACTTAGCACCTTCTTTCTTCGCAAGTTCGCTCGTCGCAGTGCCAAGATCTACGATCGCTTCATCCTGGATCTCCTGACTTTCTTCCAATGCGTCCAGACGTTTTTCTTCGGATGTCTTTTCACGCATATTGAAGCTGGTTTTTACTTTGCCCCCTTCAACAGCGGATGTTTCAGAAACCAGAAGGACATCTTCATATTTTCCCACCGTCAGACCGTCTGGCGTTTCGATCCGGATCGATTTCAGATTTTCGTCTGTCAGCTTCTTCCAAATCTCCAGCATAGTCTCCCGACTCTCGCTCTCAATCTGAAGCGCACTCAGAGAAGCTCCTGCTACCATCTCAATCTTCGTTCCGTCCTTTAAAATAAGCTTATCCATGATATCCCTCCTTATTCTTCATAAAGCACTGTAAGACCATAGGCAACCGCAGCGTCATGTTCGATCCGGCATCCTCTTGCCTTTTCCCATCCTTTGCAGAAATATGCAGCATGACATAAAGACATATTTTCAAGGCTCTTTGCCAGGAAGCACAGCGGAATCTGTTCCACTCCACGTTCTTTCATTTTCTCGCTGCTATACCATTCATCCGTGAATAAGGTATTTACAATCTCATACCCTTTTTCCTTCAGTGCTTTTATTGCCTTTTCTCTTGTTTTTATAATTTCTTCGTCCGTTTTGCCAGCAATCGGCTGTGATAACATTGCTTTCATTTCTTCCCTCCTACTGAATTCCCTTCCAGGCCGTCTGTAACAGGAAGCCTAACAGCTCCCAAATCTTATCGTTAATTTTACCCATGCAGATTTCATATCCAATCTTCTCCGAATAATTTTTCTCGTCCACGCATCCGGTTGATTCTACAATTTCAAATCCGTTTCTAAGCACACAGCGAACTACTGTTGTCTTCGTTCCCATCGTCTTCGTTTCCGTGTATGCAATGAACTCATCTACCATCTTCTGGCCGATGCTGACACCAGACGGAAGTTCTGTATTATCATCTACTTTTATGTAAGCCTTATCAAATACTTCCTTCGGGCTCCATGACTCGTAACCATCCTGGTACTTTACCAGATATCCCGCATCGTTCGGATCCCCTGGAACAGCTCGGCCTCTACTTTCGTTGTAAACTCCCTTCGTCATTGGTTCCGCTTCAATCATTTTTGTTCCGATGTATTTATTCATTGGACTCTCCTCCTTTTTTACGATGTTATTAACTTTGTTGATTAATTCTGTTGGATCACTCATCATACGGCATACAAATTCGTTATTGTGATAAACATCATACACATTATCGAATTCACTTCTTCCCCAGCAATCGTGTCCATTTTCGATCTTATTTTTCTTTACCGTGAACATTTCGCCCCTCTATTACTCAATTAAATTGTTATTTCAGACATACTTCTCATCGTTAAAGGATACATAGTTTGCCATAAGTCCAGAACTTGTTCCGGCGCTATTTCGATTTATAAAGCCGCCCGTTGTATCGCACCAATTTGGCATTATAAAAGCAAAACAAAGCCGTTCTCCTTCTTTTACTCGTAAAACTCTGTCAACATAAACAAAAGCATTATCTTGCTTTAAAGGGCATGTAATACTTACCCCTACAACAGGAACTGGCGTACCTTTTGAGTCGTCATTCTCTCTACAAACTGAAACCTGCAAATAAAAGCCATTATTCCAGCAGATAGACAAACACCCATTAAATCTGACCCTCCCATTCCGTTTAAATACAATCCATTTTTTATCATCTGATAGCTTAATCAAATTGCCTAAACTATTATCAGACGCTTCAAGCGGGATTATATTTCGGGTATCTTTGGGGTAGTCGGATAATTTTAAATCGGATGCTACATATCCATATAAATAATTAAAGGACAGGTCACTATTTAATGGGGACAACCCTTTGGCATATTATCCTATTGTTAAATACGTAACCGCTTTTAAAGCCAAATTATTAAACAGCTGTGAACTACCTTTGAACAAGATACGAAACGTTACGGTTCCGGTATTCGAATCGAACGAAGCCTGAATTGTGCTTTTCCAATAAGGATCATCCGTAAATGTGTTTGCCACTGTCGTTCCATATGTGCGACCATTGCCTGTTAAGATAAGTATGTCGTATACTGCAGATTCAAAAGCCAAACTTACCATATTTGCGCCGATTAAACTATTGTGCTGATATTTATAGTCCGTATTTATTGCGCTTGGAATTACATTTATCCATAGTGTTTTAGGTGTGGCATTGTTCCAGCGGGCAGAGGCCTCGCTATTTAACTGAGTAAGTGATTTCTCCGCTGCCGTCAATCTCTCATCCAGCAGTTTCCCCACAATCGCATCCAATGCCGCTTTTCCGGATTCCGTAGCAAGATAATTTGCTATCAGTGGCGGAAGCGGTCCTTGAATGCCCTGCGGTCCCTGTGGGCCAGTGTCTCCTTTTTCGCCCTGGATGCCTTGCGGTCCCTGTGGGCCAGTCTCTCCCTGGATTCCCTGTAATCCCTGCGGACCAGTCTCTCCCTGGATTCCCTGTGGTCCCTGCGGTCCTTTGATCTTTCCAATTAAAATCCTAGCCATCGTTTTTCACATCCTCTCCTGTAAGATAATAGAGATTCCCTGTTTCCGAATCATAATGGAATGCTGGCGGCTTCTCTCCATCCGGATAATCTGCATAGAGATTTCCTGTTTCCGGGTCCAGATAGAGCGAAAACATCCCCGATGCCGGAACCATGACACCGCTCTCCCCCTTCACTCCTTGGATTCCCTGAGGTCCTTGCGGACCGGTATCTCCTTTTTCGCCCTGGATGCCTTGCGGTCCCTGCAGACCAGTATCTCCTTTTTCGCCTTTATCTCCCTTATCTCCTTTTAACTCCCCACGCTCTAGCTTTCCTACAACATCCTCTCGGATCTTCTCCGCTTCCTCTGCTGCCGTCGTCGCCCTGGTCGCTGCCGAATTTGCCAACCCTGCCGCGGTATCCGCCTTGTTCGTGGCTTCCTCCGCTTTTCCAAGGCCGGCATTCAGTTCCTTTTCCAGGCGTTCAAATTCACTCAGTCCCGGCTTTCCTTCCGGGGTGTTGATTGCATCCTCTACGTATACCGGCGTCTTGTATGATGTGTATCGCATCGTCCCGGTATCGTCATATCCTCGAATTGCAATAAAAACCGCCCCAGGAACGCGCAGCTGTGTATTCCGGATCTGCCACAGGAGCAGGATGCGAGCATCCTCATATGTCGCTTGCAAAGAATCCGTGTCCTTGGTTCCATCGGCATATTCCAAATCGAGGAAGAATTTCAGAGCGGACAAATCTAAAAGGGTGGCAGATATGCGCGGGAGTGAGAATGTTCTGGTGTCACACAGATTGTCCGCGCTGGTTCCGATTATCTCTTCTCCGCGCGGAATCAGCATCTGTCTATTCTCAATCGTTATCATCTCTTCCTCCTTTTTCAAAACAGGATGCGTGTTTGCGCACGAATCCCGTCCGGTTTAGATCAGCATCTTCAAACCATTTTCGAATTTTTCCGTTTCCTGGTCGATGAGCTCCGCTGTTCTGGAGTCCTGTTCCTGGGAGTTCTGCAGCACCTCAGCAACCGCTTTCGGAACTTTTACATTCTTTCCGCGCTGGATGATGTATCCCACACCATTCACCTGCACAAAGACATCCCCCTTGTACTTGTCAGAGTCTCGCATCAGGTAGATGTTTACACGCTCATCCGGATTCTCCTCCGGTTTTGCTTCGGCTTTTACCTCTTCGGTTGTCTCCCCAACCTTTACTTCTTCGGTCATTTCTTCCGTTTTCTTCGCTGCCATTTAGTTCCCCTTTCCTTCCGAGAATGTGCTTCCTGTCTCAATACGCACCATGTACTGTTCTACCAGACGTTCCGCCGTCTTGGTGGCTTTCCATCCGGCTGTTGCTCTCTGGTTCAGCGGATCGGCTGTACCACCGGAACCAAGCTGTTTTACAATCGTTTCAAGACCGCCGCCCTCAACATCCGTGATTCCGTATGCGTTCGCACCGAGGATCAGCGTTGAGTATACGTCGATCTTATCGCTTCCTGTTCCCGTAGCTCCTGCCTTTGCAAAGATCTTCGCTTCGGTGGACTCTACAAAACGGACGCCGCCAATCTCTCCGATCTCGTTCTGGTAAGCGTTTTCCGGCTTGGTGTATCTGTGCCAATCTTTCCACTCCTCATCCTCCATGAGGTCATAGGCGATATCCGGGTGGATGATTCCGACATACCAGCCGTCAATCTTCGGAGCGTTCTGTTTTTTCAGCGCTCTGACTGCCATCTTAACCGCCTTGACGGTCAGTTTCATGTTCTGGGTTAAAGTGGCTCTCGATGCGGTCTGTCCCTCTGCATACTGTACATTCGTTCCGCCATTGAGGACTTCTCTGGTTACAGTGTCCAGAGTGGCACCAGCCTGATCGCCTAAGAGTTTCATGGCTTCCACCAGGTTGTTATCGATCGCTGTCATAAGCAGCATATCAGACAGTCTGATATAATCACCGTACTGTTTGACGGTCGCCGTCACGATGCTGACATCCAGCTTGTTGCCTTCCGGGGTTACGCCCTCAGTCAGCGGGGTTAGTGCCTTGCTGAGCGGGGTGTACTTTCTAAACTCGATTGTTTTACCGCCGTTTTTCGGGATCGGTCGTTTCTGGCCGAACTGATCGTGTACCAGACGCGGACCCGCAATGTCAATCAAGGTCTTGTCATAGTACGTCTTCATCTCATGACTGAGTTCGTTTCCTGTACCGGTCGAACCAGTGGTGTTTGTTACATCATCAAATAATCTTAAATCTAAGTAAATCATTCCATCCTCCTACTCTCTGAATGTAATGATCTCCCCTCTTGCTGCTCTTCTGGCGTATTCCTGGCGCTCTTCCTTGGTCATCTTTGCAGGATCCTTTACGATCTGCGCTGCCGGATGGCTTGACATGCCATTCTCCGCCGGTCTCATCTGACCGCTCTGCACGGCTGCCGCCTGCTGTTTGGCGGTTGCCTTGGCTGTCTGCTGCATCAGTGCCGGAATTATTTCATCATGATGAAGAGTCTCATAGATTGTACGCATATTGATGCCTGCGCCCATCAGGTCAAGGAATCTCTGATCTTGGATTTCCGTCTGCAAATCAAACTGCGGGTAGAATCGTTTCAGTTCTTCCGCTTCCCGGTCCCATTTCTGAAATACTGCATCCCGCTGGTTTTTACGCTCTGCCTCTTCCTTGGCTTTCCGGAATGATTCGTTTTCCACTTCCAGCTTCATCATCTTCTTATAGCTGTCTACCGCCATGCCCTGGTCGGCTGCTGCCTCTTCCCAAAACATATCATCATTTTCCAGTGCTGTGCGAATATCTGCCATGTTATCGGACGCAAGACCGTACTTCTTTGCCATCAGACCGATGATGTCCGACTGCTCCTGCATCTGCTTCTGCATCTGCTTCATGTCGCCCACACGGCTCTTGATTACCTTCTGCACGTCTGCGTCGTACATATCACGGAATTTGCCTTTAATCAGGTCGTTATAGGACTTCGCGCGTTCTTCCGGGGTCTCCTCTACGGTTTCGGCTGGCTTTTCACCTTCTGCCTGTATTCCGCTTGCTCCTGATGTCTGCGTTCCATTTTCTGCCGGTGCGGCTCCTGTAGTCGCTCCCGCTGCGCCTCCTTCTCCACCTTCGAACATTCTGAGGTTCAATCTAATCATCTTTTTTCCCTTTCTGCCGTCTTTCCGGCGTGCCTATCTGTCGTCTCTCCGGCGTGTCGGCTGTCTTTCCAGCTTGTCCTCTGCCGTCTTTCCGGCGTGTCCGTCTGTCTCTCCAGCTGTCTCCTGCCGTCTCTCCGGCGTGCCTATGCTTATATTTTTACATAATCAAAACTCAAAATCTCCCACTAGGTCAAACTGCTCCGGATACCTTGATTTTAAAAGGCAAAAGCCGGTTTTTGTGAATTTCAAAAGATTCTCAATTTCTTCCGAATTTTCATCATCTGGATAAAACCTGACTGCTATATGTCCGTCCCGGCTTTCCGTCCGCACATTGGCATCCATCCGCCACAAACACTCGAGTAAGGTCTGCCCCAGCATCGACACCGCTGCACAAAGGATATTCCCCTCATCCGGGTTCACTTTCTCCGCGTGTCCGTCGATAATGAAATCAATCACTTCATTTTCCCGTCGTTCAATTACTTTCGTCATTATTCTGCCCCCTTTGGCGTTGCCGCCTTCGCTGCGCGTTCCCGTGCTTTCCCAGCGGTCGAACTGGCTGCTTCCCTGGTTGCATTCCCCATCGCATCAAGCTGGGCGGATTTGCCGTTGCCACCGGACACGATCGGCTGCTCCCCCGGTCCCATTGATCCCACTGCATCTAACAGGCGCGTATCGCCGGTACTCTGGGCGATCACTGCTGCCATCTGGCTCATAGTCTGCTGCATCTGCTGCATCTGCTGATACATGGTTCCATTCTGTGCAATCTTCCGTATAACTTCCTCTTTGCCGTCAAACATCATCATTTCGAGGCAAGCCAGTGCCTGATCAGCTAACTGCGGATTAAAGAAGCCTAGATTGTACATTTCTTTAGCCAGTTCGTTCTGGGAAATCTTTGTAAACGGGCTTGCTTTCTGTGCCTGTACTTTGATGTCATATACAGGTTTACGCTCCGCAATCATGCCTGTAAATCCCACTTCCATCTCCTGGGCTTGCATACCGGAGTTATCGAATGATACGAAATTCTCCCCCGTGTCATTCGTGATACGGAAGACACGAGGCGCGGTGTAAAACTGCCTGATGAGTTCCAGAACAATATTTACAACACTCTGAAAAGCCTGATAAGAGCCGTTTATCATATCCCTTGACAGCTTACTGCCTGCCTCCTGCAGTGCCGCAATCGCGGAAGCTGCCGTTACTCCGGAAGCTGTCGCGCCCTGTGAAAAATCACGGTTTCCGGAAGTCTCTTTTAATTCCTCGATTTTCCCCTGGTAAACCTGATAATAGATGCCTGGAAGAGGTGCCACTGTAAGAGGCAACATGTCATCTCTGGATCCGTTGTAATGCACAATATCCCTCGACAGGTCCGAAAACTCTTCCTCATTGAATCCGGAGCCGTCTTTGCACGCATACCGCGGCCTGGAACCTGCGATCGAATTCTGTAAAATTGACTGGCTCAATTTGTCAATATACTCCTGGCAGTCTTTCATTATATCCAGATATCCAAAGCCGAAAGGACTGTGCTCAATCGGGAACATGAGATCGAACACAAACGGATACTGTCCATGTTTATACCAACCGTCAGCCATTTTTGGATCGTTCTCCGATGCATAGAGTACGGTTCCATTACAGATTTTACAATAATGCAGCACTGTTTTCATAACCGGCACATCTCCGGACATACCGGAAACTGTTTTCTTGTAATACCAATCAATGATTAATGATTTCCCGGTTGTATCGACATAATCATCATTCAGGTACTCCTGGACACTAATCAAAGTATCATTCAGTTTTCCCTGCATCTGTGGATATTCCTGTTCAATCAGGTCGTTATCCATAACATTCAGATAAAACAGGTTCCTGGATTCCTGGATTTTATCAATTCCCGGCTCCCAATACATTTTGAGCGGGTCACATTTTTTAATTGAGATATCGCCCAGACCGTTCTCCTTGTGAGCATCCCAGAACACTCCATAAATGCTCGTTCCCATTTTGATTTTCTGCCAGGTCGCTTCTGAATAGACTGCAGTGTACTCGTTCCTGTCCATGATAAACGGAATAACATCTGATAAAATCTTGGCTGTTTCTTTGTCTGACTCCTCACGCGGCAATATATTCGCTTCTGGATAATTATCCATAAAATCAGCGTGCTTATTGATGAGCGAGTTGATCAACCATGCACTGGCCGGTTCGATTGCATTCCCGTTCTTATTTTTCTTTTTAAACCGATCCCAGTGGCGCATCTTCCACCACTGTTCATTATCAATCAATCTTTCATCCAGGGATTTCTTTCCCTGTTTGTACTTTTCCAGAATAGCAAGTGCTTTTCTTGCTTCTTCCTCTCCTATTTTGGTCTGTATCACTTTTTCTTCCATGATTTCCTCCTATACTCTCAATACAAGACGTTTCTGTTTGTACAAATCCAGCGGATCCTCCTGCGGTATCTCCTGGACAATACTCTGACGCGGGGCAATCGGATGCTCCATGAGGACATAACGACACTCATCATAGATGTGATCCTCCTGGGTCGTGTCTATATCCTCTACGTTATGCTCGTCATATACCAATGCCGGAATCGTGCGGATGAAGTCCTTGCAGGTATCAAACACGTAAAACATCGCCCGACCATTTGAGTCGAACGCAAGTCGATAGTGATACTGCATTTTACCGGCGAGGCGGGTGTTGTCGCCCGGGGACCAGTAAATTCCTTCACGTTCCATCATTTCCGCGATCGATTCGCCGCGTGACCTATCATAGATAGACGGATCCGCTATCCCGATGATTTTGCGCCCTTTTAACATCGGATCCGCCTGCTCCACCTCGCGGATCTGTCTGGCTATCTCGTTCGGCGCTATCTTGACACCTACATTCGGCTCTCCTGTGCAGCCGTACATTTCTTTGATTCGGTAGATGCATCCATCATGATCCACGGCATGCCAGCCGACTGAATACGGTTTTGCATAACCAAAGTCAAAGCCCCGGTATATCGCCCAATCTGCGGGAATCCGGAACGGTTTAATGACGTGTGTGTATTGCTGGGTTTCATATCCCAACGGATTATCCCGGAACTCTTCGAATACCTGTCCCGAAAAGCTGTCCCAATCGCCATATAGCAAGGCCTCACGCTCTGCCTTCGGAAGTGATGCAAGCGCCGCCAGATAGTTCGGGTTATTTGCCAGAAGCTCCTGATTGTCAAATACCGTTGACGGAACGAAGCAGGAAGTTCTATACAGTCTTTTCTTCCTGCCGTCCACGTTCAATATCTCATACTCATGCACAACCGTCTTATATGGCGCTGCTGCCTTCACAAAATGCTGTTTTACCCATCCATGGCCAATACCTCCGGGGTTAGCCGTACAGCGCATATATACGCGCGTTCCAGAGCCTGACGGGCGGTTACGAGATACCATGTAGGAGTATTCATCCCATGTAAAGTGTGTCAGCTCATCAAATCCAATGAAATCATATTGTTTACCCTGGTAATTTTTCCTATCCTTTACGTGCTGCATCGAACCAAAATATATTTTTGCTCCGCTTTGAAACTTCCAGACGTGCCCCGTCTCGTTATACCTGGCTTTTCTGTATGCCGGTTGATAAACATCGCGTGAGCGGTCTATCAGTGCCGTGAGCTGCGGATAGGTCTTTCTGAATATGATCGCCCGATAATGGGGGATGTGTACCTGGCGCAGAGCTTCCGCCAGAAGAAAATCAGACTTCCCGCCGCCTGCTGCCCCGCCGTATAGAGCTTCATCCTCCCCTCTGCTCATCATCAGCGCCTGTTTCGGCTGCGGCTGCCAGATCACTCTTCTGCTTTTTGTATCGTTCAATTTCCTCTTGCACTCCTTCCACATCCGCCGGCGCCAGCATGATCACGCCGCTTTCCTCGGTCTCTTCTTGCTCCTCCTGGATATTCTGGCGTTCTTTCCAGTCTTCACGCATCCGGTTGGTTAGCCAGAAGATGATCGCCTTTGTATCCGGAGGAATGTATACCTCATCCTCTCCTGTTTCCAGGTTCTCCTCCTCTTTGATTTTCTTTCCTGCGTCATTATATTCTATCTTTTTGACCTTAAAAGTCTTTTTGAGCTGCACCTTGTGACCGATACACTTCAGATAGAGGGCATTTTCAACTTCCGCATCTGCTACTTCTTTCCCTTTTTTTAATGTGTCCGAAATGTCCGGATACTTTTTCCGCCATTCATTCAGCGTAGACCTTGAGATTCCTATGTTTTTCGCGATCTGCTGGTCGCTCAATCCTTTGCGGGCCCATCCGGACAGTAGAGTTTTTTTGTCCGGATCGTTAATCCACTCTTGATATTTCGCTCTCGCCATCCGTTTTCGCCCCCTTTCTCCTCTATTTTGGCAGTATTTTATTCACTTTTCTCCCATACAAAAAAGACAGCCGTTACAGCTGCCTTTCGTATTCCTGGTATATCTTAGTTTCAAGATCTTCTATCTCATCCCAGGACATCCCGTGTTTATCATGGAGGACTCCCGCGCACCTCTCGCATTCGATTCCCATTGCGTAGGTAGGACTGTAATAAAACAGCTCATGAGCATTTTTGAATGCTTCCAGCGCTCTCCTTTTTAAGAAATCCTCTACATCCTGTTTATTGTGAATAAAAACGCGATCGATATAAACGCCGATGCGCTATATATGGACAGCGTACCGGCATAGAAAAAAGCGCCAGGTTCTTCCCGGCGCTTTTTTCTATGCTTCCGCACTCTCAATGAGCCACATCTTTGTTTCTGAATCAAGTTTCGCCTTGACCCGGTAGTTTTTCCTCACTTCTTCCAATGGTATTTCGAGTTTTCCGTATTTTTTTATAACTGCTCCGATCAGCGCCTGCGCAGCCAGTGCCTGACCTCTCAGGATTGCTATCTCCTGATCTCTTCCCCCGATGCTATGTTTCAATAATTCGATTTGCTGGTTCTTTCGCTCGATTTCTTTTTTCTGATTTTTGACAATTCCCATTCTTCTCTCTCCTCGTATTTTTTATATATTTTTTGGTAATAGGGGCAGTTTTGATATAAGTCCTGACAAAACAGCCCCATCCAGTCCTCCCGTTCCTGGATTGACCTGAACGACAGCATATTTTTCACATCAAACCCCATATTATTCTCCAGATTTTCACATGTAATCGTGATCGACTGCCTTAATTTTTTCATTTTTCTGGATCGATAAAACGGGCACAGTATCTTGGCCGTATCGTTGTCGTTCATTTCTCCATCCTCCTATGCAGCCCCGAAGCGCCTTTCTGCATCTCTGACCGCTTCTATGCTGATTTTCGCGTAACATTGCAGGGTCGTGTCTGCCTTGGCATGACCCAGCTTTTCCTTGACCATCTCGACCGGCGCCCCTCGATTAATCATGTCAGTGCCGCAAGTACGGCGGAATGTATGCGGCGATATCTTGAGGCCATGAAGGCGCTCATCACGGCTCTGAATATCTTTCAGGATGTACTGGATTCCTGCTATGCTCAAACGCTCATAGGGTGCTTTAACTCCCACCAGCAATGCCGGATTGCTGTCTTTGCGCTCATTTAGATAGTCCCGGATATGAAGAGAAGCCTGGGGAGAAAAATATATTTCCCGCTCTTTCCGTCCTTTTCCGTAGATTCTGGCACGGCGATTGACAAAATCCATATCCTCAATATTGAGCTGCACTATCTCCGACACGCGACCACCGGAGGAATAGAGCAGATCCAGCACCGCAAGCTCCCGCTCTGTCCGGCAGACGCAGCGCATGATCTCCCTCTGCTCTGCCGTGAGGATCGGCTGCATCCGATATTCTTCTTTTGTCGTCTTGATATTTTTCAGAGGATTATCTCGCATCTCTTTATTCTCATGCGCCCAGGTAAAGAATGATTTCAGTGAGCGAATCTTGCTGTTGTATGTCTTGTCTTTCCATTTCCTTACCACTTTACCGAATGCAAGGTAATTTTTTACGTGATATTCCTGCATTTCCAGAGGGCTCAGTCCCACATAGATGATAAGCTGCTTCAATTCGTGGCTGTACTGCCGGATCGTCGCTGTCGTCAGTCCCCGAAGAAGTAGATCCTGCTGCCAGAGCCGAATCAATTCATGCATTCGATCCGAGTTTTCACTAACTGCTGTTTGATTTTCATTTCGCAAAAAACTATAATCAGCCAGGTTCATGTACATAACCAGCTGTACATCTTTCAGTGCTCCCTCCTTGATGTACTCCTGCATCTGCGTGAGCATAATGTTGATTAATGCGCTTGCTGATACCATAGTTTTCCCCCTCTCTTGTTTTTTTCAAAGGGATTGTCTATAATAAACATATACCTCTTTTTTTGAGGAGCGAGTCCTCACATAAGCCGCTCCTCTTTTTTTTACGCATCTTCCATGTGATATTTTATTCCGTATTTCTGGTAAACTTCTTCCACATAGTTTCTGATATCCGCATTTTCGTCTGCGAATATATCGTTCGTCTCTTTGATTACTTCCCGGGAAAATTTCAAAATTCTGGAATTATTATTCTCCTCCTTGTTCAGCGGGTACGGTTTCCACTTAAATTTTTCACAAAGAACTTTGACCGGAATCGCCAGAAGCAAACTGAGAACATTCAGCAGTACCTCATCATCTTCTCCCGAAAGCATTTCCTCTCGACGTTTCCACTCTTCTTTTACTTCCTGCATGATTTTGTCCCGAATCTGCTCTTTTTTTGATTCGACCGCTCTTTTCTCGATTTCTCGGATTTCCTTTGCCGTCAGCTGATAGCGTACCTCTGCCGCCTCCTGCTGCCGTGCGGCTCTTCGTCTTTCTGCTCGTGTCATGATTTAACCCCTTTTCCAGTCTCTCCTGAGATCCTGCATGGTCGGGTATCCGTATGCCCGCCCATTCTCCGGCTCTACTATGTAACCATAGATATCGTCTTTCTGGATGCTTATTTGCTGCGCTTCTTTTTTAATTTCTTTCCGGTCTCCCGCATAGACTGCGCACAGGTAAATGCGTCCTCGTTCAGTTTCTTTCATTCCCGCAGCCTCTCGGAATCATTTTCCAGGCAATGACCTCCACCCGCGGACAGCTTAAATCTTCTTCCCCTTCATAGTCTTCTGGGTTTAGGTCGTAATTCAAGCTGTCGCATTCCATGTCGATGTACCACCAGCCCTCAGTATTTCTCTTTGCCAGGGTAACATAGACTGCTTCCGGATGATCTGTTTTTTCATCATCTGGAACATATTCCTCTTTGTAGTCGCTGATCCAGCGGTGACGTTTTACTGTTGCCAGAACCCACGTTTCCAGCTCCGGCAGTTTTTCACATACAGGAATCCATTCATCCTTGCTTTGTTCAGCTTTCAATTCTCGATGCAAAGAGATCGTTCTCTCCACCATTTTCCGGGCAGTCTCTTCAAATCCCCGGATCTCTTCCGGAGTCTTTCCGGTATCCTCGTATTCTGCCAGTCTGGCGATCAGCTCGTCCTTTTTGGCTGCAGACCAATAGCCGGACTTGATGCCGTTTACTCGTTTACTCGTTAATCGTTCCATTTTTCACCCTTCTTTCATGCAGGTACCCTTTACATTTTCGATATACTTCCGGATCAAACTTTTTCCGTTCATGCTCATATGCGCTGTACTCCGCCGGGCTGCATCCGGCCATTTGCGACATCTGCATTATCGTGAGCCCTACATCTTTCCGCAGCGCTGCTATCTCTCCCGCATACATTCCAAGCCGACCGTTATCTTCCTGGATCTGCATCATCTTCTGAGCTTCTTTAGACTCCGCACACCGAAGTATCTGATTCACCGCACAAGCTTCGTTTTCACAATCATAAAAGCAGCCATGTTCTCCCCTCGGACCGTCATAAAAACCAGCTACAAATTTTGTCGGTTCTTTACAGCCAACGCACCTCGCATTTACAGACATTTTAAGCAGCTCCTCCTCCATCATCTTCTCCTTTTTCCAAGCTTCTTCTATTGTCCAGATATTTACTGACTGATACCTCATACGCTACGCGCTTCTCGCATTCCGTTTCGCTCAGTTTTTTCATATACTCGCGGCTCTGTATACGCCCCTCAACACACACATGGCTTCCTACACCAAATCTGGATCCATAACGGGCATTTCTTCCCCATACGATACACGGTATATAATCTGTTTTCCCGTATAATCGATTGACCGCCAGAATCATATCTGCGATTTCTCTTCCCAGCGGTGTCTGGCGATAGATAGGTTTCTTACAGATGTATCCGTCCAGGAAGATCTGATTCGTTCCAGTGTATCCAGCAGGCTCTTCCAGGAGTCGAACTTCCTGCGCGAACACGAACAGTATCAAATGGCTTTTTT